>SAMEA3387485__coassemble_923_pt1 | contig 38234 bp, 46 predicted proteins | sample SAMEA3387485__metabat2_high_PE_030 | metagenome-assembled genome bin SAMEA3387485 (sample SAMEA3387485) | Felis catus | biome: Faeces | place: United Kingdom | collected 2012
GTATATATGATGTCTTTCACGACACATGTACGCATAAAGACCATACTTTTCCGCAAGCTGTCTGTTTGCATTACCATGTATAAAATGGTGCTTATCAAGCCCTGTATCCGGAAGTCTGCCGAAATATCCCATTTTTTCAGCTTCCATTCTGCAAAGGTAACATTCCTTTGTATCCTGTAATATACTTTTATTTTTTGCCATCGTCTGACTCCTTTATCCTTTTTAATTCACTGTCCATCCATATTGAAAAGCTGTGCTTTTCATTAATGCACATAACCGCATGCTCCTTTGTAAGGTTAACGTACTGCTGCCACAATTCAGCATTCCTGATAGGCTTATTTCCGGCATTTCTCCAACCATTCTTTTCCCACTGGATAACCCAGTGATTATTGACGCTGTTTAAAATGTGTTCACAACGAGTAAATACTCGTATTGAGCATGGTTTTACTATCCGTTTAAGCGCCTTTATAAGCGCTGTAAGTTCGGCCTGATTTTCAGTACATTTTTCAATACATCCGCTGCCTTTTCTTGTCTGTATTCCGTTCTTTGTTTCACAACCTAATATATACATGTAATATGCCTTTTTCCTTATTGCAGGCCCTTGCGCTGTCGTCTGTATGTATATATTGACCTGGTACACCTTATCCGCCCCCTTTCTTTAAACTTGCACCGGTGCAACTTTGCGCATCGTGTAAGTTAAGTATTTATAACCAAATTCTGTATAACCGCTTTTTAGCGTGTTCGGATCCACCACATAACCGTCAATAGCTTTTATTCGCATATTGAACGTATTTGCTTTTACTATTTTTTTAATTATCAGAGGCTTTTTTAAGTTACGTGACGGATACCACCGTTTGCCAATGAGTCTGCCCTCCGTTTCCTCTGTTTCAAGTGAATATTTTAAGAAATATTTTGCTATTGCAGAATAATCGCCTCCGCTCCATAACGCCTTGGCGTCAATTCCTCCTTTATCCCAGCAGTCCCGGATTATCCTGATATCACATACGGACATCAGTATGTGAACATGTGCTGCTCCTCTTTTCCCTAATTCCTTGACGTATATGTACTTAAGCGTTAATCCTGATTTCTTAAATACTTTCCTTATACGCCTTAAGAACAGCTCAATATCTTTTTGCATATCAGTGCTTGTCCCCGGTCTTTTATCTTTTAAATATGTAAGCGTCACAAGCATGCCCGTGTCATCCGTAAAATTAGCTGCCATAAGTCTCGTTAATTTCCGTAGTGCTTCATAATAATTAACTTTCTTCTGACAATCACACGTTTCCTTATTTCTGACATTTCTTTTTTCACCTTTTACGTTGTATCTTAGCGTGTGATATTTTCTTACCTCTAACATATTTCCGGCCAGGCATATCTCCTTTATGTATGGCATATAATTTCTGTCTCCTCAGGTCCTTTGGTTAATCATTTAATCAAGCTGTAAAAGGGGATTTTAACCCCTTATTTTCTAAGTTGACGTATGCCCGTTACCATGCTATAATAAGCATGGTTTTAGTATATTCAGGGCATATTTGTCCGGGGAAATGGTTGCGCATTTCCCCTATTTTTTTATGTACTACTCACTTATAAAATCCACGACTTTTCCGTCATTAATCACTACTGACATATCCTTTTTTTCAAACATATCAATACAGTCCTGAAGCGTTATTGTATCTTTATTCATGTCTTTCTCCTCTCCTGCGTATTTCTCATTGTTACGTGTGATATATAATTTAAGGTGCTTGTTTTAATTCAGCCGCCTTTACTGAATTCATCATCACGGTCCTTTTTTAATATTCTCTGTAAACCTTTTATGGCTCCCTTGGTATCACCTGAGAATATCTGACCCCTGATTGTTCTGTACTGCTGAGGCTTTAATTTATCCCTGCAGGCTTTTAACTGCATTAATACCTTATAATCAGCGTCATACATTGCCTTTCGCCTGCCTTTTCTATTGTTTTTCCGGTACATATCCCATGGCTTCCATCGCTTGGGCGTTCAACCGTTTTCCATACTCTTGTTTCTGTGCTTCTGTCAGACAGTCAAAGTCTATGATTTTGTCATTATCAATGATTTTTATAATTATTTTCATAGCCTCACCTCTCATTCTTTCTAACCAGTATATGTATCTGTGCTTGTACGCTTGAATAGTGCTTAATTCTTTAAATTTTTTAGGAATTCTCTTATCTCCTCTTTTTGCTTTTTTCAGCCTAAAAATTTATTGATAAAGTACAACTGTCCTTTGCCTGTAATCTTGGTTGTTTTAGTTACCCTGACCGAACCATCAGGATTGCAAACATTACTTTCCTTAACCTCAAACAAGCCCTGCTCAACATATCTTTGCATTGGCATATTCTTTGACGAACCACTCTTAATCAAGTAGCCATTCTGTCGTAACCATTCAAATAGTCGCTTCTGTCCTATCTGTATTCCGTTCTGACAGATAATTTTTGCCAAATCACCAATAAGAATCGAAGTCTTGCTTGCTGATACCGCATCTGCAAATATTGCTTTAGGTTGCATTTCTTCAATCTGCTTATTTCTCTGCTCAATTTGCTTATTGGCCACCAATAATGCCTTTGCCATAAGTTCAGCGTCTGTCATTGTTTCCTGACCTGATATGTAACCGCCTGTTTTACGGATAGAGGGTAATACTTCTTCCATTAACCACTTTTCAAATCTCTCCGCACTTGGCAACTTCGACTTGATGATTAAGCGGTATATGTCTGATTCAGGGATGAATAAGCTTTCCTGTTCACGACCTACCGAATCGGTAGTACACCTTTTTATAAGGTTTTTGCAGTGGTCTTTTGCACTTCTACTTGGATTTGTATACCCTAATGCCCTTGCCACATCAGAAGCCATAAAATAAGGCTGTCCATTAATTTCTACTGTTCGTATCTGCCCGAACTCAGCATTTTTGAAAATCTGTAATTCGTTCACTCTTGCATCTCCTCTCCTAATCTCGCTCTTAATTTACTCTACATTTTGAAAACTAATAAGGTAAAAAAATATAGTCCTTAGGGAAACCGCAAACTGAAGCATATAATTGTAAATCCGCTTCACTCATCTTAGTTTTATAAGATTCCCAATTTGCCACTGTAACACGTGAAACCTGCATTTCTTTTGCAAGTTCTTCCTGTGAAAGCCCTGCATTTACCCTCACTGCCGCTAATTTAATTTTATATTGGTGAGTCATTAACTTTCTCCTTTCAAATCACTATAGCATTTTTGCATTCACTATGTTACTCTACATTTTGCAAACTGTCAACACATTTTGTAAACTTTTTTATCTTTTTGATTGTGTTTTTGAAAACTTTGATATATAATACAATCAGAAAGGCGGTAAACATTTATGGGAGCTAATCAATTTGCAGAAATGCTAAGATATTATTTGATGATGAATAATAAAACTCAAAAAGATTTAGTCGAAGATTTAGGATATGATAAATCAACTGTATCAAGTTGGTGCTCAGGTAACAGGGTACCTAAAATAGATGTAATAATTGATATAGCTAAATATCTGCATGTAAACGTAGGCGACTTAATAGAAGATAATAGAAACGAAGAAAACTATTATCTTAACGACGATGCAAAAGAGATGGCACAATTCTTATACGACAATCCGGATTATAAGGTTCTTTTTGATGCTTCCCGGAAAGTGAAGAAAGAAGATATTGAATTTGTTAAACAAATGTTAGACCGATTCAAAGAATAAGAAAGGAGGGGGGATTTTACTTATGGAAACAAATGTAATATACGCTAATATGCCTGCTACGATTAAGGCATATACTGTTAATAACAATGATGACACATATACTGTAGTTCTTAATTCAAAATTAAACAGAGAACAACATCTTATATCGTATCATCATGAAATGCAACACATCGAAAATGGAGACTATGAAAAAAAGACTGATATAGATATAATTGAAATCAACGCACACAGTAGCACATACGAAAGGAATTTAATAATATGAGCATTTCCGATTTATTTAATATCAAAAAAATTAAAGCTGAAAATGAAGAGCTCAAAAGGCTAATGACACCAGAAATGCAAGATGCAATTAAAAGGTAATCGTATTGCTATCAAACAGGATTTACCTACACAGAAAGAAAAAGCCTGTGTTCTTGCAGAGGAACTCGGTCACTTCTACACCTCTACAGGTAACATTTTAGAATTCTTAAAAGAAGCTCTCGACTGTTACCGCTCTAAATATGGCGTTGCTGTAAAATTTAATAATTACATAATTGGATTTGAACCAACATTGTATGTGTTGGAGCTGTCTGAATGAGTAATTTAATATATTACAAAAATAATTCAAGATAAAAGGAGTAAAGACATGATTGATTTTAAAAATGGGTCACTTTTCAAATTAAAAAAAACGGAAGGCTCTTCCGTTAAAGAGGTACAGCCTTTATTAATTCCTAATGAAAACGTTGTTGGCTGCTACAAAACCGTAAGAGATTTAGTTGTTTTCACTAATTTACGTATAATTGCTGTAAATATTCAGGGAATAACCGGAAAGAAAAAAGATTTTTCCACTCTGCCTTACTCAAAAATACAAGCATTTTCTGTAGAAACTGCTGGTGTAATTGACTTAGACAGTGAATTAGAACTATACTTCAGCGGACTTGGCATGGTTAAGTTTGAATTCTCCGGAGCAAGCGACATAGTAACCATAGCACAACTCATTTCAAGTAAATTATTATAAAAACAATCTGACATTTCATATGCACATAATAGATAATTTCTTTAGAAAATGAAAAAAATACAAATTTGCAGGAATACTTGACAATCCTTTTGGATATGATATAATGTTCACTGAAATTAGTGAATGACTGCTGGGCGGTCGCAAAAAGGTTTTGGAAGTTATTCCAAGACCTTTTTTTGCATTTAAGGAGACCATATGAGTGATATTAAGTATACAACTGTAGATGAACAAGTTGAAAAATTAATCAATCAAAATCTAATTATCAATGATATTGATTATGCAAAATATAACCTCAAAAGATTTGGTTACTCAAACCTTATCAAAAGTTATCGTGAACCATACATAATAAGAACTGGTGATAAAATAACTTACCGCTCTGGCGTAACATTTGAACAGATTCTATCGTTATATATGTTAGATAAAAATATGCGTAATGCAGTTATGGCTGCAATGCAGGATTTAGAAGAACATATCAAAGAAACTGCTGCCGGAGTTATTGCTAAATCTTTTGGTACAGAACAATCTCAATACCTTGCATACCGCAATTATGTGAATAAACGGAAAAGCAAATATCGTTTTACTTTGCAGGGTATTTTAGACACACTAAATAATACTCTTCATACAGACAAGAACCCTATTGGTCACTATCAAAGCAAATATGAAGCTGTTCCTCCATGGATACTCTTTAAAAGTATATATTTTAGTACTATGATTAATTTTATTGACCTATTTAAAGTCAATGAGCAAACCGAACTTGTTTCGATTTTATACAACGATACATCGCTAAGTACAAATGCCTTGCGAAAATTGATGATGGACACTTTATATACATGTTTAGAATATCGCAACATTGCAGCTCATGGTGGACGTATTTATTGTCATCATTGTAGTCATAATGTCCGTGCAGAACAAATTTTCGGAAGTCTTCACCAAAATGACATTAAAGGATTCAGCCAGTTACTTTTTTTACTTAATTTATTTGAATATCAAGAACCATACAAGCAACTGAAATTATCATTAGAAACAGAATTAAGTCGTCATTGTAATCGTTTTTCTGATGATACAACATACTTAGGACAAATATTAAATGTTAATATTGTTCCAACCCAAATGTCATACATATCACCACATAGCAATAAATATCATAGTATACCTCATTGTAGCGGACTCAATTTTTCAAAACCAATCGATTTAAATGAAGCAAAACGAGCTGGCTACCAGCCTTGCAAAAAATGTTATAAACAATAAACTAAATAAAGCCCCTGTGCTACCAACACAAGAGCTTTTACCACGATACTTACATAAGCTGTGCTTATGATATAATACCGCCTTAGACAAGCCATATTATATCACCCATGACACCGCTTTTGCAAGTAGGTGTTATTTTTGTACCCAAAATTGTGTTGCATCGGTGCAACTCACATATATTTAAGAGAGGATGATTAATATGACTAAGGATTTTTTAAATATGAAAACCGCCTGTGCTTACATAAGAGTATCTACAGACAAGCAGGAAGAGCTTTCTCCCGATGCGCAAAAGCGGCTTCTTATCGATTATGCAAAAAAGAATAATCTCTCTCTGCTTGCCGAAAATATTTATGTTGATAACGGTATATCCGGGAAAAAGGCTGATAAACGACCTCAGTTTATGAAAATGATAGGAATGGCCAAATCAAAGGAACATCCTTTTGATATTATTCTCGTTTGGAAATTCAGCCGATTTGCAAGAAATCAAGAAGAGTCGATAGTTTATAAGTCTTTGCTGAAAAAATGCAATGTGGACGTTGTGAGCGTATCAGAACCGCTTGTTGATGGTCCGTTTGGTACTTTAATCGAACGTATCATTGAGTGGATGGACGAATATTACTCAATACGTCTTTCAGGTGAAGTTATGAGAGGCATGACAGAAAAAGCCCTGCGCGGCGGCTATCAGTCTTCTCTTCCACTCGGATACCGCATGAATAAAGAGACTAATATTCCATACATATATGAGGCCGAAGCTGTTGTCGTGAGAAAAATTTATCAGGAATATATATCAGGCCACAGCTATCTTGAAATCGCAAGAGAACTGAATTCCTTAGGTTACAAAACTAAGCGTGGTTCTACATATGAAGGACGCACGGTTGAATATGTTCTTACAAATCCTTTCTACTATGGCGCTGTGCGTTGGAACAGACAGAAGCATGACGATCATACTATTAAGGACGTTGGCGACTGGATTGTTGCAATGGGAAAACATGAAGCTATTATTGATAAAGAAACATGGGATACTGTGCAGCACCTTGTAGCGCTGCGCAGTCGACCTTATAAAGCAAGAGCCGCCGGACATATGCAGCACTGGCTCGGCGGCATCGTAAAATGTTCTGATTGCGGTGCTTCGCTCATGGCAGGACTTAATGCAACGCGCTACCAATGCGGCAACTATAACAAAGGAAAATGCTCACACAGCCATTTTATTAAAACCTTTGCGCTTGAACAGGCTGTTTATGAAGCCCTTGAAAGTATTTTAGCCGGCACTTCCGAATTGCATTATGAGCTTAAAACAACTGCTGCCGCAAATCAAAAATCAGACAAGGATATTATTACCGAACAGCTTGGTAAACTGTCTGCTAAAGAAAACCGCATCAAACAAGCCTATATAGACGGTATCGACACACTAAGCGAGTATAAGGAAAATAAAGAACTGCTGCAAAAGGAACGCCAATCTCTTGAGCAAAGACTTGCCGACATTAAGATTGAAACTGATACATCAGAAACGAACATACTTAAGCATATATCCTCTGTTCTGAATATAATCAAAGATACTTCAAATGATACTTTAACGAGAGCAAATGCAATAAGAAGCGTTGTTGACCATATGATTTATGATAAAGAGAGTAACAGCTTGGAAGTATTCTTTTATTTGGTAAAATAGAAAAGTAACATTACTGTATAGTATAACATACATCTATACCGTAATGTTGCTCTTAATTTTTATCAGCAATTATGATTTTCTCTCCATATTTCCTTTACTTCTGATACTTTATCTCTTGCTCTCATATCTTTTAGAATACTTTCTAATTCTTTAGCAGTTATAGACGATTCTTTCTTTTTCGCCAGTTCCATTATAACATCCACCCCATTAAGAATCCGTAAAGCATATGTACTCAAACCCATTCGCCTTCTTGCAATTTCACGAAGCTTATCTATATCTCCATCATCTGTCAATATAACTGGCATTTGCATAAATGCAGCCATCAACATCATATGCACATCCCCTATGCTACTGCCCTGTTTATGCATAGTATATATTGTTTGTCCTTTCGGTACATTTAATTTTTCCATCTGTTTTGGACTTTCCAATGCTTCTAAAAGCTGTCGTAAGTCTTCATACAAAATTTCAAAATACCCCCTATACGACTTTTCGTCACTTTCATCTTTTTGAAATTCACTATATGGAATCACCTGTATATATCCTTCATCTATCAGATGCTTTAAGTATGAATGTAATGATAATTCATGTTCCGAAATATACGGATGTACGACTGGTATATATTCTAATTCATCCAACACTCGTTTTACGTTTGTTACATTCCTACCTTCTGACGACAATCTTTGAAGAAAACAAGTATCCACAATAACTTTAGTTTTCTCCATTATTATCCCCTTCTACAGAAATATCCACCATTCTATCTGTCGCACTAATCTCATCAGCTGAACCTATGTCATCAATATCAAAATCCTTCTTGATTTTTTTAATAGTGTACACACTCAATTTCTGCTCAGCTTCCGCCACTTTCAATAAATTTCTCATACCTGGTATTGTCTTCTTATCAGTTGCTCTATCCAACATAGTGTTTTGATCACTAGAAAACGCCTCAACCAACCTTTGAACAATTATTCCATTATTTAGTAATAATTTGCCTGTTTCGTTGGAAATTATATCCGTTTCAACCATCCTACGTCGTACAGATTCGTATGGCACCATATAGTCATTCATCTGCATAACCATAATCTGTACTAAATCAATAACACGCAATTTATTTAAATTCAATTTCAGTTCCTTTATATACGCCTTAAATGTAGTTCGAAATTTTTCTGTTGGCATTAATAATTCAGCTGCAAATCTATTAACAATTTTCTCTTCATCTTCAACTTCCAATTTTTCTTGCTCTCCAGCTTGTTCCCACACTCTTTCTGCTACCTTCCATACATGTCCTAACTCATGTGCAGCTGTAAATACTTGATCAGCTACAGACTTCGCAGTATTGATATATACAAAATCTTCCGTCTTGTCATTTATATATCGTGTAGTATGAAATCCGCAATTTCTCTCATAATCTAATGGATAATAAACCACTGTACAGTGTTTTTCTAATATACCAAATATACCATCTTTTATAATTTCATTATCTAGTACATAATCTTTTTTCACTTCTGAAATAACTGATGGAATTAATTCTACTATCTTCTCCCAATTCATCTCACACCTCAAAAAAGCTGTACTTTCGTACAGCTTTACCATTATAATGCTTCTCTAAGTTCTACATACTCATCCATTAAATCCAAAATCTTATCTAAATTATCTGGATTTGTAAACTCTTTCATATACTGCAACTCAGGAACTAAGCACTTTGGTTCCCTATTGAGTAAATCACTTTTTGTAATACCCAAAATACCAGAAATATTTTCCAATACAAATGGCGGGATAATAACCTTACCCTCAATCATATTGTACACATCTTTTTTTGAACAAGCTAAGTGTTCAGCAAAACTATCAGGACTAATGTTAGCTTCAAGCATCCTCGTCCTAATATTAACGCCTAGCTTTCTTCCTACGTTAGTCATAATACACCCTCCTTAATCGTTACGATACAAACTTAATTGTAAATTTCACAGTCACACTTAGGATAGTATAGCATCACGATATCTGAGCGTCAATCTATTTCTTTAAATCTTATATCAGTTATATTTAATTACCAATACACTCTTTATATCGTTGTTGTACATATTTATTATAACACATTTTTCATTTTTTATGTACTTTTATTGTATTTTGTTTACAAATTATACTATGCAACTCAAAATATTATTTGCATATTTTTTAAATTATACACCCCCGCATAAACACTGGCTTTTACCACTGTATACCTTATGGAGGTATGGTCCACCATACTGGCTTATTATCATGGCTGCAAGTGCAGGATTTGTCTGCTTTATTTTTATCGGGTACTGAAGTCTTTTTTCATAATTCCACATATTTTAGCCCTCCATTTCCCATGGCATCGGAGTTGCTACCCACGTCCAGTACTTTTCTGAACTGCAATCTGTAAATTCCAGCGGTCCAACAAGCTTATTGTACTGTTTTCTCACATTTTCGTATTTTTCTTTCATTTCAGAATAATACGCAAGTGCCTCCAAATCATCCGGATGAGTATCAAGATACAGCATTGTTTCTACCAATACAAATCCAATCTCATACACTGCAGATACAATTTTGCATTTATCAGCATTTCTCATATTCATTCCGAGATTTTCCATCCTGTCCATAGGGCCGAAAGGCGGCCTGCTTCCATTGCAATTACAACTGCTGCTGTTATTAACATTGCCTCGATTCATCTGCAGCCTCCTTTAAATGGTTTGTCAAGAAGTGCAAACAAAGTTCCTCTTTTCAGTGCTTCACACGGTTCGTAAAGCTGTTCCCAGCGCTGCCACGGGACATAACTTATACCCAGCGGCATATCAGCGTACAAATCAATACACCTCATATTAACTCCATATTATTTATTTCATACCATTATATGAAGTTTTTGATTATATGTTACTTTGATATTCCTATTTTACCAGCACAATACCTCGTGCCCCGTTTCCGTAACTAAAACCATTATTTCCCACTGTGCAGAAGGCTGCTCGTCGTCTGTATATATAGTCCATTCATTAACCTCATCTATATATATATCAGCACTTCCCATATTTATCATAGGTTCTATGGTAAATACCATTCCCGGAGCCATAACCATACCGGTTCCCTTTTTAATAACATAGCTTACAAACGGTTCTTCATGAAATTCAAGACCTATGCCATGACCTCCTACTTCTCTGACAACAGTATATCCGTTGCTGCGTGCATGATCATTTACAGCCTGTGCCACATCTCCCAGATGTCCCCACGGCTTTACCTGCTCAAGACCTTTGTACACACATTCCTTTGCCACTTCCACAAGCTTCAGCTTTTCAGTCGATACATTGCCTATGGTAAACATTCTCGATGAATCTGAGAAATAGCCGTTATATATCGTAGAACAGTCAACATTAATTATATCTCCATCTATAAGACGTACATTATCTGAAGGAATACCATGACATACCTGATCGTTTATCGATGTACATACGCTTTTAGGAAATCCCTGATAATTAAGCGGCGCAGGTATTGCACCAAACTCTTTAGTTTTTTCATACACAAGATTATCGATATCCTGTGTAGTCATACCCTCATGAATATTTTGTGCAACATAGTCGAGCACAGCCATATTTATCTTACTGCTCTCCCTCATTCCATTAAGCTGCTGTTCATTCTTTATTATATTTCTTTCAGGTACTTTATGAAATCTTTTCTTAAACATCATAATTTTCTTATCAAACTCCATATGACATTCGCCATACATTTTACCGCTGCCGCACCAGCAAACTTCATCTTTTCTATACTTTCTCATTTAGCCCTCTTTTCTTACCAATTCATACAAAAAACATACAAAATATAAACTAACGCAAAACTATCTGTAAGCTCCCTAAAGGGAAAAAGACTGCTATATCATAACTTTCTTTTTAATCTGAAAGATCTGATATAACAGTCTGATTTTCATTTTAAAGAAACACACTCATCTTGATAAATCAACTACGGAATATAACTGTCTTTGTCTCTTCTGTATAACCTAATTTTCTGAACTTCTCTTTAAGCTTCTTTATCGCTGACTGATATACATAAAATGCGTCATGCGTCTTCATAAAGTAGTCCATAGCAAGCTGCTGATTTCCTGCATCCTTTGCCTTCCATGATTCTGTTGCATACTTATGTACATCGTTATGTGCAGCTTTCAATGCCTTAAATTCCTCACAACCCGTTATAGCAGGATCTGTCTGAGATGCAAGCCATTTACCGAGCTTACATCCCTCAGGATTATTAAGCTGCGTAACCTTAAGTGTTTCAAATCCGACAACATTATTATAAACTCTCCACATAAGAATAAAATGATCAATCTCAAATATTCTTAACCAATCCTGCTGTGTAACATCAGCGTAGCCGCGGACCATATCACTTCTTGCCAAATCAATGTAACGTCCGATTTTAAATACATGAGTTCCCTGTTCCATACAGTCTTTGTAAAGCTCATCATAGCTGTCTGATATACTTGTAATCTGTCTTGTGAAATCCTTAGTAACATTTGACTGCGTGTCTATGTCTATGTATATACTGTCAACATTTTCCTTTACAGAATTCATCTGCTCATTCATCTTCTCTATATCTGTAAGTGAACTCTCGACTTTATCATTACCTTCCTTAAGCTTAGCTGTTGCAGCATCCATAAACTCAGCAAGATTTGCAATATCATGTCTTAATTCATTTACATATTTTACGATATCTTCCGCAGATTCCGAAGTATTACTTGACATCTGTCTTACCTGATCAGCAACTACTGCAAAACCTTTTCCTGCCTCACCTGCTCTTGCTGCCTCAATAGAAGCATTAAGTGCTAAGAGATTACTCTGACTTGCTACCTTTTTAACAATATCTACAATCTCTCCTATTTTCTGTACTTTATCCTGAAATTCCTGAACCTGTATGTTAATTGTTTCCATCTTATCTGATGACTCATTAACAACCTTAATACTCTCATTCATGTTCTCAGTACTGTTCTGTACAACATCAAGCATTTTATGTGTATTATCTCTTATATGTTCTATAGCACCTGATATGTTAACGATTGAATCTTCCAAATTCTGACTAGCCTTACTCATGTCCGATATAGCTTCGGCCTGTGATTGAACCTGATCTAATGTAACTTTTACAAATGAATTATCACCAATAGATTCCATTGCTTCATTAAGACGCATAACAAAATTATTGTTTGCCTTCTTAAATGTACTAATCATATCATTAATTTTCTCTGCATAAACAGGGTTGCTAAACGATGATGTATCTACCTTATTAAAATCGCCCGCAATAACATTGTCCATAACCTCCAGTAAAAGTTCAGCATCGTTATTTTTAGCTGCCTTTACATTTTGCTTACCAAACATCTAAATCTCCTCCTATCGTGGACCACATATTACCCCCTATAATTAATTATATTTTATAATAGAACTTAATTTTTATCAACCTTTATTTACCACTTCATATAATATTATTGATTTATATTTTTGGAGCAATATATGTACTCTCGTATAAAACACTTTATAAGCGCAAGTTTGTGCATCATTTTTTTCACATTATCATTATGTGGCTGCGCAAATTCCGATTCTTCCCCAAATAACAATCCGAATGAAAATGAAACTTCACTTAAGCCGGTAAAAATTACGCTCAATGAAGTTGCACATTCTATTTTCTATGCCCCTCAGTATGCAGCTATTGAATTAGGATATTTTGAAGATGAGGGAATCGATTTGGAACTTGTAACCGGATTCGGTGCCGATAAGGTAATGACAGCTCTTATAAGCGGCGATGCCGATATAGGCTTTATGGGATCTGAAGCATCCATTTATGTATACGCCGAAGGTTCTGAAGACTATGTCGTAAACTTTGCACAGCTTACACAGCGTGCCGGAAATTTTCTTGTATCAAGAGAGAAATTTGAAAATTTTAAATGGAGCGACGTTAAAGGGAAAAAAATTCTTGGCGGAAGAGCCGGCGGAATGCCGCAGATGCTCCTTGAATACATTTTAAAGAAAAACGGTATTGACCCTAAAACCGATGTCGAAATAATACAAAACATTGATTTTGGATCAACAGCAGCAGCCTTTACTTCAAATGTCGGTGACTTCACCGCCGAATTTGAACCAGCTGCCACTCTGCTTGAAAATGAAGGAACTGGATACGTAGCTGCTTCTTTAGGTGTTGACAGCGGTTATGTACCTTATACAGCATACAGTGCAAAGAAAAGCTTCATCAAAGAAAATCCTGAAATTGTACAGAAATTCACAAACGCCATACAAAAAGGTCTGAATTATGTAAATACCCATACCAGCGAGGAAATTGCAGATGTTATCGCCCCGCAATTTACAGAATCAGACACAGAAACAATCACAAAAATCGTAGCACGTTATAAAGAGCAGGATACATGGAAGAACGATACAATATTTGAACAACCCGGCTTTGATTTATTAAAAGATATTTTAAAAGAAGCCGGTGAACTTGACAAGGATGTACCTTACAATGACCTTATAACAACAGAATTTTCAAAGAAAGCCTCTAATCAGTAAAAATAAGCGCAAACTTGTGTTTAGATTGTGGCTTTTTTCTATAATGATTAGGGTGTCAAAACACCCTAATTATGATTACACGGATTGTTTCGTGCTTCGCACTCCCACAATCCTACCCAACATTCGCATATCGTGAAGCTTACGCTCCACTTTTATGCTCATTTTGGGGCGTGTCCCAAGGTCATTCCCCCACTACCCTGCAAGCACAAGTGGGTTCAGACCTTTTGACACTGTAATCCTATAATGTAAAAAAGGTCTTTATTCCGCCTTTGCTTACACAACGGTGAAATAAAGACCTTAAGACACGCCCAACCTTAACCTATCTTCTTTAATGTCTTTACCAAAAGAATCAGACAAAGTACAAATGAAACTACCTCGGCAATTGGATATGACCACCATACATAATCAACATTCCCAAGAAATGAAAGTAAAAATGCTGCCGGAAGTATTATCACAAGCTGTCTTAAAACAGACATTATAAGACTGTGTACAGGATTTCCTATAGCCTGAAAAACTGTACTTCCTATTATTCCGACACCTGCAAACAGGAAGCTCAAAGATATAATTTTCAATGCCGCAACACCAATACTCATAACAGAACTGTTAACGCTGAATATCATAAGAAGCTTGTCCGGCATAATCTGAAATACAATAAGACCTACAATCATATATGATATTGCACATGCCATTGCCAGCTTTACAGCCTTTTTTATTCTGTCATATTTAACCGCACCGTAATTATACGATAATATAGGCACCAAACCATTATTCATACCGAAAATAGGCATAAATACAAAACTGTTTAATTTAAAGTAAATACCAAAGACCGTAATTGCATCCTCTGAAAACTTTTTAAGAATCAGGTTCATTCCGACTGTAAGAACAGAGGTTATAGAAGCCATAAGTATAGATGGTATACCAACAGCATATATTTTCCCGATTTCCTTTCTTTCAGGCTTAAATATTGATTTAATATCTATTTTTATCTCTTTATTTACTTTGATATTAAGAATAAAACCTAACACAGCAGCTACACACTGACCTATAACAGTCGCAATGGCAGCTCCGGCAACCCCCATCTCAGGTAAACCGAACATACCGAATATCAAAATAGGGTCAAGTATAATATTTATAATTGCACCTGTTCCCTGTGTAAGCATTGAATAAAATGTTTTCCCTGTAGACTGCAGAAGTCTTTCCGCCACAATCTCGCCAAAAAGACCGAAACCGCACACAGTGACTATTGAAAGATATTCTTCGCCATATACTATAACTTCATGTATATCTGACTGCATGCTGTAGTAAGGATACATGACTGTAAGTCCTATAACCGCAAACGCAATATAACTGCATATTGCAAGAAATATACCTGTATTCGCAGTTTTATTTGCCTCATCAAACTTTTTTTCACCAAGATGCCTTGATAAAAGCGCATTTATACCTACACCTGTACCTGTTGAAACTGCAATCATAAGATTTTGTATAGGAAATGCGATTGAAACTGCCTCAAGCGCTTCTGAACTGTATCTTCCCACAAATGCACTGTCAACTATATTATATAATGCCTGTATAAGCATTGAAACAACCATTGGAATTGCCATGTTAAACAATAATTTTGGTATAGGCATCGTTCCCATTTTATTTTCAACATTAACATCACTTTTATTTACCTGTTCTGTCATATTTTCCCTTGTACCTCCTTAGTGTAATACCTCATTTTTAACCTAAATGTATTTTTTTCCTGAAATCCTCATTTTTTAAAGCAATTAACTTAACTGCTTTATTTACAAGCAGACACATTGCTATAAACACCGGAACTGCTGCCACCATGCACACAATCACCATTATCCACAGGTGTACAGGAAGCGCACTTATCGCAAACAGCTCACTAAATAGCATTGCTGCCGCAATAACTCCCACTGTCATAGAAATACAGATTCCAAGCCTTATCGCATCAAATGGCCTACATACTCTTATAAGAGTAAGTATTCCTACCATTATGACTATAAAAGTAACCATCGTAGACAACTGCTCATGCGGAATATCCATAACTGCCCCTATAATTGTCGCAGCCATTACAACAAGAAAATCTGTAAGTCCCGACGGCAGTGCCTTTATGATAACATTAGTAAGAAAATGACCTTTAATTATACTCTTATTCGGCTGCATAGCAAGCAAAAATGCCGGAATTCCTATAGTAAAAGCTCCCATAAGTGATATCTGCGTAGGATACAGCGGATATCTGTTTATAGAAATAAGCGCGAATATTGTAAGCAGCATTGAAAATATATTTTTAACAAGAAACAAAGACGCTGACCTTTGTATATTATTGACAACACGTCTTCCCTCAAGCACAACTGACGGCATTTTTGAGAAATCCGACTCAAGCAGAACAATCTGCGAAGCATTTGCAGCCGCATCACTTCCCTGAGCCATCGCCACGCTGCAATCTGCAGTCTTTAAAGCCAGCACGTCATTTACACCGTCACCTGTCATGGCAACCACGTTCCCTGCCTCCTGAAGAGCCTTAATAATGATCTTCTTCTGCTTTGGCTGAACTCTTCCGAATATATTACAGTTTAATGCAGCTTCCTTTAATTCCTCATCACTAAGCTTTGACGTATCAATGCACTTTTCAGCGCCCTCAATACCTGCTTCCTTTGCCACTCCGCGCACAGCAACCGGATTATCGCCTGATATTACTTTTATCCTCACGCCCTGCTTTTCAAAATACTCAAACGTCTCCCTCGCCTGAGGTCTTATCGGATTTGAAAGCACTATGAGAGCAAGAGCCTTAACAGGTTCGTCTAAAGGCTTACCCTCAGGATCCTTAGAATATTCACCGAATACTAATACTCTCTTTCCGCACTCAGCATACTCATTTATCATTTCCTTATGCAACTCGTAATCATTTAGCAGCACCTGCTCCGGTGCGCCTATAATATAAGATTTGCTTTCATATACAACAGCACTGTATTTTGTCTCGGAAGAAAAAGAATGTACCCTGCTTAATTGTCCGGTTTCCTGTGATAAATCACACAAATCTTCTTTTTCGTCGAAATATTGTTTTAATGTTTTCATAGTTATATTGTCTTCATGAAAACTTCTGATTACATGAGCTATGAGTGAATGAATATTTGTCACTCTTTCGTCAAGAGGAACAATCTCGTTGACCCCCATCTCGTTCTCTGTAATAGTACCTGTCTTATCAACACACAATACATTAACTCGCGCAAGCGTCTCTACACACGCCATTTCATGCACAAGAACCTTTTGCCTGCCAAGTCTTATTACACTTACAACAAGCGCAACACTCGCCAAAAGATAAAGCCCCTCCGGTATCATTCCAACAAGTGATGCCACTACCGACACTACACTTTGCTGCACAGTATTGCCAAGCACAAACTTCGCCTGCAAAAACATAATAATTCCAAGCGGAATTATAAGAATACCTATAACCTTGACAAGCTTATCAAGCGAGCTCATCATCTCCGTTTTTATTTTGCTTCTTGAAGCCTTAGCCTCAAGCATCAATTTTGAAACGTACGAATCATAACCAACATGCTCAAGCTCTGCCTTACACTGACCCGAAACCACATAGCTGCCTGACAGCAGCTTGTCTCCCGGAATTTTTGTAATCTCATCAGCCTCACCAGTAACAAGTGCCTCATTTACCCTCACAACACCCTCAACAACACATGCATCAGCACATATCTGGCTTCCGGCTTGAAATATACATATATCACCTAAAACAAGAGTTTCTGAATCCACCTCTCTCTCACGTCCGCTACGAATAACTCTCGTTTTGGGTGCATTAAGTACAGTCAGTCTGTCAAGAACAATTTTTGCCCTGATTTCCTGAACTATCCCCATCAATGTATTGCAGAGTATAATTGGTAAAAATGTCATATTAATATATGACCTTACAAATATAAGAAGCCCTGCAAAAATTGCAAACACTAAATTAAAATAAGTAAATACATTACTGTAAATGATTTGCCCTACAGTCTTTGACTGATTGCCAACTGCTTTATTATAAAGTCCTTCTTTTGTCCGTTTTCCGACCTCTTCTTCTGTAAGACCCTCATCCTTATCAGTCTTAGTCCTCACTATATTTTATCTCCTTAAACGCAACACTAACCATATAATACATCGCAACGCCGAATATGACAAGTTTTACTGCTGCTGCTATTGATACAGATAAAACAGAAGTCTCATCAAATACCTGGAACACAATTAATGCGGCAAATGAAAGAGCTGCTATAATACCATACCAATATTTAGGAAGATTTTTCTTAACAATACCAAACATAACATTTACAAACGCAAACTGCAGCAATAAATCAAGTATTGCATTAACACCTAACAACAGCCATAAAAATGTCGGCGCCTTAAATAAAATCAATATTGATTCATATATCTGTGATACCTGTTCCTGCGGAACCTCTGTAAGCACTGTCGCAAGTCCCTCTGTCCTGATTCCGAGGCACCACACATAATATGACACTGTAGTTATACCAAACAGAACAGCATCTCCTAATCCGTAACCTACTCCTGCCATATATAAATCACCTTTTGTTTCATATCTTTCCAGAAGCATATTAACTGTTATAAATCTTCCGACAAGACCGAAACATGTTGCAAACAGACACTGTATAATGGATAACGCTGTCGGATTATAGGTAAATGCAGCTTCAACACTCGGAATTAACGAAAGCAACGTTGTAAACAAATTAGTACATACAAAACCAAATATTAAATATGATACCATTCCAAGAAACAGCGGCATAAAATGACCATGCCAACGCTTTTTTAAGACAATAATCATTACTATAATAACTGACAGCAACAGTATGCCACCCGCTGCAACCATAGTCTCAACACCTGACGGCAATGTCATTGATAAATCAAAATTTTCCATTCAAACCTCCATTAACAAAAACCAATCTAAAATAACGAAAGCAGATGCCATAATAAGCATCTGCTCCCCTCATAATCTTGATTGTGCAACAATATATCTTTTCAATAGCCAAAAGTGTATATTAAAAAAGGCACACTGTCAATCAGATTATAACTTTGTTACGTTAACAGCCTGTGGGCCCTTAGCTCCCTCTGTCACATCAAACTCAACTGCAGCGCCTTCTTCTAAAGATTTAAACCCTTCCATGTTGAGTCCTGAGTAATGTACGAAAACTTCATTACCCTGTTCATCACTGATGAAACCGTAACCTTTCTGATTGTTAAACCACTTAACTGTACCTTTCATTATCAAGTACCTCCGATAAAATATGTGGTGTTTTGTTTAAATAAAACACTCTACACATCTTACCATTCATACGCCGTATTGTCAACCGGCAGTTACTTTACATATACATTTTGTTCTGCATTAAATCACACATTTTTTCAACTTTAAAAACATACAGACTGCTTATTTTTCATTCTTAAACTCTTTTAATTTTTCAACAAGTTCTCTTACTTTGTTTTTTATTTTTTCACTTGCTCCGAGCGAGCCTAACACAGCATATGCAAATCTTTGCGAATTATCAAAATCTTCACACTGATATGCGAGCACCGACATAAGATAATTAAGTGTATTTTCATCCATTCCGCATATAGGAGGCATTTCGCTTGCTATAGCTTTTGTAAAACCATTATAAGCCTCCTTTTTGTAATATGCCTCTCCCATGCTGTATGCTCTTAAATACTTGCTGTTTGGTTCTTCCTGCTCCTTTAACTCCTCCAAAGCTCCTCTGTAAAGCCAGCTTAACTTTAATGCAAGATATGCTCCTTCACTAAGCTTTGACGGTTTAACCATAGCAGTAAGTATTGCCATCTTATATCTGTAAATGGCATCATCATAACTATAAGCCCCTTCAGGATTCTCGACTCCGACAAACTTATTAGCAATACCTTCAAGTATATTTTTTCTCTGCCTTGACGTAATATTTGTGAATTCTCTTGAAACAGCCGCATAGCCGCATAAAGGACAAAACAATACGTCATACTTTACCGTATCAACACCTGAATGTATTGGTCTTAAATCATCATCTGTACCAATGAAACGCGCTTTTCCTGTTTTTACCTGTTTCGCTGAAAATTCTTTGAAACATATAGGACATTCTATTTTTTTCTCAAATATATATTCACTTTCTTCCTGCATAACAGCCATTTTCACCTCATTTCTGCGCTGCTTTTTGCGCATAACAAGTTTGCTGTCAAACAATGTGCAGACACAAACTTGCGGGTGAAAGAATTAATAAATTCTTTCACGCTTATCTCCCTATATGTTAAAACTTAAATGAACTTTTAAGCGAAACTATTCTGTTAAACACAGGTTTTCCTTGAACAGAATCCTTTAAATCCGCACAAAAATATCCATTTCTTACAAACTGGAACTTATCTTCTTTTGAAGCCTCAAGAAGCGCAGGTTCCACATAACAGTTATCAATAACCTTAAGTGAATCAGGATTAAGATTCAGACTTCCGTCCTCCTCGTTATAAACGCCTTTTTCCTCATCAATTATATTTTCATAGAGACGAACCTTTACTTCTGCCCCTTCTGTAGCAGATACCCAGTGAATCGTACCCTTTACTTTTCTTTCAGTAAAATTGCCGCCTCTTGTAGCCGGATCATAAGTACAATGAATTTCTGTTACATTACCGTTCTCGTCCTTTTTGTAATCGACACATTTAACAAAATATGCATTCATAAGACGCACTTCATTACCAGGGAAAAGTCTGAAATATTTCTTAGGCGGCTCCTCCATAAAATCTTCTCTCTCAATATACAGCTCACGAGTAAAAGGAACTTTTCTTGTACCAAGCTCAGGATTTTCCTGATTATTAGGTACTTCCATATACTCTGTCTGTCCTTCAGGATAATTGTCAATTATAAGCTTAACCGGATTAATAACTGCCATCATTCTTTTCGCCTTAGGCTTCAAATCCTCACGTATACAGTATTCAAGCATAGGATATTCAACAGAACCCTGACTTTTTGTAACCCCGACAAGATCGACAAACATCTTTATGGACTCAGGGGTAAAACCTCTTCTTCTTAAAGCCGCAATTGACACAAGGCGAGGATCATCCCAGCCGTCAACAATTCCATCTTCAACTAACTTTTTAATATATCTTTTTCCTGTAACCACATTATTCAAATAAAGCTTCGCAAACTCTATCTGCTTCGGAGGATTTTCATACTCAAGTTCACGTACAACCCAATCATACAAAGGTCTGTGATCCTCAAACTCCAATGTACATATAGAATGTGTTATTCCCTCTATGGCATCCTCGATAGGATGAGCAAAATCATACATAGGATAAATACACCATGTATCACCTGTCCTGTGATGTGTAATATGAGCCACTCTGTAAATAATAGGATCTCTCATGTTGATATTAGGTGATGACATATCTATCTTTGCCCTAAGAACCTTTTCTCCATCCTTATAAAGACCGTTTTTCATATTCTCAAAAAGCTCAAGGTTTTCTTCAACACTTCTGTTTCTGTATGGGCTGTCCTTTCCAGGCTCAGTAAGAGTTCCCCTGTACTCACGTATCTGTTCAGGAGTAAGGTCACACACATATGCCTTTCCCTTTTTTATAAGCTTAACAGCAGCCTCATACATTTTTTCAAAATATCCTGATGCAAAAAGTACATCTCCATCCCACTTTGCACCAAGCCATTCAATATCACTCTTTATAGAATCAACAAACTCTTCCCTTTCTTTTGTAGGATTTGTATCATCAAATCTCATATTAAATTGTCCGTCGTATTCTTTAGCAAGACCATAATTAAGAAGTATTGACTTTGCATGTCCTATATGAAGATATCCGTTTGGTTCCGGCGGAAATCTTGTAATCACCTTTTTACAGCGACCTTCTTTTATATCGTTATCAATTATCTGTTCAATAAAATTCTTTGAAACAGCTGCATTTTCCATATTAATATTAACCTCCTGAATCGCACATTGGATTGCACGTTGTGCAATCATTATACCATGATTTCACTGCGTTTCATCATGGTTCGCGCACATTCGCCAAATGTCTGCTACGCAGCCGCTTGGCTCATTGTGTTCGCGTACATTATACCATGATTTCGCAAAATGTTTCAATAATTGTTATCCTTATTAACTACAAGGTCGTATATTTCCTCAACAGATTCCCTTAAAATCTTGTTATTTAAATTGATTGTCATATCAGCGTATTTTTTATAAAGATTTCTTCTGTCTTCAAATATTTCCTCTATTGTTGTTTTGCCATTAGAGACAACTCCTCGCTCTTTAAGGCTGCCAAGACGCTCCTCAAGCTCCTCCTTTGAAACATCAAGATAAATAACCGTACCTATTTCTTTAAAATGCTCCATCGCCTGCTGCCCATAAACAGCACTGCCACCCGTCGCAATAACAGTTTTCTTTACATCAATTGCTGCATTAACATCATTTTCAAGCTTAATAAAACCTGCATCTCCATATTTTTCAATGAGTCTTTCAAGCGTGGCATTGTATTTTTCCTGTATAATCAAATCAGAGTCAATAAATTTATATCCGAGTTTTTTTGCCAAAACTACTCCAACTGTACTTTTTCCGCTTCCCGGCATACCTATTAAAATAATATTCCTCATACTAACCTCCATTCCGGAGCGTAAGCGACGGGGCGAATTCTGCCATCAAGGGCTATTTGTGACGCTCCTGCACAAATAGCTGTGTGAAAAATCATCGTAACGATATGATTTTTCACACTGTTTATCCCCACTGTAATGAATTAATTTATTAGTTTTGCAGATAATATCAATGAACTTATAAAGAAAGGAAGTATTGTTATGGATAACTACAATTCTAACAGTTCCGGAGTAAATGACAGTATATTCAACTTCATTCCCCCGAATATGATGTATCCGCAGGAACATAATGTTTCAAATGAATCTGACGAAGAGCGTGAGCGTCAGGAATATCACGAAAATACAGACAACGATTTTCATATCAAAGACGAACCGCCTTACGACAAAACATTATAATTTCAGCTTAAGATGCTATTTTCTGTTTACAGCCTCTAACATTTCTTTAAGCTCTTCTACCGAAAAAGTATAGTGGCTGTTGCAGAAATGGCAGTTAACCTCTATAGGTTCATTATCATCTATCATCTGCTGTATTTCCTCCGCCCCTGTACTCATAACAGCCTTGCTCACTCTATCCTTTGAACAGTTGCAGTAAAACTGTGTATTAATCTTATCCAGTATATTTAAATCCATGTCTCTTAATATAAATTCAAGAATCTGCTCCGGCGTCATTCCCTTTTCAAGCAAATCTGTAACTGATTTTACTTCTGCAATCCTTTTTTCAAGCAGATTAACTGTCTCCTCCGATGCCCCCGGAAGAAGCTGAATAATAAAGCCTCCTGCCTGCTCAACAGTATTATCCTTATTCATAAGGACGCCAAGTCCTACTGATGACGGTACCTGCTCACTTGTCGCAAAATAGTATGTAAGGTCATCAGCTATCTCACTTGTAACAAGAATGGTATCGCCTACATATGGTTCCTTTAAACCAATATCCTTAATTACACTAAGAACACCTATACCGAGTGCACCGGCCACATCAAGCTTTCCGTTCTTTAAAGGAAGCATTACCTGCGGATTTTTTACAAATCCCTTTACACGTCCCTTTGCATCTGCCGTAACCGTCATAGCACCTATCGGACCGTCACTTTTTATCTGAATCGTGACAATATCTGCATCGTTTTTCATCATTGTTCCCATCATTGCACCGCCTGTAAGCAGACGCCCAAGCGCAACCGTTGCAATCGGACTTGTATTATGTCTGTTTTTTGCTTCCTCAACCAGATTTTTAGTTGTCGCCGCAAATGCACGTATCTGCCCGTTTGCCGCTATTGCTCTAACTATATAATCACTCATTATATTTACACTCTCCGTTAATTTATTCCTTCTTTAAAATGTAATAAAGTCTCTCACTGTCCTCTTCAGGTTCATTATGTGTAAACGCATCATATACATTTACAACCTTAAGTCCGGCATTAGCCGCAGCATCAATCACTTCGCTTATCTCAAATCCATGCTGGTAGTGATTCTCCTCGAATCTATCAAAAGTTCCATCCTCATTTTGTACAAACACTGCCAAATCATAAAGGTTATTGCAGGTTTCCTCATCATAACTATTATCCCATATAAATGCAGAAGTATCCCTGTTTTCAGCATATGTGTTGTCACTTAATACATCCCTGAAAAAATGTATTGTTTTTAAATCAAATATAAACACGCCTCCGTCAACAAGACCTCTTTTTGCACATTTAAATACCTTTGTCAAATCATCCGTATTTGTAATATAATTCATGGAATCAGCTATGCTTATCATTGCATCTGCACCATACGGCAATTCAAAATCTCTCATATCCTGCAGGCTGTAGACAATCTGCTGACCGCTCTCGTACATTTTATCTGCAGCTATCGTAAGCATTTCCTCAGCATTATCTATACCGACACATGTATATCCCGCTTTATCAAGAAGCATTGTCACCGTACCGGTACCGCATCCTAAATCTGCAACCGACATTCCCTGCGTAACATTATGTTCTTTAAGCAATTGTACCAAATATCTGCTCCAGTCATCATATGGTATATTATCCATATATTCATCGTAAACATAAGCAAATCCTGTATATGCTTCCATACTCAGTCCATTCTCCTTTATATCATATATATGATTTTATTGCCACCTTATAATTTAACAATATTTTAGAAAAAATGCAATCATTAACACGGTTTTTGACATTTTTTGTGTTGAATTAACAAAATAATTGAATTATACTGATTTATGATTAAAGTGTCAGGAGGTTCCCCGTGAATTTAAACTTATCCACACTCAAACAAAAACGCTACGTAAAGGCACTGATTGTATCAATTCTATTTTCAGCAGTCATGCTTTTTATATTCTTGTATTTTTCAATTTATTCAAGCTTTAATCCTGATGTACATGATTCCAAAGTCAGTATAGATTCCTTTTATAACCCAAACAATAGATTTGCAAACATACACGCAGATACTCTATATTACAGCGGTTACAATTTTTCAAGCCACAACAATATAAAAGGATACTATTATTATTCGTTAAGTGAAAAGCAATGCACAATTTACCTTATTTCCAAAAACTATATTAAATCAAAAAATCTCTCAGAAGCTGCTGACATTCCTCCTGCCAAATTAAATAACGTCTCATTTTTAGCTGTACTTAAAAAAAATGACGACAATTTAAAGCCTCTGCTTGAGAGCATGGCCTCTGATTTAAACTGGAACTATTCCGGACTTTCAAAAAGCACAAGTGATATTTTGATAAGCCAATACCATTACTGCCTGCCTTTTTATATCACAATCACTCTGCTTTTATTTGCAGGCATGATTTCCAACGTAATTTTGGTGACTTACATTTATATCCGTCGTGATGAGATAAAATAACAAAATGCCAGCATTTAAACCGTGCTGGCATCTTGTTATTAATTGATTTAATTGTTAATCATCTTGCCTAAAAACATTCTGCAATTATCTGCCGCAGCAATTCTTATATTTCTTACCGCTTCCGCATGGACAAGGCTCATTTCTTCCGATTTTCTTATCCTTAATGATTGTTCCTGAAAGCTTCTGCTTCTTGTAAAGCTCCTTTCTTGTCTGTTCGTCAAGAAGTGCATCCCACTGAGGAAGCTCATAGAGCCACTCTGCCTTAGCTGCAACCATATTATAATAAAGCTTTTCCTTGTCATAATCAAGACTTACCTTTGTATCCTCGTCCATAGTTTCAATAGGATTAGCTTCCTTTAAGCTCTCATTAATTCCATCAAGAAATCCTGTCATTATAAGAACTTCAACTCCGAATTTCTCTGCAAGTTCCTTTACTGTACCTGTAACAGGTTCATCAGGATTTGCAAGAATCTGCTCATATATGCCTTTCTCAAGATTAAAGTAGCCGCCCCAGAATTCAGCAGCCTGATTTTTGTTCATCTCTGTCTCGTATGCAAGATTTCTCCATGTTTCAAGTAATGTCATTATACTGTTCCTCTCGTATATGTTTTCTTATATATGTCTTTATGTTAATTTGTATAAGTAATATTAATATTTATTATTTATACATTTTATAAAAACCTGTTATAATATGAACCCGTCATATAATTAAACGAACCATTCTGTCCATAAATATTAGTCGATGACATGCGCGCAAGCTGTGCAACAGCCGAGCCATATATCATAGACGCATTTCCGGCAGCACTCTTACCGTATGAACCTGCCCCGAAAAATGCTGACTTTACATCAACCATATCAGATTTCTTAAACTTACTCTCATCAATTGAAAGCTTATTATCTTTTCCTATTGAAATTCCGATATCATTCAGTATTTTCTTATTGGCTTTTGTAAATCCTACCATAGTCTGTGCTGAACGAAGGACCCTGTTATCCGATGAATCTCCGGCACCGTCAACAAGAACATTATATTCCTTTACAAAATCAGAAACAGCCTTGTATATTGCATCCTTATCATATTCATATGACTTGTTTCCGTCCTTATCGGTAACTTCCTTTTTCTTCCACAGTTCTCTTGTATTAAGAGCTTCCACCGCATCATTTACTGATGCCGCACTGTCTCTTACACTTGTTGCATTTGCCTTTTCCGTCTTATAACTCTTGTCAGTCTCATCAGTTGAAACACCATTTTCCGAACCGCTTACACTATCCTGTCTTTCATAATATGCGTTGAGCAGTTTTCTGTATGAACCGCTCTTGATACTTGCATATGTAGAATAGTCAATACTGCCAAACGCAGATACACCACCGGTGCTATTATTACCTAATGACGAAAACAGCGCAGATATTGAATTTGCATTATAAAAATTAATACCAGCCATAATCAACCCTCCTTGTATATTTGCGGCCTCCATGCCTTTTAACAACAACAATAAATACTTTTACTTAATACACCTTTATGGTAATATGATTATATCACTAAAATATAAATCAGAAAAGGTAAATAATTATGAAAATTTCAAAAAATGTCAAAAGAATCGCTGCTCTTACAGCAATTATATTATGGGGACTTATTATCATTGCAACTCTGGTAACTGCATTTATAAACACAGAAACTTCAAACAAAATTTTCAAAGCTCTTGTATTCACAGACATAGCACTTCCTGTTGTGATATACGCCATGATGCTTGTATACAAGCTTCTGAACCGCAGAAACCATAAATAATCATTCACTAATTATATCGGTACAACAGCATATTATAATTAGTCTCTCATATTAATAATTTTTACGGTTGCACTCGTTCCAAGTCTGTCAGCACCCGCACTTATCATGGCATCAGCGGTGTTATAATCTCTTATACCGCCTGATGCCTTTACTTTTGCCTTATTCCCGACTGTCTTTTTCATAAGCGCCACGTCATTTAAAGTTGCACCGCCGCTGCTAAATCCCGTTGATGTTTTTACAAAATCCGCGCCGGCCTTAACTGCAAGATCACACGCTTTAATCTTCTCTTCCTCGTTAAGCAGGCAGGTCTCTATAATTACTTTTAGCACTTTGCCTTCGCAAGCATTTCTGACAGTTCTTATATCATTTTCCACATATTCATAATCTTTATCTTTTAAAGCGCCTACATTTATCACCATATCAATCTCGTCGGCACCTTTGCTGACTGCTGCTTTTGTCTCATATGATTTTATTTCACTGCTTACTGCTCCGAGTGGAAAGCCTACAACTACACAAACTGCAATATCTGTTCCTGCAAGCAGTTCCTTTACATAACCTGCATAATATTCATTTACACATACAGAAGCAAAGCCATGTTCTTTTGCCTGCCTGCAAATCTCATACACCTCTTTTTTAGTCGCATCAGGCTTTAAAATAGTATGATCAAAATATTTTTCAAACTTCATAATATTCTCCATTCCACAGACGCTTTGTGTCGAAGGAAGTGCGAGGCAAATATCAAATTTGACCCTGCGATAAAAGCTACTTTGTGGCGCCTGCGGCACAAATAGCTGTGTGAAAAATTAACAGCAGCCACAAAATGCAGCTGCTGTAATTATCATTATAATTTATTTTGAATAATTGCTCACTCTGTGAATAATTTCATGTCTTCCAGGACCATTTGATACCATTGTAATCGGCGCCTCTATCTCTGCTTCGATAGCTTCGATATAATTTCTGCACTCAACAGGCAAATCCTCATACTTTGTAATGCCTCTTATATCTGACTTCCAGCCCGGGAATGTCTTAAGCACAGGTTTAGCTTTCTCAAGCTGTGCAGTAGTAGGGAAGTCCTTTGTAACCTTTCCGTCTATCTCATAGCCTACACACATAGGAATTTCATCAAGATAGCCAAGAACATCGATAACTGTAAGCGCTACCTCTGTTGTTCCCTGCATTCTTACACCGTAACGTGATGCAACTGCATCAAACCAGCCCATTCTTCTCGGACGTCCTGTTGTCACACCGAATTCACCGCCGTCACCACCGCGCTTTCTAAGTTCATCCGCCTCTTCACCGAATATTTCACTTACAAAAGCCCCGGCACCGACAGCAGATGAATACGCCTTAACTACCGTCACAACATCTTTTATAGATGATGCAGGTATACCGGCTCCTATTGCTCCGTATGGCGCAAGCGTTGATGATGATGTAACCATAGGATAAATTCCATGGTCAGGATCCTTTAATGACCCAAGCTGACCCTCAAGAAGTACTTTCTTGCCCTCTTTAAGTGCCTTGTGAAGATATGCTGATGTATCTGTAACATATGGAGCAACCATTTCCTTATACTCCATAAGCGTATTAAATATCTCTTCTTCTTTTAATAATGGCTTATGATAAAGATGTTCCAACATAACGTTCTTTATCTGACATATATTAGCAATCTTATCCTTAAGCTCCTGCTCGTTTCCAAACAACTCGCTTACCTGGAAGCCAATCTTTGCATATTTGTCTGAATAGAAAGGTGCAATACCTGATTTTGTAGAACCAAATGATTTTCCTGCAAGTCTTTCCTCTTCATATGTATCAAAATCAACATGGTAAGGCATCAATATCTGTGCTCTATCTGAAACAAGAATTTTAGGCATAGGCACATTCCTATCTGTAAGACTCTTTAATTCCTTCACAAGATATGGAATATTAAGTGCGACACCATTACCTATAATACTTGTTGTGTGATCATAAAAAACACCTGATGGCAGAAGATGAAGTGCGAATTTACCATAATCATTAATGATTGTGTGTCCGGCATTGCTTCCACCCTGAAATCTTACAATAATATCAGACTCCTCGGCGAGCATATCCGTAATCTTTCCTTTACCTTCGTCACCCCAGTTAGCGCCAACAATAGCTTTTACCATAGTTTCCTCCATTCTGCCGACATAAAGGCGGCATATATATAAATCACGATGAGTTCAACTCATACTTAAATATGATACCACATACCCCGCGCTTCAATCAATTAGATTTTAATTTTATTTATGAGTTCAACAAAAATTTTTCCGGCAAACCTGATTTTTACAGTTAATCATCGTACTCCTGTGATATATTTGTTTCCAAAAATTCTGCTAATGTGACAAATCCATTTTCTTATATATGCAATAATTTACAAAGAAAACAGCAGCAGCATAAAAAATCAGCAAAACAATCCCCCACAAACCTCTAAATATCAGTTCCTCGCCGCTATAGCCCTGCAAACTTAAGCCCGAACCGATATAGCCGGGAAACCAATCTCTTATTTGTTCTATATTTATTAACAGCTTAAATACTACTATTGTCAAAAAACTGAACACTACCGCTTTTCCGTATTTAAAAAGCATTGAAAACAGCACATATATTTTATTCATAACAACAATTTCCAAAAAAGAACTGATTATAGTATAAATCAGCAAGATATTTTCATCTCTGTCGCTTGAAAGAATATAAGGCTTACCAAAAGAAGAATCTTTCAAAAAAATAAACCAACCAGATATTGCCGAAAAAATAAGTACTGCAAACAATATTAGCGCAACTGCATCTAATATCACCAACTTTGAAACCACAATATTTTCCCGCTTCTTTACTTTCGTTATGTACATAGAATCCAAGCCGCAATCTATCTCTTTAGAAACAAGGGAAGTAGTAATTAACGCCATCGTTACATTAATTAACAACAAACTGTTAAGCAGTCCTACAACAACCGACGCATAACCCATTCCTGTAAAAACAGAATCACCAATTTGAATAATACCGCTCTCGATTGATATTAAAAATGAAATACTTATTGGCAAAACCGCAAAAATAATCAACACACTTTTTACATCATTGCGAAGAAAAACTTTTATTAACTGTGCACGTAATAATTTTAACATTTCTTTCCCCCTTACTGCTGCATTAGCCTTTTCAGATTATCCATATTGTTCTCGCAGTTAAAATCAATGATTTTTATATCTTTCACAATAAAAAGGTGCAAAATTTCATTGATTTTTTCTGAGTCGCTGAAAATAATTTTATTACCATCAATTACACAATCCTGTAAAATCTGCATCAATTCTTTTTCATACAAAGAACAATCACAATCAACCCGTAAAATATAGTCTCTTTTCATAAGCTCTAATGCGTTATCATCATATACTATTTTCCCCTCATTCAGCACAACAGCTCTGTTACAAATGTCAAAAACATCATTTATCTGGTGACTTGAGAATAATACAGCTACATTCCTTTTACTGCAGTCAACAATTACTTTCTTAATTATCTCAATGCCCAACGGATCCAAGCCGACCATAGGTTCATCCAACACAATTAATTTAGGATTTGACAACAATACCTGAGCCAATCCAAGCCTCTGTTTCATTCCGAAAGAAAACTCACCCACTTTTTTATAAGCTGCTCTTTTAAGCGAAACCATTTCTAAAACAGCGTCTATTCTTTCATTATCAGCTTCATCAGAAAGCGAACTTAACAACTCAAGATTTTTCTTTGCCGTCAAATACTCACAAAAAGATGGCTCCAATAAAACGCCAACATTTTTCATTATACATTCATGGTTATTTTTTACATTATTATCACAGACATATATTTCCCCCGAATAGCTTTCTATTACTCCCATCAGACATTTTATAAGAGTACTTTTTCCGGCACCGTTATGCCCCAATAAACCTACAATTTCCCCCTGTCCGATTTTAAACGAAACATCATCCAGCACCCGCTGCTTACCATAACTTTTATTTAATTTATTAATCTGTAATATCGATTCCACCATTCTATTTGAAATTCCTTTCAATATTGTCCAATCAAAATTAAATCTATTTCATACTTCAAATCAGAAAAAATCCAATCCTGCATAGCCTCACTATCTAATCTTAGATTTGGTATTTCTGTTATGAAATATCCTTCATAGTCCATATCACCAAATATAAGTGCATAATTTAATAACAAGGTTCTATAAATAACCTCAAATTGGGTTCTTTTAAAAATATAAAGCCAAACGTAATATACATCACTTCCTTTAATTGGGATAATGCACCATAAACAGTAAAATATCCCCATATACACCATACAATTCAACGCTATATTATCATATACATAATTCATTTTTATAAAAAATAATATCCCTGTTATAATAAAACTAAAAATATATGGCACAATTAAGTATATCAACCATTGCTTCGAAGTATTTTTCCATGTAGGAAACACTAAGATATTCCCTGCGCCACCAAACTCTTTGCCTTTATATTTTTTTATTTTATTTTCATCAAAAAGAAACATCAGATGAAAATATTTCAAAAATACTATCTTCATATCAAACATATATGCCACAAAAAAATGCATACATTCATGCATAAAAATATAAACGAAAGAAATTACTAACACAATCAGAATATATTGAAAAAAATGCCACAAACCTATATTATACTTATCTAAAACAACATATATCGCAGCAACAGTTACCATTACACTTATAACGAATAATATGCTATTTTTCATTTTGCTCAAAATAATCACTTCTCCTTGTTTGATATGCTTCTATATATTATTTTCCTAAAACATTTCATTTTTAATTAGTAATTTCGTTTTTTATCTTGAAGCATATCAATCAAATCCATTCCTTGCATGCATATAACCATTTTTAATTTGTCTTATTCATAAATACTATAGGGACTGTATATTTTACAAACAGCCCCTCTTTCTTAGCATTCTGGATATATTCTGATTTTATCGGTGAATTTTCAAATCTTTAATTAATATTCCTGCTATCATAAATATTGCTGCAATAACACATAATATGATATTCATTATATCTGACATCTGGAATACAATACGATTTACCAATAAAACTGCAAACAATATAAAAATTCCTACAATTACTAATAATTTTCCCATATCAAAAAATATCCTTTCAGCACTTTGATCTCACTATAAATTATAAATATATTTTAAAGATTAACCTAACCATTTTGCAAGACCATATCCTACAGCAAAACAAGCACCAAAAACAACTATGCAGCCCCCGACAATAACACATCCTGCCAATATTGTTCCGCCACCATTTACTGTTTCACATTCACTAACAGTTAACTGTTCAAATGTTTCCATTTGTCACCTCCTAATTAGAATTTCTATTTTTATTATTTAATCCAACTGTTATTCCTGCTGTAATCCCTGTTGCTGCACATGCACCAAAAATTTTAAGTAAGGTCAGACCTACAATAGTAACACCGCATATTACCACGCCACCATCTGTTTCATAAATTTCATTCTGTGACATTTCACAGAATCCTTTGTTTAAAACTTTTTCCATTGTTTTAAATCTCCTTTTCCTAATTAAATTTTTCTTTACACTTATTTAAGAAAAGTGATATTCTTTACCTAGGTACTTTTCTTAAAAGTGCTTGTTGTTTGGGACTCTGGTGGTTTTCGCGAATTTTATCAGAGTCCTCTTTTTATATAAAACAGCTTGCCTTTTGCAAATCTGATTTATATCTTTTCCTACAATATATTGGGGTTAATTCCCATACATACATCTATCTCTGTGTTTTCCTGACTTATCATGTCAGTTTTCCTTGTCACATTATATCTCACTGTTATTAGCTATAACTTATGTTCCAATTATGTACTGATACAATTGATTACATATATCCTGAAATTCCATTGGATGTCCCTTATAACACACAACCACTGCATTTACAATTTTAATCTAATTCTTAAAAACAAATTTATCTGTCAAGTCAATGTTCTTATCAATCGACATAAGCAATTAGATATCAATCATACCCCTCCTTTAAATGCAATATTATATCCTTGTATGACATATAATATCACATTATTTTTCGTTTTTTCATTATTGGGAACAAACTGTCATTTTTGGGAGTAAATTGTAGATTAAAGGCACAAAAATGTGAATAATATCTCTAAAAAGCAAAAAGTCTTTACAAATTTTAGCCAAATCAACTAAACTTTGCAAAGACTTTTTCCAATCTCTATTCATTTATTAATCATAAACGTTGCCCGCACTATGAACTCATTATTTTCACATTGCAGTTTTAATACACCATCATAATTCTTTACCACTCTTTCCATATTCGCCAAACCATATCCATGAATATCCTTATTTTCTTTAGATGTTGGCATATAATTATTTTTTACGTTCAATTTTCTGTTTACAGGATTCTTTACAGTCAAAATCCACATTTGTGCATTTAATACAGATTCTATGGTTATAACCTTTTCCCCTTTAATCTTTTCACACGCTTCTATTGCATTATCAAGTATATTCGAAAGAAAAATCACCATATCAACATCATCTATTTTTTGAGCCGGAATAATACCATTTACATCTATCTTGGTCTTAATCTGTTCTGCTGTCCTTGCCTTTGAACTAAGCAACGCATCAGCTACAAAATTCCCCGTATCATAAGAATTAGTTGTACTATGGTACATCGTTTCTAATTTTTTAATATACTGTAATGCTCTCTCATATTTACCCTTTTCAATATAAGAATGCAGAGCTATCAACATATTATTTTGATCATGTCTGAATTGTTTTAATTTAAGCTCCTTTTGATTCAATTCATCATAATACCCAACAATTTTTTTAATCTGTTCTTCCAAGATATCTATAGTATTAGCCATCGAATAATTATGCTGATGTACTACCATAATTCTTACAATCAGCATAATTATAAGAAAAGTCAAAATCACTATGGAAGCCTGAATAAACGTATTATACTCATCACCTAAACATATTAACGCTTCTATATTACCAAGAATATAAATTATAATCACTAAATGTATATATTCTATAACCGTCAAATTAGCAAACCATATATTTAACGTTCTGCTTCTGCGAAAATATAATAAAATTAATAATATGATAAGAAAAATTACAGATACTATAGTTACGCAGAAATCATCAATCAAAAATTTATTTTTATAATCATCTGATATTTTACATAACAAAATAGTTATGTTAGATGAAAATACAGCCTGTATTTCCTCATAAAAAAATGCCACTATAGGAACTTTAATCTTTACTCCGTATTTAGACCATAAAAATGGCACCATCCTCATATAATACAGGAAATAAAATACAACAAATAATGATGATATATTCATGTATTTGCTTATACAATACACACAGCTCACTAATATATAATATACTAACCAAATGTATTTATAATCTTTGTTTTTTGGATTTTCTATTATAAAAAATTCATCAAAAGCAATCTTAATACTAAAATAGTCAGATATCCCCCATACAATGAAAATTACAAAAGCTATACCTAATTCACCCATACCATCACCTCTGTCCCGTGAGATAATCCGAATATTTTTCAGTGAATTCTTTATATTTATTCCTGCTCATAAGTATGCTGTCACCGTTTTTAAGAACTACGTCGGTACGGTTGTAAGCATTTACGTGCTTCATATTGACAATATATGATTTGTAGCACCTATAAAAGCACTTTGATTTTAATCTCTGTTCCATTGATGATAATGTTTCATGGCACTCGAATTTTTTGCTTTTATCAACAAAATTAATTATACAATTCTTCCCAATGCCCTCAATATATGAAATCTTACTTTCCTTAATAAAGTGATTCATACCTTTTACACGCACAAGCAATACCTTTTCCTCTTCTGTTGAAAGCAAAAATGCTTCAAGAGCAGCGTTGAATTTTTCTTCATCAACAGGCTTTAACAAAAAACGGAATGCTCCGACTTCAAACGATTGAAACACTGCGCCCGGATAGCTTGACAAAAAAATAATTGTTATATCTGCCTGACGCTCACGCAGCTGCTTTGCAGTGCTGATTCCGTCCAGCCCCGAACCCTCAAATTTATAATCCATTAAAACAAGATCATACTCCTCATTTGATTCAAGCAGTTTTTCTCCTGTTTCAAACTCATTTAAAGTATATGAAAACTCCCTCTTAAACGAATATGCGGTTATATGTCTTTTTATTTCCTCCCGCATATAATCCGAATCATCACAAATTGCTATTTTTATCATTTCCACTCAAATCGACTATCTTTTGTAATATATCGATTTATCCCCCGAATTTAATCATATTAACCTATTAATTATAGCATACATGCTGCAAGTCAAGCAATCACCTGTTCTTATCTTTCTTAAATACTACTTGCTGCTGAATATAATAACTTGCAAAGAACAAAACCGTATCAACGATTATTTTATAAAGAATTTCCAGATTATAAGGCAATGCTTTTACCAACAATGTGACAAGAATTGCACTGAAAGCCATCTGTACCACCGCAAGAATAAAATATTTTAAAGCTGAAAATCCTATATTTTCTTTGCTGTTAAAAACCAATTTATAATTAATCAGATAATTATAAGTTGCAGAGATGACTCTTGCAATAACCGTAGCCGCTGTCACATAAACAACAGGATATTTAACCTTTAACAATGCACAAAAAATGCTGAATAAAATAATATCCAAAAGGCTTGATGACAATGAGGAGATAATGTATTTCATAAATTTCCATCCTAAAATACGATATATTCTTACAGAGTCTTTAAACGGATTAAAATGTGTCTGATGATTATCCACTGAATCATAAACTGTTTCTATCGGTACTTCTATTATTTTCATCTTTTCGGCTGCATCAATAAGCATACGCATCTCAAATTCAAAACGCTCACCTTTTAAGTCAATCAGCTCTTTCATATAAGCCTTTGGTATACCACGCAGTCCTGTCTGAGTGTCTGTTATATGGACTCCGGTAATATATTTGAATGTCTTTTCGGTCATTTTATTTCCAAAGCGGCTTTTCCAAGGAACCTCATCCAAATCAAAGCATCTTACCCCCAAAACTAAGCTTTCTGCATTTTTCTTAAGCGCATCAATGACTTTGCTGATACATTCAGGAGTATGCTGTCCGTCTGAATCGGCAGTTACCACTCCGGCAGTTTCCTTATCATTTTCAAGTATATAACTGAATGCAGTTTTTAAAGCACGCCCTTTGCCCTGATTTTTTTCATGTACCAGAAGTTTTCCGCCTGATTTTTCAATTATTTCAGATGCACTTTCAAATATTGAATCGTATGAGGAATCGCTTCCGTCATTTATAACATAAACAGGTCCTATTTTGTTCAAATCAAGTGCTTTCAGCAATTCCAATAATCTTACGTCCGGCTCATACGCCGGAATAACCACACTAACCTTACACATTAATTGTCAATCTCCCTTTTAATCACTGCGTTTCCATATTGCTCAGGATAATTTTCTTTAATCCAGTCATTTATTATCTGGTTGCTGTAATCATTAACAAATATATATTCTGATGAAATATTTTCCATATCTTCCCGGCTGTCAACGACAAATGAATCTACATTATCAGTTTGAAACGTATATTCACCCAAATAATAAAAATATCCAGAATCATCCTCAGGTATAAGTATAGCATATGATTTTTGATTTTGAACACCGTAATCAATCCTTGCCGTTTCAAGCCACATTCTCTCATCTGTATCATCAGTATAGTTCATAGGAGTTTTTATAGTCCCGAATGAAATTTGCATATATAAAAAGTACAAGGCACCCAATATAACAGCAGAAGACACCGCTGCTATTTTTGATTTATCAAGGCAGGAAATCAACTTTACCGACATTATCAGTGCAATATACAGAATTGCAATCAATATTGTTTTTGTATATCGTGACATTCCTGCCAAAGACCTTGCTTCTGCCATAGGCATTGAAAAAAGATACATTGCAAGTATCCCTGCCTGATATACAACATACACTACTAACGACGCTATCAATACATTTCTATAGTTCTTCAGCTCTCTTTTTGCAAATATAAATATTAAAATCCCTATAATCAAAATAATAGCAAATGTCAGCCACACATCAGTCCAACCGGCTGCAAAATCAATAACCTTATTAAATATTAAATTTATATCTTCAGCAGTTTTTTCTTCAAATACAGAGCTGTAATTTTCAACACTCATTGCATGCTTTGACACCTCTGCATCCGCAAACACATACTTGCAATGCCTCTGCCACATAAAAAAAGATATAAACGGCATCATAACACTGCCTATTCTTGCCAAAATACTCTTATCTTTTTGGATATTACTTAAAATCAATATACATATCAATGCAACAAAAAACATTCCCGAATTTTTTATCTGCACTATCTGAACCATATAAAATGATGCAAATATAAGATTGCGAATCCTGCAGCCGCGTTTACAATAACGATAAGCAAACACAACACCGCTCATGGCAACGAGTGGAAGCTGCGTATCAACAAGCAGATCCGTCACTTCTATATTATATACCAAAATAAAATTAACAGCTGAGAACACAACAGCCAAAGCTGCAATTTTATTTTTCTTTATAAATACAAATACCGGAAGTATTGATGAAAGCATCATATATACCTGCGCAAGCATTTGTATTGACTCGCTTGTACTTATCAATTTTGAAAAATAATAAATATATGTCGAGCTTCCTAATGGGTACTCCTGAAATTTAATAATCGTATCAGTAAAATTAGGATATCTGTCCACTGC
>SAMEA3387485__coassemble_976_pt1 | contig 32839 bp, 32 predicted proteins | sample SAMEA3387485__metabat2_high_PE_030 | metagenome-assembled genome bin SAMEA3387485 (sample SAMEA3387485) | Felis catus | biome: Faeces | place: United Kingdom | collected 2012
ATTTGAATATTTCAGTGGTAGAAGAGGTTATGCTATGGCTTAGTGATTTAAAGGGAGATGGAAAGAATGAAGGAATATAGAAAGAAAATTATAATTACAAGTTTAATCACACTGCTTCCGATTGTTATTGGTTTGTTATTATGGAATAAGCTTCCGGACAGAATTGCAACACATTTTGGTGCGGACAATACCCCGGATGGCTGGAGCAGCAAGGTATTTGCGGTATTCGGTCTTCCTGTAATTCTTTTTGTGCTGCACCTTATGAGTCTGTGTGTAACATTAAATGACCCGAAGAAACGAAATGTCGGAAAAATGCTTTTATCAGTTATATTTTGGATAATTCCGGTGCTCTCAATTGTTATGAATTCAATAACATATGGAATAGCGCTTGGAATGAAGATTGATATCAGCGTTATTGCCACACTGATGATTGCGGTGTTATTTATCATACTTGGAAATTATATGTCCAAAAACAGGCAGAATTACACTGTTGGAATTCGTCTTCCATGGACGCTTGCAAGTGAGGAAAATTGGGATAAGACACATCGCATGGCGTCAAAATTGTGGGTTGTGGGCGGAATTATTTTGTTTGCCAATGTATTTTTCAGGCAGTTAGCGGTAATGTTAATAGTAATCATAGCGGCCACAATTATTCCGATTATTTACTCTTTTGTGCTGTATAGAAATGAAATGAAACAGAGTAAATAAAATGCTCGAAATCAAGGGGGAATTATAGGATTTTGGGGTATCACTTTGAAAGGGGTACCCCAAAATGAATTTATATTATCGTTCCGCTTTTTATTCTATCACTTAAATCAATCATTTTTTTCTGGATTAAATAAATTGTATCCTTAAATACCTTATCGTCCATTCCGGTAGGGTCGTTTAATCCCCAATCTTCTCTGTATTTACAAGGAATTGCAGGGCAATTTACATTGCATCCCATTGTAATTATGATATCTGCAGCTGGGATATCTGATAGAAGTTTTGAATATTGAGTTTTTTCCATATCTATATTATATAGTTCTTTCATCAAACGGACTGCGTCCTGATTGATTTGAGGTTTCGTTTCTGTTCCGGCCGAGTAACTTTCAAAAACATCTGAATAAAGGTGTCTGCCTAATGCTTCTGCAATTTGACTGCGGCAAGAATTATGTACACATACAAATGCTACTTTAATTTTTTTCATACTTTTAACTGCCTTTCCATTATTGAGTATTTAATTTTTTTGTTAATAATGCTTTGATTTCTTCTACTGTCAACACTTTGCCATATGATATAACTTCATCGTTAAAAACCAATGCAGGTGTAGACATTACTCCATAGCTTGCGATTTCTGCAAAATCAGTAATATGTTCAATAACATAATCTAATTGAAGTTCAGATAATGCAGTTTTTGTTGAATTTTCCAATTCGATACATTTTGAACAACCGGCACCGAGTATTTTAATGGTATTTTCCTGTTTTTTATTTTCTGTTTTCTGCATATTTTGTGTTGTGCAATTTGAATTACAGCAGCATGATTTTGTTTCTTTTTTCTTTCTAAATAATCTCATGTTTTATTTACTCCTTTTAAATAAATAGTGTACTGAAAATATTAAAGATATAGCCTACAATTATAATTCCAAAGGTACAGATAATAATAAATAAAGTTAATAATTTAGGCTTTACGACTTTTTTCAGCATAATTAAAGACGGTAAACTTAATGTTGTTACTGCCATCATAAATGATAAAATTGTACCTAATAGAGCGCCTTTAGAAAGTAAAGCCTCTGCGACAGGAATTGTGCCAAAAATATCAGCATACATTGGAATACCGATAAGCGTCGATAAGATAACACCAAATGGGTTGCTGCTTCCTAAAACATTTTCAATCCAAATTTCTGGTATCCAGTTATGTATAATAGCTCCAATACATACGCCTGCAAGAATATATGGAAATACTTTTTTTAATGTTTCTGTTACTTGGTCTTTCGCATATTTAACTCTGTCTTTTTTTGTTAATGCGGGAGAGCTGATGTCTGCGCTGTTTATATTTTTTACAAAATTTTCTACGTACTTTTCCATGTGCAATTTTTCAATCAAAGTTCCGCCAATAACAGCGATTATCAGTCCGATAATTACATATGCAAAAGCAACCTTTGCCCCGAAAATACTCATTAACAACACAAGACTTCCTAAATCAACCATTGGGGAGGAAATCAAGAAAGAAAATGTTACTCCAATCGGTAGTCCTGCACTTGTAAAACCTATAAATAAAGGAATAGAAGAACATGAGCAAAAAGGTGTAACTGTGCCTAACAGTGCAGATATAATGTTTGCGGCTATACCATGAAATTGCCCCAATATTTTTTTGTTTCTTTCAGGCGGGAAATAACTTTGTATATACGAAATAAAGAAAATTAATAAGCATAGTAAAAGCGTAATCTTTGTTACATCATACAGAAAAAATTGAATACTTCCGCCTAAGCGACTGCCAACGTCTAAATTTAATAGTGATAAACCGCTGCCGATTAGGTTATTCAGCCACTTCATACCTGATTTTACCATACTCTTTATTTGCAGCAGTGTGATTGATTTTCTGCACTTGATGACGTTAATTCAAGCAATCGTTTTGACGCATACTCACTTCCGCTTTTACTAATACTGTAATGTGTCCATTTTCCGTCTTGCCTTGCAGTAACAATACCGGAATCACAAAGTATTTTCATATGGTAAGATAAAGCAGATTGAGCTATATTCATATTTTTAATCAGAACGCAGGCACATTTTTCGCCGTTTTTTAAATGTTCTAAGATAGTCAGTCTTTTTTCGTCACAAAGAGCTTTAAATATTTTAGCGTCTTTAGAAAAATCAGTCATTATTATCACTCCTCATATCAAATTATTTTGATGTAATATATGATAATTAGTTTGGAGAGTTTTGTCAATATACATATATCTGCGCACATGGTATAATAATTGCACAAAGTGCAATTCAAGGCGACAAGCCGCCTTTCGCCGCTGTCAGAGACAGCTCATTGATTCTGTCGTTACCATATCAGGTGAAATCAAATGTCTGCTGTGCAGCCGCTTGATTTCCTGCTGATATGGTATAATTATGAATAAACAGGGAGATTTAGAAATATGGAGTGGAGTGATTATTTAAAAATATTACATCAGGCTGAGAAATTAAAAAATGCGACGAGACATTCATGGACATCGGCAGGACGACATGAAAGTGCAGCAGAGCACAGTTGGCGTCTGTCGCTTATGGCATATTTTATAAAAGACAGATTTCCTCAGGCTGACATAGACAGGTTGATAAAAATGTGCCTGCTTCACGATATCGGTGAATCGTTTACAGGGGATATTCCTTCGTTTGAAAAGACAAAAGAGGATACGCATAAAGAAGATAAAATGGTTGATGAATGGATTAAAGGGCTTCCTGATAATGTGAAATGTGAGCTTACAGACATTTTTAGTGAGATGAGGAAACAGGAAAGCTTGGAATCCAAGCTGTATTTAGCTCTTGATAAGCTTGAGGCGGTAATACAGCACAATGAGGCAGATATACGCACATGGATTCCGCTCGAATATGAGCTTCAGCTTGAGTATGGAAGTGAGGAAACAAATTTCAGCGATTTAACAAGACAGTTAAGAAATATCTTAAAATGTGAAAGTATAGATAAAATAGAAAAATCCAAGTCGCAGGGATTTGTAAATGAACATATTAAAGATGTCACGGAAAATGGCGGCAGAATGGGAGTGATAAGGCTTGTACTCGGAGCCTGTTATACGAACTGTTATCTTGTATATGATAAAGAAACTAAGGCCTGCATGATAATAGACCCTGCCGATAATGCTTATGAGATTATAAAATGTATTGAAGAAAATAACCTTGAACCGAGATATATTGCAATTACGCACGGACATACTGACCATATTCTTGCAGCATCAGATTTAAATGAAAGATATCATGCACCTGTGCTTGTAAGCCGCATTGATGCGTGGAGGCTGCTTGATGAGGATTTGATTAACGAGCGTCCTTATGTCTTGGAGCCATATAAGGTTGTACGTCCTTCAATTCTTCTTAGTGAGGGAGATGAGATATGGCTAGATGGAATAAAATTTTCTGTTATGATTCTTGCAGGACATACGCCGGGGTCAATGGCTCTTATAGCTGAAAATGCAATATTTACAGGAGATACTATGCTAAAGGGCGGACATGGCAAGACGTCATTAAAAGGCGGAGATGAAAAAGAGATGCAAAAATCGCTTGAAAGGATTAAATCACTTGACGGTAATTATACAATTTATCCCGGTCACAAAGAAATTACAACTTTAGATGAAGAAAGAGAGGCAGATAATAAAATATAGAATATATTAAGAAACAGAAAATGTCATAATGATAATAAAACAAAGTATTGCATAATATAGTAGAAATTAATATAAATTGCGTTGGCAGGAAAGAGTCTGTGGAAATTTATGTTGTGCAAAAAGGCGATACTGTAGATAAAATAGCATCAGCATATGGAGTATCAAAACAATCGATTATTTACAATAATCAAATATCGGGGCCTGATAACCTGGCAGTAGGTCAGGCATTATTGATAGGTGAGGTAAGTCAAGGGGATAAGCCTCAGATATTTGTTAACGGATATGCTTATCCTTTTATCAGCACTTGGGTTTTACAGGAAACGCTTCCGTATTTGTCTACATTGTCAGTATTTTCATACGGATTTACCCCGAATGGAGATTTGGTTGCACCGCAGTTAAACGATATATGGATGACGCAGTCTGCACGTGCGGCCGGAACGGTTCCGATTCTTACGCTGACTCCGTTTGGTCCTGACGGACAGTTCAATAATATGCTAATCAGTAACCTTATAAATAATGAAGAAGCTCAAAATAATCTGCTTGGACAGATTGCTGCTGTAATGCAGGAAAAGCAATTCGGCGGAATGGACATTGATTTTGAGTTTATTCTTGCAAGTGACAGAGATGCGTTTACGTCATTTGTCAAAAAAACAACACAATTTATGAATAATCTGGGATATACGGTGTCTGTAGCACTTGCACCAAAAATATCATCTGAGCAGAGAGGGCTGTTATATGAGGGTAAGGATTATCAGGCATTGGGAGCCGCAGCAAATTCAGTGCTTCTTATGACATATGAGTGGGGATATACATATGGGCCTCCTATGGCGGTTGCACCGGTAAATAAAGTCCGCGAAGTTATTGAATATGCGGTTACACAAATACCACAAAATAAAATAGATATGGGAATTCCGAATTACGGCTATGACTGGCCGCTTCCGTATGTTCAGGGGGTCACAAAAGCACGGACAATCGGAAATGTGGAAGCTGTGCAGATAGCGGTGAGAGAGGGGGCGCAGATACAATTTGATGAGGAGTCGCAGAGTCCGTATTTTAATTACAATAAGGGCAATGTGCAGCATGAGGTGTGGTTTGAGGATGTAAGGAGTTTGCAGGCTAAATTTAATCTCATAAAAGAGTTTGGTTTAAGGGGTGCAGGATACTGGCAGATTATGAGGTTGTTTCGTGCAAACTGGCTTCTGCTTGCAGAGAATTTTAATAAAGGTTATACTCTAAAAAGACAGACTGGACAGAAAAATATATGAGGAAAGAGGTTTATACATGCAGATTCAGTTATCTGAACATTTTACTTATGGGAAATTAATAAAATTTACAATTCCGACAATTATAATGATGATATTTACATCTATATACGGAGTTGTTGACGGATTGTTTATATCAAATGTGGCCGGAAGCAGTGCATTTGCATCGGTTAATCTTATTATGCCGGCTATTATGATATTGGGTTCTATAGGTTTTATGATAGGAACAGGCGGAAGTGCACTGGTTTCCCTTACTCTCGGAATGGGGGATAAGGAGCGTGCGAACAAAATATTTTCAATGCTTATATATGTTCTTATTATAGCCGGCTTAGTTTTTAGCATAGCCGGATTTTTTGTTATGGAGCCGATATCAAAGCTTTTAGGAGCTGATGAGACAACGCTTGAAAACTGTGTTATTTACGGACAGACACTTATGTTCGGACTTACTCCGTTTCTTCTGCAGAATGCATTTCAGAGCTTTCTTGTAGTTGCAGAACGCCCTAAAATGGGACTTGTTATATCTTTGATATGCGGTGTTACAAATATGGTGCTTGACTTTTTATTTGTATATGTATTTAAGTGGGGGGTATTTGGTGCGGCATTTGCGACGGGAATAAGCCAGTTTATAGGAAGTATAGTTCCTGTTATATATTTCTTAAGGCCGAATAAAAGTCCGCTCAGGCTTGTTAAAACAACTATAAAAATGTCATATCTTATAAAAACATGTACCAACGGTTCAAGTGAAATGCTTACAAACCTTTCGCTTTCACTGGTAAATATGCTTTATAATATACAGCTTATAAAGCTTGCAGGCTCTGACGGAGTAGTTGCCTATGGAATAATTATGTATGTGGGATTTATATTTGCCGGAACATATATAGGCTATTCGATAGGAGCTGCGCCTATAGTCGGTTATCATTATGGAGCAGGCAATATTAAAGAACTTAAAAGTCTTTTGAAGAAGAGTGTTATTCTGCTTGCAGTTTCATCAATAGTTCTTACCGGGATTGCAGAGATATTAGCATCTCCTCTTGCCGGAGTATTTGTAAGCTATGATAAAAATCTTCTTGATATGACTACGGTAGCAATAAGAATATATGTTATATCATATATCTTTGCGGGATTTAATATCTTTGCGTCGGCATTTTTTACGGCCTTGAACAATGGCTTTATATCTGCGCTGATATCATTTTTAAGAACGCTTGTTTTTCAGGTATTAATGATTTATCTTCTTCCATATTTCTGGGAGCTTGAAGGAATCTGGATGTCAGTTATATTTGCAGAAGTATTGTCACTCATTGTGAGTGCTGTATGTTTCATCATAAACAGAAAGAAATATCAATACTTTTAAGATTGTGGTAGTGAAGGTGCATTATATAAGCATCTTCACTTTTTTTGTTTTCGCGCGCTTAAGATTGCGTTTGCGCAATCTTAATTTAAATCTTTACTGTTTCTTTACCGCTATGATGTTATAATCACCATTGTTTGAAAAATGTAAAAATTATGTTAATTAATAGCAGAGGAGATAAATAATGAAACAGATATATACAACAATTAAAAATGTACTATATACTGCGGGCATTTTAGTCGTATTTTTTATTATTGGTCTTATACTTGAGAAAATTTTTGAGGCAGATGCGCTTGTACCGGCAATATTTACGCTTGGCGTATTTATTATTTCACTGATTACGGACGGATTTATATATGGTATAGCCGCTTCGTTTTTAAGCGTTATGGCACTTAATTTTGCATTTACATTTCCGTATTTTAAATTTAATTTCAGCATACGGGAAAATATTTTATCTGCTGTAATAATGCTCATTATAACGATAATTTCCAGTACGCTGATTACAAAAGTAAAGCAGCAGGAAAAGATGAAAGCGGAAACTGCAAAGGAAAAAATGAGAGCAAATCTGCTGCGTGCAGTCTCGCATGATTTGCGGACACCGCTTACGACGATTTACGGGTCAAGCTCCGCAATAATTAACCAGTACGATAGTCTTTCAAAGGAACAGCTCCTTGAGCTTGCAAACGGTATAAATGAAGATGCGCAGTGGCTTGTGGGAATGGTAGAAAATCTGCTGTCAGTTACAAAAATTGACAGTGACGGAGTAAAGCTTATAAAGACACCGATAGTTTTGGAAGAGTTGATTGATACGGTACTTATAAGATTTAAGAAACGCTATCCTAATCAGAAAATAAATGTCGATATACCGGAAAGTTTCGTAAGCATACCTATGGACGCAGTTTTAATAGAGCAAGTTATGTTAAATATACTTGAAAATGCAATACAACACGCGGTAGGCATGACAGAGATAACAATTAAGGTATTTTTGTTGGGAAATGAGGCTATATTTGAAATTTCAGATGATGGATGCGGCATCCCAAAGGATAGGCTGGAAGGCATCTTTACAGGATATTTTGAGAAAAAGGAAGCTCCGGCAGATAATCAAAAGAGCAGTATGGGAATAGGATTGTCGGTCTGTGCGTCAATAATAAAGGCTCATGATGGCACTATAAGTGTTGAAAACAGAAAAACAGGAGGCTGCTGTTTTAGATTTTCATTAAGTATGGAGGAAACTGGTGATGAGCAATAAGTACAAGATTTTGATAGTTGAAGATGATACTAATATCTCGAATTTTGTCAAAACAATTTTAGAAACAAGCGGATATCAGGTTATAAGGGCAAATAACGGAAAAGAAGGGCAGATGATGTTTTTATCTCATTCTCCTGATATTGTTATCTTAGATTTGGGCCTGCCTGATATGGACGGTATTGATTTTATAAGATCAGCGAATAATAAATCGGATATATCGATAATTGTCCTGTCTGCGCGTGCAGATGAAAAGGATAAGGTTGAGGCACTTGATTTAGGAGCAAGCGATTACATTACAAAGCCTTTCGGGACTGAAGAGCTTTTGGCGAGAGTGAGGGCAGCGTTAAGAAACAGCAGGCTGCGCAGCGGAAGTGATGAGCAGGCAGACAGCAGATTCTGTGTAAAGGATATGGTCATAGATTATGACAGCCGTACAGTTATGGTATCTGATAAAAATATAAAGTTTACCCAGACGGAGTACAATATTGTCGAGACGCTTTCAATGCGCCCCGGAAGAGTATTTACATATTCTGAAATCATAAAAAAGGTCTGGGGGTATTCTGATTCGGGAAGTATTAAAAAGCTTCAGGTAAATATGGCAAACATAAGGAAAAAACTTGGTGAAAAGCCGGGAGAGAATCGTTACATTTCAAATGAACTCGGCGTCGGATACAGAATGACAGGAGAGAATTAAAGAATAAGATAAAAGTGTAAAAAGCACAGAAATGAGGAATTGTATGGAATTAAAAGATATTATGGGACTTCTTGGAGGTCTTGCTCTGTTTTTATACGGAATGCAGATGATGAGCAGCGGTATGGAGGCAGCGGCCGGAAACAAAATGAAAAGTATACTTGAAAAGCTTACTGCAAACCGCTTTTTAGGAGTTTTGGTTGGTGCGGCAATAACAGCAGTTATACAGTCGTCATCTGCGACAACGGTTATGGTTGTCGGTTTTGTTAATTCTGGAATTATGAATTTGCGCCAGGCAGTATGGATAATCATGGGTGCAAATATCGGTACTACTATCACAGGACAGCTTATAGCTTTAGATGTGGGAGAGATAGCTCCGTTAATAGCATTTCTTGGTGTAGCGGTTATTGTATTTACCAAAAATGATAAACTTCATCATATAGGGAATATCTGCGCCGGTTTAGGTGTGCTTTTTATCGGTATGGATATGATGGGTGCAGCGATGAAACCGCTCGGAAATTCTCCTGAATTTGTAAATCTTCTTACTGAATTTGAAAATCCGCTTCTTGGTATTTTGGCAGGTATGGTATTTACTGCGCTTATACAGTCATCATCAGCCTCAGTCGGTATTCTTCAGGCTTTGGCAGGCAGTGGCGTAATCGGTCTTAACAGTGCTGCATTTGTGCTGTTCGGACAAAATATTGGTACTTGTGTGACAGCGCTTCTTGCTTCAATAGGTACAAACCGTAATGCTAAGAGAACAACTATTATACATATATCCTTTAACGTTATAGGAACAGTTATATTTACTCTTTTGTGTATATTTACACCGCTTGTTTCCTTTATGCAGAATATCACTCCTGATAATGCTCCGGCACAGATTGCAAATCTGCATACATTATTTAATGTTGTGACAACAATTATTTTAATACCATTTGGCGGTGTTTTGGCAGCATTTTCTGAAAAGCTGTTAAAGGATAAGCCGGAAGACGACGAAGAGGTGTCTTTACAGTACATTTCCAATATAAGAAATATAAATGAGGAAAAGCTTGGAGTCTCTGCAATAGGAATGGTGACTGTAAAAAACGAAATATTGCGTATGCTTGGAATGGCAAAAGAAAATGTGCGCATGGCATTTGAGACTTTTGAACATAATGATACAGAAAAGTTTGAAGAAATAAAGAAAAGAGAAGATTATGTAGATTTCTTAAATAAAGAAATTGCAGGATATATTTCAAGAGCAATAACGCATGAAAGAACAGAGCAGGGAAGCAAGGCATTTAATTCTTTCTACACGATTGCAGGCAATATTGAAAGAATAAGTGACCATGCATTAAATGTTGCAGAGTATGCACAGACTATAGATGCAAAGAATATCAGGCTTTCTGATACGGCAACAGATGAGATTGGCAAAATTAAAGAAATATGCGATAAGCTTTTGGGTAAACTTTGTGATTGCAGCGGAAATGTGCTTGACTGGTACAAAGAGATTGCCTGTATGGAGCAGCATATTGATGACATGACAAAAGAGTACAGAGATAATATGTTTGAAAGAATTCAGAACGGAACATGTTCTGATGAGGGAAGTATTCTTTTCTCAGAAATGCTTACTGATTTTGAAAGAATCGGAGACCATGGTCTTAACATAGCAGATGAGATAGTAAAGAACCAAAAGACAGCGGACTTTGTATAAAAACAGGTTTAAAAACGCGATATTCTATGCTACAATACTTATAACATTTAGTTTTATGTTTTAGATTTTTTGTTTAAGTTTTATTGTTAAAAGGAGTACAGTAAGTGTCAGGTCAGGTAAGTTGTGATTATTGTAATAATCTTGTATATGACGAAGAATTAGAAGAGTATGTGTGTGATGTTAACATGGATGAGGATGATTATGCCAGACTTATGAGTTCTTCGTATAAGAACTGTCCTTATTATCAAAGCAATGATGAATATAAAATAGTAAGACATCAGATGTAGTATTTTGTGCAGAATGGAGATAGTGTGAAAAATCATGTTGATACGATGATTTTTCACACAGCTATTTGTTTATGAGCAAAAAACAAATAGCACTTATGGCAGAAGACAAATCGCCTACGCGAATTTCTCTTCGCCTCTTCGCAACAAAGTTGCTCAGAAATGGAGAGTAATGTGAAAATGAATAAAATTGCAAGTTTTACAGTGAATCATTTAGATTTGCTTCCAGGTATTTATGTATCGAGAAAGGATTATATAGGTGAGGAGGTAATTACCACATTTGATTTAAGATTTACAAGACCGAATATTGAGCCGCCTATGGATAATCCTGGAATTCATACGATAGAGCATCTTGTTGCCACGTTTTTAAGAAATCACTCTGAATGGAGCAGTAAAACAATATATTTCGGTCCTATGGGATGCAGAACCGGTTTTTATGTGATTTTTGCAGGCGATTTACAATCAGAAGATATAATTAATGTTATGAGAGAAGCAGCAGAATTTGTTATTGAATATCAGGGACAGATACCGGGATATTCTCCAAGAGACTGCGGCAATTATCTTGACAATAACCTTGAACTGGCTAAGATATATATGAGAAAATTTAAGAACGAGGTACTTGATAATCCTGACCCGAAACGTCTTAAATATCCACAATAATATAATGAAATTATGGCTTTGGACTTATAGGACAAAATGTGTTGATAAAAACCGCCTTTAGCCCTTGAATATCAAGGACTGAGGGCGGTCTAATCTTTTTTAATATATAGGGCTGTTATCAACCGGACGCCAGCCGCAGGAACAAGTTTTTGTGGCTTCGTATCGTGTGCTGCTGCTTGTGCCGGTTGTATAGCTGTCGTGATCTTCTCTTGGATATCCGTGACTTACATAGCTTTCAACATGGCTTTCCCATGATTCGAGAGCAGTGTAATCTTTGCCGGCAGAAAATGACATTCCACATTCACATATTATCTTTTCAGAATAAATCGTTTTTTCGATTGTTCCGAAGTCATGAACATGTCCGGTTATCACTTCTTCCCCACATCCCGAACAGTACTTGTACGCAATACCTTTAAAGCCCCATCCCCAGCTTGAGTTACAGCCATCTGCGGCGTGGTGGAGAAATAAATCATTTTGTGATTTGAAAAACATAGGTTCTTCTCCGCTATATCCATGTATACGGCATTCTGATGCATATTCTGTATGATAACTGTTTTCCGGACTTACATTCACCCATGTATGAACGTGAGGCGCTGTTGTATTATCTGAATTGCCGGATGAATTACCATTACCGGCGCTTCCGGATATGCTGCCTGAATTTGATGAAGTATTTGGCTTTGTTCCTCCTAAGTTAGCTCCGGCTCCTGAATTTACGTCAGCATTATTACCCTGTTCAGGATTTGACGAATTATCCGACGCTGTTGTCTCGGTATCAGGTTGTGTTAATGTTGCCTTCGAATCATCAGCTAATGTAGAGTTATTCTCATCTTTATTTGTAATGGCAGAGTCTGTACTTCCTGCCGAAAAATCTGTTTTCCACTGTTCTTTGCTGTAAGTATTTTTTCCGCTTTTGTTAATAAGCGTTACAGTTAAGGCAATTCCTGAACAAACAACGATGATTAAGATAATTACAATGGCTATTGTCTGATTTTTATGATTATTAATCCAATCTTTTATTCTGTTCATTTTGCTTTGATGTACCCTTTCCCAAGTATGATTACACGCATTTCTTCGAGTTTCATATTCCTCCTCATTTCTTGAGCAACTTTGTTGCGAAGAGGCGAAGAGAAATTCGCATAAGCGATTTCTCTTCTGCCATAAAGGCTATTTGTTTTTACAAGAGACTACTCCTCATTCTTCATTTTGTCAAGATTGAATTTTAACATTTATTTTACGCATTTTTTAGGTGATTGTGATAGTTACTTTACATAGCAATTGATATATTAACCATGTGCTTTGGAGTTTGTCATAAACGCTTTTTAATAAATACGAGTATTAAAAGCATAGTGACAGACAAAGAAACATGAAAACAGAAAAGAAAGAGAAATGGTTAAAACCGGAGGTATTTATGAGAAAGAATAAAAATCTTTTGAAAAAAGCGGCAGCAGTTGCATTGCTGTCAACATTAACAGTGGCGTTTCTTCCATTTAATGCATTTGCATATGGAGAAAAAGAGGTGCAGGGAGATGAGTCTAAGGTAGCTGACAGCACTGCAGAGTTTCAGACATGGAGAGATAATGTATGGTGGGGAGAAGGAAATGCTTCTGCAAATTCAGCAAATATCGCACTTACACCAGGTAAGGATGAGAGTGATTTAAATTTTGCATGGTATTCAGCACAAAAAGGAATACCTGCAGTTATGATTTGGAAAGACGGACAGAAAGCATCAGCTAAAATCGTGACTGGAACAGCTAAGGATATAAATGCAGAAAACTGGCAGGGCAGCGTATATTCTTCATCAAATAAGGTATCTGTTGAAGATTATTTTGAGGAGAATACTCAGTACTATTACCAGTATACGGACAATTATTCAGAAGACGGAACATCGGTATGGTCAGATGAGTATTCTTACAAGACAGGGAAATCAGACAGCTTTTCGGTAATTCTTACAGGTGACCCTCAAATCGGAGCATCGGGAAGCAGTTCAGATTATTCGGCAAATGACGCAAGCACTGCGAGAGATACGTATGGCTGGAACAAGACGATGACAACAGCTATGAAGATAAGTCCTGACGCGGCATTTTTGCTTTCAGCCGGAGATCAGATAAACCAGTCAGGAGCTGCGAGCGAGAATGATTTGAAGACAAGAGAAAGTGAGTATGCAGGCTATTTTTATCCGTCAGCATTCAGAAGTCTGCCTGTAGCATCAACAATCGGAAATCATGATACAGCAGGTGTTGATTATACAAATCATTTCAACAATCCTAATGTTTCTGATAATTTCGGTGCGACAGCCGCAGGAAGTGATTATTATTTCTCATATGGAGATGTTCTTTTTATTTCATTAAACAGTAATAACAGAAATCAGGAAGAACACAGACAGCTTATGAAAAAGGCAATGGAGAGCAACAGTGATGCAAAGTGGAAGGTTGTTATTTTCCATAGTGATATTTACGGTTCAGGTGAGCCTCATGCAGATACTGATGCGGCTACAAACAGAATTATATTTGCACCGCTTATGGATGAATTTGATATAGATATATGTCTGACAGGCCATGACCATACATATTCAAGAAGTTATCAGATTCTTGACGGAAATGTGATTGATTATGATTTAAGTTCAGGTTCAGTTACAAATCCTGAGGGAACTTTGTATGTTACAACAGGCTCAGGTTCAGGCTCTAAGTATTACAACTTACTTAAGTACACACCATATTATATCGCAGAAAGAACTAATGATACTGTTCCGGCATTTTCTACAATAGATTTTGCGGATGATTCTCTTACACTTAAGAATTATGATTACAATGGAAATACATATGCCGACAGCTTTACGATTAAAAAGACTTCAGAAAATTCTTCGGTTGATGAAGTGATTGAGGCAGCAGAATCAAAGCTTGCTGATACATCGGTTGAGTACACACAGGACAGTGTAAGCAGACTTGAAAGTTCACTTAATAATTTAAAGACGATTAAGGATGCCTATACTACCGGTGAGGATAAGATGATTGAGGATATTACAAAGAACTATGGCACAGAAAATGACAGAATTAAGGGTTATGGTTCTATTGCAAACAGTGAGGACAAGGATGTACTTGCTAATGGAAAGACTGCTAACAGATTAAAGCAGGGTGAATCTTCACTTCTTGATAAGACAATTTATACACAGCTTCAAAAGGGGGAGGTTGTGGCTGATGCAAAGCTTCCTGTAGTTTCGGCAGATACTCTTGAGACTGCAAAGGCAGAGGTTGTAAATGCAATTTCTGCACTTACGGTCAAACAGGATATTTCAGACACAAATATGCCGGATGTTCCTTCTGATGATGAAGCAGAAGCCAATGGAGCACCTAAGACAGGTGACAGTATAATGACATCTGTGATATATGGTTCAGCACTTGTGTTGTCATTAGGAACAGTGTATGTAGCATTTAGAAAGAAAGAGGAAGAGAATTGCTGAAGAAAATAATAAGCTCATCTTGGAAATATATGATTGTGGCTGTTATTACTTTGCTGGTAATTCTGTTCTGCATAAGTGTAGAAAGAAAACCGCTGCTTGCAGATGATAATACTGAATTTGCAAAAGCGGTGGTTACGGAAGTTTCAGGTGAAGACCTTCATACTGGAGCCGACCTTGCGGTCGGTGACAGTCAGGAGGTTACTTTGCGTATAACTTCAGGAACGTACAAGGGCAGGGTTGCACAGGCTCACAGTTTAAACGGATATCTTTATGGTGCAGACTGCAAAGCAGGAACAAAAGTTATTGTGCAGATAAGTCCGTATAACGACAATATTTCAGTATCTGTGTACAATTATGACCGCGAACTGCAGATAGCATTTCTTATGGCAGCATTTCTGATTGTTATATGGCTGGTCGGAGGAAAAAAAGGTATAAATTCTATTATAGCACTTGCATTTACTGTCGTTATGGTAGTGTGCATGTATGTTCCGATGATGTATATAGGTATTTCTCCGTTTATTGCTGCAGTTGTTACCGTAGTAATAACTACAGTAGTTACATTTTTATTGATAGCTGATTTAGAAATGAAGTCTTTGGCGGCAATGCTCGGAACTTTGTGCGGCGTTGTTGTGTCAGGTGTTATTGCGCTTATATTCGGAAAAGCTGCGCATATAACAGGATATAATGTTGATGATATTGAAAATCTTGTGTATGTTGCTCAAAATTCTAAGCTTGATATAGGCGGAATGCTGTTTTCGGGAATTTTGATTGCATCTCTCGGAGCAGTCATGGACGTTGCGATGTCAGTATCATCGTCCTTGCAGGAAATTCAGATAAACAGTCCTCATATTTCAAGAAAAGATATGTTTCGTTCAGGGATAAATATAGGACGTGACATGATAGGTACAATGTCAAATACTCTTATTCTTGCCTATGTTGGAGGAAGTTTGAATCTTATTATGATTATTTATGCGTATTCATATCAGATGCATCAGATTTTAAATCTTTATTCAGTAGCTATTGAGTTCATGAGAGGAATTGCGGGGACAATGGGAATTATTCTTACGGTTCCATTTACATCATTTTTGACTGCTATGCTTTTGACAAGACACAAAAAGATAAAATCAGATAAAAAAATAAGCGCAGGAGTGAGCGCTGAATAGGTATATAAAAAGCTTGCCGGAACCATATATTAATCGGTTCCGGCAAGTTTGTTTTACTGTATAAGAAAATGAATGAGTCAAAGACTCATTTTAATAACAAGTTTGCGAAAAGGCGAAGAGAAATTCTCGTAGGAGATTTCTCTTCTGCCATTAAGGCTATTTGTTTTGAGCAAAAACAAATAGCTGTGTGAAAAAATATCTCATCAGAATATTTTTTCACGCTATACTTCAAAAATCAAATCTCCATATGATGGGAATGGCCAGAATTTCTTGTCGACAATCATTTCAAGCTCATCGGCAGGTTTTCTTAAGGCTTCCATTGCAGGAGCAACAGTATTTTTATAATACTTGGCCTGTTCAACATGGTTAGTTATTGTTGTGGCTTTGGCAGATGCTTCTTTTAATGTATTAAAAGCATTTTTCATTTTTGTAAGATATCCGCCGACTTCATTTAACAAATCTTTTTGAACTGATGCGTCAGCACCGGCATTTGATACTGCGAGTACAGAATTTGCAAGCTCAGTTGTATAAGATATTACAGCAGGGATAATCTGTTTTCCGGCTATATCTATCATAGCCTTTGCTTCAATATTTATAGCTTTGGAATAAGCTTCATATTTAATATCGGCTCTTGATTTCAATTCTGCTTCGGTAAATACGCCGAATGACTCAAAGAGCTTTACAGCTTTTGGCGTTGTAAGTGCAGGAATTGCATCGAGCATTGATGTTATATTAGGAAGTCCTCTTCTTTCGGCTTCTTCAACCCATTCATCGGAATATCCGTTTCCGTTAAATACAATTCTGTGGTGGTCAGTAAAGAGTTTCTTTATCATGTCATGGCAGGCCATGTCAAAGTTTTCGGCTTTTTCAAGTTCATCGGCAATTTCCTTAAAACTTTCGGCTGCGATTGTATTTAAAACGACGTTTGCAGGGCCGACAGAGTCTGATGAGCCGACCATACGGAATTCAAACTTATTTCCTGTAAAAGCAAAAGGTGAAGTTCTGTTGCGGTCAGTTGCATCCTTATTAAAATCAGGGAGAGTAGAGGCTCCTGTTTTTAATTTGCCCTTTTGTATAGAGCTTGTGGCATCACCCTTATCAATAAGCTGCATTATAACATCCTCAAGCTGTTCGCCAAGGAACATTGAAATAATTGCAGGCGGAGCTTCATTTGCACCGAGTCTGTGGTCATTTCCTACATCAGATGCTGATTCACGAAGCAAATCGGCGTGAGTGTCAACAGCTTTCATGATTGCACCGAGAACTAAAAGAAATTGTATGTTCTCATGAGGGGTTTTCCCCGGCTCCAACAAATTAACACCGTTGTCGGTAGTAAGGGACCAGTTATTGTGCTTTCCTGAACCGTTTACTCCGTCAAATGGCTTTTCATGCAGAAGACATACAAGATTGTGCCTGTAAGCAACCTTCTTTAAAATTTCCATTGTAAGCTGGTTGTTGTCAGTTGCAATGTTGCATTGGGCATATATCGGAGCAAGTTCATGCTGTGCAGGCGCAACCTCATTGTGCTGTGTTTTTGCAGTAACGCCTAATTTCCACAGTTCTTTGTTAACATCTTTCATAAATGAGCCTATACGGTCACGTATTGCACCGAAATAGTGATCGTCAAGCTCCTGTCCTTTAGGAGGCATAGCACCGAAAAGTGTTCTTCCTGAAAAAATTAAGTCTTTTCGCTGAAGATATTTATTTCTGTCAACAATAAAATATTCCTGTTCGGCACCGACAGACGGAGTTACCTTTGTTGCCTGTGTATTTCCGAATAATCTGACAATTCGAAGTGCCTGCTTGTTGACTGCATCCATTGAGCGCAGCAACGGAGTTTTCTGATCAAGCGCTTCACCTGTATAAGAGCAGAAAGCTGTAGGTATGCACAATGTTGCGCCTGTTGTATCTTCTCTTACGAAAACAGGAGATGAGAAATCCCATGCTGTGTAACCTCTTGCTTCAAATGTTGCTCTTAATCCTCCTGATGGGAATGAGGAAGCATCAGGTTCACCCTTGATAAGCTCCTTGCCTGAAAATTCCATTAAAACCTTTCCTGAAGCATTAGGTGCGGAGATAAAAGCGTCCTGCTTTTCGGCTGTTGAACCGTTTAAAGGCTGGAACCAGTGGCAATAATGTGTAGCTCCTTTTTCAATAGCCCAGTCTTTCATGGCATTGGCAATCACGTCGGCATCTGCGAGGATAAGGTCATGCTTCCCTTCCATTGCAAGCTTCAGATTTTTGTAAACGTTTTTTGGTAAACGTTCTTTCATTACTGTGTCATTAAATACATTTTCGCCGAAAATATCAGCAGCATTGAAATTTTCACTCATATTACAAATTGCCTTTCTTTAAAATATATTAATGGTAAATTAAAATAAAAGGCATTCCAGTTTACTGTTTGTAATAAAATGGAACGCCTTTGTTCTATTATTTTTATTTAATTATGACGCTCGTGTCATTAATTAAAATAACCCATTATGGGTGAAAGTGCAAGTATTTTTTACTTGTAAGTTAATTTTTTTAACTTTTATTCTGTTATAGCAGCTTCATCAATATATGCAGCATGTACTACAACACGCTGATCACTTGAATTGGTACATGTAGATAATGTCACAATCTGATTTACATTTGATATATCAGCCTGTGTATCAAAAAGAGACCTGCTTTTCATCTGCTCGGCGTAACTTAATAAATCTGCATCTGTCGGGAAATTAAAAGTGTATGTGTCACTTACAGGGTCAGAAATGTGAACACTGAAAATCTGATATCTTTTTATTACATTGCCTGTATATATATATATATAATTGTTGCCCGGTGACATTGTAAGTCCTGAAGATTTGTACCTTTGAAGCTTACCGAACATAGAACCGTTTTTCATGTTGTGTCCGTGTATCACGACATTTTTGGCATCGGCACCTCCTATTGAACGGGCGTCCTCAAAAAGACATCCGGCTTTATTGTCCGTTCTGTTAAATGTACGGTAGAGGTAATAATCATTATCTGTCGTCTGTACAAAAGGAAGGCGAATGTCAATAGCAGGAAGATAAAGATATCCTACAGCATCCGGGTTTATTGATGTAAGCGTTTCATGGTCGTATGTAAATGGTATTTCAACTTCCTGCTCGCCAAAATCAACTGAAATTGTAGAATCTTCATTTATTACAGTATTGTCAATCTCTTTATAAGTATCTGTACCTTTCTTGTATTCAAGAAAAATATTTGTAAGCATATAAGCTGAATAACAAAAAACTATCACAGCCATAACAAGGATTACATTTCGTATAAGAGAGCCTTTGGCACGTTTCTTTTCAGCACGATCAAAAGCTTCATCAGCCTCGTCGTAAGTGTCTTCATTTTCTAATACAATATTATCATCGTCTGTGTCATTTTCTGTGGAAGAATCTGCATCTTTAATAACATATTCCTCATCATCGGAAAAATCTAAATCAAGTTCTTCATCTGTATCATTTAAATCCGCTTTTTTCATAAAACACTTATTTATAGTTGGAATAAATCAGGCTTTTCCTGCAGAACCAAAAAGTGTAATTTTTTCTCTTACGGTTTCTTTGATTGCTTCTACGCCAGGGGCCAATATTTTTCTTGGGTCAAATCCTTTTCCAACTAAATCCTTTCCTTCTTCAATATATTTTCTTGTTGCAGCAGCAAATGCCAGCTGACATTCTGTATTTACATTAATTTTGGCTACACCGAGAGAGATTGCTTTCTTAATCATATCTTCAGGTATACCTGTGCCTCCGTGTAATACTAAAGGCATATCACCCACTTTTTGTTTTACAGCTTCGAGAGTTTCAAAGCTTAATCCAGGCCAGTTTGCAGGATATTTGCCGTGAATGTTGCCGATACCGGCAGCGAGCATATCTACTCCCAAATCTGCAATGGCTTTACATTCATCAGGATCTGCACATTCGCCCATGCCGACAACTCCATCTTCTTCGCCTCCGATAGAACCAACCTCAGCTTCAAGAGACATTCCTTTATCGCGGCATATTCTGATTAATTCAGTTGTCTTTTCAACATTTTCTGCAATAGGATAATGTGAACCGTCAAACATTATAGATGAAAATCCGGCTTCAATACACTTGAAACATCCTTCGTATGTTCCATGGTCAAGATGGAGTGCAACGGGAACAGTGATGTTTTGTTCCTCAATTAATGCTTTAACCATGTTTGCAACTACCTTGAAACCTCCCATATATTTTCCTGCACCCTCTGAAACTCCAAGAATTACAGGTGCATTCATTTCCTGTGCTGTAAGAAGAATAGATTTAGTCCACTCAAGGTTATTGATGTTAAACTGCCCAACTGCATATTTGCCAGCTCTGGCTTTAGTTAACATTTCTTTTGCTGAAACTAACATATTTAAAATACCTCCTCCTAAAATAATTTCTTGAGCATATTATATCTCAAAATATATGAAAATAAAAGATATATTTGGAAGTTGAGCAATAAGATTGGGGACAAAGTACTTAAATGAATTATAAGCATAAAATTCTGTTGTTTGTTGGTAATAGAAAGGTGTATAATAAAGCCAATAAATAAAGGGAGGAATACTATATGACAGGTATATTATTAGGTATTAACAATTTTATTTTAGCTGCAAATACAGTCGATTTCTACGACGCGGAAAGCCATGCCGGAAATTCATATTGGCCTTTTATAGGATTTATGTGCTTTCTTCTTGGAATAGTGATTATATTTGTCGGATATGTTAAGCAGTCTACAGCTAAGAAACAGTGGAATTTATTTTATGACCAGCGTGACAGAAAAGATTTTACTGAAGAAAAATATGTCAAAGAAAGAAAAGCTGGAAAGATAATTATGGTAATAGGAGTGGTTCTTCTGGTGGCTTCTTTCTTCTTGTTATAGGATTTCAACGCAACAATACGTGTAATCATAATTAGGGTGTTTTGACACCCTAATCCTATAAAAAAACATCGTCCACTGGGGTGTGGACGATGAAAGAGGGAGGAGAGCTGTTTACTTACTATAACAACTCAAATTATGAAAAAAAGTTTGTAACTTGTAAGCTGTCTTTGTTTTATGATTTCATTATATTTACAAAAAGTGAAGAAATAATGTGCATAATGTAAAAAAACATTGAATGATATGTGAATAATTTATGAACGAATAAACATAGCAATAGGTATATAAGATTAGGGAGGAAAAGTAATGCCGGTAACTTACAAATGTCCCATGTGTGGGGCTGCAATGGTTTTTGACAGCAAGAGCGGAATGCTTGGCTGCGGACAGTGCGGCTATAAGGTTAGCGTAGATGATTTTATGCAGCAGCAGAGGGAATTTGAACAACAGCAGCAAAAAGAACAAGAGGAATGGGAAAAGGAACAGCAGCAAAACAGTGATGTGCAGAATGAAGAACCTGAAACTATGAATGTAAAGGTATATCATTGCAGCAGCTGCGGTGCAGAGCTTATGTCTGATGAATTTACATCAGCAGTTATCTGCTCATTTTGCGGCAATCCATCGCTTGTAGAGGACAGACTTACTGGGGCATATAAGCCTAAGTTTATAATACCGTTTAGTATAGGCAAAGATGATGCAAAGGCTGCATATAAGAAATGGGTAAAGCAGGGACCGCTTACGCCTTCGGAACTGGCAAAGACAAGTACTATTGAAAAAATTTCGGGACTGTATGTACCTTTTTGGCTTTATGATTACAATTCTGAATCAAGGATGACAGCGAGAGCACAGAGAGTCAGAACGTCAAGGCGTGGTGATACAGAATATATTTATACAGACCATTTTCATGTTTACAGAGATGTGGAGAATGATTTTCATGGGATACCTGCAGATGCGTCAGAAAAGATGAACGATGATGCAATGGATAAAATGGAACCGTATGATTACAGAGGCTTTGTACCTTTTGAGATGCCTTATCTTTCAGGATATCTTTCAGAAAGATATAATTATACGCATGAGCAGATGCAGAAACGTGCAGATGAGAGAGTTGAGCGTTATATAACAGATATTACAAAAAGCACTATTGTGGGATACAGCAGTGTAAATGTAATCAGTAATATGATAAGAAAAGTCAACACAAAGTGTGATTATGTGCTTATGCCTGTATGGGTGCTTAATTGCAGGTATAAAGATAAAGATTTTCATTTTATGATGAACGGACAGACCGGAAAAATTGTGGCAGACAGACCGATAAGCGGAGCTAAAACGGTTGTGTGGAGTATCGCTATATTTGTTGTAGCGCTTATTGCTGCTATGATGGGAGGCTTGATATTTGTATGAGAAGATATAAATACAATGTATTTAACAGATATAAATTGTTTGCTAAAGCGCTGGCTGTCTTATTCTTTATGATAATTGTGTGTATGCCTGTATCTGTTAAGGCAGAAGATATCAAAACTGCAGGAACAGCCGGAAAGGATTACGTCATAGATGATGCGGATATTCTTACGGATGACGAGGAAGAGTATTTGCAGAATATGTGTACAAAAAAATCTGAAAGCTGCAAGACCGATATTGTCATAATAACGCTTAAGACGGGTAAGGATTACAGTGTACTTGACAATCATATACGAAGCATTATAAACAGTGATTACGGATATAACGGACAGAGTACAACTTCCGATGCAATAGTTTTTGCCATAGATATGGTGTCGAGAGCTGACAGAATAGTTACATCAGGCAATGCGAAATCGGATATAAGCCAGTCCCAGCTTGATGGTATAAGGGAAAAGGCAGAGAAAAAGCTTGCTGACGGAGATTATTTTGAAGGCTGCAAGAAGTATATAAAGGGCGTTGAAAGATATATGAATACAAATATATTTTATCGTCTTACATATAAGCTTCCTATAAAAATAGTTATAGCAGCGTTAGTGACACTGGTAATAATACTTATTATGAGAAGCTCTGCGAAAGCTAAAATTACCGTAAATGCAAGAAATTATTCCGGAAATGACTTTAAAGTACATCAAAGACAGGATACATTTATTAATACAACTGTAGTAACTCGCAGGATAGAACGCAGCAGCAGCGGAAGCAGCGGTGGAGGAGGGGGCGGCAACTCAGGAAGCTCCGGCGGACATTTCTAAAAAGATTAGTATTTATGAAAAAATAGTTGACAAACGATGAAAAATATTATATATACTATATATAGCAAACTTACAGAAATGTAAGGACGCAAAGCTTGAAGTCTACGGAGATAATTCTATGATAGTTCGGCTGCAACATATATGTTGCAGCTTTTTTTTATTTATAAAGCCGATTTATGATATATTGTATCTTGCTCATATAGTAAAGATACTTTATATGAAAAGGACTCTGATAAATGTTGTAAAAGCCATCAGAGTTCAAACGAAAGCACCTATGAAAAAGTACCCGGGTAAAATTATATAGCTTTTTCTTATAGGTGTAAAGAAAAATATATAATAATTAGGAGGAGAAACAACATGGGAATTGTTTCAAATAATGAGTTTTGCGAACTTTCGCTTAATGAAAAAAATGATATTAATGGTGGTGCAGTGGGAGGAGCAGCGCTTGGAGTAGTAGTAGGTGCTGGAATGGGTATGTTAGTAGGAGCCATTAAAAGTACATATACTAATGATAGTTCCGATATTTGGAAAACATCAGCAAAGTGGGCTTTGAAAAATGGCATCAAAGGTGCATTTTTACCATTTTAATTATTGATAAATAATAAATGTTTATTTCATTATATGTATAATTGTAAAGGGGAATGGCAGAGGTATGAAAAGGAGTACCATATTTCTTAGAACTTTTATTTTATGCACAATCATAGGTGTATTTGTTGAAGTGATAATATATCTCATAAATCCGCATGATTATAATCTTGTATTTGCAGAGATAGCCGGAGATATTGTTATTAATGTGCTGCTCGGACTGATAATGGTATATCTGTTTAAAGATGAAGTAAATAGCATGTCGGAACAGGAAGCACTGGCAATTATGAACCGAAATAACGCCGATATAACGTCCTGTGACAAAATGCTTGTAGGAAAACTTGGCAGATATAAAAGGCTTTTTATGGGGGATATTGTATATGACAGGGCTTCACATATGATAAAAGGCCCTAAAATGCTGATAAAATAATACACATAGTACAATGTAATACATATAAAAATGCACTCTCAAATGTCATGTATAAGTTGCATGGCATTTTGGGAGTGCTTTTAGATTTTTACTGTAATCTTATACTGTCTCAGGTTCGTCGTAGTCAACTCCGAATGTATCAACTGTGACAGTTTTTAAAACCTGAGGAACAACAGGTCTGTCATTCCAGTCTGTACCTATTACTGCGATTTTATCAAGAACGTCAAGTCCCTGTGTGAGCTTACCGAAAGCTGCGTATTCACCGTCAAGGTGAGGTGCATTTTCGTGCATTATAAAGAATTGTGAGCCGGCAGAGTCAGGGTGCATTGAACGTGCCATTGAGAGAACGCCTTTAGTGTGCTTTAAGTTATTTTCAAATCCATTGTGTGAAAATTCACCTTTAATTGAATATCCAGGACCTCCCATACCTGTTCCCTCAGGGTCTCCGCCCTGAATCATGAAGCCTGCAATGACTCTGTGGAAAATTAAACCGTCATAAAAACCTTTTTTAACAAGACTTATAAAATTATTAACTGTGTTAGGTGCGATTTCAGGATAAAGCTCTGCAACCATAACGTCACCGTTTTCCATTGTAAATGTAACTGTAGGATTTTGATTTGCCATTATAAATTGTTCCTTTCATCATTTTAAGAATAATGATATTGTATATATAGAATTTAGAAATGTCAATTGGGAGCGGATTTATGCTTAATAAAATTATTATTTGTGTATCTTGGGAAAATATAACAGATGAATGCTTTGATGAATTTAAGAAAAATGCGGCGGCAGAGGGGATTGTAGCTGTCAGGGAAGCTGATTTTGATAGTATTTGTGTTTGTGATGGCGGCGTATATTGTGAAAGTGTCAATGAAAATGCGGCAGGCAGTGTAGGGTTAAATAATGCAGGTGTTAAATATGAGGGATCTGATAAAAAAGACACACTTGTGATAACAGACAGTTATATTGAGGCTGACATTGTAAATGGCTGGTTTTGTGCCGGGTATGGGGCAGATTATAGAGGCAGGGTTAGATTTGTGCTTGAGGATATACAAGATATACCTGTTTGGTATCTTAAAATTGTGTATGCAAGAATCAGTTCTACTCCTTTAAAGATATGTGAGACAGATAATCTCATTATAAGAGAGATGACGGTAAACGATTTAGATGATATGTATAAACTGTACGATACGCTTAAAGGCTGTCCGTATATAGAGCCATTGTATGAATATGAAGAAGAGCTTGAATTTACAAGAAATTACATTAAAAGTATGTATGGCTTTTTTATGTATGGATTGTGGCTTGTATTTGACAAAAGAAGCGGTGAAATCGTAGGGAGAGCAGGTATAGAAAATCGTGAGATTGACGGAGTTATGAGGCAGGAATTAGGTTATCTTATAGGCTCAAAATGGCAGCGTAAGGGATATGGCTACGAGGCTGCAAAAGCTGTCATGGATTACGCTTTTAGAAATCTTGGCATTGATAAACTTTTTTTGTGTACCCATATAGACAACAAACCGTCCGCAGCACTTTGCAGAAAGCTTGGATTCGAGCTTTTTGCCGGCGATGTGGACGGAATGGATGTGTATATAAATTATGGCGCAAAACTGTAATTTTATAAAGATTACAGTTCAAAGGCATATTTTATGAAATTTACGGCATTATCTTTGTTCGGGGCAGTGACAACAACTCCGTAGCATGGACTTTCCATAGAAAGGTCAGTCTGTGTTTTGATTTTGGTATCAGTTAAATCTACTGCTATAGGTATTATCGAACCGTCTTCTTTGGTGTAGTTGATTATATTTTTCTCACCTATTTTGTCAAGCTCTTCAGGTGTGAGGATTTCTCTCAAATCCATAAGGAACAGTTCTGCATCTGTTGAAAAGAAATCAATGTAATCCCGGTTAGCCATATAACCATCAAGTGAATTTGTTGAAGCCAGTATATAAATTTTGTTGATCGTTACAGATATCTCCTGATCCATAGGCTTTTCTAAAAGTGAGTAATTATAGTTGAACTGAACTCTGTCCTTTTTGCCGTCAATTCCGAGATATTCGGTGAATCCTTTGGTTATAGCATCACTTGCACTATCATAACCTGTAATTTTACCATCAACGACAGCAAAGGTTCCGACATTATTGTAGTTATTTCTGCGATAAGCATTTATAAAGCTGAATATTACAACAATGATAATTACCGCTGCGAGCATATGATATTTATAATATCCGAAAATGTAGCTGACTTTTTCAGAAAAAGACAATTCTTTAAAAGGAGTTCTCTGCTCTTTCGGCATTTTGCTTTTTTTCTCTTTTTTTGTTTCTTCTTTCATAAAATCCTCGTTTCTGAGCGACTTGTTGCGAAGAGGCGACGCGAATTTAAGATTTGCGTCTGCCATTACAGCTATTTGTTTTCGCTCATAAACAAATAGCTGTGTGAAAAATCATCGTATCAACATGATTTTTCACACTAATCTCCGTTTCTTATTTTTAAAATCCGATAGAAGTTTATAAATTTTTGTATAATATAAGATTGCGTAAACGCAATCTTAAGCGCGCGAGCGGTTCGCAAAGCGATAATTTCATTGCCGCGAGCTGTGCATTATCACACGTAGTGTGTTTTTTACTTTAATAGTTTAACATAAATACTGCATTAATAGTGTACTTTTATAAATATTTAATAAAAAGGGAGTAAAATTTCTTTGCAAAATGCGGTATATACAGTATAATCATTGATGTTGTAATTAATAAAGTTCTTAAAAGGATGGTAACATACAGATGTTTAGTATAAATGGAAAATTTTTTAAGGCATTGACAAAAGCGGGGGATTTTTTGATTTTAGGATTAATTATGGTTATTTTTTCACTTCCTATAATAACTATCGGAGCGTCGGTTACATCTGCATTTTATGTGGGAATGAAGCTTGTGAGGGATGAGGAAGGATATGTGTTTAAAGGATTTATAAAATCATTTAAAATGAACTTTAAACAGAGCCTGATTATTGAACTTATAATAGCCCTTTTAGGAGCAATACTTTTTACTGATATAAGAATTTGTTTAATGTGGTCAGCAAAGGAGGGCGGCATAGTTTCAAGTCTTTTGCTTTATACTTCGATCGGATTTATGCTTGTGCTTATTGCAGTGACTATGTATGTATTTCCGATGCTCGCCAAATTCAGTAATACGGTTTTTGGTACATTAAAGAACGCATTGCTTTTGTGCATGCATCATTTGCCGCAGACATTTATAATGCTCATGGGTACAGTTGGACTAACATATTTTTCATTAATGTATTTTACGGCATTTATTATAACAATTCCGGTCATGTTGTATATTGACAGCTATATACTTGCAAGAATTTTTCTTAAATATATAAATCAGGATAATGAACAGGGCATAGCTGAAAATGGCGGGCAGGACGTATAAAAAGCTCTGATTGTACATGGAGATAAAATGGTTTTTTCAAGTCTTTTATTTTTATATATTTTTTTGCCGCTCAATTTGCTTTGTTATGCGGTTATATCTGACATAAAAAAGAAAAATATCTGCTTACTGTTTTTTTCGCTTGTGTTTTATGCATGGGCCTCGCCAAAATATCTTTTAATTTTGATTTCGATGGCGTTTATAAATTATGCTGCGGCAAGGTTTATAGAACATTTTAAAAAAGACAGAAAAGCAGTATTTATTCTGGCTGCGGATATAATCGTAAGTCTTACATGTTTGGGATATTTTAAATATCTTGGCTTCTTCTGTGATATAATCAATCATTTTACAGGAATCTTTAAGGTTATTCCGCAGGTTGTACTGCCGGTCGGAATATCGTTTTATACATTTCAGCTTATTTCATATGTAACAGATGTCTATCGTGATGATGTCAAGGCAGATAAGAATTTCGGGAATGTGCTTTTGTATACATCTTTGTATCATCAGTGTATTGCCGGACCTATTGTAAGGTATAAGGATATTGCCGGTGAGATTAAATGCAGGAAAACAAATATATCTGATATGAGTGACGGTATTTCAAGATTTTGTGTCGGACTTGCAAAAAAGACTCTGCTTGCAAATACGTGTGCTTCTGTTTTGGCGGGGCTTCTTCCTGATACGGCTGATGTTTTGTTTGCACAGAATATGACCGTGGTTGCTGCGTGGATGGCCGGTATTTTATATATGTTTCAGATATATCTTGATTTTAGCGCGTACTCGGATATGGCTATAGGTTTGGGGAAAATGATAGGATTTCAATATACGGAAAATTTCAATTATCCCTATGCAGCCTCTTGTGTGACTGATTTTTGGAGAAGATGGCATATTTCTCTCGGTACTTTTTTCAGGGATTATGTGTACATACCGCTTGGGGGAAACAGAAAGGGTATTGTAAGACAGCTTATAAATATGCTTGCAGTATGGCTGATGACAGGACTATGGCATGGAGCATCTTATAATTTTGTGATGTGGGGACTTTATTTTTTTGTATTTCTTGCACTGGAAAAGATACTGCGTTATTACCTGGAAAAATGTAAAAAAACAGACATTTATGATGCAGGTATTAATTGCAGATTTAAGTTATTAAAGGCTGTGCCCGCAAGAATATATACTCTTTCAGTTATATTTTTCGGTTGGGTTTTGTTTAGATTTACAGATTTAAATGTGGCGTTAAACGTTATAAAAAGCATGTTTGGTGCTAACGGCAACGCATTTACAAATTTTGAGACAAATACAATATTGTTAAATAACATAATATTTATTGTTCTATGTATTTTGGCTGTAACACCGCTGTTTAAAAATATTGCGGCTAAATTGAAGCTGTCAGCGGAAAATGGAAGAACGTGTTTTGTTGAAATATATGATGTTTTAAATATATTAATGCCTGTAGTACTGTTGTTTTTATCTACTGTTTCTTTGATAGGCAACAGCTATAATCCGTTTATCTATTTCAGATTTTAGTGTTGGCTTTTGTTAGTGTGGAGGAGTCCTGTGGCAGATAATGATAAAGATTTAAAGTTGAAGGTTGAAAAAAATGATGAAAATAATCCGGAATACAGGGAGTATCACGTGAAAAAAGCTGTAATCTGCAAAATTGCAGTTTTTTTCGTGATGCTTTTTACAGGCACCATATTTTCTTTGATACTACCGTTAAGACCAACTGTTTCGGAGAGTGAAAAAAGAGTTTTGACAGATTTTCCTGAATTTACCTTTCAAAGCTTTGCTGACGGAACATACTTTGCGGGTATAGACACATGGTTTTCGGATACATTTCCAATGAGGGATAAATTTACCCTGTGCAATGAGAAAATTAAGAGGTTGTATGGATTCAGAAAGTCAATGATACATGGTGAAGTTGTAGCCGGCGATGAGATTCCTGAATATGATTATCCCGACAGTACGTCACAAAAAGATGAGGAACAGACGGAAAGCATTAGGGATGAGGAACAGACGGACAACTCAGATTATATTGAGGAAGAAACGACTGAGGCAGCAGAGCCGGCACAGCAGGGAGAAAAGTTCGGTTCGGTATATGTTTTGGAAGACAGTGCTTATGCGTATTATTCATTTTTAAAAGATAATTCCGACAGGTATACAGAGCTGGTAAATTCACTTTCCAAAATGCTTGAGGGACAGTCGGATTTATATAATATGATAGTGCCTACAAGCATTGATATTGTACTTGATGGAAATATAAGAAGAGGGCTTACAAGCAGCGACCAGTATGCAGCAATAATGTATATGCAGAGCAGAATGAATTCGTCAGTTAAAAAGGTAAATGTGTATTCTGCGCTGAAGGCGAGGAAAGATGAGTATATATATTTTAGAACAGACCATCACTGGACTGCACTTGGAGCATATTATGCGTATTGCGAATTTGTAAAAAGCATGGGGTTAGAGCCGAATACTCTTGATAGTTATGAGTGTATTAATATGGGGCAATTTAACGGAAGTTTTTGTTCGCAGACAGGGGCTGCTTCACTTAAAAATAATCCTGACAATGTAGTTGCGTATAAACCGATTTCTACTAACAGCATGAAATTTTTAAAAAAGGGAGCTATGATAAATTACAATATAATAACGGATGTTTCGGATTGGAATAAGTCGAGTAAATACAGTGCTTTTATAGGAGGTGACAATGCGTATAGCCAGATACATAATCCTGAAAGAACAGATGGTTCATCGTGTGTGGTGATAAAGGAATCTTTCGGAAATGCGTTTGTTCCTTTTATAGCAGACCATTTTCAGGATATATACGTTATAGATTACAGATATTATTCAGGAACCATAAGTGATTTGGTTAAAGAAAAGGACATCGGAACGGTGCTTCTGCTAAATAACGTGGCAGCAACATCTACCGATGCCCGTATAAATGAATTAAAAAAAGTATGCAGATAATTAAAGATTGTTGGTTTTTATTCTTTAATTTTATCTTCTTCCATATGCTTTGTAGGAAGTCCTTCCATATAAAGCTGGCTGCAGGCTGACAAAACATATGAGCAGTAATAAATGGCAAATATTGCTGTGATTGCCTGTGCTAATATTGATATCATTGAAATGTTTGACATGACAGCTATAAATTTTAAAAATGTCAGGAGACCGAAAATCATCCATACTAATCTGAAAGATCTTGTTGCTGCTGCCTTTTCCTGAAATACAGATTCAAGTATAAGGCTTTCGGTGAAATAATAGCTGAAGTAAATAGTTATAACAGTTGAAAGACCTACAGCTATCATAGTGGCATTAGATGCGGTACGCAGTGATGGCGCAGCAGTTATGTATTGACCTAAGCATGTAAGAACAAGGCCTATAAATGCAGCAATCCTTGCTTTTTTGAATGTAACGTTGCGGTTTGCAAGAGGTAAGATTCCGGCTGTTATAAGGATAAATGCAATGATATCGGAAAAAATATCAACAGTCGCACCGCCTATTTGAATATCAAACTGCACTGTCAGCAGTAAAATACCGACAAGAATTAATGAAATATTTTTTTTGTTCATGATGATCCTCACTTCTTAACGTTTTGTTGCGTTTATTTGTTTTGCTTAGAAATATTTTAGTTGATAAGCAGTTGAGGGTCAACTTTTTTTAAGAATTTTATATAATTTTAATTAGTAAGTTAATTGAATAAAAAGGAAAATTAAGTATAATCAGTTTGATTGGATTTTAAATAAATTAAAAGGAAGTTTTAAGAATGTTAGATTGGAAGCAGCCACAGATTAATGACGGCGGATGGATTAGAGATATAATTTCAGAGGCAGATTGTTTGGAGAGCGATACTTCATTTGCCAATATTTATCTTTTGAGAAATAAATACGATATTCAGATATGCAGATACAAGGATTCATTGATACGCAGATATTCGGGTGAGGGCGCAAGAGACGGTTATACGTTTCCGATAGGAGATGTTGACATCAAAAAGGCTCTTGAAGAAATAGAAAATGATGCAAAAATCCGTAAGCAGCCATTAAGATTTGCATTTGTTACAGAACAGCAAAAGCAGCTTCTTGAGGAATATATGCCTGATAAGTTTGAGTTTGTGTCTGACCAGGGTGATAGTGACTATGTATATATGCGTACAGAGCTTGCTAATTTGTCGGGAAAAGCTTTTCATAAGAAGAAAAATCATGTATCGCGATTTTTAAGGACATATAATGATTGCGTATATGAAGAAATAGGATGTGCAAATTGGGAACATGCTATAAGTGTTGCGGATACATGGTATACTGAACATAATCATGATATATCGACCCAAAAGGAGTATGAGGCCATAAAAGAGGCTTTGAATAATTTTAACGAGCTTGAACTTATGGGCGGAATAGTGTATGTAAATTCAAGGCCGGTGGCTATGACTGTTGCTTCGATGATCAGCGAAAACGTGTGTGACGTTCACTTTGAAAAGTGTATCAGTGAGTATGCGTTAAATGGCGGATATGCGTTTGTTAACAAAGAGTTTGCATCTATGCTGAATGAGGATATAATATATATCAATAGGGAAGAGGATGTAGGAATAGAGGGCCTTAGAAAGGCAAAAATGTCATACCGCCCTAAAATGATAGTAAAAAAATACAGTGCCGTTTTGAAGGGAGAATAAATTGTTATCTAAAATATTGGAAAAAAGCACATGTGCCGAATGCAGGTTTTGCTGTTCATTCAGGAGAGGCAGTTTATGGGAAACACCGTTATTTACACATGAGACTGCAAAAAAGCTTTCAAATACTTCGGTTAAATTTGTGGAGAAAGAGGATAATGGCTGTAAATATGCACAGATGGATTTGACAGGAAAGTATACAGGCAATGATGAAAATGAGGAGGCTGCATGTGAATTTTTGGACAGTAAAAGGGGATGTGTATTAAGCGATGAGGACAAACCTTTTGACTGTAAAATATGGCCTTTGAGAATTATGAGGAAGGGAGAGAAGCTTGTTATTGCTCTTACGCCTACATGTCCGTCAATAAACAGACGTCCTCTAAGCGAAGTGAAATCTCTTGTTGAGGAGGGCCTCGGAGATAAGATATATGAATACGCTTTAGAATATCCTTTTATAATAAAGGAATATAAAGAAGGATTTGAGGTGCTTAAGGAGTATGATGT
>SAMEA3387485__coassemble_1101_pt1 | contig 24911 bp, 18 predicted proteins | sample SAMEA3387485__metabat2_high_PE_030 | metagenome-assembled genome bin SAMEA3387485 (sample SAMEA3387485) | Felis catus | biome: Faeces | place: United Kingdom | collected 2012
TTTTCCAAAACCAATCTCGTATTCCGTCTTCTGACACAAGTTTACAAAAAATGAAAAATAATCAGCATTTTTAAGTATATCCTGCGAATAAGCTCTGCTCATTGCTCTGTTAAATTCCTCAAGAGTAAATACTTTTTTCTGCTCAAAACACTGCAAAAGGCTGCTCATAATAAACGAATAATTATCGCTTATTCTCTTTTCCTCAAGCTCATCATCAAAAATAATATCTTCAGGCTCTTTTGCGCTTACTTTCTCAACAACCTCATATTTTGCAGGTTTTATCGTAAGAGCTTCATCAATATAATTAAGATTAAACGTTTTCTTTGTCTTAAGCTTAAAAAGCGGGCGTATTATATCCGCCAATATATCCGCATTATCAGTCTTTATCATATCGTTTAGCATTCTCTCAAAATCAACATGACTGCGAAGTCTGTTAAGCTTCGCCCTTTTTACTGCCTCATCGGTAAAATGCTGCATATCGGTACAGGATTTTAACAAATCACCATGTCTGTTCATCGCCACCTTAAGCTGATTTTCCAAGTCATAAATTTCGCTTATTGTCCTGTAATAAACTTCGCCCGTACTTCCCGATTTTTCTACTTTTGACAACGCTGTCTTTATAAGCTCCTGGTTCTTTTTAAATAACTTTTCTTCCTCCTCAAACCATCGCATGCCTGTGTCCACAAATTCCTCATATGCCTCAATTCCTGCAAACACATCAGATGATAATATTCTCATAATCCCGTTCTTTTTAAACTGAAGCCTGTTTACTTCCTCATTAATCCTCTCAACGACCTCAATTCCACCCTTAAAGTTCTTTTCGCGTATCATCTTTTCCAAAAGCAGCTGACTTACATTTATCCGGCTCTCATCTTTTATTTCTTTCGTATCAAGATAAAATTCTATCGCATCGGGACTTATGGAATACCACACCGTATTATTTCTTATTGAACTCTCGATTATCCTTATTCGTGTTATTTTCTTCTTTTTATCTACTGGGTCAAAATATTCAAAATCAAAAGGCTTTCCCTCATTTTTGATTTTATCGAAAATATAATCCGCAATCTCCTTATTTTCCCCATCAGACAAAAAAAGTCCGAAATCCCTTTTTATCATTGTCGTGATAAATTCAAGGTATTCCGGATATGTAACATCCTTTTCTTTAAAGTTGTTTTCCTCAATAAAAAAGCGCAAAATGCCCATAACAATGTATCCCATATCAAGTACAGCATATTTTCCGTCCTTGAACTGCGAAAACGAAATTTCCGTAAGCTTAAAAAACGGATAATATTTCTTTAAATTAAGTATCCTCTCCTTGTGAGCCGATACAATGTCATTAAGCATGTTTGCAGCCATTTTTCCTCTTTTCCGCACAGATTTTTACACCTGTGCATTAAGTAAACTCAATTCTTATAACTCTATTCTTCCGTCGAGTGCACGAAGCAGCGTAACCTCATCAATGTATTCCAAATCACCTCCGACAGGCACACCGCTCGCTATCCTTGTAACCTTAATACCCGTCGGCTTTATAAGCCTGCTTATATACATTGCGGTAGTCTCTCCCTCAAGGCTTGAATTTGTCGCAATAATCACTTCATCAACATCTCCCTGAAGCCTCTTTATAAGCTCATTAAGCCTGATATCATTAGGTCCTATTCCAAGCATAGGACTGATTGCCCCGTGAAGTACATGATAAACACCCTCATACTTGCCTGTCTTTTCATACGCCGCCATATCCCTCGTCTGCTCAACCACCATAATTGTCTTGTGGTCTCTTGCAGGATTTTTGCATATCGGACAGACTTCCTCATCTGTAAGTGTAAAACATTCCTTACAGTAGCGCACGTTATCTCTTGCATTATTTATTGCTGACGTAAGCGCTGCAACATTTTCCTTTGGCATGTTAATAATGTGAAATGCCAGGCGCTGGGCGCTCTTTGCCCCAACCCCTGGTAATCTCGACAGTTGTTCTATTAATTTATTAATATGAGAACTGTATATGTCCATTAGAACAGACCTCCGCCCAATCCTGAAAGTCCGCCTGTGATTTTTGACATCTGTGCCTGTGATTCCTCGTCACACTTACGAATCGCCTCATTAGCTGCTGCCATAATGAGATCCTCAAGCATCTCAACATCATCCGGATCAACTGCTTCAGGATCAATCTTTACCTTAGTAATCTCTCTTTTTCCTGTGACAGTAATTTCAACTACACCGCCGCCTGCCGCAGCAGTAAATTCCTTTGCCTCAAGCTCTGCCTGCTGTGTCTCCATCTGACGCTGCATTCTCTGTGCCTGCTTCATTAAATTATTCATGTTGCCAGGCATTCCGCCCGGAAATCCGCCTCTCTTAGCCATTAGATAAACTCCTCCTTATCATCTACTTCTATATCCATATTAACTAAATCTCTTATATCTGTAAATCTGTTTTGAAAATCTTCGTTATCGTCAATTTTTGTTATTACGATATCCGCATGCATTCCTGTTCTTTCTTCTATAATATCCTGCAGACGTACCCTGTCTTCCTCTCTTACGAATGTATTGTATGCTGATGTCGACTTAAAAATAAGTTCAAGACTGCGGTTATCCTTAGCAAGTGATACATTTGCCTGTAAAAGATATGTTCTTGTAAGCATATCATCTATGGAATAAACTATATCATCCCACTGGCGCGCCAACTGCCTTATATCCTCCGGCATTGCCTCAACAATACGCTTTTTCTCTGCCGCCTGCTGTTCTGCCGAGATATTTCTAATACTGCTGTCTGTCTCACCGGCTCCTGCGCCGTCCTGTGCTCCATTCGCAGCCTGTTGATAACCTGCTGCCATAACAATACCGTTTTTAAGCTTCTCGTTAGCTTTAGAAAGTTGTTCTTCAAGCACTGTAATCCTGCTTATTATCTCACCTATCTCCCGGCTCTGCTCCATTGCAGGCTTTGCCAGCTTAATTATTGCTATTTCTACTTTTATTCTCTTGTTGGTTGCAAATTTCAAATCATTTGCCAAATCAGAAAGCACCCGTATATATCTCATAAGCGTGTCAGAGTCAATACTTTTAGAATCCTGAGAAAGCTGCTTTAAATTGTCGGAAGATACATCTATTATATCTTCAAGCACCGATACATCATCAGTAGTCTTTACAAGCAAAAGATTTCTTAAATACCATATAAAATCATTTACAAACTGCGTTAAATCCTTACCCTGCATGACAAGCTTTTCAAGCAGTTCCATTGCAGCCGCTGTATCATTATCCAAAATGTATTTTAGCATTTTCTCATAAATGCCTGTATCAACTGCTCCGAGCACCTCAAGTACATTGTCATATGTAAGCTCTTCTCCGAGATAAAAGGCAATGCACTGATCTAAAAGGCTTAATGCATCTCGCATAGAACCATCTGCCGCTTTAGCAATATATCTTAAAGCTCTCGGTTCTACAACTGTGTTTTCTTCCTGCATAAGCTCTGTCAGTCTGTCAGCTATTGTATCTATTGATATTCTGTGAAAGTCATATCTTTGACATCTCGACAAAATTGTAATAGGTATCTTATGTGCTTCCGTTGTCGCAAGTATAAATATTACATATGACGGTGGCTCTTCAAGCGTTTTAAGAAGTGCATTAAACGCTCCTATTGAAAGCATATGAACCTCATCTATTATATAAACCTTGTATTTACCCTCCGTCGGAGAATATTGTACCTCCTCACGGATTTCTCTTATATTATCCACCCCATTATTTGAAGCAGCATCTATTTCTATAACATTCATGGAACTTCCGGAAGCAATAGCCCTGCATGATGCGCACTCACCGCACGGACTGCCGTCTACCGGATTTTCACAGTTAACAGCCTTTGCAAATATTTTTGCAACACTTGTCTTACCTGTTCCCCTTGTTCCGCAAAACAGATACGCATGTCCTATCCTGTCCGCCTTTATCTGATTCTGCAGTGTCGTAACAATATGTTCCTGTCCTTTTACATCTTTAAACCCTGTGGGTCTGAACTTTCTATATAAAGCCTGATATGCCATTTTAACCCTCTTTTCTTAAGCAACTTTGTTGCGAAGAGTCGAAGAGAAATTCGCACAGGCGATTTCTCTTCTGCCATAAGGGCTATTTGCTTTCGTTCAGAAACAAATAGCTGTGTTAAAAATCATCATATCGATATGATTTTTCACATTAACCCCCATTCCGCAGACGCTTCACTGCAATTTCCAAAACGCACTTTCCTATAATGATTAGGGTGTCAAAATACCATAATTACGATTACACGGATTGTTACGTGCTTCGCACTCACACTGTAATCCTATAATTAAAAAAACCGCGCGTTCTGCTTCGAACAAAAGTCCACAGACGTTACCGATACAGTTAGCTCGATTCAGGCAGCCTTCCGGCACACAGAAGCTTTCACTTAATGCTGCTTCGTTCCCGACCTGACATGGTTCGTGAATTTCTATTGCGAAAGACCCAAATGTCAACACCACTTATACCGGGCAGCTCCATAAACAGTTGCCCTCTGCCGAACATCACCCCTGCTATAGCGGATTGCAGGTACAGGGTGCCGCTGCTACCCCGGCTGCGCGGTAATAATAATTATACCCCACAATTTCTTTATATGTCAAGATTTTAGAAATTTTATATTTAAGATTACATTGCCAAAAGGTCTTATGATTTTATATCCTTAAAATGAAACTGACTTTTTCCTGAAGCATAGTCACCTACTATCTGACCATCTCCATACAAATTGTATTTGTAAGTTACAAGTCCCTCCAAACCAACAGGACCTCTTGCATGTATCTTTGAAGTACTTATACCTACCTCAGCACCAAAACCATATCGAAATCCATCAGCAAATCGTGTAGAACAATTTCTGTAAACACCTGCTGAATCTACCATCTGCATAAATATAGCCGCATTTCTGTCATCCTCTGTAATAATGCAGTCTGTATGATGAGATCCGAATTTATTTATATGCTCCACAGCCTCATTTACATCATCAACCAGCTTTATCGATATTATAAGATCAAGATATTCCGTATTAAACTCATCTTCACCCATAATCTCACAATCTATAATTTTACTGACTTCCTGCGTACCTCTTATCCTTACACCGCTTTCCGTAAGCACTTTAGCAATTTTAGGAAGAATTTCTTTTGCTGAATTTCTGTTAACAAGCAGTGTTTCAACAGAATTGCATGCTGCAGTATACTGTGTTTTTGCATCAAGAATGACACGCACAGCCTTATCTTTATCATATTTTTCATCAACATAAATGTGACATATTCCATCCGTATGTCCCATTACAGGAATCTGGGTATGTTCCATAATATAACGCACAAACTCCTTTGAACCTCTCGGAATAAGCAAATCTACATTTCCATTGCATGACAATAGCTCATCAATCTCTGCATGCTGCTCAACCTGATAAAGACAATACTCAGGCATACCCGCCTCCACCGCTGCACTGTGAATTATATTAAACAATACCCGGTTCGTATTTGCAGTCTCTTTTCCGCCCTTTATAACAGCACAGTTTCCGCTCTTTAAACAAAGTGATGCAATCTGAACCAATGCATCAGGCCTTGCCTCAAAAATAATGCCGATTACTCCGATTGGACAGCTTAATCTGTAAAGTTTTAATCCCTCGTCAAGCTCACGCTCAAGCTGTATCTTTCCAACAGGGTCTTCAAGTGTTATAAGCTGATTTATCCCATTAGTAACATCTCTTAATTTACCCTCGTCAAACTTAAGCCTTTTTAAAACAGGTGCCGCAACATTCATGCTTTTTGCCGCTTCCATATCCTTTGCATTTGCCTCAAAAATCTCTTCACTGCACTCATTTATTTTTTTTGCGACATTTACAAGCACACTGTTTCTTATTTCAATGCTGCTCGTCGCCATTTTAGGTGCATCCGCTTTCATAAGCTGCGTAATCTGTCTTACATCCATTATAAACCTCTTTCCTGAGCGTGTTTAAAAAATTTCGTATTATTTAGGTGTCAAATCCTCTAAATCAATAGTATATAACTAATTTGACTCAAGCTCAATATGATTTAACACTATTTTTATTTACCGTTTTCTGTTAATATAGTTTATAATATTGAATGAGGATTATTATGGAAAACTTAACTGATATGAATAATATTAATGACAACACTGCTAATACTGATTTTAATGATGTATATAACGAAACAGATATAAAATACATGAAATCAGCTCTTGCGCAGGCTAAAAAAGCCCTAAAATTAAATGAAGTTCCAATAGGATGTGTTATCGTACATGAAGATAAAATAATAGGCAGAGGATATAACCGCAGAAACACTGATAAAACTGCACTCGGCCACGCCGAAATTACAGCCATCAGAAAAGCCGGCAAAATTATCGGTGACTGGCGTCTTGAAGACTGTACTCTTTACGTGACGCTTGAACCATGCCAGATGTGTGCCGGTGCCATTGTCCAGGCAAGAATCCCCAGAGTAGTGATAGGCTCAATGAACCCGAAAGCCGGATGCGCCGGTTCCGTATTAAATATACTTCAAATGCCCGGATTTAACCACCAATGTGACGTTACAAGGGGCGTTCTTGATGATAAATGCAGCACCATGCTTACAACATTTTTTAAAAACTTAAGACAGGAAAAGGCAAAAAAGAATGAAACTTGAATATAAACAAAATAATATTGTATTAAAAGTTTTAAATGAAACCAGCGCCCAAAGTGTTTTAGACTTCTATGAGAAAAACCGCGATTACTTTGACAAATACGAAATGGACAAGCCTGCGGGATTTTATACAATAGAATTTATAAAAAATCTTATGCATGCTGAATACAACAGTTTTGTACAGGGAAAAACAGTACGTTTCTTTATGTATGACACAGCATTTCCAAATAAAATAATCGGAACAGTTTCATTTTCCGACATTAAAAAAAATGCAATGAGTTCATGTGTAATAGGTTATAAAATCGACCATGATTTTCAGCGCATGGGCTATGCCCAAAGAATGCTCACAATGGCCTTAAAAATCATGGTCAATGAATGTCATATGCACAGAATTGAAGCCTACATTGCCCCGTATAATACTCCGTCAGCAAACCTTGTTAAAAAGCTTGGCTTTATAAGCGAAGGTACAGCCTACGAATATGTATTAAAGCATGGGTGTTGGGAAGACCATCTGCGTTTTGTTTATATTTCCTGATACCAGTATCCAAAATATGGATTGGCATAATCACTTCTATGGCTCTTCTTAAAATTATTAAAGCCAAATGCTGATGCCATAAATCTCTCGCGATTGCAGTACATTCCCGGTACTCCTATAAAATAATTTGTATGTCTGTCATTTTCTCTGACACGTCCAAAAAGTATATGTTTAAAATTGTAATAACCGTGAAGTAAAAATGTATTATTTACCACCAATTCATCATCAACCGGAAACTCTTTTATCTGCTCAGGCGTGACCTCCACACAATCATAATAATAATCATCATCGAAAGCATTTATAAAATTAGCATTTGCAAATATCTTTTCAAAACCATCCTGCGCTTTTGGCTCCTGATAAAAACTCGTCTGTACTTCTTCCGGCTGCTGTTCCGATGCTATAATATATGGCTCGGTTTCCTCTGTCTGAATTTCCTGTTTTACCTGTGATTCTTTGACTGTTTCTATGTTTATTTGCTTGTTTATTTCTTCACTGCTTTCTTTATTTATTTCTTCTTTTATTTTTGATTTTTCTTCTGCAATTGTTTCTTTATCTGACTTCCGCTCACCAAATTCAAGTTGCTTATCAGACTCTATTGTCTGTGATAACTGACTTGGCTGACTTATCTGCATTGGCTGCTTTGACTTCAGTGGCTCTGAGTCAGATGTTTTTAATTCTGCCGATGTATGTATTTTCTTATAATCATTTTCCAAAAATCTTACATCATAAGAAGATATTTCAATATCATCCCACATACTGAACATCATATAATATTTATTATCTTCTCTCGCAACAGCAATACCGTAAATATCATCAAACGTAAACCCTGTAGAATTAATATTCTCAGGATTTAAAATATCGGCATACTGCCCCACCCCTCTGTTGATAAACACTGTTCCAAGCTTAAGCAGCGTAAGCTTCTTACTTTGCAGCGCATTTCTCTCGACCATAACATAAACACCAAATATTTCAGGAGTATCTGTGTAGACACCCTTTAATGACATATTGAGTCTGAATTGTCCTCCCCTGACCTCGGCTTTTGCAAAACCGACATTTTTGTCCTTAACTCTTCCCGGATAAGAATAAATGTATGAAATAAGCCTCTTGTATTCACTCATAAAAAAGCCTTCCTTTCTGTTACTGTTCAACAATATGCAAAAAGGAAGACTTTTATGATTAATTTTTAATTCCAGGGGCAAAAATTCACTTACTTTTTATTAAGGTAACTTCATCAGAAAGCTTCGCAAACTGCTCAAGTGTAAGCGCTTCTCCGCGCACTGTAGGTAAAAGCCCGCATTTTTGCAAAGCTTCCAGCAGCACTTCCTTGGATATTCCCAATGCCGCACAATTACACACACTGTTCGTCATAGTTTTTCTCCGCTGATTAAATGACGCTCTGATTATACCGAACATAAGATGCTCATCCATAACCTTTACCGGCGGCTCCTCATATCTTTCGAGTTTTATAACCGCAGAATCCACATTAGGCCGCGGCATAAAACAGCTCGCAGCAACATTGAGAACAATCTTAGGATTTGCGTAATACTGAACTGCCAAAGATAATGCTCCGTAATCCTTTGTTCCGGGTCCTACCTGCATCCTGTCTGCTACTTCCTTTTGAACCATTATTGTAATACTGTCCAGCGGAACATGACTCTCAAATAATCCCATTATAATAGGAGTTGTTATATAGTACGGAAGATTTGCAACAACCTTTATCGGTCTGCCTCCGTTTCTTTCCTCAGCAAGCTTTACTATATCAAGCTTTAAAATATCTTCATTAATAACCGTAACATTATCATATGCAGCTAACGTATCATCTCTTAATATCGGAATAAGCTTTGTATCTATCTCAACCGCAACAACTTCTCTTGCATTTTCACAAAGTATCTGCGTCATTGTCCCTATTCCCGGGCCTATTTCAAGCACAAAATCATCTTTTGTAACTCCTGCCTCGCGAACAATTTTTTTTACAACATTTTCATCGATCAAAAAATTCTGACCAAATTTTTTTTGAAATGAAAATCCATACTTATCAAGTATTTCTATTGTGTTAGTCGGATTCCCCAAATGCTTGATTTTACTGTAATCCATGCTATATCTGCCTTTCACCAAATAACAGTCTTTTTGCGTTCATATTAGTTATATCAACGATTTCCTGATACGTCAAACCTTTTATCTGTGCTATTTTTTCTGCTACAAATCTTATGTTGCGGCTGTCATTTCGTGTTCCCCTATGAGGTTCAGGTGCCATATAAGGGCAGTCCGTTTCTAAAACTATTCTGTCTGCAGGAATATGCTCCACAGCCTCCACAAGCTTTTTGGCATTTTTAAACGTAACAACGCCGCCAATTCCAAAATAAAATCCCATATCAAGAAAATTTTCCGCCGATTCTTTCGTGTATGAATAACAGTGAATTATTCCTCCGATTCTTTCAGCATGTTCTTTTTTCATACATTCTATCGTATCTGCACATGCTTCTCTTGAATGAATAAGAACCGGCTTTTTCACATCGGCCGCTATACGAAGCTGTCTTCTGAAGCACTCTTTCTGCAATTCCTTAGAAAGGTCTGTATAATGATAGTCAAGGCCGATTTCACCTATGGCAACAACCTTTTTTTCATTTAATGCCGTCTGCCTTATCCACTCATATTCTTTATCATTTAACGCCTCTATATCCTCCGGGTGAACTCCGACTGCTGCATATATTTTATCATGGCTGTTTGCCAGTTCTATAGATGCCCTGCATCCCCTAAGAGATGCACCTACATTTATAATGTAATCTATATCACCGTTTTCGCCAAGCATATCACTTATAAGCTCTTCTCTGTCCTCATCATATACTGCGTCATCATAATGAGAATGTGTTTCAAATATTTTCATGTTCAATATCTCCAAATTATCTTGATAAAGTCATTTTACCACAATGCGTCAAGCTCAGAGTAAATAGTTGCGGAGTGTTTTACTTTATCGGAATATTGCATCGCAATTTCCTATAAAGTAAAAACAGCGAGACAGCAAAAACTGTCCCGCTAATAAAATCTAACCTAATTCTTATCTTCCAAAAATTTGCACAAAAGCGCTCCTTTAATTTGCATGCAGCTTAAATTTATTTACAAGAGTATCAAGCTCCTGCGCTCTTGCTGCCAATTCTTCACTAATAGCCGAACATTCCTCAGATGATGCCGCATTCTGAGTTGTTACAACAGAAATCTGATTAATACCGTCTGATATCTGAAGCAATGCAGCTGACTGTGCTTTTGATACTTCCTTATTTTTGTTTGACTGTTCTGCAAAATTTTCCAATTCCTGAATAATTCTCTCGAAGCCGACAGCCGTATCTTCTGTCACCTTATCACCCTTATTAATTTCCTCTACAGTCTTACTTATGAGCTCCTTAGTATTTAAAACTGCATTTGCACTGTCTGTAGCAAGCTTTCCTATCTGATCTGCAACCACTGCAAAACCTTTTCCTGCATCACCTGCTCTTGCTGCTTCAATAGACGCATTTAATGCTAAAAGACTTGTCTGTGAAGCAATTTCCTCAATAGAAGTTACGATTACCTCAATCTCACTTGAAATTTCCTTAATACGATGCATCTCTTCCTGAAGCTCTTGCATCTGCTCTTTTTCGTCCTGTGCTTTTTCCACTGAAGACATCATCATTTCGTATGTATTCTGTGCTTCCTTTGCAGCTTCCTCTGCCATACTGCTGACAGTTTCAATTGTAGCCGTCAACTCTTCCACAGCACTTGCCTGCTCACTTGTTCCCGTTGCAAGATCATTCGATGCAGCTGCAACATCATCTGAATCAGCATCAACCTGACCTGAAACATCTTTGATTTGGTTAAGTGTAAGATTAAATTCTCTTAAAATAACCACAAATGATTTCTTTATTCTCTCAAAATCGCCCAGAAAATCTGTAATATCATCAAAATTCTTAGTCAGATCGCCGCTTGCAACCATTTCAAAATTATCACAAATTTCTTTTACATATCCATCTAAAATATTCATTGACTCACGGATTGATTTTGCAAGTACACCGAGCTCATCCTCCGATTCATATGTAATCTCATTTCCATGTGATAACTCACCGCTGCGTAATCCCTTTGTCGCAGCTTCAATCTGCTTTACAGGATCCATAATTGCACTTGTAACCACTCTTGCAGCACTGACAGCGCCCAATGTAATTAAAACAAGCAAAATAGCTCCAATGATAATAAACAAATTACCTATAAATGCTGCTTCATTTTTATAATCAACAGCTGTTTCCATAACAGAAACTTCAAACTCTTCAATCATAGCCTTTGTTTCATTCACAGCAGGCATATAGTATTTATTATTATATTCCTTTGCGCCTTCAAAATCACCAGCCTTTAACAGACGCATAACTTCAGTTCTATATTTTGAAACCTCATTATTCAGTCTATTATTGATTGCCTCTAACCTGTCCCTGTCAACCTTCGTAATCAAATTGCCGCTTAAAAAAGAATATGAATCATTCATAATTGCTAAATTCTTATTAACAGTATCCTCCAACTGCTTATAAGATTCATCCTTTTTATCAACACCTTCAACCAACACTCTGTTAACAGCTCTCTGAATATCAAGCTGTGGATAGTATAATTCAGCACTGTAATTAATGTTTCTTGTCGGTCCTTCATACAATTTTACAAGGCTTTTTTCAATAACCTTCATAGCAACAAGCAAGGCTGCAATTAACAAAAACGTTGTCAAAATAATAAAACCAAATGAATACTTTAACTTAATTTTAACCGGCCAGTTTTTAAACTTTTCTTTTAGTGTTTTTCTTTTCATAAAACCTTCTCCTGTTCATAATAGTTATTTTTCTTTGTGCACGTGTAATAGCTTTTGGCTTTTTAATGTTTTATTTCAAAAAAATTTTTTACAAATGCGTTTAATGCAACATTGTGAATCTTCTTGTATACCAAAACGGGATAAATTGAATAATACCATTTTGGCACACTTATTTCAAAGGGGTAAGTATTTATGCGATTAAAAGAATTAAGATTTAAAAAAGGTATCTCACAACTAAAACTTGCCATGGACTTATCCATGAATCAAAACTCTATAAGCCGTTACGAAACAGGGGTCAGACAAGCTGACTATGCAACACTTATTAAGTTTGCAGATTATTTTAATGTTTCTATCGACTATCTTTTAGAGCGCACAGATAACCCTACCTTCTTAAAATAAAACATTATAAAATCTCAAAAACTATTCTTTTGTATTTTTGTGTAAATAAATTTAATAAAAAATGGGAGTCATATCTCCATTTAATAAGTGATATGACTCCACTCAAATTCAAAGTAATCTTATCAATATACAAATGATTTTACAACCCTCATTTTTACTAAAATTTTGACTTTTATTTAATTTTTACAGATTTTTTGTTCTATACAACATAAACAGACTATCGTATTTCACTTCCCGCAAGCATGTCTCTATCAAGCGTAAGCACCGAAAGATTACCACTGTCATCAGAAGCTGCAAGAATCATTCCTTGCGACTCAACGCCGCACAGCTTGCATGGCTTTAAATTTGTAATAACAGCAACCTTCTTTCCCACCATTTCCTCCGGTTTATAATAAGCAGCTATGCCTGACACAATCTGACGTACTTCCTCTCCTATTCTAATCTGTGAAACAAGAAGCTTCTTGGCCTTTTTAACCGGCTCGCATTTTAAAACCTCTCCGACCTGAATCTGTATTTTATCAAAATCTTCAATACTTATCTCAGGCTTCTTTTCCACCTCAGGATATTCTACTGCACCTGCTGCCGCGCGCTGTGCTGCCTGAAGCTCCTCAGCCTTCTTATATACTTCCTCAGCATCAAGTCTTGCAAATAAAATTTCAGGATTTTCCGTTACCTTTAAACCGCTCTTTCTTAATCCAAATGTAGCAAGGTCATCAAAATCTCTGTCTCCATCTGCCTTATTGTCAGGATAAAGCTGTTCCAATATACGCTCAGCAGTCTGCGGCATAAACGGAACCAGAAGATTTGCCCCTATAGTAATACTTTCCACAAGATTGTAGAGAACCTCTGCAAGCCTGTCTTTCTTTGTCTCATCCTTAGCCAACGCCCAAGGCATTGTCTCATCAATATATTTATTACATCTCTTAAACAGCGTAAATATCTCTGTTATTGCATCAGCGACATGAAGAGTTGCCATTTTATCCTCAACCTTGCCTTTAGCTGCTGTAACCACTGCCTTTAAGTCTGCATCAAAATCAAGACTTACACCGTTTTCATCAACGCCTGCCAAAGATGTATCAGCTCCTGTCCTGCTTACCACACAGTCAAAATATTTCTTTGACATTGCAACAGTTCTGTTAACAAGATTTCCAAGTGTATTTGCAAGTTCAGAATTAAGTCTTTCAACCAAAAGCTCCCATGAAATTACACCATCATTTTCAAAAGGCATTTCGTGAAGAACAAAATATCTTACTGCATCAACACCAAACATATCTACAAGGTCATCGGCATAAATAACATTTCCCTTTGACTTACTCATCTTACCGTCGCCCTGCAAAAGCCAAGGATGTCCGAATATCTGCTTTGGAAGCGGCAAATCAAGTGCCATTAATATGATTGGCCAGTAAATTGTATGGAATCTTAAAATATCTTTTCCTATTAAATGTAAATCAGCAGGCCAATATTTATCAAACTGCTCCGTCGAATTTCCGTCTGCATCATAACCGATACCTGTTATATAATTTACAAGTGCATCTATCCACACGTATATAACATGCTTAGGGTCAAAATCTACCGGAACTCCCCACTTAAATGAAGTTCTTGATACACATAAATCCTGAAGCCCGGCTTTAATAAAGTTGTTCATCATCTCATTTTTTCTTGATTCAGGCTGAATAAATTCAGGATGATTTTCTATATGTTCAATAAGCTTGTTTGTATATTTGCTCATCTTAAAGAAATATGCTTCTTCCTTAGCAGGCTGGCAAGGTCTTCCACAATCAGGACATTTTCCGTCAACAAGCTGCGATGTAGTAAAAAATGACTCACAAGGTGTGCAGTACATTCCCTCATATTCACCTTTATAAATATCACCTTTATCATAAAGTTTTTTAAATATTTTCTGAACCTGTTCTTCATGGTAATCATCAGTTGTTCTTATGAATTTATCATAAGATGTGTTCATCAAATCCCATATTCTCTTAATTTCACCCGAAACATTATCAACAAATTCCTTTGGCGTAATTCCGGCTTCCTCTGCCTTTAACTCAATCTTCTGTCCATGCTCATCAGTGCCCGTCTGAAAAAACACATCGTATCCCTGCTGTCTTTTATATCTTGCGATACTGTCTGCGAGTACTATCTCGTAAGTATTTCCTATATGCGGTTTACCCGATGTATAGGCAATAGCTGTTGTCATATAAAATGGTCCCTTATTCTGCGGCATTTTTGTATATCCTCCTGCTCTTAATTTCTAATTATTTCTAAATCTGTTCATTTCTAATACTTTACTATACCAAAATCACTCCTATATATCAAGGCTAAACATTTATCCAAACCATTGCGGCATGTTTATTTTAATCATTGAATATAGTATACTAATTGTGCCAACTTAAAAAACATAAAGCATGTTTTGCACTTTAAATCTAAATATATCATAAGGAGGATTTTGATGATTCATACAATATTTAAGAAATGCAGTGCTTTTCTTATCATACTCTGCCTTATATTTTCATTTACCGGCTGCTCACCGTCGCCTGATAAATCGAAAAGTCCCGAAACTCAAATTTCGAATGATGTAAAAAATTCTGAATTTGACTCCTATGTAAATGAGTTATTCAAAGAAACTCTCTCATCTGACGCATTTTCAATCCATTCATTTCTCCAACATCCCGAAAATTACGGAATCACTGACTATGAAGTCACTATGGGACGTTATGACATTGAGGATTTGGATGCAACCAAGGATATAACCGATGCGATAAATGATCTTAAAGCATTTGACAGGACCACACTTTCGGCAAATCAGCAGATTACATACGATGTGCTTTTAAAATATTTCGAAACCGAGCTTGAATACTGTGATTTGTATTTATTTGACACAGACCTCTCAACCACAATAGGTCTTCAGGTCCAGCTTCCACTTTTATATGCGGAATATTCATTTAATGAAGAAAAAGATGTCAAAGAATACCTTACTTTAATAAGCGATACAGATGAATTTTTTTCAAGCATGATAGAATACGAGAATTTACGAAGTGAAAACGGGCTTTTTATGGAAGATTATCTCGCAGATGAAATAATAGAGCAATGCCGTACATTTGTGGAAAGTTCCGATGACAACATATTAATTTCAACATTTAACGAAAGACTTGACACACTCACAGGCATTTCAGATGAACAAAAAAACTCATACATTAAGCAAAATGAAACTGCAGTAAATGATAATGTAATAAAAGGATATCAGATACTTATTGAAGGTCTGGAAGCCTTAAAAGGAAATTCTAAATACAGCGGCGGCCTGTGCAATTATCCAAACGGAAATAAATATTTTGAATACCTTATTAAAAAAGATATCGGCTGGTCAAAATCAATAGACGAATATAACGAGCTTCTTGATACATACTTAAACAGTTCTTTAATGTCGATGCGCCAGATTATAGCAAAAGATTCTACAGTGTTAGACAGATTTGAAGCGTATTCTCCTAAACATACAGACCCTAAAGAGATTTTATCTGAACTCAGGGAAAAAATAGCTGCTGATTTTCCGCAAGGTCCATCAGTAAACTGTGATATAAAATATGTTACAAAGTCCCTCGAAGATTATGCCAGTCCAGCCATGTATTTTACGCCGCAGATAGACAATCTCGAAAAAAATTCAATATATATTAACTCAGCTTCAACCAATAATGAAGGATTATATTCGACACTTGCACATGAGGGATATCCGGGACATCTATATCAGATTACTTATTTTTCAAACACCAGACCCGATTTGATAAGACACCTGCTTTCTTTTGGAGGATACACGGAAGGATGGGCGACTTACTGCGAAGCATACTCATATAGTTTAGAATCCTCCGACAAAAACTTAAGTATTATTCAGAAAGCCAACTTAACATCTACTTTATGCCTATATGCCAAAATCGATATCGGCGTAAACTATTATAACTGGACTAAGGAAAATGTTGCTTCTTTCTTAAAAAATTACGGTATTGAGGGTGATGAGGTTGTGACACAGATTTACAACTCAATGATATCCGAACCCGGAAATTACTGCAAATATGTTCTGGGCTATATAGGATTTTGTGAACTAAAAAACACAGCCCAAAATTCATTAGGAAATAAATTTGATATTAAAAGCTTCCACAAATATATACTTGATTTAGGACCTGTCCAGTTTGACATATTATTTGGCAGGCTCGACGAATGGATAAAATCAGAAATGGAAAAATAAGCTTCAAAAAAACGACACCCGTAGTCAGCTTTATCTGACTCTGAGTGCCGTTTTTTCAAATTTTATAAGTAATAAGATTACATTGATTGCGTCGTACAGGTGTGGTTTAAAATCTTTTGACACTGTAATCTTAATAATATCTTCTTCCCAAACCACAGCATAAACCGCTTCCGCAAAACAAATTGCACAAAAGGTTTAAAAGACATAATCTAAAGCAATAGCCTCCGGGCGTTACGGTAGTTCTTCCGTAGCTGCGTCCCTGTCCTGCATACCACTGGCCGCCGCTTTGCAGCTGTCTGTAAAGCGTCTGATACTGCATATTGTCAGGATCCATATTTAACGCCGTCTTTGCAAATTCAAGAGCCATCGCAGTATTTCCAAGGCCTGCATTTGCCAGCGCACTGCAGTAATACCATCTTCCGTCTCTGTTCTCTATTCCTTTTAATACATTTAAAGCCTCTTCATAAGCACCGTTTCGTATATAATTCTGCGCCGCTCTCAAATGTACGCTTGTATCATCATCTCCCATATTGGCATTTCCCTGCTGGCCATATCCGCCATAGCTTCCATAACCGCCGAAACCAAAAGGCCCATAACCCCAGAAGCCCCCAAAATCAGACTGCCCCTGATTATCTCCGTCATAGCCTCCGTATGACCTCTGACCGTAAGGGTTTTGGCCATAACCTCCGTATCCTGATGGACCACCCTGCTTTTCTTTCATAATCTGGTTATATGCCTGCTGCACGGTTTTAAACATTTCCTCAGCCTGAGCCTTATTGGGATTATTAATATTTGCATCAGGGTGATACTTTCTGCTCATTGCCCTGTATGCTTTCTTTATTTCTTCATCCGAAGCATCTCTTGATACACCGAGAACTTTATATGGATCAGTCAATTTTAATATCTCCTTACATTAATTGTATTATTTTTCTTTATTTGCAATTTTCTTTCATTCTCTTATTTCTGACTGTCTCAAATCTTGTCCAAACTCCCGAATACAAAATATTTCTTAGAAGCTCTGCATTTTCTATTATAGGAAGACATTCAAAACTCCGCACGCATCTTGCCATACAATCATTCAATATACTTTCGCAAAGCTCATCAAATCCGTCTTCCTCGCCATACGTCTTTAAAACATTATATCTTTTAGCTTTTATATCTTTACTAAGATCCTCATATGCATCCAAAATATAAATAAATTTTCCAAGATAAAATCCCATGTTCTTTAACGTATCCGACCACTCATCATCTTTCATTGCAAACATCTGCGCACAGACCTTTCCAAAACATGACGCAACTTTGTCTATATTAGTTTCGCCTCTGTCTTCCAAATCGTGAAGTTGTGAAAGGGACTGCTTTATACTTTCTGCTTTTTGCAGATACATTGCTGTTATCTTTGACACACTCTTTTTAAGAGCAGACGCATACGCCTTTCTTGTAAGCTTTTTTTCGTCAAGCCAGTCATCCTCACACTTATAATAAGTCATAAGTACATTCATTGAAGCAGCATAATCCGTAATCTCATTAGTTCTTACTTCCTGCTTCACAGCCGGATGCGCAATACATCTTTTTTTATCATAATTTTCAATCGGCTCATAAAGTCCTGTAAGAAGCAATGTAAGAAATGTCATATCGTATGTCAGTGAAATTTTGCCCCCAAGACCATATTTTTGTCCAAGACAATGACATAGCCCACAGTAATATGACCTGTAAAGATCATACTCTTTAAATTTTAATTCAGGTTTATTAACCGTAATATATCCGTACATCAGACTCCCTAACCTACTCATAAAAAATCGCTGTAAACAGCCAAAGCACCACAAGCAGAAAAATAGCAACATACCAAAATTAATCAGTCTGTTGCTATGATATAACATGTTTTATTTGCAGTCAATTAAGGCAGCATATTTATAATAAAATATTTATAAATAATTAACGATTACAGTGTCACAAAGCAATCCGTGTAATCATTCAATTACAGTGTCAAAAAACATCTTCAGACTCTTCATCATATGGCTCTCCAAATGAATACATCTGTCTGTAATCCGAAAGCTCCCTGCTATATCCCGGACCGCTTACAACAAGTCCTGTGCAGTCAGAACTCGAACACACATCTGCCATGTCAAGATATTCGTCATCATAATTATCGCTGTCATAGCAATCATTTTCATAACTGCCATAGCAGCAATCATCATAACCGCCCTCAAAATCATCTCTGTCGTAATCTAAAGGTTTATAAGATTTCATACAGCTTATCCTCCTTAATATTTGATAAGCTATATTATTTCCTTTAATGCCGAAAATATTTATTACTTTGTGACCGCGGTAAATTTTTTGTAACACATATATCCCATTGCAATACCCGATACAATTATTATCACCGGCATAGTATAACCATACAATTTTGTGCCGAAATCGCACCAATAGCGGTTAAAATCCATTGCAGGTACTATTGCCGTATAATACATTATTTTTATATCAAAAAGATACATAATATATGGTATAAGAAGCAATACCGATACAACGATTGCCATAATATATTTTAAATATATGGACAAACTTAATACAACAAAGCTTATTGAAGTCATTAATACAAGTCTGAATATCTGACAAAATACAATATACGCGCCTATGCTTATCTCAAACGGAAATTTTTCAAACTGCATAAGGCTCTGTATCGGTGACGACAACTGATTGAAATCATATACGTCAATTATATTTACCCAGTTTAAAATCATTGACACAAGCCATATGATAAAAGTCGTAAGCAGTATTGTACCGGCTTTGTTAAGCCAGACTTTTTTTCTGTTGCTGCACGTTCTTCCAAGCTGATACATACCACATTTTCTCTCATATGAAAATGCGCCTGCGGCTGTCAGTATAATGGCAAACAGGCATATGAGATTAATATTTTCCTGATTTGCATACAATCTCTCACCAAATACGTCATTATATGTCTTCGGATTCATAATTACCGCATTAATCCCGCGCTCATCCTTTACCTTTTTAGCATAAGCAATGTCAGCCTCCATTGTTTTAATTGAGCTTTCCAACTGTTGTAAATCATATGAATACCCCTCACTGTCTTTTTTAAGACGCTCCATATTTTTTCGCTCAACACTTACATACGCTTCTATTTCCTCATTTGGAACATATCCGCCGAACTTCTCATAAAAATTATCAATATATACATTATCCCCGCTGTAATCAACGCCTCTGTATATCTTGCAGCCTGCTATAAGATATACAGCCGCCAAAAATATAATAAGCCCGTTTTGCGAAATGTGCGTTTTATGTATCTCCATACCAAATGACGGAACTTTAGCAAAAATCCTTTGAAAATTCATCGAAACAGTGTCATAAATTTTGCTTAAAATCCTGTTTTTTCTGCGTTTCCCACGCACATTTACATATATTACCGCAGCAATACATACCAAAATAAGCAGGCCTGCCATTATCATTGTCGATGTGGCAGCATCTGTAATAAAACCGTCAAAGCCCCAGTTTTCATACACCATCACGGAGCGGCTGACCATAATTACATTGTATATATTTATATATTTCAAAAACGAAACAGCGCTGTCAGACGTAATACTGTTATACAAAATAAATTCTGCCGCATAAACTCCTACCATTATCAGTATCGCCACTTTATTTGAATTAATCCTCATCATTATAAGAAGCATCAGCAGACCTATACAAAAAAGTCCCATTGCGCTGCTAAGACAATACAGTACAAAAAACTGCAGGATACTCACCGGAAGCATAAACATATTAAACATACCGCTGCTTTGTATTGCATTGCCAAGGTCCGCGCTGCCCCCATAAACCGTCAGATAAATGCCATACACGATACTGTTGACCAAAAACGATACAAAAACAGATGTCAGCAAAATTATAAAACAGCGTTTAACTGCCAGTCTGAACCGTCCGTTAGCGCCTGCGTGCACCATATCCCACATACCGTTGCTTCTTTCCTCGATAAATGCCATTACAAGGACAAGCATCATCAACACACAAAGAAGCGGAAGCTCTTTAAATTCCATAAGCTTTTCTATTGCCGTCGTGTTGCTTAAAGACACCTCCATATCTTTTACCGTTTCCATATCATACAGACCTTTTATCGTATTAAGCCGCCCGAAATTATACTTACCGGCATAGAGTGAGCTGCTCAAAATCCCCTCGGCATTAGACATTTTATTTTCAATATCTTTACTGAAATTATCTGTGTACGCAATATTATCATTGAACATGACAAGAGCTTTTTCAATATATTCCCTGTCTTTATGGTCTATTAAATTTTTTCTTGTATATTTGTCAATATAAGTATATGCCTCGTCCTCTGGCTTTACTGCAAGCTGCGCACGATAACCGTCGATTATATCCTGATAATAACCATATACTTTTATATCATTGTCCTCTTTTATGTAAAACAGACATAATGCAACAAGTACCAGCATAATAACCGCAATCTGCCGCCATATTCTTTTAATAACCCTCAATAATTCCATAATCTGTCTCCAATTTGTCAGATTTGCCTGATGCGTAAAATAACAGTCAACAGTGCTTAATCCTTAAAATTATTTGAATACTTGTATCGTGCGTTATACCATACCTTATATACAACAAATTCGCCATCTTCAAAACACAAAAGCGTTTCCACCTTATCATCTTTCGAACTGCCTGTTGCTTTTTCAATCTTGTAAGCTGCATTTATCATTGTTTTTCCGTCACATTCAGCAACAGCAAATTCAAAACCGGTTGCCACAATATCATCAAAATCTTCTATTGACAGGTGTTTTACCTTTTCAAATTCCTGCTCAAACCAGCCCTTAATTATAATATCCAGCTTTTCTTTTTGAACCTCTGTAAATGTCGTGTTCAAACCATCTGTATCCAATATCTTAATTTCTTTTTCATCTTCAAAATCATATGCCTTTATACAGTTAACCGTATCTTCCCCTCTCTGTACGCTGTATATAAGTATCAGCTCATTATTTCCATCCGAATCTATATCTGCCTGATACCACTCGGTATCTTTGGCTCCATCGACTTCAAATCCGTCAGGAATACTTACCCCGGCAGGTTTACCGCTTTCTGCACTGATAAATTTATGAACCGGAACCTCCTCCCATACAAACTCCTCATCAGACCTCTCCGTCTTTCTTGTCACTTCTTCCTCTGCATTTGCACTTGTTCCCTGCTGCAAATCACCGTTATCTTTGCCGCAGCCTGCAAATAATAAAAGCACTGCTGCCATACCGACTAAAATTAATCTTTTCATAATAAACCTCTTTTCTGAGCAATTTCGTTGCAAGCAGACGCATTTGCGTCATATGCTTATTTTTGTAAACACTTCAGCCTATTTTGGCGTAACATTAATCCAGTTAAAACTTCCTGTTCCTATCTGTTTTTTATCTATTACGCCTACCGCACTTATAGCCGCTGATTGCTTTGTGATATTTGCATCTCCGTTTATTGAATTATATTTCTCAATCCACTTATCACTCAATTCCAATCCGGTTACAGTTCCTTTATTTAATGTGACAAAAATATATCTGTCATCCCCACAAAATGTATTAAAGCCTATACCATTCATCCTGCTTGACATACCATTTTCTTTAGCAAACTGCCTATTTATATCAAAATGTAATGTATCGACAAGTGTACCGTCCATGTCTATCACATACAGATAATTCCCTTGAACCTCTCCCGGCTTCGCAGCTTCACTTTCAGGGTCAATTCCTTCATATATATATAAATATTTACCGTCATACCCCTCCAAATTAGTAGACCAGGTGTCATTATTATGCTTTAACGCATCAACAACAAAAAACTCATCACATTTTTTCGTATCAAAGTTTAATCTGTTCACTATAAACTCATTTTCGTCAATAGATACAAAATAAACACTATTTGATTCATAATAAATATCCGAATGTTGTCCCCTGAATGCTACTTTGCCGCGTATATCTATTGCGTCACTCATTGAATCAAAGCAATTTTTCATCTCTCCCGATTTCGTATCATAATAATCGTAAACATACTCTTCATCACCAATACTGTCCGAGCCAAAAAATCTTATATATATTCCATCATTAACAGCGTATATATCCAAACCGACAGCATAACTATAACTAAACTCATAATTTTTTATATGCCTTGGAGGTTCTTTTTTCGTAAGAGAAGCTGCATACACTCTGAATCTGTCACCATCAGACACATAATAATATAATCTGCCGCCGGTCACTTTTGCCCCCTCTCTCACCGTGCAACCGTCAACCGATAATTCTGCCTGCGTTTTTTTATCTCTTCCATTCTTATCATATGATACAAGTAAATCCTTTTCGCCTGTTCTTTCAATCATATACAGCCGCCCCTTGTAATACCATATACAATTCCCCACACATTCATTATCAGTAATATATGCATCACAATTCTCATCATCATGCTCGCAATTTAACTTAGAACATAGCGGTAATGAAGTCTGGTTTTTCATATCATAAAAGTATATAAAATCATAATTAACATCATTTACCGGTGAATTTGATATGTAGTAATACCCATTCTCCGCCGCTGCTGTATTTTTAGCCATATAAAACTGCGATTCTTCATTATTAAATTCATAATCGCTATATGCATAATTATCATCACCGTCGTATTCCGCATATGACTTGCACGAAGCCAGTGGTATAATCAAAAGGAGGCATATAAACATACTGACAAATATCCTCCAATTTAAATTAACGCTCTTCATAAGCTATATACCTCCCTCTCCCTACAAAAAGATGACTGCATGTTAATCCCCCGTGAGTCTCATCTATTCAGTTTTAATTAACACGTTCTATACTTTCTAAAACAAAAATACATTATTTTTTTTGAAAAATCAATAAATTTCCGCGAACGGCTCCTATTTCACGCGAATGGTTATTGACATTAAAATGTACACTTTTTCACGCAAAAAAAAGCCCTACAACCTGGCGAAAGCCAAGTCATAAGACCTCTTCCAATGCGCGATCAGGGGTTCGAACCCTGGACACCCTGATTAAGAGTCAGGTGCTCTACCAACTGAGCTAATCGCGCTTATTTAACTGTTGTGCTTTTCTGTACTGCTCAAGCACAAGTGATATTATATGGCATGTTTTTACAAATTGCAAGCACTTTTTTGTATTTATTTAAGTACAATTTTACTTTTTTTATAATTTCTTTAATTCATGTTGATATACATTAAAAAAATATCTATAATTTATATTGTGAGCGCAGTACTATTGCCTCTAAACTTATGAAAGGACATAAATGAATGACTGAAAATACTAATAATACTAACCAAAATGATACGCCTGAAAAAATTTTAAATAAAAATAAATTCGTACCAAACAGCAAATATTTCACTATTGTTATCTACGGACTGCTGTTTGTTTTCGGAACAACGCTTATATTTATGTTAATAGGTAACTTCGGACAAACTCTGTCACTTCTCGGTGATATATTAAACTTAATTTCACCTTTTCTTGTAGGTGTATTTATCGCATTTATACTATATCCTCTCGTAAAATTTCTATATTATAAGGTATTTACGGGATTATTTAAAATAAAATCCGAAAAACTTGCAAAATGGCTGTCAATCATTTCGGCTTACCTTTGCGCCGCAGGCGTGATTGCCATACTATGCGTATTTGTAATTCCTCAGATTTATGACAGCATATCAGAGATAACTGTACAAATTCCTATCTGGTATGAAAACGTAGTTCTGTTCGTAAAAGATTTTGAACAAATTCATCCGGAAATAGGCTCGTATATTGATTTTGATGCCTTAAATGAACATATTCAGGCTTCATTTCCTGCTATAATAGACAACCTTTCATCTATTATGTCGAGCCTTATCCCGAAGGTATTTTCGACATCGGTTGCCATCGTTAAAGCCATATTCAACTTTATTATAGCCATAATGGTATCAATTTATATGATTGCCGATTTCAGAAATATTTTTTATCATGGCAAACGCCTTTTATATGCGGCACTTCCTACAAGATTTGCCGACAAGACAAGAAAAATAATTGTAGATTGCAGCAGAATATTTTCCAATTTCATTTTTGGAAAAGCTCTTGATTCCCTCATTATAGGAATTTTGTGCTTTGTATGTATGAGCATCTTCCGCTTTCCGTTTGCCGTGCTTATAAGCATTATCGTTGGATTTACTAATATGATTCCATTTTTTGGCCCATACATCGGAGGTATCATAGGATTCCTGTTTATAATTATAGTTAATCCG
>SAMEA3387485__coassemble_1220_pt1 | contig 21268 bp, 20 predicted proteins | sample SAMEA3387485__metabat2_high_PE_030 | metagenome-assembled genome bin SAMEA3387485 (sample SAMEA3387485) | Felis catus | biome: Faeces | place: United Kingdom | collected 2012
TTACATATGTCTCTGCATCAAGAAATGCTTCAAGCACCGGATTTATCTGCTCCGTGCTTTCTTCTTTTATATCATCACTGCTTTCTGTCTTTTGAGAATTTTGTAATTCTTTTACATCTTCCGCCTTAACACTTACTTCAAATTTTTCAGGAAACACCTGCTCAAATCTGTACTTTTGCACCACATCCGGATACTTTACATGATCAACTTCACTCATAAACATATCAAATGGTCTTACATACAAACTAAAATCACCATAAAGTGCCTGATAAACAACCATTTTTTCTTTTGTCTCAGAATGATACGCAATACCTATTACCTGATACAGTTTGTCTTTAAAATGTCTGTAAAATCCGCCCACTACCGGCTCTCTCATACTACCCCCATTCCGCGCTCTTATGCAGCCTTTGCACTTTCCAGCTCAAGCATATTAAGTATTCCGCCAACAACTATGTGACAGAGTGCTACAATATATCTGCAGTCTGACTCTACATTATTTTCATTAGCAAGATACTGCGTGTGGTGATTTTTTACATAATCGCAAAGCTGGTCAGGAGTTTCAAAGCTTGACGCTATATCTCTGTTTACATAAACTTCATCGCTGCTTATATATTCCTTTAACGCTTTCTTTAATTCTTTCTCATATATGCAGTGATCTTTAATATTTCCATCAAAAATATCATTGTGTGGATATGTAAAATAGTCAGCCACATAATGAGTAACTTCTCCAAGCTTACGACAATAAGCTGTAGAGATTTTCTTAAAATCTGACGAATCCACAGTAAGTTTTGATATAAATTCAGTCACCATATCAAATGTTTCTTCAATTGTGTGTCTTGTCGTTACAAATGACGGTTTACAATCCGGTAAAATGCTTCCGACTATAAATGCCTTTCTGTGATTATCAAGCAATGTACTGTCAACACTTTCAATTAAATACCTTGATAATGATACATGTGATTTTTTTCTCATTTAAATTAATCCTCATTTCTGTGCAGCCTTCGCACATAATGCAAAAAATTTTGCACTAATATCTACTAATATTTAAGCAAATACTATATTGCACATACTATTTATATTATACCAAAATCAAAAAAAATACAACAAAAATGTATGTGCTTGTGGTACTATAAAGCAGAATTTAATTTTTATTTTATGATTACAGTGTCAAAAGGTCTTGAGCCCACTTGTGCTTGCAGGGTAGTGGGGGCATGACCTTGGGACACGCCCCCTATATGAGCATAAAAGTGGAGCGTAAGCTTCACGATATGCGAATATTGGGAAGGATTGTGAGAGTGCGAAGCACGTAACAATCCGCGTAATCGTAATTAGGGTGTTTTGACACCCTAATCTATTTTATTAATATTTTATTTTATGAAAGGTTTAATATTCTATGAAATCTGTTGACTTACACGTTCACTCAACCTATTCTGACGGTACACTTACTCCATCTGAGCTTGCTATACATGCAAAACACATGGGACTTTCTGCATTTGCGCTTACCGACCATGACACAATCGACGGCATAAGCGAGGCAATGCATGCAGGAAAAGAACAGGGTATTGAAGTTATACCCGGCGTTGAATTAAGTACAAGTTATAATAATAAAGAAATTCATATTGTGGGACTTTTTATAGATTACAATGACGATATTTTAAAAAATAAGCTTAATTATCTAAAAAATACACGCATAAACAGAAACATTGAAATGTGCAGTAAATTTAAAAACTTAGGAATAAACATTTCTTACGAAAAAATGCTTGAAATGTATCCTGATTCAGTCATAACGAGAGCACATTTTGCCGATTATCTTGTAAAAATGGGAATTATTAAAAGCCGTACTGAAGCCTTTGAACGCTATCTTGGAGACCGCCGCCCATGTTACGTTCCAAGACAGAAAATTCAGCCACAAGAGGCTATTGATATGATTAAAAATGCCGGCGGAATTGCAATTCTTGCACACCCTATACTATATCATCTTGGCAGCGAACATATGAACAGTCTTGTACAATATCTTTGTGAATGCGGTCTGACAGGACTTGAAGCAATATATTCGACATATACAATGGGCGAAGAGCTTTCAATGCGAAAACTTGCAAATGAAAACAATCTCCTCATTTCCGGCGGTTCAGATTATCACGGAGAAAATAAACCTCATATTGAAATGGGAACCGGACGCGGAAAACTTTTTGTGCCTTATAATATACTTGAACACTTAAAAAACGCTGTGCGCCAGTAAAGCGCCTTTGTGCAAAAACAGGAGATATACGGCATACACTTATCTGCCTTATATCTCCTGCCTTTAAACCTAATATGATTATTAATTTTAAAAAATCAAATATACACTTGCAAAATCACTATTAGTGGTGGAACAATCTCATTCCTGTGAAGCACATAGCAATATCTCTCTTATTACATGTTTCGATAACATTGTCATCTCTGATTGAACCGCCCGGCTGTGCAATATACTTAACACCGCTCTTATAAGCTCTTTCAATATTATCTCCGAATGGGAAGAATGCATCAGAGCCTAATGCTACTTCTGTATTCTTATCAAGCCATTCTCTCTTTTCCTGTACTGTAAATACTTCAGGTTTTTCAGTAAATACTCTCTCCCACTCTCCATCAGCAAGCACGTCCATATAATCTTCACCGATATATAAATCAATAGCATTATCTCTGTCTGCACGTCCGATATTTTCTTTAAAAGGAAGACTTAAAACCTTTGGATTCTGACGCAAAAACCAGTTATCCGCCTTAGAACCTGCAAGTCTTGTACAATGTATTCTTGACTGCTGACCTGCTCCAATACCGATTGCCTGTCCGTTTTTTGCATAACACACAGAATTTGACTGTGTATATTTTAATGTAATAAGCGCAATAATCAAATCTATCTTAGCCTGCTTTGTAAATTCCTTGTTATCTGTAACAATATTTTCAAGCAATGCTTCGTTAATTTCAAATTCGTTGCGTCCCTGCTCAAATGTTATACCATACACCTGCTTTGTTTCTATAGGCTGCGGCTTATATTCAGGGTCAATCTTAATGATGTTATAGTTTCCCTTTTTCTTTGATTTTAAAATTTCCAATGCCTCATCATCATAACCCGGTGCAATTATGCCATCAGACACTTCATGCTGTATAAGCTTTGCAGTAGTAACATCACACACATCTGAAAGAGATATAAAATCACCAAATGATGACATTCTGTCAGCACCTCTTGCTCTTGCATATGCACATGCCAAAGCTGAAAGCTCACCGATTGATTCGTCAACCCAGTATATTTTCTTTTCAACCTCTGAAAGAGGAAGTCCTACAGCCGCACCGGCAGGTGATACATGCTTAAAAGAAGTTGCCGCAGGAAGACCTGTTGCCTCCTTTAATTCCTTAACAAGCTGCCAGCCATTAAAAGCATCAAGAAAATTTATATATCCCGGTCTTCCGTTAAGAACCTCTATAGGAAGCTCGCTGCCATCTGACATATATATTCTTGATGGCTTCTGATTTGGGTTACATCCGTACTTTAACTGAAATTCGTTCATGTTATCCTCCATTTGATTGATTTTGGGTTTTTAGTTATTTTTATTTATAATTCTTGTCTCATATTTGCCTGTCTCAATATCAATAAAACGAACAAACAGTGAAACTTTATTATCAGCGTTTAAGTTGTTCCATATCATGTCAGTAAATTCATCTATATTTCCGTGAATTTTAACCCATGTAGGCTCTCCCTCATAGCTTGGAAGCGGATTACCGTCACCCATATATGTATGAATAAAATGGCCCTCGCCTGCTACAGGATTATCATATGTAAATGTATATCTGCTGCACTGGCCAGGATTACCGTTGTGACTTTTTAAAATAGACATTGCATAATCATATTTGCCTGACTCTATATTCATAATACCTGAAATTCTCGGTGTATAATTTGGAGCATCAGGCTCAAATTCTCTTGTTCTTAAAGCTTCCTCGAATGTCTTTCCCTGACTCATCAAATCATAAACAGTATCTGTCTGGTCTCCGTTTGTAACGATTGTACTGCTGCCAAGCACTCTTACTGGTGCATAAATGATAAGACTAGGATCCTCAAGCTTACTCGGGTCAAAAGCCTGTGTACGTATGCCTTCTCCATCCTCTACAAACACTCTGTTGCGGCTGTTTTCGCTTCTTCCCATTATAAAATAAGCTGATACCGCTTTCTTTCCATCCTCTGTTTTTCCAAGGACAATACCTCTTCCAGGATAGTCGCATCCTGATAATTCTTTTTCAAGTGACTGCATTATCATTTTTATCCTCCATATATAGATTAACTTTATCAAAAAACATACACTATTTTTATAAAAAAATCAAATTTTAATTACAAAAGATACCTAATAATTGCCTAAAAGCTTTATTGTCTCTGCCTCTTCTTCAATACCTCGCAAAGCATTCATAACAGAAGGCTCTGCAAGATTCCCCTCGAAATCCACAAAAAATCTGAATTCCCAGTTTTTATCCTCAATAGACTTTGACTCTGCTTTATTCATATTAGGTCTTGACTCTATCTTATTCATATTAAGTCCGTTATAAATAATATGACTTAAAAGATTATATAAGGTTCCTGCCTCATTTTTTGTCTCAAATACAATGCTTATCTTTTTGGCATCCTTTACAAATCGTCTCTTATTAGTGACAATAACAAACCTTGTGGTATTGTTATCTGCATCATTTACTTCCTGCTTTAAAACCTCAAGTCCGTAAACTTCTGCCGCTTCCCTGCTCGCTATCGCAACATGCGTTGGATTATTTTCTTCCAATACCTTCTTTGCACTTCCCGCCGTATTTGCCTGACTTATCTGCTTCCAGTTCTTGTGAAGTTCAAGAAAACGTTCGCACTGCATAAGTCCCTGCGGATGTGAATAAACAGTTGTAACCTTATCAAGATCTGTTCCCGGCAGACCTAAAAGAGCATGTTCAACTTTAACATAAGTCTCTGCAACTATATAATTGTCAAATTCCTGAAGCAAATCATAAACTCCTGCAACTATTCCCGCTGTCGAATTTTCTATAGGAAGAACTGCATAATCGGCCTTTCCCGATTTAACAGCCTCCATAGCATCTTTCCATGTAGGAACTGCAAAATTATTCACTTCATTTCCAAAATATCTTTTCATGGCTATGTACGAATAAGCCCCCGCAACACCCTGATATACGACTTTGCAGTTACTTTTATCGATACAGTCAATAACCTCGTATGGCTCCATCAAGGAATTTGTCTCTTCAAGCATTCTGTACTGCATCTTTCTTGAATTAGACATTATCTGTGAAAATAAATCTGCAACAGCATATACATTTTCATTATCTTTAACCATGCTGCGTATAGCATCAAGCTTCTGATTTTCTCTGTCAGTATCAAGCACTTTCTTATTATTTTCAATCTTATACCTTGCCACATCCCTGCAAAGATTAATTCTTTCTTCAAACAAATCGACAAGCTGCCTGTCTATAGCATCTATATCGCTTCGTATTTTCCCTAAATCAAGCATATATTCTCCATCCCTGTTTCTTTCATATCAATAAAATATATTGTACCATATTTCTTTTTGTATTTCACTAATAAATATGGTATAATTTCTTCAATAATTTAAAATGTATAAATTAAAATATAATATTTCAGAAAGGAAACAGGTTCTCCTGTTTTTGATTGCGTAACCATGAAAAAAAGTAAATTCATAAAAATAATGATATTTTCCGCACTGATTATATGTATGGCAGTCGGTATATTTGTATATTTCAATTCCTCAAAATTTGAATATAATAATGAAAATGCTGTTGGCAACACAACCGGCAATCTAAATAACGGTGGACTTTTTTGCGAATATGACGGTAAAATTTATTTTGCAAATCCCTACGACAGTGATTATCTTTATGTTATGAACTCAGACTGTACCGAACCAAAGCATTTAAATAACGACTGCGTAAGCTCGCTTAATGTATGCGGTAATTACATATATTATGTAAAAAACAATCTTTCACGCACGTCCATAGACTCTGATAACCGAAGCAACTTTTTCGGAGTATACAGAACCGATCTAAAAGGTCAGGAAGCAAAATCTCTGTATGAGACACTTTCAGGGATTTCAAGTCTTTCCGGAAACTACCTGTATTACCAGCACTATGATGACTCTTCACCGCTGTGCCTGTATCGTGTAAAGATTGACGGAACTGAAGAAACAAAGGTTTCTGATACACCTTTTAATCCTTCAAGTATAAATAATGGTAAAATTTACTATTCCGATCCTAATAATAAGAACAATATTACATCTTATGATACAAAAACAGGTTCGATAAGCTCTGTTTTCGGCGCCAACGCATATCTTGTCGACGCTACCGATAACTATATTTATTACATTGACCTTGATAAAAACTATTCTCTTGTAAGATTGAACAGCAACACAAAAACTATAGAACTTTTGTATGAAGCAACTGACGGCAAAGTAATAAATTTCAACAGATACGGCAATAAAATTTTCTTTCAGGTTGAAGGCACCAATGCAGGCCTTTACAGAATGAATATAAACGGAACGCAGATAGAAAAAATTGCTTCCGGCAATTTAAGACATGTTCACTGCACATCACAATATACATTTTTCCAGTATTATGAGGACAACCAAACACTTTACCGCGTACCTACTACAGGCACATTTGTAAAAGTTGAAGAAATAACCATAAAATAATATATTTTATCATTTGTAAAACTCGTAAAGCAGCAATCATTGTACTTTACGAGTTTTGTTTATTTCCGCACAAACTAAATATAGCCACACCTGCTACAGCTACTGCAATACCAAGAAGCTTCATCCATGAAAAATCTTTCTTCTCACTTCCAAACAGACCGAATAACTCAATAATATAAGCCACTGCAATCTGTGTTACAACTATAGTTATCTCAGCCTTCGCAACACCAAGTGTAGACATTGCCTTGATTACCGTATATGTGATAAAAGCACCTATAACACCTCCAAGCAGTGCAATTTTAGGTTCTACACTAAAAACGCCCATTATCTCCGGTCTTCCATCAAACATCCACATAATTACACATGTTGCAAAAGCTGTAATCTGCACAAAACCTGCAGCAACCCATATACTGCTGCTCTTTGTAACGCCTGTATTAAAAACACCCTGAATACTCATCAGAGCACCTGACAGCATCGCAATTAAAAAACCTGCCATGACTTTACCTCCACATTAATATAACATAATATTAATATGCGTCATAAGCAGGTTATTTATTCCTTTTTTATTTAATTTACATTTTCTTTGCTGTCTGTATCAGCACCGGCGCCTGTATTTTCAATAACATCACCGGACTGCTCACCGCTGCTTTGCTGATTTGGTTCAATGCCAAGCATCGACAAATAATTATCTACAGCAGTTTCGGCATCCTCGCCGTCCCAGATTTTACGAAACATTATCTCGTACCCTGAATATACATTTGCAGAACCGATAAATTTTGCCCTGATATCAGAATTTTCGTATGTATCATAAATAATTCCGAACGTCGAAGCAACCTTTTTATCAATATTTACTTTCTTTGCCGATATTTTTCCCGATGTATTAAACATTGCATTTGAATAATCATAACTTAACGCGTGAGCTACAGACTTTGCCACCTCAAGATTTCCCGCATATGAATTAACCACAGCAAGTGTCGTATCAGACAAATTTGTTATTTCCATATCATTTCCCATGGTTGGAATTTTGCATACTCCGTATTCAATATCCGAATCTTCTATTGCTTTTAAATGATTTGCATCAACAATAGTATAAGCAAGCTTGCCCTCTGTAAACATTGATATACATGTATCCTGTGTAGTTTCAGACCTTTCTATGCCATAGACATCTCTTAACAATGCCACCTCATTCATAGCAGACTTAAGCCTTTCCGTATCAATATTTATCGCAGAGCTGTCCTCTCCATCTTCTCCTCCGGCCTGTATACTTCCGGCACTAAAGCCATAATTAAGCAGCATATCTGATACATCCCACGTAATAATCTGTGTTATATTTTTGTTTTCATCTGTCTGCTGAAAATTGTCACTAAACTCAGTAAGAGCATTAAATGTATCCTTTGGCTCAACTACACTCTTATTATACACCATAAATGAAGTATTGAAATTTACGGGATAACCATACAGCTTTCCATTATAGGACGCTGCTTTAAGAGCTGTTTTTGTATATTTCTTTTCGGTGTAATATTTATCGTATGTATTGTTTTGAGCTGCAAGACCAAGTTTGCAAATCTTAGACAGTTCATGCGCTGACACTAAATAAACATCTGCTATATTATCCTTATGAATACCCTGTTCATATATTGTATCAACGTAGTCCTCACCGCTTACAAGCACCGGAACAACCGTCACAAGCTCATTTGCCTCATGAAATTTCTTTGCAACATACTCAAGATATCCGTTGTAGCTTTCATCTGTATACCACACATTTACAGATACCTTTTCCTCCACATTGAGGTTCTTTGCCGTATCGTTTTCATCACTTCTGCACGCACATAAATTAAATGTCATGACAAGAAGCATACAAATTGCAATAATTTTTTTATACAATATTATTTTTCACACTACCTTCCTATTTTAGATATTTCTGCATGTATCAAGCGCTTCTCTTAATTTAATTATCATTAAATCAACGTCTTCCTTAGTAATTACAAGCGGCGGCACAAATCTTATTACATTAGTTCCTGCCGAAAACAGAATAAGACCGTTATCTAATGCCTGCGCAATCACATTTTTAGGATTTATTGACAGCTGAAGTCCCTGAATCAGGCCAAGCCCTCTTCTTTCCTCAACTATATCATAATCAGCAACGATCTTTTCAAGCTCGTTTTTAAGATAATCTCCGACTACACGCACATTGTTAAGTACGTCAAGCTTGTCAAAAAGCTCAAAAACTTTTACAGCCGCTGCGCATGACAGCGGATTTCCACCGTAAGTACTTCCATGATCTCCCGGCACAAGTGCCTTTGCCACTTCATCTGTCGCAAGAAATGCTCCTACAGGCACACCACATCCCAACGCCTTTGCCACAGTAACTATATCAGGCTTTACTTCATACTGCTGATATGCAAACATTGAACCTGTTCTTCCCATTCCGCACTGGATTTCATCAAGTATCAGAAGTATTCCTCTCTCATCACAGAGCTTTCTTACACCTTCAATAAATTCCTTTGTTGCAGGATATACACCGCCCTCTCCTTGTACAGTCTCAAATATAATAGCACATGTCTTATCATTTACAAGTGCCTTAACGCTATCGAGGTCATTAAACTGTGCAAATTTAATTCCCGGTATCATGGGTCCGAATGCTTCCCTGTAATGCTTATTTCCTGTAACAGCAAGCGCACCCATGCTTCTTCCGTGAAAAGAATGTTCCATTGCTATTATCTCATGGTCTGTCGAACCTGTTTTAAGATAAGCATATTTTTTAGCAAGCTTTACTGCTCCCTCAACAGCCTCAGTACCGCTGTTTGTAAAGAACACTCTGTCCATTCCTGATGCTTTTGTAATTGCCTTTGCTGCCTGTGCTGCCGGCTCATTATAAAAATAGTTTGACGTATGTATAAGCTTATCAATCTGATTTTTTAATGTATCATTGTACTCTTTATTATTATATCCAAGTGCAAAAACCGCAATACCGGCACCGAAATCAAGATATTCTTTTCCGTTCTTATCATATAATCTTACACCATCACCTTTATCAAGAACAATCTGATATCGGTTGTATGTATGTATAAGATGCTCTTCTGCAGTCTCTATAATTTTATCTGTTTCCATATTTATTAATCTCCATTCTCGTAAAAATGCTGTGCATCCTTACCTAATATAGCTGTTCCAATTCCTTTATTTGTAAATATTTCCAGCAAAAGACAGTGCGGAATACGTCCATCAAGAATATGTACCCTTGATACACCATTTTCAATTGCATCAATGCAGTTATTAAGCTTAGGAAGCATTCCTCCGCCTATAGTTCCGCCATCAAGAAGTTCTCTGGCCTGACTTATTGTAAGCTCAGATATAAGACTGCTCTTATCATTATAATCTCTGTAAACTCCCTCAATATCTGTAAGAAAAGCAAGCTTCTCGGCGTTAACCGCACGCGCAATGGCACAAGCTGCATCATCTGCATTTATGTTATATGAATGAAAATCATCATCATATCCTATAGGGCATATAACAGGAAGAAAATCATCTTTTAAAAGAGCATGTATAATAGTTGTATCTACTTCCTTAACCTCGCCTACATATCCTATATCTTCACCGTTTGAAAATTTCTTCTCAACCTTTAACATTCCGCCATCCTTGCCGCTTATTCCGCAAGCCTTTATACCCAGTGCCTCAATAAGAGAAACAAGACTTTTATTAACTTTATTAAGCACCATCTCGGCAATTTCCATTGTAGGTTCATCTGTAACTCTAAGACCATTTACAAATCTTGGTTCCATTCCGGATTTCTCAACCCATTTGCTTATTTCCTTGCCACCGCCATGTACTATTATAGGCTTAAATCCGACAAGCTTAAGCAATACAACGTCCTGTATAACCTTTCTTTTAAGCTCCTCGTCAACCATTGCGCTGCCGCCATACTTAACAACTATTATCTTTCTGTTGAATTTCTGTATATAAGGCAGTGCTTCAATAAGTATCTGTGCTTTCTTTAATTCGTCATTCATCTCCATTACTCTGTTTTCCTTTCACAATATATTTATGATTACAGTATTAATTATGAACGATAATCCGCATTTATCTTAACATAGTCAAATGTAAGGTCACATCCCCATGCAGTAGCTCTTTCAGTTCCCTGTTTTATATCAGCTATGGCTGTCACAGGATTTTTCGAAAGTATTTCCGTAGCTTTCTGTTCACTATAATCTGTGGCTGTTCCGTTCTCTACGATTTTTAACTTTCCTGCTTCACTCTCAAAATAAATATCCACAAGCTCAGGGTCAAAATCTGCTCCCGAATATCCCATCGCACAAAGAATTCTTCCCCAGTTGGCATCATGGCCGAAGATTGCTGCCTTTGTAAGGCTTGATGTAATCACCGATTTTGCAAGTGTACGCGCCTGCTGTTTTGTGGCAGCGTTAATAACCTTTGCCTCAAAAAGACATGTACATCCCTCACCATCACCTGCAATCTTTTTAGAAAGTTCAGTCAGGACATAGCTAAGTGCCTCATAAAATGTATTATAATCGTCTCCTTCACTATCAATCAACTGATTCTGGCTCATTCCGTTTGCAAGCACAAGCACAGTGTCATTTGTTGATGTATCTCCGTCAACAGAAATCATATTAAATGAATCTTCAACTATAGCACTTGTCATTTTCTGTAGCATATTTTTTGAAATTGCAGCATCTGTAGTTACAAAACAAAGCATTGTAGCCATATTCGGGTGTATCATGCCTGCGCCCTTACACATACCTCCGACTGTTACGTCCTTACCTCCTATATTTACCTTACATGCAACCTCTTTTGCACATGTATCGGTAGTCATAATTGCTTCCGCCGCCTGTGTCCCTGCCTCCAAAGACTCACTTAAGCTTTCAGGAAGCACTTCTATACCACTGCAAATTATATCCATCGGAAGCTGTTTTCCTATAACACCTGTAGAAGCTATTAATACTTCTTGACTTTTAATTCCAAGCTTTGCTGCTGCTGCATGAGCCTCTTTACTACAGGCTGCATCCCCCTCTGCTCCTGTGCAAGCATTTGCAACGCCGCTGTTAATCACTATAGCATGAGCCTCATTTGTATTATACACAATATTTTTATCCCATTTTACAGGTGCCGCAAAAACCTTGTTAGTTGTGAATGTTCCTGCAGTAACACATGGTTTTTCACTAAAAACCATCGCCATATCTTTTTTTTCGTTATTTTTAATACCTGCGTTAACTCCTGCTGCCTTAAATCCCAATGCAGCCGTAACGCCTCCTTTAATTATTTCCATACTAATCTCCATTCCGCAGTAATTTTATTGTAATCATTTTATGGGAACAATGGAACCATCTTAAGGCCCTCGTTTTCAGGCAGCCCAAACAAAAGATTCATATTCTGAACAGCCTGTCCTGCTGCACCCTTAACAAGATTATCCAATGCACCCATCATTATAAGCCTGTTTGTCCTCGGCTCTATCTTAAAGCCTATATCTACAAAATTACTGCCCTCAACCCAGCGTGTCTCCGGACACACATCCTTTTCAAGCACTCTTATAAAAAATTCATTTCCATAATATTTATCGTATATCGCCTTAACCTCATCATATGTAACACATTTTTTTAGGTTTGCATATGATGTCACAAGAATACCTCTGTTCATCGGAACAAGATGCGGAGTGAATATAAGCTTTATATCATTTCTGCCGCATGCGTATCCGAGCTGCTCCTCTATCTCAGGTGTATGTCTGTGAGTTCCGACACCATAAGCTTTCATGCTCTCATTTACCTCACAGAAAAGATTAGGCACCTTTGCACCTCTTCCTGCTCCTGATATGCCGCTTTTTGCATCAATTATTATGCTGTCAGGGTCAATGATTCCTTCTTTTACCATAGGATACAATGTAAGAATTGATGTCGTTGTATAACATCCCGGATTTGCTATAATTCTTGTATTTTCATTAATCTTATCCCTGTTTATCTCACACAGTCCATAAACAGCTTCATCTATATATTTCGGCGCTTTGTGTATAATTTTATACCATTCCTCATACACATTTACATCCTTAAGTCTGAAGTCAGCGCTTAAATCTATAATCTTTACTTTATTTAAAATATCATCGTTTACAAGTGAAGCGCATAAGCCCTGCGGAGTCGCTGTAAAAATAACATCAACTGCATCTGCAAGCTCTTCCATATTATCATCCATACATACGTTATCTACAAGCTGAAACATATTTCTGTATACATCTGCATATTTCTGGTCTATGTAACTTCTTGAGCCGAACCACACTATCTCTACATCCTTATGTCCCAAAAGAATTCTCACCAGCTCATTTCCGGCATATCCTGTAGAACCGATTATACCAGCCTTTATCATAAATATTCCTCCATTCCGAATACTTTCTAAACTTAAACTTCATTATAACAACTTTTTTTCTGATGTAAAGACCTATTTGCATATTTTTTATATTTATACATAAATAGTGTATATTTTTACATAATATCAGCTTTTTACTATTGCATTTTAACTTTATTTGGATTATTATAAGGTTCAGAGATTTTCCGGACTGAACCGGATGATAAAATATCTATAATACATATAGGAGGACTTTCAATATGAAAGAAAAAGTTATTCTCGCTTACTCAGGCGGACTTGACACTACAGCTATTATTCCTTGGCTTAAGGAAAACTTTGACTATGAAGTAATCTGTGTATGCGCAGACTGCGGACAGGAAGAGGAGCTTGACGGTCTTGAAGAAAGAGCTATTTCATGCGGAGCTTCTAAGTTATATATCGAAGACTTAACTGATGAATTCTGTGACGATTACATTGTTCCATGTGTTCAGGCTCACGCTGTTTATGAAAATAAATATCTTCTTGGTACTTCTATGGCAAGACCGCTTATTGCAAAAAGACTTGTTGAAATTGCAAGAAAAGAGGGTGCTACTGCTATATGCCACGGTGCTACAGGAAAAGGAAATGACCAGATCCGTTTTGAGCTTACAATAAAGGCTTTGGCTCCTGACATTAAGATTATAGCTGCATGGAGAAATGAAAAATGGACAATGAATTCACGTGAGGAAGAAATCGAATACTGCAGACAGCACGGTATCAATCTTCCATTTTCAGCAGATACAAGCTACAGCCGTGACCGTAATATCTGGCACATAAGCCATGAAGGTCTTGAGCTTGAAGATCCTGCAAATGAGCCAAATTATGATCATCTTCTTGTACTTGGAACAACTCCTGAAAAAGCTCCTGATGAGGGTGAGTATGTTACAATGACTTTTGAAAAAGGTGTTCCTAAGACAGTTAATGGAAAGGCTATGAAAGTTTCAGATATCATAAGGGAACTTAACAGAATCGGCGGAAAGCACGGTATCGGTATTATTGATATTGTCGAAAACCGTGTTGTAGGTATGAAATCTCGAGGTGTATATGAAACACCTGGCGGAACTATTCTTTATGAAGCACATCAGCAGCTTGAAGAGCTTGTTCTTGACAGAGATACAACAACTATGAAGCTTGACATGGGAAACAAATTTGCTCAGATAGTATATGAAGGAAAATGGGAAACACCTCTTCGTGAAGCTGTTCAGGCATTCATCGAAAAGACTCAGGAAAAGGTAACGGGTGAGGTTAAATTTAAGCTTTACAAAGGAAATATAATAAAAGCAGGCACAACTTCTCCATATTCACTTTACAATGAATCAATCGCATCATTTACAACAGGTGACCTTTATGACCACCACGATGCCGAAGGCTTCATCAATCTCTTCGGTCTCTCATTAAAGGTACGCGCAATGAAAGATCAGGAAAATAAATAAATAAATAAAATAAGAAATTTCATAGAATTTCCTATATAATAAAAGAGCATCACTCATGTCAGATAATTTCAAATCTGCATGAGTGATGCTTTTTTATAAATAATTAAGGTCATTCCCCCACTACCCTGCAGGCACAAGTGAGCTCAAGACCTTTTGACACTGTAATTTTATAAACTAATCTATGTTAATCCAATAAATCAAGCTTTTCCAAGACAAATTCCAAAATATTCTTTTCGTCTACCACTACCTTGGCATTACAAGCCATTCCGTTTATAATGCTTCCTGTTTTTCCATCCTTATTTGTGACAGTTGTCTGGTCGCATCTAACCTTTACGAGATAATATGCGCTTCCCGAATTCTGGTTTACTTTAATGTCTTTTGAAATTGATTCAATATTTCCCGTAAAATAACCGTATTCATTTGATGGATATGCCGCAATCTCAAACTTTACTTCCTGTCCCTCTTTAAGCTTTGCAATATCCTGATTTTCCACATAAATTTCAGCATAATATCCTTTTGTATTTTCAGGAAGAATCTGACATACAGCGGTTCCCTGCGCAATATAATTTCCCTCTGTAATCTCCTGCAGCATATAAATATATCCTGACCTCTGTGCCATTACAGTTGCCTTACCGCTCTCTGAATCATACTGCTTAAGTATATTCTCACATTCTCTTTTTTTATCATTAAAGCTAAGTATCTCTGCCGCCACGCTTTGCTTTTCAGTAAGAATATTAATATCTCCGCTGCTATTACCGCTTTCATTAATTACCTTTAACTTATCTTTAAGCGCTGACAAACTGTTTTCTGCCGCACTTAAAGTCTCCTTAACAGTTGTAATCCGCTGTTCTATAACTGATATCTGCTGAAGTTCCAAATTATCAAGAGTTATCTTTTTCTCGCCTGAAAGTCTGCTTATTGCATTCTTACAATCCTCAAGCTGCTTTTTAATGCTTTCGACATCTATACTTCCGGAAGTCTGCACATCATTTATCTTATTATCAAACGCCTCCTTTTGCTTTTCATAATCAGCTATCTGAGTATCATACTGCGCGGCAGTCAAATTATATTTCGCTATATAACTGCTTACCAGCGTCTCATAATAGCTTTCAGACGATGAAAAACTGTTATTTCTGTTCTTAACACACTGTTCTGCCTGTTCTAATTTGCTTATCTGCTGCTCACAGCTATTTTTCTGACTTTTAATGCTGTTTATCTCATTTTGTAGCTGCTCTTTTTGCTTATAAATTTCTGTATCAGTATTTTTACCGGCTGACGCAAGCTTCTCTTTTTTTATTTCAAATTCCTTATAATATTTATTATCCTCATGCGCATTTAACGCAGCATTTTCACCATTTAAATATCTCTCATACGCCTTTAGTATTTCAATACGGTCCGTTATATCATCATATAAAACTTCCTGCGCTTTAATCTCATTTTCAATAGAGGAATCAGCGTCTACGGTAAATAAAATATCTCCCTCATTTACATACTGCCCCTCTTCTATATTGCACGATGAAATTTGACCATTTATACCGACACTTACATTAACTGCGCTCTCCTCACTTCTGAATATTCCGCTGCTCTTTACAACAATATCCATCTTTGAAAACCACATCCAGCCAACTGCTGTAATAAGTAATGCTGCCAATATATAAATCAAATACACCATAAAAGGGTTAGGCTTTGATTCGTATACCTCAACACTGTCACTAATATCGGTCATATCCACTATAATCGGTTTCACAAACATCCCCCTCCTATGCAAAAGATTCTTCTAAAGACTGCTGTCTTACCAGTTCGGCATACTTTCCGCCTGATTCACTGAGTTCCTTATGTGTGCCCTGCTCAATAATCTTCCCTTTATCCATAACGAAAATTCTGTCGCAGTCTTTAATTGTGCTTAATCTGTGCGCAATAAAAATTGTAGTCATTTCCTTAGAAAATTCATTTATTGTTTTATCCAAAGCCCGCTCTGTTATTGAATCCAGATTACTTGTCGCTTCATCCAATATCAGAATATCAGGCTTTTTAAGCATGGCTCTTGCTATCGCAAGTCTCTGGCGCTGTCCGCCTGACAGATTTGCGCCATTTTCTTCAAGCCTTGTCTCATATCTTAATGGCAGCTCATTTATAAAATCATGTGCCTGCGCCAACTTGGCTGCCTCCACAACGTTATCCATATCTACATCGTCCATTCCAAGCACTAAATTATCATAAATACTTCCGCTGAACAAAAATGTCTCCTGCGGTATATAAGCTATTCTTTCACGCAGACATTCAAGCCTTATATCTTCTATATTATTACCGTTTATTAAAATTTCCCCTTTTTCAGGAGAATATAAGTGCAGCAGCAATTTTGACAATGTAGTCTTTCCTGAACCGCTCTCGCCTACAAAAGCAACTTTCTCTCCCTTTTTAATCGTAAGATTTATGTCAGAAAGCACCTGTCGTCTTGTTCCGTACCTGAAATCAAGATTTCTTATCTGTATATCACCTGCTAAAGTAAGCGGTGCCATTTTCCTGCTTTCTTTTTCTGTCTTTTCTGCCTCCAAATCAAGAATTTCTCCCAATCTGTCAGACGCCACAACTGCCGTCTGCATCTGCGGCTGAAGATTAATTAAATTCTTCACCGGATCAAGAAAATATACCAGCAGCGAATTAAATGTTATTAACGCTCCTATCGTCATTTCTCCGTTAATAACGCTCACGCCGCCTACCCAAAGTATAATTACGCCGCCCACAAGCTCTACAAAAATCTTAAGCGACGATTGCATATTACTTACCCATGACAATTTAAATATGCTTTTTAACAGCTTAACAAACTTAATCTCCGTTTCAAGCTTCACTTTTCTTTCGGCATTATATGCTTTTACTGTCTGAATTCCGTTTAATGATTCCACCATATATGACGTAAGCTGCGAATTATCTTCCATCTGCTTTCTGTTAAGCTTTTCATACCATTTATTAAAAGTAAGAACTATAATCACATACAGTACTACTATAATTACGGCAATTACAAAAAGCTTTACATTCTGAATACACAAAATAACAGCTCCGGCAACTGCCATGATTGTATCAATCATTATAGTTAATGTCGCCCCCGATATGGCATCCCTGACATTTCCCGCATCATTAAATCTTGATATTATTTCACCGACACGCCTTGTTCCAAAAAAATTCATAGGCAGTTCCAAAACGTGTCTGTAGTATCCAAGAAGTAAGGCTATATCAAGCTTCTGACTAAGATACAATAGCAAATGCGAACGAATTGCACTTAACACTACCTTAAAGACATTGAGCAATATTACGCCTATAGAAAGCGTCATCAGCGTTTTCCTTAATCCGTCCGGCAAAACGCTGTCTATTAACTCCTTAAAATAAAATGCACCAAGTATTCCCAAAATGGTATACACAAGTGATGCAATAAAAATATGTAACAATAATTTCTTTTGAGGTAAAAGCAGATGAAAAAAGCGTCCGAACAGTCCCTTTGTCTCGTTACCTTTAGTAAATGTCTCATTCTTAACAAGCAAAATAAGTATGCCGCTCCACTGATATTTGGGCGGCTTTCCCTCATTATGTACTTCCCCGAAAAACTCTTCCGGCGTAAGCTTCACAATTCCTACACCTGGATCTGCTATTATTACCTGCTTTTTTGTAATTTTATGAATTACAACATAATGTAATAAATTTCCGTCCACAATAACATGTGCAATACACGGAAGCGGAAATTCTGAAAAAAATGCTTCTTTATTTCCCTTGACACCTTTTGCACTAAACCCCAATTCTTCTGCAGCCTTTATCACTCCATACGCATTTGTTCCCTGCTTATCCGTGCCTGCAACTTCACGTATTTTTGTTATGCCTATCCCGTAACCGTTTTGTTTGCATATCGTTGCCAGACAGGCAGCACCACAATCCGTGATGTCATGCTGCTTTATGCAATAGTATTTCATACTTACTCCCCCCAAATATCTGTAAAGTCAATCTATTCTGAAACTAAAACAATTTAAAATATAATAAAAATTGATACGATAATTCCCAATACACTTATTATAATAAAACCTATTTTTCCAAAAGTCTTTCCGATAATGAACTCCAAAAAAGAAATAATAAATCTAAAACCATCTAACATAACAATCGGCAATAAATTAAAAAAACAAACTGATAAAGAAAATACACTTAACACAATCATACATTTGTTTAAGCTGTATCTTATTCCCGTAGTTACAGATATATTATCAATACCGCCTCCTGACCCTGCTAAATCTTCTGCAACACTGGTCTCGCCTGTTAATGTATCCTTAAATACATCTGTCATCATGCCTACCGACTTAAAAAATGAATTAACAGAATCTCTTATTTTACTTCCTATGCTGTTGTCAAATAAAAGTCCTAAATCATCACCTGTATAATAAATTTCATATTTTATTCTGTCTCCGTCAGCGTTCCTGCACTGACATTCTCAATCCTTAGCCCTTCCATATTCGCGGCAAGCACCGTGAACAAAAATGCCAACACAAAATTCATAATGGGACCGGCTATGACAATAGCCATTTTCTTGAGATTATATTTTCTTAACCCTGTTTCAGGAATCAAACTCCCATCAAATGTATCAAATTCCTTAATACTGCATACCCCTCCTACAGGTAGCAGCCTCATACAGTATTTAATTCCATTTCGATTTACGGAAAATATTTTCGGACCAATACCTGCCTCAAAAGTCTCTACCGTAAAACCTGTCCACCGTGCCACAATGTAATGCCCCAGTTCATGGAACAAAACTATAATATATAAGCCAATATAAATTAAAATATACTCCATACCACTATTTGTCCGATTTCTTCGTTGTTTTATTATTTGTGTGAACGCACACCACCGCTTTACACGATGGTATGCGCCACAAGCTTTGCTAATAAATACTGATTATAACAAAGTTATTAAATTAGACATTACTTTACCAAATAATATACCGACATGATATGAAAATATAATTGCAGCACCTGATACAATAATAATAAATGCCATTTTATAGTATGGCTTTTGAAATTCTTTAAAAAATTTTTCTATTTTATCGCTCAAGTTCCGGACACCTCTCTTCACTTTAGACATTACAACAATGTACCAACAGTATTATTAACCACATGTATAATTATCACCGTAGTAATGCTGTGTGTATTCTGATTACAATACCATGCCAACTATTTGATAAATTACTGCTTAACAATAGGAACTATACGTTTAAAATTTCAGCAATAAATATGCTCCTAAAATCAATCCTAATACAAACCCTATTTTAACCAATGTTGGCAACAATTCCTTGAATGTATGTCCACAAATCATGAAATCTCTCATTTCTGCTCTCCCATTTGATTATAATATTATTGACTGCTCTTCATCATCCGGTGATTTTATCACCAATCCACTGCACTGTTTTTCCAACAGCATATACAGCGCCTGCCACAACAACTCCTGTTCCCAGAACAACACCTCCAGCTGCCAATACGCCAACAATAAATGGCATACCTCCATCAATCTCCATCATATCATTTGAACCCAATTCTTCTAACATATTTTTTCTCCTTTTTATTTCTATAAATTTTTAGTTACTTAAACCTAATTCAAAATCAACGCACCACCAGCTGTAAGCCCTAAAGCAGCTCCTGCTGCCAAGCAATGCCCAACCGTAACCTCTATTCCCCATATAACGAATAATACAGGAAAAGCTCCGCCATCAATTTCTACCATTTCATCTTCTGTCATCTCATAAAATCCATTGCTCTTTGTAACGTCCATTTGTTTTAATCTCCTTTTTCTATAAATTTCTTTACACTTATATGAAAAAGCTATATAATTTACCCGGGCGCTTTTTCTTAAGTGCTTACTTTGTGGGTTTTGGTACTTTCCTTAAATTTCACCAAAACCCTTTTTATATAAATCAGCATTGAATATATCAATACCGAATTATATCCGCCTATAATATGTTAGGATTTATTCCAACATACATGTTACTTACAGTATTTTCTATATTATGCATGTCGACAGACTGTGTCACATTATATCCTACCGTAATCGGCTGCAGTTTATTTGTTTCTATGTACGCATTTAATTCATTACACGCATCCTGTAACCCTGCCGGATTTCCCTTATAGGACATCATAACTGCATTTACAATTTTAACTTCTTTCTTGAACTTATATTCACCAATACTTTCAATCTCATTACTTATAGGTATAAGAATTTCCATATCAACAAATGCACCATCAATCCCATATGTTGCCATTATCGGATATGCAATTCTTTTCGCGCCTCTCTCGTTTATTTTCAACTCCATATCCCTACCTATACTTTCTAATTCACTTTGAAGTATCTTACCTCTGTATGATAATAGATTATTTAATTTTAATTCCTGATTTTCTTTAATTTCTATCATGTTCTCACCCCTTTTAAATACAAAAAGGCCGCAATGAAATTCATTGCGACCGAACTATCATAGCATACCTTTTATATGCCTTAGACTTCAAGCTTTGCGTCCTTACATTTCTATAAGTTTGCCCCTCACATAAATAGACTTTTTATTTTCCACCTGTCAATCTATTTACCATTTAATTTCCTCTCTGATAGAAGAATATAACTTTATATGAATTTCGTCAACTGTTTTTATATTAATTCACCAAAATTGTCAAAAAGTACAAAAATATACAAATTTTTTCCGTTATATTGCATAAACAT
>SAMEA3387485__coassemble_1243_pt1 | contig 20637 bp, 17 predicted proteins | sample SAMEA3387485__metabat2_high_PE_030 | metagenome-assembled genome bin SAMEA3387485 (sample SAMEA3387485) | Felis catus | biome: Faeces | place: United Kingdom | collected 2012
TAACCGCAGGATACCTAATAAATAATACAAAAATATCCAGTGTTATCATTTTGTTATCAAATAGAACTTTATTCGCTCGGAAACGCCCTGTTTATAAGGCTTTCCAGAAATTTTTAATTATTCAAACTCAATCGTTCCCGGTGGTTTACTCGTTAAATCGTAAAATACTCTGTTAACCCCGCGAACTTCGTTTATTATTCTGCTCATAACTGTCTGGAGCACCTCGAATGGTATCTCTGCGCTCTCGGCAGTCATAAAATCGATTGTGTTTACTGCACGAAGTGCAACTGCATAGTCGTAAGTACGCTCATCACCCATAACGCCGACTGAACGCATATTAGTAAGGGCTGCGAAATACTGTCCGATTGAACGGTCAAGACCTGCTTTTGCTATTTCTTCGCGATAGATTGCGTCCGCATCCTGAACTATTTTTACCTTATCGGCAGTAACCTCGCCGATTATACGTATTCCAAGGCCAGGGCCAGGGAATGGCTGACGGTATACGAGATACTCAGGAATACCAAGTTCAAGACCTGCCTTACGAACCTCATCCTTAAATAAATCTCTGAGAGGCTCTATAATCTCCTTAAAATCTACGCAGTCTGGAAGCCCTCCAACATTATGATGAGACTTTATAACTGCTGATTCACCGCCAAGTCCGCTTTCTACTACATCAGGATAAATTGTTCCCTGAACAAGGAAATCAACTGCTCCTATTTTCTTAGCTTCCTCTTCGAATACACGAATAAATTCTTCTCCGATAATCTTTCTTTTCTGCTCTGGTTCTTCATGACCTGCAAGCTTTGCATAGAAACGATCCTGTGCATTTACACGAATGAAATTAAGCTTGTAAGGGCCGTTAGGGCCAAAAACTGCCTCCACTTCATCGCCCTCATTTTTTCTTAAAAGGCCATGATCAACAAATACACATGTAAGCTGGTCACCGATTGCCTTTGCAAGCATTACAGCCGCAACAGATGAATCAACACCGCCTGAAAGTGCGCACAACACTTTACCGTTACCGACTTTTTCCCTGATTTCTTTAATTGAATTTTCAACAAAAGCATCCATTTTCCATGTTCCTGCGCAACCGCACACATTTCTTACGAAATTGAAAAGCATTTTTGTGCCCTCCTGTGTGTGAAGCACTTCGGGATGGAACTGAATTGCATAAAGATTTTTGTCTGTATTTTCTGCTGCTGCAACAGGACAATCCGCAGTATGCGCAACTATATCAAATCCCGGTGCCACTTTTGAAATATAATCAAAATGGCTCATCCAGCATATTGTAGTTGATTCAACATCTGTGAACAATGGTGACTTATTCTCAACGAAAACCTCAGTCTTTCCATACTCACGAACCGGAGCCTTCTCAACCTTTCCGCCAAGAACATGCATCATCAACTGTGCTCCATAGCAAAGACCAAGTACAGGAACACCAAGCTCAAAAAGCTCTTTTGTACAGCTTGGAGAATTTTCCTCATAGCAGCTGTTAGGGCCGCCTGTAAGAATTATTCCTTTCGGGTTCATGGCTTTAATCTGTTCAATGTCTGTTTTATATGAATATATCTCACAATAAACGTTACATTCACGGACACGTCTTGCAACCAACTGGTTATACTGACCGCCGAAATCAATAACAATAACTTTTTCCTGATTCACGTTATATCCTCCTCATAGTAGTCATTCAACATGTATAAATTATTATAGTTTAGGTACAAACGAAAGACAAGCAGTAATTGAAATTATTTTAAATAAATTGCTTTAAATAAATTATTTCCCTTAAATAATTTAAATTAAATGATTTTAATTCTCTTACTGCGCCTGCTGCTTCTTGCGATTCACATGCACACGCTTTTCACATATTTCTCCATAACCTGCTTTAACTTTGCAAATGTCTTTCTTGTCGTCTCGTTATCAGAATTAAATGCAAGCATTTTTTCAAGATAGCCCTGCTGTATTACAAGCTGCATGCTTTCCCTATAAACAAGTTCGAATGCAAATGAAATATGTCCGACTATGCTGTCAACCGCTGTTTTCTTAAGTTCCTTAGGAACAGTCCTTTTCTCAAGAAATATTTCCGCTACTTCAGGTGATATACCGCTGTTGTATGCCTCGTATCTGCTCACCTCATACACTGCCTCAAGCGGCATCTGCACGCATACCCTCATAATATCAACTTTGTCCGCATCCCTCAAAATATTGCAGAACATTTCTTCCCTATGCGTAAGACCTGTCGGAATTCTGTACATATTATGGCACCTTATACAAAGCTCCAATAACTTAAGTATTTCGTTCGTTTTAATATCTTTATTTTTAAGGATACCCGGAAAATAGTCTTCGATTTTATTTTCCTTAAATAAAATATCTGCGCTGAATGCGGCATGATCCACAGAGACCGCATCGTAAAATGTATCATATCTTCTTAGTTGCTCAAATCTTCCTATATCGTGAAACATTCCCAAAAGCCATGCGATATCTGTATCTTCCTGATTTAACCCCAAACTTACTGATATTTTTTCGGCAGCCTCCGCCACCTTATATGTGTGCTCAATTTTTAACCTTATTTTATCATCTGAAACGTCATAATTTGACGTGTATCTTGTAAATGTATCAATAACATGCTGTCTGTCCGGTTTAAATTCTGTACATGAACACTTATTCCAGTTATCCGCCACGTCACATACTTCGGCAAGATTATCCAGCACGGCATGGGTAAGCATTCTTGTATTGTCATCAATGGCTATTGTGTCCGGCACATGTATAACTTTCATAGCTGCCGCATGGCCTGCCCTAATACCGTTTATGCTGTCCTCTATAACTATACATTCTTCCGGTTTGAGTCCTAAATCATTCGCAGCTTTTAAGAATATATCCGGTTCCGGTTTTCCGTGCTCTACCTCATCACCATAAACAACAGCGTCAAGATAATCCCATGCCCCTATTGTATGAAGAGTTTTTTCCGCGCTCTCCTTTCGTGTTGACGTAGCAACTGCACATTTAAAATTATTTTTCTTTATATAATCAAGCAATTTAAACAATCCCTGCTTAACAGGAATTCCCTCTGTTTCTCTTATTTTATAAACATGCTCTGTCCTAAGCTGCCTTGCTTCCCAATAATCAATTTTACCCTTAAAATAATCATCAAAAAACTGCTTGCTTAAATTTACAGGCGCACCCTTAAAACTGTCAATAAGCCACATAGGCATCTCAACTCCAAGCTGCTCTGCCGCCCAAAGCCATCCCATATTGGACTGGCGTTCAGAATCTATCATCACGCCATCCATATCAAATATAATTCCTCTAATCATCACTGCTCCTGCCATATTAAATTTTCACACTAAACCAAATATCTTTTTAAATACTGACCTGTATATGATTTTTTAACTTTCGCAATCTCTTCAGGCGTTCCCTTTGCAATAACAGTACCGCCTCTGTCTCCGCCCTCAGGCCCCATATCTATAATATAATCTGCAGTCTTTATAACATCAAGATTATGTTCGATTACAACTACCGTATTTCCGCCCTCCGTAAGCTTGTGCATTATCTCAACAAGCTTGTGTACGTCTGCAAAATGAAGTCCCGTTGTAGGTTCATCAAGGATATAAATAGTCTTTCCTGTACTCCTTTTTGACAGCTCTGTCGCAAGCTTAATTCTTTGAGCCTCACCGCCGGAAAGCTCTGTAGACGGTTGTCCGAGCTTTACATATGAAAGTCCCACATCATTTAAGGTTTCTATCTTACGCTTAAGCGACGGTACATTTTCAAAGAAATCAACCGCCTCCTCAACCGTCATATCAAGCACATCATATATGCTCTTTCCCTTATATTTAACCTCCAGTGTCTCCCTGTTGTAACGCTTGCCGCCGCAAACCTCACAAGGCACATACACATCAGGCAGGAAATGCATTTCTATCTTTAATATACCATCTCCTGAACATGCCTCACAACGCCCGCCTTTTACGTTGAAGCTGAAACGCCCTTTGCTGTATCCTCTTTCCTTTGCATCAGAAGTTGCAGCAAACAAATCACGTATCATATCAAATATTCCTGTATATGTTGCAGGATTTGAACGCGGAGTCCTGCCTATCGGCGACTGATCTATTGCAATGACCTTATCAAGCTGCTCAACTCCGTCTATTCCGTCGTGTGTACCTGCTATACAATGAGCTCTGTTTAAATCCTTTGCAAGATGCTTATACAAAATCTCATTTATAAGGGAACTCTTTCCTGAACCCGACACACCCGTAACGCAAGTCATTACGCCTAACGGAATATCAACGTCCACATTTTTAAGATTATTCTCCCTCGCACCTCTTATCTTAATCCAGCTCTCAGGCTTTTTTCTTACCGCCGGAACAGGAATTTTAAATTTTCCGCTAAGATCCGCCCCTGTAACAGATTCCTCACAAGCCATAATTTCTTCTGCGGTACCTGTTGCTACAACTTCTCCGCCATTTTTTCCTGCTCCCGGCCCTATATCCACAATAAAATCTGCCGCACGCATAGTATCCTCATCGTGCTCAACCACAATCACTGAATTTCCCAAATCCCTTAGGTGCGTAAGTGTTCCCAAAAGCTTATCATTATCGCGCTGATGCAGACCTATACTCGGCTCATCCAAAATATAAGCTACTCCGACAAGACCCGAGCCAATCTGTGTCGCAAGACGTATTCTCTGGGCTTCACCGCCTGATAATGTTCCTGTCGCTCTCGACAATGACAGATAATCAAGTCCGACATCCATAAGAAACTTGATTCTTGCATTTATTTCCTTCAAAATCTGTGCTCCCACAAAGAGCTGCCTTTCACTTAACTGCATATTTTGCAAGAATTCCTGCAATTTTCCAACTGACATGTTTGTAATCTCAAAAATATTTTTGTCAGCAATGGTTACCGCAAGAGAGGTTGCCTTTAATCTCTGTCCTTTACATGCAGCGCAAGGCGTTATCTGCATGAACTCCTCATACTGGCGTTTTGAATTTTCTGATGCAGTCTCTCTGTACCTTTTTTGAACATTTTTTACAAGCCCCTCAAATGCAATATCATAAACACCCTCTCCACGCTGTCCTTTATAACGCACCTTGACAGACTTTCCCTTAGAACCGTTTATAATCAGGTCCTTAATATCGTCAGGGTAATCCTTAAATGGAGTAGAAAGACTGAAATTATATTCTTCCGCATATGCTTTCATAATAGCCCTTGTAAAACTTCCCTCATCCTTTACCGACTGCCAGCCCATAACGACAATGGCGCCCTCATCTATACTCAGACTCTCATCCGGTATCATAAGCTCTGCATCAAATTCCATCTTATAGCCAAGTCCGAAACATTCAGGACACGCACCAAACGGGTTATTGAATGAAAAGCTTCTCGGCTCAATCTCATCAATACTTATTCCGCAGTCAGGACACGCAAAGCTCTGACTGAAATTAATCTGCTCACCGTCAATCACATCGACCGTCACAAGCCCCTCTGCAAGCTTTAATGCAGTTTCAATCGAATCTGTAAGTCGCTTCTCTATGCCCTCTCTCACAGATAATCTGTCTACAACAATTTCTATATTATGCTTTTTATTTTTGTCAAGCTTGATATCATCGCTCAGCTCATACATACTGCCATCTACCATAACACGTACATAACCGCTCTTTTTGGCCTGCTCGAACAACTTTGTATGCTCGCCCTTTCGTCCTCTTACAACAGGTGCAAGCAGCTGTATTTTTGTTCTCTCAGGAAGTTCCATAACAGCGTCAACCATCTGATCCACAGTCTGTCTGCTTATCTCTTTTCCACAGTTAGGACAATGCGGAATACCTACTCTGGCATATAAAAGTCTGAAATAATCATAAATTTCTGTGACAGTTCCCACAGTCGAACGCGGGTTGCGGTTCGTTGACTTCTGGTCAATAGAAATAGCCGGCGACAATCCCTCTATACTTTCTACATTCGGTTTCTCCATCTGACCAAGAAATTGTCTGGCATATGATGACAATGACTCCATATAACGTCTCTGTCCCTCAGCATAGATAGTATCAAATGCAAGAGAGGATTTACCGGAACCTGACAATCCCGTAAGAACAACAAGTTCATTTCTTGGAATATCAACTGAAATATTTTTAAGGTTGTGCTCATTTGCACCCTTAATCCTTATATACTGTCTGTATTTTCCCTTTTCCATGAAATCTCCATTCCTGTTTACAATTTGCAATAACCGTTATTTTTATAAATTTTCTATCCTTAACAAAATTTACTGTTTTTCAATTTTAGCACTTTCATTTACTTTCATACAAGTATTTATTGAGCTCTATCATGTTGTCACGAAGCACTGCTGCCTCCTCAAAATTAAGCTCTGCCGCCGCTTTGTGCATATTTTTCTCAATCTGATTTTTGACCTTTATAAGCTCACTTCGGCTCATAGACTCAAAATCTTTCTTAAGCCCTGATTTAGTCTCTCCCGGCTCTGCAGCCTTAGAAATACTTATCAGATCTCTGACTGCCTTCTTAATAGTCTGCGGCGTTATACCATGGGCATCATTATATTCCTGCTGTATCTTTCTTCGTCTCTCAGTCTCGGAAATCGCCTTTTCCATAGATTCAGTAATCTTATCAGCATACATTATAACATGGCCCTCGCTGTTTCTCGCAGCTCGTCCGATTGTCTGTATAAGCGATGTTTCCGTTCTAAGAAAGCCCTCTTTATCAGCATCAAGAATAGCCACAAGCGTAATTTCCGGAATATCGAGACCCTCTCTCAACAGGTTTATTCCGACCAAAACGTCGAATGCATCCATACGCATATCTCTTATAATCTTCTGTCGTTCAAGCGTATCTATATCTGCGTGAAGATATTTTACCCTGATACCAAGCTCTTTTAAATAATCAGTCAAATCCTCCGCCATTCTCTTTGTAAGCGTCGTCACTAAAATCTTATTGTGCTTTTGTGTTTCCTTATTGATTTCCGATACCAAATCATCAATCTGACCCTCTATAGGCCTTACAAATATCTCAGGATCCAGCAGCCCTGTAGGACGTATAACCTGTTCGGCCCTCATAAGCTCATGCTCACCTTCATATGCAGCCGGTGTAGCAGAAACAAAAAGCATCTGCGAAATTTTATTCTCAAACTCAGTAAAATTAAGCGGTCTGTTATCCTTTGCCGACGGAAGACGAAATCCGTAATCAACAAGCGTTGTCTTTCGTGACTGGTCACCCGCATACATTCCCCTTATCTGAGGTATCGTAATATGCGATTCATCTACTATTATCAGAAAATCGTCAGGAAAATAATCCATAAGAGTATAAGGAGGCACACCTGCCGGCAGCCCTGCCAAATGCCTTGAATAATTCTCTATTCCTGAACAAAATCCTGTTTCCTGCATCATCTCTATATCAAAATTAGTACGTTCACTGATTCTTTGAGCCTCAAGGAGCTTATCCTCACTCTTAAAATAATCTATCCTCTCAGCAAGTTCAGCCTTAATATTCTCTATTGCGGCCTCCATTTTTTCTTTATCGACAACATAATGTGAATTTGGGAAAATAGCAACATGCTCCAGAACACTTTTCACTTCCCCTGTAAGCGAATCAATTTCTGCAATTCTGTCCACCTCATCACCAAAAAACTCAACACGTATAGCGTCACCGCTTGAAGCCGACGGATAAATTTCAACCACATCTCCCCGGACTCTGAACGTACCACGCTTAAAATCCTGGTCATTTCTTATATACTGTATGTCAATCAGCTTTCTTATTACCTCGTCTCTGTCCTTTATCATGCCCGGTCGTAACGATATTACCATGCTCTTATAATCAACAGGCGCACCGAGTCCGTAAATACATGATACTGAAGCAACAATAATAACGTCATTTCTTTCTGAAAGCGCGGCTGTTGCAGAATGTCTCAGTTTATCTATCTCATCATTTATAGATGAATCCTTTGCTATATACGTGTCACTCTGCGGAACATATGCCTCAGGCTGATAATAATCATAGTAGGATACAAAATATTCGACTGCATTTTCAGGAAAAAATTCTTTCATCTCGCCATAAAGCTGTGCAGCCAAAGTCTTATTATGAGAAATAATAAGCGTAGGTTTTTGAACCTTTTGTATTATATTTGCCATCGTAAATGTTTTTCCTGAACCCGTAACACCCACTAAAGTTTCAAACTGGTTTCCCTCTATAAAGCCCTGTGCCAGCTTATCTATAGCCTGCGGCTGGTCGCCTGTTGGCTTATATGGTGATACTAATTTAAAATGCTCCATAAATATCCTCCTATTTGAATAGTAGCATATAATCCATTCTATATCATTTTAACCATAAAGACCTTAACAAACCAAATTCATTATCGTCTGATTATGTTTATTATATCAGAACATAAATTAAAAGTACAGAAAAATTCGAATATTTGTTCTAAAATTTGTAATTTCCTAATATGATTACAGTGCCAAAAGGTCTTGAGCCCACTTGTGCTTGTACAATAGTGAGAGTGCAAAGCATGAAACAATCCGTTTAATTGTAATTAGGGTGTTTTGACACCCTAATCCTAACATAAAAAAGCTCTGTTGCATAGATAACATCTATGCAGCAAAGCTTTTTAAAAACTATAACTTATAGCTATATATTAATTCTTTTTATCTTCTTGTACTAATTTATTTTCCTGCTCTTTAACAAATTCCGCACAGCTCCTATCTTCATAATTACTTGAACAAACAAGCCTGTTTTCTTCATAATCATAAGAAATCCGCCCTGTAACATAAGGTAAGCCTAACTCAGCAGCTTCCTGCCTTGCAGAATCATATTGATCCAGTATCAATTTAATCTCATACTTTGCTTTAGTATAATATGATGGTTCTTCCTGTATCTTTTTTATAACACTTACATCTATAAATATACTTTTCTGACTCATTTCACCAAAATTTGAGCCAACTCTTGTATTAACATTGTTAAAAAAATAATCTCTATATACTAAAATATATTATAACTTTGGTATATATCCACCTGAAATTTCTGTCAATCCCCATTTAATCCCTCGTAAATACCACTTCACCCTTAGCCTTATCATCATCTACAATAATTTCTCCTGCGTCAGGTACATATATGTGACCTGAATATGGGTTTTTAATACTGTCAACAGGCGTTGTTATTGTCGCCTCGACCTGAGATTTTTCAAAACATAAATCAGTGTCAAGCATACTGCAGTTTATCAGTCTTAACCCTTTGCAATAACAAAATGGCTGTGTACCGATTATCCGGCAATTCTCAAATGTGACATTCTCACAATACCATGCCAGATACTCTCCTTTGAGAATACTGTTTCGTACCTTGACATTTTTTGCATGCCAGAATGCGTCCTTTGTATCAAAGGCGCAGTTATCAAAAACTGCATTTTCAATATATTGGAAAGAATATTTTCCATTCAGATTTACATTATCAAAGCTAATGTTTTCAGAGCGCATCATAAAATATTCACTTACAGCAATACAGTCACTCATTTTTATACCACGCACAAACCATCCAAATTCAGGTGATATAATATCACATTTTTGAATTGTAACATCTGCACATTCCCTTAAAGCCTTAATTCCATGAAGTTTTGTATCAACAATTTCCACACTTTCTGAATACCACAACGCGGCGCGGCAATTTTCACTCATTTCGGAGTCTGTAATTTTCACATTTTTATCATGCCAAAAAGGATAACGAAGATTGAAATAACAATTTTCAGCTAAAATATCACTGCACTCCTTTATTGCGCTCTCACCATCCTGCGGTCCGTCAAAACTGCATTTCCTTATCTCAAGTTTCTTTTTTCCATATAATGCTCTTTCTTCATCAAATACCTTATCTTCAATTATCTCATTAGAATTTTTCACACTAATCCTCATTTCTTGAGCAACTTTGTTGCGAATAGGACAAGAGAAATTCGCGCAGGCGATTTCTCTTTTGCCATAAAGGCTATTTGCTTTCGCTTAAGAAACAAATAGCTGTGCGAAAAATTATCGTATCGACATAATTTTTCACACTATCTCCATTTCCAGCAGATACAAGATACCCTCCTTACCGGATTGCCCGATAAAGAGGGTATAATCATGCACTACTGCGCCTTTTCTTTTAAATACTTTATAGCAGCTTCCAACTGCAAATCACTTTCAGCGTCCTTTGGAATCTCAACAACAATATCAGGCGTAAGTCCATTTCCATGAATATCCTGCTCGTCAGGTGTAAAATATTTTGCAATCGTAAATTTAACCGCACTTCCGTCAGGCAATAACTTTATTGTCTGAACAATTCCCTTTCCAAATGTCTGTGTACCTATAAGAACTCCTTTGTCATAATCCTGTATTGCACCAGCAAATATTTCTGAAGCACTTGCACTTGCTCCATTTACGAGTACAGCCAAAGGAATATCAAGCTCTCGCCCGTCATCACCCTCATATCTTTTCTGATTTCCCTGCTTATCCTGTGTATACACAATAAGACCATCCGGCAATATACTGTCAAGCATTTTTACTACTGTATCAAGCTCTCCGCCCGGATTAGAACGAACATCTATAATAAGTGATTCCATTCCCTGTGATTTCAAATCATCAAGCGCATCATTAAACTGCTTTAATGTAACTGAATCAAATTCAGTTACATATATATATCCCATATTGCCTTCCAAAAGTTCATATTCTACAGTTTTTACCTTTATCTCATCTCTCTTAACTTTGACATTTTTTACTTCATTTCCGCTTACCACTTCAAGCTCTACATAAGTTCCTTTTTCACCTTTTATAAGAGCTACAGCGGCATTAAGATTCATTGATGTAATATCCTTACCGTCAACCTTTGTTATATAATCACCTGATTTAATTCCAGCTTTATCTGCAGGTGAATCCTCATATGAATCAACCACAAGAATTGAACCGTTTTCAGCCTTTTGGCATACTGCACCTATACCAAAAAATTTACCAGTTACAGACTCCATAATCGCTTTATATTCTTCTGGAGTATAATAAGTAGTATAAACATCACCAAATGAATTAAGATATGCCTTGTAAATATTCTCTGCAGCCTTATCTGTATCTACATCATCAAAATAGAAATTATCAAGCACAATATCAAGTGCATTAAGTTTATCTTCTACATCACTTCCGATACCTTCACCGCTGCTGCCTGCCCCTGCAATTCCGCCAGTTCTTATATATCCTGTTGAAACAAGTATAAATGCAGCTATAACAAACACACTTACAGATGCAAGCACTCCCATAAGAAAGCCTGAAGCCTGACCGCTTTTTAAATGCTTTCTTTCATGCTTATCCGGTTCCTGCTTGTTATCTTCCTGTAAATCATTTTCCTGCATATTTTCCATTTAATTAATTCCTCATTTCTGCACTGCTTTGCACATAAATTACTGCGTTATATATTTTCGTGGATTAACCGCCGTGTAAGCGGTTCCTCCTGTCCTTACCTCAAAATGCAAATGCACACCCTGTGAATTACCGGTGTCGCCCATTGTTGCTATCTTCTGTCCGCGTTCTACTCTGTCACCTACAGACACAAGACGCTGTGAACAATGCATATAAACTGAAATAATTCCATTACCATGTGAAATTCTTATCCAGTTTCCTGCACTGTTGCTCCATCCTGATGTTATAACAGTTCCGCTCTCTGCCGCATAAATAGGGTCTCCCCATACACCTGGCGTAACTGCACCTATGTCTATTCCGTTATGATTTCTGCCCCAACGCGGGCCAAATTCGGATGTAACATTCCTGCTCTTAGTAGGCCAATAAAATGTACCCTCTCCGGCTGAAGACTGTTCTCCACTCTCTTCTTCTCTTTTTAGCTGTTCCTCTATAGTTTTAATATCAATATCTGCATCATTTATCTGCCCCTCAAGCTGACCATTCAGAGCATTCATATCTGCAAGCGTTGCTGACATTCTCTGCATCTCTTTTTTCTTCTCTTCCTGAAGAGCTGTAAATGTCGCCTTATTTGCCTCAACATCAATCTTTTTATCCTCAAGCTCCGTATAATCACTCTCAAGCTTACTCTTAGTATCTGCTATAAATGTTACGGTATTCTGATATTCTGTCAGCATTTTTCTGTCGTAACTTGATATCTTGGAAATATACTCTGCTTTATTCAGCATATCTCCCATGCTCTCGGCTGACAAAAGTAATTCAAGATAGCTTTCTGAACCCTGCTCATACATAAACTGTATTCTAAGCTTCATGCTCTCATACTGTGAAGCAGCCTCAGCTTCAGCTTCCTTAAGTTCTTCTTCAGCTTTCTTTATCTCATCTGACAATTCACCAATTCTTAAATTTAACTCTGAAAGCTCCTTTTCAAATGCAACAAGCCTATCGTCGAGCTTACGCAAATAATCATCTGTATTCTGATATTCGCTTTTTAATTTTTCCATATCCTTTTTAAGCTCTTCCTGTTTTTTCTTAAGCTTATCAGCTTTATCTTTGGCATCCTGTAAATCCGACTCCGTAACCGCATATACCGACGACATATTATCAAGGTACATAAAGCTATAAGAAACGATTACAAATAAGCACATAATTATCGCTAAAATTTTAATGCCTGTCTGTTTTTTCATACAAAATGCTCTCCTTTACCTATTTAATACGAAGCTTGTTTATTTATAAGCTTATACATTAGCATGTCTGCGTACTGCAAAAAAGCTGCCCAAAGCACCAATACCTATTCCAAGACATATTGCAACCGGGATAAGAATCTTGAAAACATCTGTAACCGGCATAAATGCAAGAATATTGCCAAGCACTGAGAACTTGTTAAGTACATATGAAATAACTCCCTGATACATATAAGCCAATATCAATAATGGAATTATAGAACCCACAATACCTATAACAATCCCTTCAACGAAAAATGGCGCATCAACAAATCCATCCGTAGCACCTATAAACTTCATAATTGAAATTTCTTCCTTACGCACTGTAATACCTATAAGTATTGTATTTGTTATAAGGAAAATAGAAACTGCCAGCAAAATTACAATAACCGCAATAGCCACATATCCCACAAGCTTTGCTGCACTTGAAAGACTGCTTGCAACTACCTCTGAACGCTGTACTGAACGCACACCGTCAAGATTTTCAAGAAATGTTATCAAAGTAGGCTGCATACTGGCATCATTTAAATATACCTCATAAGAGTCTGAGTTGATAAGCGGATTGTCATCCTTAAATCCTTCTGCAAGCTCAGGATAGTCCTTGAAATATTCTTTCCTGAAACTCTCCCACGCCTCTTCTGCTGACGTGTAATGAATCCTTGAAACCTCAACTCTGTTGCTTATCGTATCGCCAATTCTGTTAATGTCTGTCTCCGTAAGTCCCTCATCAAAAAATACCGTAACACAGACCTCATTACCTGCTTTTTTAACCATATATTCAAAATTCATAAGAATGGCATAAAATATGCCAAACAGGAAAATACATGCCGAAATAGTAGCTATTGATGCCAATGAAAATAAACGGTTTCTATATATATTTTTCAATCCGTCTTTCAAATGATAAAAAAATGACCTAATCTTCATAGAAATATCCACCCTTTTCTAAATCGCTGATTATCTTACCTTCACTCATGGTTATTGTACGTTTCTTCATCTGCTGCACAATTTCCATGTTATGTGTTACTACAAGAACCGTAGTTCCCTGTTTATTTGCCTGCTGAAGAATTTTCATAATTTCAGCGGAATTTGCAGGATCAAGATTACCTGTAGGCTCATCGCACAGCAAAATAGCCGGCTTATTTACCAAAGCTCTCGCTATAGCAACTCTTTGCTGCTCCCCGCCTGACAATTCATTAGGAAAAGCCTTATACTTATCAAGCAGACCTACCATCGAAAGCATTGAAAGAACCCGGCTCTTAATCTTTCGTGATGGTGCCTCAACTACTTTCATTGCAAACGCAATGTTATCAAAAACATTTCTGTCTGGAAGCAGACGGAAATCCTGAAAAATTACACCTATATCTCTCCTTAAATACGGAAGCTTCTTCCTGCTTACCTTGTTTAAATATTTTTTGTTGACATAAATTTTTCCTGTAGTAGGGTCAAGTTCCTTAAGTAAAAGCTTGATAAGAGTCGACTTACCAGAACCACTTTTACCCACTATAAATACAAACTCACCCTTCTGTATATGAAGATTTATTCCATTGAGCGCGGGAACGCCTGTGGAATAAGTTTTTGTTACATTCTCTAAGATTATCATGCGTAATCTCCTCCATTAAAACGTATCTTTGCTTTCCATATATTTCATATATTTAACTACCATAAGTGCAATCTTAAAAGTTATTGCATCATCAAACACTCTCAAATCAAGACCTGTACTCTTCTGAAGCTTGTCCAGTCTATATACAAGAGTATTTCTGTGAATATAAAGCTGCCTTGATGTTTCTGACACATTAAGACTGTTCTCAAAAAATTTATTGATGGTAAAGAGTGTCTCCTCATCAAGTGCATCCGGTGACTTCCCGTCAAAAATCTCTTTTATAAACATCTGGCACAAAGGCATAGGCAGCTGATATATAAGTCTTCCTATACCAAGACTGCTGTATGCAACAACATTTTTATTGCTGTAAAATATCTTTCCCACATCAAGTGCCATTTGTGCCTCTTTATATGACTTTGACACTTCTCTTATATCATTTACTATAGTACCATAAGCAATATGTACTGCGCTCATAGCTTCTGTATTAAGCATGTCGACTATAACTTCCGCTGTTCTTTCCAAATCCTCATAAGTATCAGTATTCTTTACTTCCTTTACAATGATGATATTTTTCTCATCAACAGCAGTTATAAAATCTCTGCTCTTACCTGCAAACAAAGTTCTCACAGTCTCAAGCGCATTACTGTCCTTCTCATGCTTGGTTTCAATAATATAAACCACTCGCTTTACATCTGTCTGAATATGTAACTTCTCTGCTCTTGTATACATATCAACTCTTAAAAGATTATCAAGCAGCAGATTTTTGATAAAATTATCCTTATCAAATCTTTCTTTATATGCCACAACAAGATTCTGTATCTGAAAAGCAGCAATCTTTCCTAACATATAAACGTCATCTGTAGTTCCTTTCGCTAAAACTATATATTCCAAGCTTTGCTCATCAATCACTTTAAAAAACTGGCAGCCATTAACGACCTGACTTTCCGCAGGAGACTCCATAAATGCTACTGCTTCCGCCATATAATCTGATACGTCGTCAAATGTCTTAGCAACCACTTTGCCATCCGCATCAATAACACATAAGTCAATGCGGGAAATTGCTCTCAACCCATCCACGGTTGTCTGTAAAATCTGATTTGATATCATTTTGAACACCCTTTCCCTATTAATACTTCTATTAATACTCTTCCTATTGTAAAGCAATTCGAAGAAAAAAAAAAGGGGAAATGTATAATTTCTATACATTTCCTCTTTTTATGTCATAAAATACTATAATCTTACACTAATTAGTGAGTAATAACCTGCTCTGTTTCCTTATCAAATACATGAAGTCTTGTAACATCCATAGCAAATGTTACTTCGTCGCCAGGACGAGCCGGTGTACGTGGGCTAACCTTAGCTGTACATGTCTGATCTGCAATATCATAGTGAAGGTTAACTTCTGCACCAAGTAATTCATAAACCTTAACCTGAGCCTTGAATGTAGTAGCTGAATGCTTAGCAAGGAATTCTTCATCATCTTTGATATCTTCAGGACGGATACCAACAACAACTGTCTTACCAACATAACCGCCATCAATAACAGCCTTAGACTTCTCGGCAGGAAGCTTGATAGAAACCGTATCACTCATCTTAAGAACTGCCTGTGAACCATCCTGAGCTACTTCCGCATCAATAAGGTTCATCTGTGGAGATCCAATAAATCCAGCAACGAAAATGTTGTTTGGTGTGTTGTAAAGGTTCTGTGGTGTATCAACCTGCTGAATAATACCATCCTTAAGAACTACGATTCTTGTACCAAGTGTCATAGCCTCTGTCTGGTCATGTGTAACGTAAATGATAGTTGTCTGTAATCTCTGGTGGAGCTTAGAAATCTCAACACGCATCTGTACTCTTAACTTAGCATCAAGGTTTGAAAGAGGCTCATCCATGAGGAATACCTTAGGGCTACGTACAATAGCACGACCCATGGCAACTCTCTGTCTCTGACCACCTGAAAGAGCCTTTGGCTTTCTGTCAAGTAAGTGTTCAATATCAAGAATCTTAGCTGCTTCATGAACTGCTTTCTCAATATCAGCCTTTGGTACTTTTCTTAACTTAAGACCAAATGCCATGTTATCATATACTGTCATATGTGGATACAAAGCGTAGTTCTGGAAAACCATGGCGATATCTCTATCCTTAGGTTCTACATCATTAACCATCTTATCGCCAATCCATAATTCACCTGAGCTGATTTCCTCAAGTCCAGCAATCATACGAAGTGTTGTAGACTTACCACAACCTGATGGTCCTACGAAAATAATAAACTCCTGATCTGTAATATCAAGATTGAAATCCTTAACAGCAACAAAACCGTTAGGGTAAACTTTACATACATTTTTAAGTGATAAACTTGCCATTGTATACTCCTCCTAATTAGCGCACACGCAGCACGCACGTTTGATGTAGTTACTATACAATAAAACGCAATCAATTACCATATCCCATTTGTACAAATATCATTTGATTTTTTAGGCAAATTTACCACAAAGTCAGATTTACTGTATATTTTGTACAAAACCCTCGCCGCAAACTTCACGAACATCACCAATAACAAAGAATACCTTTTCGTCCGTTTCCAAAGCTATCCGCTTAAGCTCAGGTATCTGTTTCTTTGAAACAACACAAAGCATAACATTTCTTTCCTGTTCAAGATACATTCCTTTTCCGTCAAAAGATGTCACGCCTCTTTTTAACTCATTGAGAATTTTCTCAGAAATTTCTTTATATTTATCAGAAATAATCCATACAGCCTTCGCACTCTCAGCTCCCTCCATAACCCTGTCTGATACATGAGTACCTATATATATCGCAATCATCGCATAAAGACTCGTTCTTATTCCGAACACAAGCACTCCCGCTATTACAATAAGAGCATCAATAACCTGCATTATTCTCACAATGGAATATCCCTTGATAAACTTTTTAAGCACAACTGCAAGCATATCCGTTCCGCCCGTAGAAGCACCCTGCCTTAACACAAGTCCTACACCGACACCGTAGGCAAGACCACCCGTTATTGCTGCCAGCAGCAAATCCGCCTCATCTGTTACCGACGACGGAAGAACTCCCAAAAAAAATGTCATAATAATTGTTCCTGCCGCAGTGTAAATCAAAAATCTTCTTCCTACTATAAAAAATGCTGCTATAAATAAAGGCACATTAAGAACTATGTTTGTAATCCACATAGGAATACCACCATCCACAACACCAAATGTCAGATGTCTTACGATAACTCCTATACCCGAAAATCCGCCTGTTACCATAGCCGCAGAATCATATATACATTTATACGCAAATGACATAAGAAACGTTCCAAGTATCAACTCTATCCAAAAACGTAATTTAGCTTTCATATTTAATCCTCATTCCCGAGCAGTTTTATTGATATCTGTCTGCTATTGCTCATAACCAGACAGCTGTGCAGAATTTCCTGACACATCTTTCTCACAGCCCGATTTTAACATATATATACTAATGTTTTCCACATATATGTTAAAAATATTCATTAAAACTTATTTTTAACATAAATTGTTGTTGCATTTACACAAATGTTGTACTATAATAAATACATACAAAGAAGTCAATATTTAATCGGAGGTGTTAATTGTGAATATTTCGTCGTTATCGGCTGCACTTAACACAACTAATATTACAAACGATATTCAGGTTGCTATATTAGATAAGGGACTTGAGACATTTGAGGATTGCGGACAAGATCTTATAAAGATGATGGAACTCTCAGTCAATCCTAATTTAGGACAGCATATAGATTACTCAGTGTAATTTTTTCTTAATATTTTTCCTTTCTCATTTTCTTTTCAGTGGTATTTTACCACAAAAAATAAGCCCCCATAATGGGGGCTTATTTTTTTATGTAAACATCACATAATTCTTATAAGGACTTCATTTAATATCATATACACAACAATGAATACCGCTGTCAATATATAAGGTATTGTTACAAATTTCTCGTTATTCTGAGCTTTAGTACCTTTTTTAAGATTCAGCCTGAGATATTCGAGTCTTCCGTTTCTCTTTGCCAGTGTCCTTAACACAAGCATTGCAAGAACAAAAAACCCTACAGCAAGCACTCCTATTACCGCAACTGCAAAAATATATGAAGCCTGCGCTATCACTTCCATCTGCGCACTGTTCTCCATTGACGCAGCTGCTCCGTTCATTTCCTGCACCGTCTGAGGTGACATCCCTGTAATATCCATAAAAACACTTAACAGCTTCATCATTATTATCGAATAAGTATTTATCGCAAAGTGAGCAAGCATTGATGAAAAAATCGAGCCTGTAGCTTCAACTATAAGCGCAAATACTATACCGAGCACAAACGCATAGCAAAACTGATTAAGGTTAAAATGAATAAGTCCAAATGCAAACGCACTTGCAAGTGCTGCTCCAAGTATGCCGTTCTTTCTGTATGAATGATAAAATAAGCCTCTGAAAATAAACTCCTCAACCATTGCCGGAACAACTGCCAGAAGCACTATCTGTATCAGAAACGGATACGAAGTAAGTTCATTAGCCGATGCCTCAAGATGGTTTGTTGAAAACATCATAGAGATATTGTTGATAAACAAAACAAGAGGAACCAAAAGGTATCCCAATAATATTGATAAAAACGCATCTCCGACTTTAATCTTTTTAAAAGGCAATGCCTTAAATACATCTATTTTCATTACAAGCACGAAAATTACAGCCGGAAGCAGGATTATACTCTGACTGAGCAGAATATTCATCCAGTACGGAAGCTGTATGCCCGTTATTCCCATAATAAAGCTTATCGCTATCGACGATACAAAATAAAATGCCGCAAAGCACAGAAAAAATATATTTATTCTTTTACACATATGCGTCACCATTACTTGAACGCTATAGCTTCAACTTCAAGCAAAACATCTTTAGGAAGTCTTGCAACTTCTACACAAGAACGCGCCGGAAACGGCTCTTTAAAATAATTCTTATAAATTTCATTGATTTTGGCAAAATCATTCATTTCTTTGATAAATACTGTAGTTTTAACGATATTCTCAACCTTTGAGCCTGATGCCTCAACAAGATTGCAAAGATTTTCAAAAGCCTGATTTGCCTGTGCCTCAACACCATCTGCTATCACACCCGTAGCAGGGTCAACTGGAATTACCCCCGAAGTATACACCATTCCGTTAATCTCAATCGCCTGTGAATAAGGACCGATTGCACTTGGCGCCTTTGATGTACTGATTACTTTCTGCATAATAAAACCTCCATTTTTAAAATATAAGATTATAGTGTACTAACACCATAATTATGATAATACTACAATATAGATTTAAAATAAATCACTTTTTTAATAGTATTGAATTTTGTGTAATTTCTATTTTCCCCTCTTTCAGCAGGCGTCCCACAGCTCTCTTAAAGGCATTCTTGCTCATATCAAAGCGTTCCTTTATAATCTGCGCATCTGCTTTATCTGTAAATGGAAGCTCGCCGCCCTCCTGCTTTATTGCATCATAAATAACAGACGCATCTTCATCCATCTGAATATACGCTTTCTGCTTAAGGCTTATCGTAAGCTTTCCATCATCCCTTACAGCAGAAACTCTGCCATAGACAACATCTCCTACTTTTATTCTGCCAAACACTTCATTCTTTGGTATCATACCAAAATACTTATTATCAACAGCAACATATATTCCCATATCAGGATTTATCCTTATCACAGTTCCAGAAACAGCACTGTCCTTTACATAACCATGCGCACATGTGAGGTAATCATAAACTCTCATTGTTGCAGCAAGCCTGTTGCTCTTATCAATATATAATGCTACAAGACACTCATCTCCTGCGCTAAGATGTGTTACCTGCTCCTTAAATGGCAGAAACAAGTCCTTTTCCAGTCCCCAGTCAAGGAAAGCCCCTATTTTTCCGACCTCAGATACCTTAAGAACAGCAAGCTGTCCTAACTCAAGTGCAGGCTTCTTAGTCGTTGCAATCAATCTATCGCTTGAATCTCTGTATACAAATACAGTGAGTGCATCACCAACCTCAATATCATCCGGAACCATTTTTGCAGGAAGGAGCACTTTATCTTCTTCTGTTCCAAGATATACACCAAAATCCACTTTTTTGACAACGTTCAAACATTGTGTTTTTCCTAATTCTATCATACGCACCAACCTTTCTGCACTTTTATAAAAATTCCATATTATAAAACAAATAGTTGCAAATCAACTATTTGCGCGCTGGCACGCACAAGCTTTAGCTTGTAATTTTCGTCTGCGTGCCAGTCGCATCCTCACAGAGTTTTTTGCTTTATAGGAATATTGCATCGCAATTTCCTATAAAGCAAAAAACCCTCGCTGACAAGCGAGGGTTAACTGGGCTTGAGGGACTCGAACCCCCAGAT
>SAMEA3387485__coassemble_1247_pt1 | contig 20448 bp, 14 predicted proteins | sample SAMEA3387485__metabat2_high_PE_030 | metagenome-assembled genome bin SAMEA3387485 (sample SAMEA3387485) | Felis catus | biome: Faeces | place: United Kingdom | collected 2012
TTGAAATGCTTGATAAGGAAAGCATTATGTTTTCTACGACTAATCCGAATAATCGCTATATTCATATGAGGAATGTCAGGGAAAGCAATAACTTGAGAAGCATGTACATTCGTAGTATTACTCTTGGTGGCCAGTCAGAGGAAATATATGAAGAAACAGATAGTTTAAAGATTGCCAGAGCATTTAGAAAGGCTGGCAGGGGGATTCGAAATGAGTGAGAAAAAGGTTGTTGTGCTTATAGTAGAGGGACCAAGTGAAGAAGCAGCGTTAGGTTCTATTTTGAAAGAATTTTTTTCAAACGAAGAAATTCAATTTTTAGTAGTTCATGGGGATATAACGGTTCAAGATTATACATCTGTGGAAAATATAATTTCAAAGTTAAATGAATTGATTGATACGCTTAAACAAAAATACGGATATAAAGAAACGGATTTTCTAAAAATAATACAAATTGCTGATACAGATGGAGCTTTCTGTAAAGATATAATTATTGGTGCAGATGTTGAGGGCGTCCATTATTATACAGATCATATAGAAACAAAATACCCTGATTATTTAGAGAAAAAACATACGAAAAAAGCAGAGATTTTATCAAAATTATATTCTTCAGGGAAAATTAACGGTGTCAGCTATAGAATATATTTTAATTCATGTAATTTGGAACATGTTCTTTTTAAAGAACTAAAGGATTATACAGATTATGAAAAAGAAGAGCTGGCAGATAATTTTGCTGATAGGTATGAGGGAAAGTTAGACGAGTTTATTGAGTTTATTTCTCATAAGGATTTAGCTGTGCCGGGATCATTTAAACAGACATGGCGTTTTATTGAGAAAGAAAGGAACTCTTTGAAAAGATTTACCAATATGCACCTAATATTTAAGTAGTAATCTAAGTGTTAAAAATTTTTTCCATGACAAAGTTAGTAAGAAAAATTCCATTACGCTCTACCTGCTGTTCTTTGATAACGCAGTAACCTCTTTTGTCAAAGAAAGGTTTTGCTGTGAATGAAGCGTGGGTAGTGATTTTTTTATGGGAATAATTTTCCAATTCTTCGCAGATAGCAGTAGCAACGCCTTTTCTTTGATAATCCTTATGAACAAAGAGGCGGTCAAGATAGCCTGTGTCGTCGATGTCACCGAAGCCTATTATAGTTTTCTTATCAAGTGCAACCACACAATAATTTTTAGCAAGAGACTTACTCCATTTTTCCATGTCAGGTTTTTCGGGAGCCCATACATCTAACTGTTCCTGGAAATAATCTCTGGCATTGACGGTGTGAACCGTGTTATAAAATAATTCTGTTATTTCTTTGCAGTCATCTGATTTATATTCTCTTATAGTCATTCTAATCATCGTATCAATATGATTTTTCACATTAATCTCCATTTCTTGAGCGTATTTTTTGCGAAGAGAAATCTGCCTTATGCTCCAATTTTTGGGGCGTGTCCCAAGGTCATTGTCCTACTACCCTGCAAGCACAAGTGGACCTGCGACTTTTTGACACTGTAATCATTATATAAAATATCAGAAAAATCTACAATAGTACTATAATTGTGGATTTAGCCTTTATATGTTAATATGATTAGAGTGTCAAAACACCCTAATTATGATTACACGGATTGTTTCGTGCTTCGCACTCCAACAATCATCCCCAATATTCGCATTATGCTCCAATTTTGGGGCGTGTCCCAAGGTCATTCCCCCACTATTGTACAAGCACAAGTGGGTTCCAGACCTTTTGACACTGTAATCTTAATATGTATATAATTATACTTTAAATTAAAATTTTGGTTATAAGATATATTTAAAATATTATGATAAGAAAAGGTAAAGTTTATGTTCGACAAATATAAAAAATACAAAACAGCAGGAATTATTGTTATTGTATTATGTATCGCTATATTTTTGGCAGCTAATATAAGAATAAGCACAGTTAAGTCACATGACAGGGAAAAAGAAAATAAAAATGTGGATAACTTTGCTCAGGAGACGGTGCTTGGTGGATATCAGGCTGATGCAGGGGCTGGTGAAAGTGAAGGTGATATAATATCAGATAGTAAAGCAGCAGATAAAGATATATCGGACAGTGGTGTTGGTACGGGTATATCAGATAACAACAGTAAATCTCAGATTGGCGGCAGTACAAACGGTGGTTTACAGAAGGAGCAGGATGAACATAATAGTCATATAGGCGGAGAGTCCAATAATCATATAGAGGAAAACACAGAAAATCAAAATAGTCAGAATCAAAATGAAGAAAGCGATAATGCAAATAATCAGAACACAGATGATAAAAATGATAATACGCAGGAAAAATATATAACCTGTACGATAGAGATACGGTGCGACAGTGCAGTAAAAAAACTTGATGAGATTACAAATCCGGGGATAGTCCAGTATATTCCAAAGGACGGAACAATCTTAAAAAAGATTTCTTATAAAGTAAAAGAGGGTACAAGTGTATATGAACTGCTTGCGAAGGCAGCATCGGATAATAATATACCTATAGCGGCTTCGTATGATAAATCATACGTTATGAGTATCAATAATCTTTCAGAGAAGATGATAGGAAAATGGAGCGGATGGATGTACAGTGTCAACAGTCTGCCGCCGCAGATTTCTGCAAATAAATATATTTTGAAAGAGAATGATAATGTTTTGTGGTATTATGTCTGTTCGTAATTCAGAATGTTCATGATTTAAAGAGGAATATATGTATAATAAATTAAGAATAAATAATATACCTGAATTTGCCAGAATGCATCCGGCGGTAAATCTGATATACGCAGTGAGTGTACTGACAATTACAATGTTTACGATGAATCCATGGATCCTTATGGTGTCATTTGTCAGTTCAACAATATGTGTTTTTATTTTTTACGGAAAAAATGAGATGCTTAAAAAATTTTATATGTACATACCGGTAATAATATTTACTGTGTGTATACAGCCTGTTTTTTCGCGAACAGGGCAGACACCTCTTTATTATATAAATGATAATGCAGTTACATTTGAGGCTTATATCTATGGTGCGGTTATAGCACTTTTGCTTATAACGGTAATACAGTGGTGCAGTGTATTAAGAGTTTTTCTTAATCAGGAACGTATGACGTATCTGTTTAGCAGGGCAGTACCTGTATTTGGTCTTACATTTTCAATGATATTAAGGTATATACCTCTTCTTAAAGACCGTTACAGGCAGATTCATGAGGCACAGCTCGGACTGGGAAAAATAGACCGGAATGCAGAAAGTAAAGCTAACAAAGTAAATGTGGGTTTGTTTGAGAGAATCAGACTGTTTATAAAAGAAATATCGATACTTATATCGTGGTCGCTTGAAAGTTCAATAGAGACATCAGCGTCAATGGAAGCGAGAGGTTATGGACTTAAAGGAAGGACAAGCTGTTTAAGGTACAGATTTAAGCTGTCGGATACGGTTGTGACCATGTTTATTTTAGTAATTTATGTTATTGCGCTTACAGGAGTTTTAAGCAAAAGAACAGCTTACTATTATCTTCCGGTCATAGTTTTTGCAGGAGACATTGCTGCAAATATTGTCGTGTCAGTTTTGACAGGAATTTTGTGTATGCTGCCGGTGATATTTGAAATCAAGGGCTAAAGGAATTAATCAAATGCCTGTAATTTTTTTAGAAATGGGGATTAAGGAATCTTGTTTGAATTTAAAAATATAAGCTTTAGATATGCTTTATCAAAAAAAGAGGCTCTTAAAAATATTGATTTACATATAAATGAGGGCGAATTTATTTTAATTACGGGCAGGTCCGGAAGCGGAAAATCTACGCTGCTGAAGCATTTTAAAAAGAGTATGACGCCTGAGGGAAGCCGAAGCGGTGATATATTGTTTGAGGGTGTCTCATTTGATGATATTGATAAGGTGAGGGAAGCGACAGGAATTGGTTATGTCGGGCAAAATCCGGATAATCAGATTGTGACTGATAAGGTGTGGCATGAGCTTGCCTTTGGTCTTGAAAATATAGGCGTTAAGAGTGATGAGATAAATAAAAGAATTGCCGAGACAGCGAGTTATTTCGGACTGACGCAGATATTTGAAAAAGATGTATTTGTTCTTTCGGGAGGACAAAAGCAGCTTCTTAATCTTGCATCGGTTGTTGTAATGCAGCCAAAGCTTATAGTTCTTGATGAGCCGACATCACAGCTTGATCCGATAGCCGCACAGCATTTTATTGATACTGTTGTCAGGTTAAATACTGAGCTTGGAATGACTGTTGTTATAACAGAACACAAACTTAGTGAGCTCTATTCACATGCTGACAGAATAGTGATTATGGAGGATGGTGAAATAATATGTGATGATACTCCTGTAAATGCGGCTGCTTTTATTGCTGAAAACAGCGGCGATATTCCAGCTTTCGGAGGTCTGCCTGCATCAGTCAGGATATATGCAAAAGCAGATAAAAATATACGAGGCAGTGCTGATTTTAGAAAATGTCCTTTAAATGTCAGGGAAGCAAGGAAATGGCTGTCAGGGGCTTATCAGGCAAAACAAGCGGATAGCAGATGCAAAAATTATATGACAGAAATGCAAGCAGAAACGGACCAGTATACTAAATCGAGTCAAAAAAATGAAGCTAACAGACATACTAAGTTAAAATCAAAAATTGAAACAGACAGGAGTACTAAGTCAGACAATGCAGTGTGCTTAAAAAACGTCAGTTTCAGATACGGAAAAAATTTAAGAAATGTTCTTGAGGATATAAATTTTACCGTTAAAAAAGGTGATTTTATGGCAATAGTCGGGGCAAATGGTTCAGGGAAAACAACTTTTTTGCGTTTGCTTGGAGGTATCATTAAAAAGAGTTCCGGAAAGATAGTGTGTAATGGACGGACAGTATGCCTTGCACAAAATCCAATGTCAATGTTTACAGAGATTTCAGTTGAGGAGGAGCTTGCACAGATTATGACTGATAAGACAAATGTGTGGGCCAAAGGATTATCCATAGAAGAAAAGAAATCGGAAATAGACATGGAACTTGAAAAAAACGGGCTTGAAGCATACAGAAAGGTAAATCCGTATGATTTGAGCGGAGGGCAGCAGCAAAAGCTTGCACTTTCGAAGGTGCTTTTGTTAAAACCAGATATTTTGCTGCTTGATGAGCCAACAAAAGGTCTTGATGCGCAGTTTAAGGAGCAGCTTGGAGAAAGGCTTACAAAGCTTGTAAAAAATGATAATGTAACGATAATCATGGTTTCACATGATATAGAATTTTGTGCAGAGTACGCTGCAGATTGTGCCATGATATTTAACGGAAAAGTAATGGCAAAGGAAGCGGCAACAGAGTTTTTTGAAGGAAACAGGTATTATACAACGGAAGCGGCAAGAATTGCGTCGGGAATTATACCGCATTGCGTGACTGTGGAACAGATTACGGAGGCATTAAATTTATGTTAGTAAGCGTTATGTTGTTGGTTTTATCATGTATTCCTTTTATATATATGTATGAAAGGAAAAAGCCTAAAGCAAGAGAAATAGTTCTTATAGCATTGATGTGCGCTCTTACTGTAGTAAGCAATATTTTGTGTGCTTATACGGTTCCGCTTCATGCAGGTACGGCAATGGTAATAATATGTGGTATTGCATTGGGGCCGCAGACAGGATTTCTTATCGGCACGCTGTCGAGATTTGTGTGCAATTTCTTTATGGGGCAGGGTGTGTGGACTGTGTGGGAAATGTTTGCATGGGGTCTTTTAGGCCTGCTTGCCGGAGCAATGTTTAGCAAAATAAAATATTGCGGACATCTTGATGATAAGAAAAATATAATAAAAGATAATGCAAAAGAGGGAGCGCAGGCGTTGCTTATGCCTATAGCATGCGTTATCCTGTTTGAGCTTTCGGGTTACATAATATATTTGTTTGTGCGTAAATCTGATGACACTTTTTTGGGATGGTGGATTTATGCATTTGGTGCGGCTGGGATAATTTCGGCGGTTTGCTTAAGAAAACGCAGACTGCCTGCTAATTTTATTACAATGAGTATTTTTACATTTGTCAGTGTATTTATAATATATGGCGGTATTATGAATCTTGGCGCGTTTTTTATGACGGGAGCGGAGCAGACAAAAAGTATGGAAGCATTGAAATTATTATATATTGCAGGAATTCCTTATGATTTTATTCATGCGCTGACTGCTTCGGCATGTACATTTCTTATGGGAGAAAATATAGTAAGGAAGCTTGAAAGAATAAAGATAAAATACGGTATGTATAAAGGGCGCAGTTTGTAATAACAAAGGGGGGCTGTTTTGCAGCCCCCTTAAATATTTCAATATATTAATCTATTGCATATACAATTTTTGAATTCTGAGATCCACAGAATTTTTGGCACCATGTTTTAGCATCTGCCGCATTTCTTGTAGCATATCCATAGTTATTTGATGGTCTGAATGAAGACGGACCTGTTGACAGATTAGAAACAGATGAAGATAATACTGAACCTACATCTGTAAAACCGCCAACACCCTTATCATCTACTACGGCACCTTTATAATCTCCTTTATCAAAATAATTCTTTTCAGAATAAATTTGACAGCCTGTGTATGGCGTATATCCTAAATTAAATCCATACACATAGTTGTTATAGCTGTGGAAATAGCCGTATCTCATAAGTCCGGGAGCTCTTGTTAATACATTATAGAAATAGTTATTTGCGATTGTCATTCTTGGATATCCTGAATATGTTGAAAGACCATCTTCCTGCGGATATCCTAAAATCAATCCATATTTATGATTCATAAATGTAGAGCCGGTAACAGATACATAATCTGCTTTCAGACCGACATATAATAATTTATCTACATCACTGCTTGTCAAAGAAGCATGTCCTGTCCATGTACAGTGGTCTAACCAGAAATTATTTCCGCTGCTGATATAAACCTGAATATCATCATTTGCATTAATACTTGCACTGTGGCTGAATGTAATGTTCTTAAAGATAATATTTCCTGTATTTGATGTTGCTCTAAAATGAACATTGTTCAGGGTATGATTATTAAAAGAACCTACAAATGTTTTATTTTTGCCAACATTAATTTTTGTAAGTGATGATGCAGAAATGTTGCTGTTAATAACTATCGTATATGGTGTTGAACCTGAGGCATATGTTTGTAACTGGGAAATTGATGTTACATACACAACATCACCTAATACACCGCCTGTAACAGAAGCTTTCTCGTTACCACTCATATTTTTACAATATCCTGCAAAACCTTCAGCTCCATATGAATTAAATCTAAAACATTGAGATGATGAACCGTTATATGAGTTAAGGATATAAGATGAACCACTTAAGGTAATGGCTAAATTAGTGTTATTGTAATTTACAATTTTATAATTGAGTGCATCTGAATTACAGTCTGTTTTTACAGAAACAATCTTCCAGTACTGAGCACTATTTCCTGTGTTTGAAGCAGCGACAACTGATACCCCTGATGACACATAGTTATTATTAGGTGCCAAAACATAGCCTGTTGCTTCATTTACAATCTGATAATAGTCAGTACCTTTTTTAACCAGTTTCCACTTATTAGTGGTTGCACTTGCTGCGGAAGAATTAATTGCAGCATTATTATTAGTTCCGGAAACATTAAGATATTTTCCATCACTTGTATTTACAAACTGCATTAACTGGTCCGGATATCCATCTGCATCTATTGCACCGGAGCTTCCTGTATTCCCCGTATTTCCGGAATTTCCTGAAGAACCAGAGCCGCCTGATGTAGTATCGTCCGTACTATCAACCTGAACTTTATAAACATTTATTCCGCTTCCTGCTGAATAAAAATATAAGTTTCCTGTTCCTTTAATTGTGATACTTTTTGTTTCCAATGCCGATGAAAAAGAAATATTTCCAACCTGTGTTCCGCTATCATTTACAGCAATCAAATTTCTGGTAGTTGTTCCGCTGGATTTTGCTGTTATTTTGATAGTAGATGTTCCTGAAACACCCATGCTGAAGGCTCTGTAAGACATAGAGCCGCCACCGCCCAATGCCAGACAGTAGTTATACGTTGTGCCATTAAGTGTTTGAGGTGACTTAATAACAGACATGGTTTTTGAACTGTTTGCTATCAGTTTCAAATTGTTTACTGTAGTTGTAGAAGAAATCGTCCCAAGATTTCTAAAATAAGTGTCACTAAAATTCCATGACACAGATGTTGAGGCTGCTTTTGCAACATTGTTATCACTGTTTATACATATAAGTGACAGACATAGTGTAAGTACAGCCAAGAGAGAGAAAATCTTTTTTTTCCCCATTTGATAAAACTTCCTTAAAAAATTTTTCAATGTAATATATGTTATTTACTACATTGAATTTTTGCTACATAGTAATTGTATCATTTTTATCCATATAATCAAGATGAGGTTATAAAGACTCCCTTTTTACTCTGTCAGTATATAAATATTGTATTAACAGAATAGCTGATGCAGATAATATTATAAGAAAAACATATTTATAAGGATTGTCATTGTCGCCTGTTTTTGGTGCGGCTGACGCTGTGTTATCTGCTGTTGTTTCGGATTGGTCATTTTCGTTTGTATTATTATCCGATGAATTATTTTCCGGTGTATCATCTTTTGAGCCTTGATTGTCAGAACTTTCTGAATTATCCAATATTTTTTCTGCTTCAGAAGTTACATCAAAAGGATTAGCCAGCCCGTTTAATATGCGATTGTATGACACAAGTCCGTGAAGTGCGTCAACTGTAGAAAAAAGGCTGTCAGCTCCATAATACGTGTAAGCTCCAGGTGTGTTTTGTGATTTATAATTATCAAGCAGTGCGTAGTAGCTTTTGGCAGCAAGCTCACTTTTTCCAAATTGTGAGTACAAAGCTATGGCAAGAGCTGTTGCATCAGGATTAGGCTCATCTACAAGAGCTCCCGTAATCCAGTCATTGTAAACTGTGTGGGAAGTGCCGTTTGATGTGTCAAAGTAAGTTTTTTCTGTATAAGCAAGAACTTTATCAATCATTGCTTTAATGTCTTTGTCTGAGTCATAGATTTTTATGAAATGCGGATAGACGAGAGCGTTGTTATCAACTGAGAAGCCCCAGTTATCAATGCCTTTGTCATTAACAGTGTTATTTATAAGCGCAGTCTTTATCACAGAGCTTATTGTTTCATAATCATTAAAATAATTGCTGTAAGATGTGACGGCAGAATTTATTATGCCAAGAAAATAAGGGTTTAATTTTGAGTTTGAAAAGCTGTCAGCTGTCTGTGATTTCAAAATATCATTAAATACTTTTATAATATTTGCACCATTAAAGTCTGACGCATCTTCTCCTGCAAGCGCAAGTGTTATAAGAAGGCAGGAATAGCTTGACCAGATATCGTTTTCATATCCTGCTGCTTTTAAGTTTAAAGTGCCATCGCTGTTTAGCAGAGATTTGACTGCTGACATGTATTGTTTTGCTTGTTCATCACAGTTTATGCCTGAACGCATTATAAGAATCAGATTACGTGATGTGTTGTAAAACTTTGAAGTGTCTGAAATGTCAGAAAAGTTAGTGTTATTTAACACATATTCTGCAGTTAACTGCGATTCGGTTTTCACCTGTTCGGCAGCAGGTGCTGTGGCTGTTGCAGGTATATTTACCTGTGTTGTGTCTGCCGCGTATACGCTTGAGGCCATTGTAAATACAAGGCATAAGGCAAGCAAAGCTGCGGTGAAACGTTTTTTAAAATGTTTTCTCATATTTCCTCCTTGTTATGTCTCTCACCAGACATATTTTTATAAGATTAGTTTTGGCAGATATCCTGACTTATGGCATAACCGCGAAAACCCGCCTTCCCACCGGAAAGCTAATGAGAAAAAACCTGCGGCAGTGGCTTATGGGTGTGCGTATCCAAATACAGTAGAGTGAGCTGTTACGGATTCCAACCGTATTCCCGTACCAAACGTAAAAATTTTACTACAATGTATACAATAAGTCAAAAAGTTGTTATAATTTAAATAAAAGATTTTAATGAACAGATGCAGTATTATATACTGCACTGCAGCTGTTTTGTTTCGTTTAAGAAATGAGGAATTATATGAATTATATTGTACTTGATTTAGAATGGAATCAGAGTCCTGAGGGAAAAGAATGTTCAAAGTCCAATATACCTTTTGAAATAATACAGATAGGTGCGGTTAAGCTCGATGATCAATTTAATATAGTATCTGAGTTTGACCGGTATGTGAGACCGAAGCTGTACGAAAAGCTCCACAAAAAGGTGGAAGAAATTATAGATATTTCCATAGAAGAGCTTAATGAAAAGGGTGAGGATTTTGTGACTGCCGCAGATGATTTTTTTGAGTGGTGCGGCAGTGATTTTACATTTTGCACATGGGGAGGAACTGATCTGATAGAATTACAGAGGAATTGTGCTTATTACAAAGTGAACTATAAATTTCCGCGTCCGTTTCTTTTTTATGATTTACAAAAGCTGTACAGCATTAATTTTTCTGACGGAAAGACAAGAATTACATTGCAGCATGCAGTTGAGGAGCAGCAGATAAGTTCGGATTTTGAGTATCACAGGGCTTTAAATGATGCAAGGTATTCTGCTATGATAATGAAGGCGCTTGATTTTAACAGGGTAGGAAAATTTTACAGTATAGATACTTTTATCATACCGCAGAATAAAAAAGAAGAGATACACATTAATTTCGGAAATTATGAAAAATATATTTCAAGGGGTTTTTCATCAAGGGAAAATGCAGCATTGGATAAGGAAGTGCGCGCATGTAAATGCTTTATATGCGGTAAGCCTATGGATAAAAAATATAAGTGGTTTTCGACAAATGCAAGAGTTTATTATGGTCTGTTCGAGTGTGCCGAGCATGGATTAATTAAAGGAAGATTTAAGATAAGGAGTACTGATAATAAGAAATATTATGCAGTGAGAATACTTAAGCTTACAGATAAGATTGGAGAAGAGCAGATAAAGCAGAAAAAATTAAATGAGCTTGAGCATAGAAGAGCAAAAAGAAAAGCAAAATAGAAAAGAGGCAGAAACGATAATAATTTGAGTGTCATCTCAAATTCGTTTTTGCCTCTTTTAATTAAAACAATGAAAATACTACAGCAAGTCCAATGATTATCTGTATTATACAGAATCTGAACACAACCTGAGAATCTGACCAGTCTTTATTCTTTCTCATATGATCGTGTATAGGAGTTCTTAAATTCTGCATAATATTAAGCTTTAAGTAGCGCATACATGAAACTTTGATAAGGCCGAGACCTCCGTCAATTATAAGCATAAATGCCATAGGTACAAATAAAAGAGGTCTGTTAAGCTTTAAGAAAGCGATTGCTATAAACAGGCCGATTGCGCGTGAGCCGGCGTCTCCCATAAGCAGCTTGCTTGGAGATGCGTTGAACCAAAGATATCCTAATATACATACTACCATAAGGAGCACTGTGTGTCTGAAAAAGGGCTCTTCGCCGAAAATTTTAAATAATATATAAGTGGTTGCAAGCGTCACGCATGAAAGCGAGCCGCACAGACCGTCAATTCCGTCAGAACAGTTTGTTACGTTGATACTTGCCCATATAAGTATCACAATAAGTATACCGTATATAACAGGATTTAGTGTTACAGTCTTATTAAAGAATGCCAGTTCAAATGTATTAGGATTGTAATTAAGATATGTTACGGCTGCTGATATTGCTATAACAAGATCAATAATTCCTTTTTTTAATTCACTCCATGGCTTTGCGGAACTGTCATCAAGGTAACCGCTGAGCATTCCTGCAAGAATAAGTATAAGATAAATCATCAGTTCAGAATCAAGGGGAATAAATAATACGCATGAGAGCGTAAATGTAAGGATAAATATAATACCTGCGCCTCTTGGTTTACCTACGGATTTGGAACCGTTAATTGCAAAGGCACGTCCTGCATCTCGTGGAAGTATATTTTTTCCAAGAGTAATTGCTATACATGTAATTGCAAAGGCAAATATGACACTAATGAAGGTTATAAGTTTTATTTGACTGTAGTCGTCTACTAAAAAGTAAATCATGATGTACTCCTTCAAAATTGTAATTTAGAGCATAGTGACACACTCTTTATTATATATTTATTTATAGAAGTATATCACACAAAATTTAGAAAAGATAGGAAAAAATTTAAATAGTATTTTATTATGGATTATGATATACTAAATTTAATTATACGACAGTGCGATATTAACGGAATAAGTAACAGAAGGGCGGGGTTTCTATGAATAAAAAAGATACCACAGAGATTTTTTTGACAGAAGTTGATACCTATCTTTTTGGACAGGGAACGCATTATGAAATTTATAATAAAATGGGTGCTCATAAGGCTGTAAAGAATGGAAAAGAGGGCGTATATTTTGCAGTGTGGGTTCCTGCTGCAAGGGAGGTTTACGTTGTCGGAGATTTTAATGACTGGAAGGCATATGGTTATGATATGAAGCCGGTGTCTGACGGCGGCGTATATGAACTGTTTGTAGAGGGAGCAAAAGCAGGACAGTGTTATAAGTATCTTATTATTTCACAGCAGGGACAGGCTTTGTATAAGGCAGATCCATATGCAAATGAGGCACAGTTAAGGCCGGAAACGGCTTCAGTTATAACAGATTTGTCAGGTTTTGAATGGACTGACGGTGAATGGATACAGAAAAAGAAGACGGAAAATCATCTTGATGAGCCGATGTCTATATATGAGTGTCACATAGGTTCATGGAAAAAACAGGAAGATGGAACCGAAGACGGTTATATGAATTACAAAGATATTGCACATGAGCTTGCTGATTATGTTGCTGACATGGGGTATACACATGTTGAGCTTATGGGAATTGCAGAATATCCATATGATGGTTCATGGGGGTATCAGGTTACCGGTTATTATGCGCCTACGTCAAGATATGGAACGCCTAAGGATTTTATGTATTTTGTTGACTATATGCACAGCAGGGGTATAGGCGTAATTCTTGACTGGGTACCTGCACATTTTCCGAAAGATGCTCATGGCCTTGCCAATTTTGATGGAAGCTGTGTATATGAATATGCAGATCCAAGAAAGGGAGAGCATCCTGATTGGGGAACAAAGGTGTTTGATTATGGAAAGAATGAGGTTTCAAATTTTCTTATAGCTAACGGGATGTATTGGGCAGATAAGTTTCATATAGACGGATTAAGAGTGGATGCAGTTGCATCAATGCTTTATCTTGATTACGGAAGGACGGAAGGAAACTGGGTTCCCAATAAATACGGCGGCAATGGTAATCTTGAAGCAATGAGCTTTCTTAAGCATTTCAACAGCATGATGAGGAAACGTTTTCCGCAGACTGTCACTATAGCCGAGGAGTCAACAGCATGGCCTATGGTGAGTGGTGATCCTGATAACGGCGACTGTCTAGGATTTACATTTAAGTGGAATATGGGCTGGATGCATGATTTTATTGAGTACATGAAGCTTGATCCGTATTTCAGGAAGTTTAATCACAGTAAGCTGACGTTTAGTATGATGTACGCTTACAGTGAAAACTTTATCCTTGTGCTTTCACATGATGAGGTTGTGCATTTAAAGTGTTCAATGCTTGGAAAGATGCCGGGAGACAGAGAGGATAAGTTTGCTAATCTTAAACTGGGATATGCTTATATGTTTGGTCATCCGGGTAAGAAGCTGTTATTTATGGGACAGGAATTTGCACAGTGGAGCGAATGGAGCGAAAAGAGAGCTCTTGACTGGTATTTGCTGGAGGATGAGTCACATAAAGACATTAAGGAGTTTACAAAAAAATGTTTGCATTTGTATAAGGATTATCCGTGTCTTGCAAATACTGACTATAAGCCGGAGGGTTTCAGATGGATAAATGCAAATGATAAAGATAACAGCGTGTATTCATTTATAAGAATAAGTCCTGACGGCAGGAAGCATTTGCTGTTTGTGCTTAACTTTACACCTGTGGAGCGCAAGTCGTTCAGAATCGGTGTTCCGTCAAAAGGAAAATATAAACTGGTACTCGGAAGCAATGAGAAAATTCAGAAAAAGACGCTTACTTCATTGGCCGGAGATTGTGACGGATATAAAAATTCAATTTTGTTGGATTTGCCAAAGTACGGAGTGGCAGTTTATGAGTTTAACGGATTGAAGCTCGATAATAAAAAAGAACTAAATTAAAATATTAAAACTACCGATAAAACCTGTATAGGACAAAACCTGTACAGGTTTTTTGATTGCGGATTGTGGGAGTGCGAAGCACGAAACAATCTGTGTAATCATAATTAGGGTATCAAAAAGCAGGAATGAGGATTAAATATGGATTATACATTTTATGGTGCTTCTTTAGGAAATTCTAATGCACAGCAGGTTCCGGACACAACATCTATAAATATACGAAATAATACAGGTAAGGCCGGAAGTACAGCGACTGATAAGGTTACATTTGAGGGCGTGGTTGTTTCAGGTATGGCGGAGGATTCAAGAAAGCTTGAAAATAATACATACGCTTCACTTATAAAAGAGGCAGATGATGTTAAAGAGCAGATTATGGCGAGCGCAGAGGGTGCTAAAATAGGTCTTAAAGCACTTTTTAACAGATTAAACGGTTCTGAGGCAGTAAGGATTGATGAGGATGGTTTTAATCTAAATGATGCGACTGAGGAGGAGATGGTCAGCATAATTGATAAAATCAAGATAGAGCTTGCAGCGTATTGTGATGATTATAAGGTTACGGGAAGTTCGGTAAGCAATGAAAAAATACGCGAGGTTGTTGGAAATCAGGGAATGGCTGATGAGATATCGTCAAAAATGCAGAATGCGGGGCTTCCATTAAATGAAGATAATATTAATGATATAGCTTCATCACTTGAAAAAATAAATATTTTTTCAAAGCGCGAACCGGTAGGCGCCTTGAGTGAAGAAACAAAAAATTACATGGTTTCAAAATCAATACAGCCGACAGTCGAAAATGTATGTATGACAGAAAATATGCTCCGGCATGCAGGAAAGGCTGAGAACAATTTAAATAAAACAGCCGACAGTAATCTTACAGACAGAGAGTGGGAGCAGTTAAAACCTCAGGTACAGAAGGTTATTGCTGATGCTGGACTTGAGCTTAATGTAAAGAATTTAGATAATGCAAAAGCATTCATAAAAGAAGGAATACCGGTAACGGTTGACACCCTTTTATATAAGGCACAGTTAGATAAAGTAAGCTTTGCACCTTTGGATATTGCCGGAAAAATAATTAATAATATGGCGGCAGGCAAAAGTGCATCATCTGCTATAGTAACAGATGATACAGATATCATAAAGGAAGTGACGGATGCTCTTAATATTCTTGAAAATTTAGACAGGCAGCAGGTTGTGTATGCAGTAAAAAAGGCTGAGCAGACAGGTCAAGACATAAGCTTAAGAAGCATAGAGGAAGCGTGTGCTGTATTAAAGAACAATGCAGGTGCCGCAGATGCGGATTATAGTTTACAGGCATCAGAAATGCATACTGAAAGCAATGTTGAAGCAAATTACAGAAAGCTTCTTGAAATGCAGATACTTATGACTGCAAGCTCAGGAATGCATTTGGCAAGGGAAGGCGTATCAATAACGGCAATTTCTATTTCGGCTCTGCATAAGCAGCTTATGGCTTATGACAGGGAATGTGTTATGGAAAAAATTTCACGTCAGTTAGCGGATGATGTCGATTCGGAAAGAATTGATTATATACAGTCGCTTGATACGAGGAGAGCGCTTTATGATATAAGCCATGCACCTGATGTAATTATAGGTTCTGTATTAAAAAATTCAGATAATATGTTTAAGCTTCAGCTTTCAGCATTTGCGGAGTCTGGCAGCAGTTTAAGAGAACGTTTTAAGCGGGCCGGGGAGACTTACGAGGCAGTCGGAACCAAAGTGCGCAGGGATTTGGGTGATTCATTTAACAGGGCGTTATCTGAAAGCAGCAGAGACATTCTCGATAGTCTTAATCTTGAAAACACAAAGGCAAATGTTGATGCTGTAAGAATTCTTTCATATAATTCGATGGAAATTACAAAAGAAAGAATAGAGGAGGTTAAGGAACTTCACACAACTTTAAACAGCCTTATAAATAACATGACACCGGAAAAAGTCCTCAAAATGATAAGGGATAAAATAAATCCTATGACAGCAGACATACATGTTGTGGATGAATATTTAAATAACAGCACAATACAAAATGATGAGGCGGATGCAGAAAAATACAGCACATTTCTTTATAAGCTTGACAGAACAGACGGAATAAATGCAAATGAGCGCAGACAGTTTATCGGAATTTATAAGATGATGAATATGTTTACAAAGGATGCCGGGGCTGCTATAGGAAGTCTTATAAAGCAGAATGCAGATATAACAATGGAAAATCTGTGTATGGCTTATAACAGCAGAAGACATTCGGGAACGGATGTGTTTATTGATGATAAGAATGATATTAAGGTTGCAGCCAAGCAAAGCTATTATATGCATATATTTGATGAAACCTCGGCAAAGCTTACGCCTCTTACATTAAAAAATGTTAATGATGATAAAAAAATATCAGCAAGAAGTGTGGAAAATTTCGCTGAGACCGTAAATCAGATGTATGATGCGGATGTTGAGGCCGGTTATTATGATGAGTACATAGAAAAAATGCGACAGCTTTCAGATGTTGATGATTATGTGTTAAAAGAGATTGAAAATGCAGGTGAGCCGGTAACATTAAACAACATAGAGGCAGTAAAACAGCTTATGCAGGCAGGTTCTTTTGCTGAAATTGTTAAAAACAGCCGCAGGAGAGCAGATGCGTTTATTGAAAAGCTCGATGAGCCTGATGAGCTTGAAAAAGAATATACTGCATTAAAAGAAGAGTCAGATACGCAACTTGCTGAGGCAGTGAGGGGAAGCGGAATAGTCGGCGAGGAGGATGCAGATTATGAAACCATCAATAATTTAAGGCTTATAAACAGACAGATAGGATTTATATCAAAATTAAGTTTAAGACATGATTATAATGTTCCGTTTATGACAGCCGACGGCAGCAGTATAGGAATGATTAAGCTTACGCTTGTATCCGACAAAAATGAAAAGGGAAAGATATCAATACATTTTGAGGATAACGATATGGGAACTGTATCTGTTGAGGCGAAAGTGAACGGTACAAATATGGATATTTTTGGTATTTGCAGCAATAACAGAGATGTTTTGCATAGTAAATTAGAAAATGCGGCACAAAAAATCACGGAGGATTTTGGAATAGACCAGACTAAAGTGTATTGCAGCAGCAGTGAAATTGTGGGCAGGGTTAGATATGAAGATTCAGAAAATAACCGTGCAAACAGTGAGATGTACAGGCTTGCAAAGACAATTATTTTAAGTTTGGTATAATGAAAACAGGAATGGATTCCGATACAAATAACATAGGACTTGTTTTGTGGAGGTAGACATGAGAATAAATACAAATATATCAGCGATAATTTCAAATAATTCGTTACAGAAGTCACAGTCAAGACTTTCAAGATCTATAGAAAGATTGTCATCAGGATATAAATTAAACAGTTCAGCAGATGACCCTGCAGGATGTGCCATATCAGAAAAAATGCAGATGCAGATAAGGGGACTTGAGCAGGCAGACAACAATACTGCTGATGGTATATCTGTAATCCGTACAGCAGAGGGGGCGCTTGAGGAAGTTCAGACTATGCTTGTAAGAATGAAAGAGCTTACTGTTCAGGCGGCAAATGACGTCAATTCTGATGGTGAAAGACAGGCTATTCAGGATGAGATTGACCAGATTAACAAAGAAATAGACAGAATATCGGCAGATACTGAATTTAACACACAGCCGCTTTTAAATGGTAATCTTACAAGGAGAGTTTATTCAAACAAGACCGGAGTAAGGCAGCTTGAATGTTCAGACGGTTTTTTTGCAGGTGATTATGGCCTCACGATTCTTAATAATGCAACACAGGCAAATATAACTTTCGGACCAGTTAATTTTGCACCGGGTGAGACGATAACAAAAGATTTAGCAGGTACAGTTGAAATTAACGGATACAAGGTAGATATAAACGAGGGCGACGATTTAAATACCATATATACAAAACTGATGGATGCATCCGATAAAATAGGCGGTATCGGACGGATCAACGGAACAGGAATAGATATAATTACAAATAAATATGGCAGCAATCAGTCTTTGAATGTTAAGTGCACAAGTAAAGAATTAGCAGATAAGCTTGGTATTAGCGGTGCTGAGACAGATAAAGGACTTGTTGCACAGGGAACAGATTTAGAGGTTGATTTTGAGGCTGGAAGAGTAGGATTTGCTGACACAGCAGTTGTTTCTACACAGGGAACGGTTGTTACGATAAAAGACGTTAATAATAAATCATTTGTATTTGATGTTCCCGGAGATATAGTTAAAAATGGCCCTGTAAAGCTTGTTCAGGAGGTTACAGATGTAGGAACCATGAGCATACATATAGGCGCAAACGAATATCAGGCGATTATTCTTGATATTCCTGCAGTTACATCATATACACTCGGAACAGAGGGGATGAATGTAATGACAAGTGTGACAGCCGCACAGGCAGTCGCTACTGTTGACAGTGCAATAGCAAGAGCAAATGAAGTTCGTTCAAGACTTGGTGCATATGAAAACAGATTTGAGCATACTACAAATAATCTTGCTGTTTCTACAGAAAATTTAACATCAGCAGTTTCGGCAATGATTGATACAGATATGGCAGAAGAAATGACAGAGTATACATCGCTTACAGTTCTTACTCAGGCAGCCACATCTATACTTTCGCAGGCAAATGAAAGACCTTCTACGGTGCTCCAGCTTTTACAGCGCTAATAATTAATTTAAAGTCATTCGTATAAGATATTTTAAAGAATGGAAATGATTTGGTTATGAAAAAAGAATCTATAAAAGCTTATTCGTACAGGGTATCACAAGCTTCAAAAACAGAACTTATTGTGATAATGTACGATATGGCTATTGAGTATCTTAATGACTGCTTTATTTATGAGGAAGACAAAAAGCGTATATGTGAAGATGATGATTTTACTGTTAATATAAAGATGGCAAAGAGAGTTATAGACTCACTTATAAGTGCGCTTGATATGCAGTATGAGATTTCATCACAGCTTTTTAAATCATACTCTGTAATGTCCTCTTATTTAATAAAGGCATCATCTTCAAAAGATGGTGCCCTTATAGAGTCGGTTATTAAAATGCTTGAAATGTTAAGAAAATCATTTTATGAGATAAGCAGTCAGGATAAATCGGGTCCTGTAATGAAAAATACACAGCAGGTTTATGCCGGACTTACTTATTCCAATGCAGGAAGCTCTAATGAATTTTCAAATGACCCTGTTAATAACAGAGGTTTCATAGTGTGAAAAATCATGTTGATTTTAAAAATGAAGGCGTCTTTTGCGGCCATATTTCTTTTGGCGCTGAAGGCGCTTTATTTGATAGAAAATAACAAGGCCGATTAAAACAACTGCCGCTATAGCGAGCAAAATCCAGAGGTTTATGACTAAGCATTTTTTTGGTTTTAGCGTCTGGCTGTCTGAATTATCAAGGTATGGCAGGTTGCTTGCCTTGGCAACGGTATCGTCCGATGCAAATGTAATCTTTGCAGTTCCTACAATGTTATCAAAGTATTTAAAATTGACCTGTGCTCTGTAAATTCCATTTTCATTAGTTATCCGGTAATTATCATCTATATCAAGCGACACATCTCCAATAGAAGCATTATTTGGAAGTGTAAGTGTTGATGCACTTAATGAAAAATTAAAATCATATGTATTGTTAATTTTTGATGTATAGTAGTTGTCACTTGAAAAAAGAGAGCTTATTGAGCTTGTCGAGGTAGTAGTTTTCTGGAAGTTGTTAAATCCCCATTCAAAAAGTGTTCTTGTATCTTTAAAACGTTCATTTTCACCGGACTGGAAGCATACTGCTATAAGACGTATATCGCCTTTTTCAGCAAATGTCACAAGTGTGTTTCCGGCTTTGCTTGTATATCCGGTTTTTCCTCCCTTACAGTATTCATAATAGTAATCCCTGTTTTTAAGCATCAAATGGCGGTGTCTGAAATATCTTGAAGAACTTGTTTTGTTAGTAGGTGGTATTTCATAAGTTGTATAAGTTGAATCGATATTTACAAAAGTGGTGTTGTTGTAGCAGCCTCTTGCAATCATAGCCATGTCATATGCTGTAGTGTAGTGATTTTCATCATGCAGACCGCTTGCATTTGTAAAATGTGTATTTATTGCACCGAGCTCTTCGGCGCGCTGGTTCATAAGTTCAACAAAAGCATCAAGAGAACCGCTTGTGTGTTCTGCAAGTCCGTATGCAATTTCGTTGGCTGAGTGCAGTAAAAGTCCGTAAAGAGCCTGCTCTACAGTGTATTGTTCC
>SAMEA3387485__coassemble_1259_pt1 | contig 20024 bp, 17 predicted proteins | sample SAMEA3387485__metabat2_high_PE_030 | metagenome-assembled genome bin SAMEA3387485 (sample SAMEA3387485) | Felis catus | biome: Faeces | place: United Kingdom | collected 2012
GACATTGCGATTCCATAATAAGTTGCATGCTTTTTATTTATAATTTCATAAGCACTGTTCTTTACTGCTGTCGCAATTTCTTCGGTATTTTCCTTATGCTTATAATGACCACGCATTTCACACATTTCGCTTAATGGAACACCTGATACATTGGCTGATGACCATGCTACAACTTCGCTATCACCATGTTCTCCCACAATAAATGCGTGAACGCTCCGGCTATCCACTGATAAATGTTCACCAAGCTTACATCTTAATCTTGCACTGTCTAAAACCGTTCCAGAGCCAATGACTCTGTTTTCCGGAAAACCTGATAACTTTATAGCTACCTGTGTAAGAATATCTACCGGATTAGCAACAACCAACATAATTCCTTCAAAATCTCTTTTCACAATCTCTGGAATAATAGACTTAAATATTGCAACATTTTTATTAACAAGATCAAGTCTTGTCTCACCAGGTTTTTGTCCAGCACCAGCAGATATTATTACAATTGCTGCATCTGCTACATCATCATAATCACCGGCATAAATTTTCATAGGACTGGCAAATGGAATTCCATGACTAATATCCATTGCTTCCCCCTCTGCTTTATTCTTATCAGCATCAATAAGTACAATCTCAGTAAATAATCCACTTTGCATTAATGCAAATACAGATGCTGATCCGACAAAACCACAGCCTATCATTACTGCTTTTTTTGAATTAATAGTTTGCTTCTTCGTAATAATCTCCTCCTTTAATAATTCTCTGCATGTACTTCAAAATAACTCTGAGAATGATTACATACCGGGCATATCTCCGGAGCCTTAGTTCCTACTACAATATGTCCGCAGTTACAGCATTCCCATACCTTAACCTCACTCTTCTCAAAGACCTGTGCAGTTTCAATATTCTTAAGAAGTGCACGATATCTCTCTTCGTGATGCTTCTCAATTTCTCCTACAGCCCTGAATTTTGCTGCAAGCTCTGGAAAGCCTTCCTCTTCAGCCGTTTTGGCAAAGCCTTCATACATATCTGTCCATTCGTAATTCTCGCCATCTGCTCATAGCCTTCCTTCTTTGCAACAGAAGCGAAATAAGTATACTTATTTCTTGCCTGGGATTCTCCTGCAAATGCATCTTGTAAATTTTTCTCTGTCTGTGTTCCTGCGTACTTGTTTGCTGCCATTTCTTTTACCCCGTTTTCTTTACTATTTTTTCAAAATCTGATGCTGCCTGAATTGCTGTATTGATGATACAGCAATTATCCTTCTGCGCTGCATTTCGAACAAATGCCTTTAAAGGAAATATCATACCCCAAAAATGCTATTCCATGCGTATCATTAATCCTTTCCAGTAAGTATGGTATTTCATCCATATCTACATCTGACACATCGCCACATTTTACACATCTTACATGGTAATGATTTTTTAAAGTGAAATCAAAACGGTTCGGTCCATCAGGAACCTCAACTTTTCTAAGGGAACCTTCTTCAACCAATATATCAAGATTTCTATATACAGTTCCTTTCCCGATTGTAGGATGAGTTTTCTTTACGAATTCATACACTTCATTTGCTGTAACATGCCTTTTCATTTCATATACAGCATTTCGTACTAAATCTTTTTGAATGGTATTTCTTCTGCTTATCATCCGTTCTCCTTATTAGGATTTTTTCTTAATAAGGATTATATATCATTTTAATCTATCGTGTCAACACAAAATAGTAATCATTCCTAATTTTAAAAAAAGATGCCACTATAGAGCACCTTTTATAAAAATGACTATTCAATTTTTCGTTCAAAAACATATTCTGATTCTGATGACAAATCAGCCCTGAACACATACCCCAGTCTGTTAAATCTCTTGATATCAGTTGGATCTTCAATGCCTGTTTCGGCCATAAATCTGACCATTTCACCACGAGCCATTTTAGCATATGTACCTTTTGTTACCAGCTTATCTCCTGATAATTCACAAAATGTAATCGTAATATAATTGTCTTTGGAAGTCAGATATTTTTCTATGCATTTAGAATACTCTTTTGATGCCAGATTAACTATAATCCTGCTGTCATCAATCACTGAGTGATATAACATGTCTCCCCAGTAATCATACAAATTTCTTGCATCTCCTATCGCAGCTTTTGCCTGCATCTCCAGACGATATGGTGTCACCCCATCCATTGGTTTTACGACACCATAAAACGCTGACAATATTCTCAGGTGATTTTGTATATACTTAAACTGCCCGCCCTCGAACACCGATGGTGCCATATACTGAAAAGCAATTCCTTCATATGATAAAATAGCCGGAGTAAGCATTTTATCAAGATTCATATTTTCCAATCTATCAAAGTTTTGTTCTGCAATCTTGTCATTACATTTCCATATTAACTTCAGTTCCTCTTTGTTCTTACCCTTCATCCAATCCAATATTTCTTTTGTCTTATCAAGAAAAGCCGGTAACCCCACCGGTAATATGCTGTCGGTATCTGTAATCATCTTCTTTGCAGGTGATAATATAATCTTCATCAGCTTAATTCCTTAAGCATATTCTCCGGGTCATCTGCTGCCTTGACTTTGTCATTTGCTTTCACAATAATTCCATGCTCATCAATAAGATACGTAGTTCTTACTACTCCCATAGAAACTTTGCCATAATTTTTCTTTTCTTTCCATACATCATATGCTTCAATAACCTTACGCTCCGGATCTGCTAAAAGTGTAAATGCCAGTCCATATTTTTCTTCAAACTTCTTATGGGATGCTATAGAATCCTTACTAACACCAAGGACAACTGCACCTTTCTCTGTAAATTGAGGATATCTCTCTGAAAATCCACATGCCTGTTTCGTACATCCTGCTGTATTATCCTTTGGATAAAAATATAAAATTACTTTTTTGCCTGCATAATCGCTCAATTTATGCATATCTCCATTCTGATCCGGTAATTCAAAATCCGGGGCTTTTGTTCCTACTTCTAACATACTTTATTCCTCCGTTTCTATAAAAATAATCCGCTTTGATGTTACTTTATTAGCTTATTGATTTCAAAATGCGAAACATATGAAAAACCTTACGATATCATATTTTCATACATGAACTCTTATTCATTAATAAGCATAACCTTTACATAATCCTGTGACTTATCTCTCATAATCCTAATTCCCTCCTGAATATCAGAAAGAGAATATTCATGTGTAATAAACTCTTCCGGATGAATTCTGCCATCTGCCAGCATATTCAACGCATAATTCCAATCATCATCTTCATTTTGTGTATAAGATGAATTCCATGTACCGGCTATCTTTAACTGCTTTCTTAATATCTTCCAGTATATATCCTTAGATATGTTTATATCCGAATATGGATTTCCTACCAAAATAATATGTCCCGCCGTCGCACATAATTCCATAGCCTGATTAATAGTTTCATTCTTACCTACACACTCAAACACATAATCTGCACATATATTCTGCGCACAGTAATGTTTATTATCTACACCAAGCTTTGCCGCATACCTTTGCTGTGATTCTTTGTTTCCATATACATATACGTCATAACTTCCAACAGCTTTAAGAAACATGGTAAGCAGCAGTCCTATGGTACCTGCGCCAATTACGCATACTTTTGCCCCCTCCTTTATAGCAAACTGACGTATAGCATGTACTGCTACTGCCATAGGTTCAAGCATTGCAGCCTGCCTATAAGTAACACATTCCGGAAGTTCTATAAGATTCCATTCCGGAACCGCAACATACTCAGCAAATGCACCATTACAACGAGAACCAAGATAGTTATAATTACAACACATTTCATATTGCTTATTATTACAGCATTCACATTCTCCACAGGGTATAAGCGGAAATACACCTACTCTTCTGCCATTCCAGTCTGCATTGTCACAAGAAGTCTTAACAACTTTCCCTGAAAACTCATGACCAATTACAATAGGATGAACATGCGCTCCTGTCTTATATATTCTCGGAATATCCGAACCGCATACCCCCGCCGCCTTAACCCTAACAAGAACCCAGCCATCTTTTAGCTGCGGCTCTTCAATATTCTTATAACACATATCATTAACATCTTGTAACACCTGTGCCTTCATCTTTTCTCTCCTGCTGTCATCTGCCTGAACTTATCAAAATCTGCCTTCGTCGTAATCTTAAAATTATTCTCATCTCCCGGTATTATCACTATATCCATTCCAGACATAACAGCCGGCTCACTTGAGCCATTAATATTCATAATGGCATCCGGCAAGAGTTTTTTGTTAGCCTCAATATATGGCCTTAGCCTGAATACTTCAGGAGCCTGCCCCGCATATACATTGCTCCTGTCAAGCAAAGAGGTAACTGAATTACCGTCTTCACTGTAATATACTGTATCTTTCATCGAAAGTACCGGAAGTACACCATCATGTCCATGTAACGCCATAATACATTCTTCTATAAGCTTCTCGGATAGAAACGGTCTGGCAGCATCATGTATCATAACATTCACTTCTTTAGAATTCTCATTCACAAGAGAATCATTTATAGCAATAAGTCCATTATATATAGATAATTGTCTATTCTCACCCGGCAGTGCATATCCGGCAAATTTCTCAACCTTTTTAATACATTCCTGCCACGTAATATCTGCAACAATCCATATACTGTCAATAAATGAAGATGCATTAAATGTCTCAAGACAGTAATCTATTACCATTCTGCCATTATTCATAATATACTGCTTGGGTATGTCTGCTCCAAGCCTGCTGCCTGTTCCACCTGCCAATACCAATGCTACATTCATACACATTCCTCTTTCTGCCCGGACAACTTTTCTACAATATTGACATTATAAACTTCTTATCTCCTTTAATATGTGGTCATATGCTTTTCCCTTACCAAAAAGAAGAGTAGTTCCAAGCACAAAACCTTTTACTCCCATTGGTGCAAATGATGTTATCTTATCTGCACTACAGGCACCATCCCAGTACACTTCAAACCCCATTTCTTCATGAAGCTTAAGCAGTCTCTCAATCTTCTTTCCAACATAAGGAAGATACATCTGTCCTGCATTTCCAGGATTAACAGACATTACAAGAACCTTATCTACAATCTGAAGCATCTCCATAACCGTCTCAATACTTGTTCCCGGATTAATAGCTATTCCCGGAATCATCCCCGCATCGATTATCTTCTGCAAAGTCGTTGACGGATGATACTCCGCCTCAGGATGAATATATACTGTATCTCCTTTCCTTAATGAATCAAGAAAAAGATTAATATGTGTATTTGGATGTTCTATCATAAGATGCACATCTAATGGCTTTTCCGTTGCGGAACGAATATAACGCATATCATTAAGAGACATCGCAAAATTAGGTACATAACGACCATCCATAATATCTATATGAAATGAATCTATACCTGCCGCTTCCAATTCTTTAACTTCTTTCTCTAAATTGCCAAAATTGGCACACATCATAGATGCTGTTAATTCTGTATACATAGGCTGTTATCTCCCAATCGTATCAAAATGCAGATGATATTATAACATTTTAACTGCTAAATCTCAATAAATCGATATCCTCAGCTGCACAAAACTTTTATCATGCTCTGATAATCATCTTTCGTCTTCTTTCTTTCTGCCAGATGTTTTTTATCAATCCATCCACCATTAAAATGATGTATCGAATGGGTATTCTCGGTTATGCAAGTCTCCCCACTCATATAATCATATGGCTGAAAATAATCCGAAGAAAATACGGTCATTCCCTCGATTTTCTGCGTTGTATTGTCAGGCCGGAATCCTTTCTGTATTAACGGCATTGTCTCATAATATCCACATGTAGTAAAATTGTGACTTCCGTCTTCCATAATAAATCTTTCATTTATCCTAAAATCCAGTATCTGCTTAATCATAGGATGATGAGGAACTGCTCCGCTGCAGCCCCCCATATTAACATTTCCCCATTTTTCCACCCCGGTAAATGCTTCATATACAAGCAGATCATCAAGATTCCTGATTATTTCTACATCTGTATCAATATACAAACCTCCATAATTATAGAGGATGTCCAATCTTGCTATATCCGGAACAAATCCCCATTTCTTGGCTTCATATGCCTGCTTCATATACAAATTCTTCTCTACATCATAATTATCCTCGTCCCAACGGATAATTTCATAATCAGGGCAAAATTTCTTCCAGGATTCAATACATCTTACAAGATAATCAGGCATCCGGCTTCTTGAGAACCAGCAATAATTAATCACTTTAGGAATCTGCAGCCCGGCTGCACCGGCTGACAGCGTGTCTGTTCCTGCATTTTTTGCTCTAATCGCAAGTATTGCCGGAATAATAACCCCGATATTTTTTTTGAGTGTATTAATTGAATTAAGCACATCAACTATTCCCGCATAATTGCTGTTTGTAATAAGAAGTATTACATTCTCAGGCAGCTTATCAAGAACTTCCTGTGATTTAATCTCTATCTCCCTATTGCCGATATGTATAACCTGTTGCTGTTTCTTTCTGTCTTTGTCCACATAAAACAACAGATTATCAAGTAATCCATATTTGGTAATCACATATGGCATAATAACCTGTCCTATCATTCCTGCCCCATAGATTACAACAGGAGAATTATTATCATCTACATGCTTTTTAACTTTCTCAAAGGAATCATACCTAAGAATCATACTTCCTCCTTATGCATACACTATATAACTGACATCATGCTCATCAAGGTAATCGATGATATCAAAATATTCCTTCCAGTTCAATATCTTATACTTTTCAACTATAAGCTGGCAGTCGTTATATTCTTTATCTGTTAATTTGCAAAAATCCTCTGCCTCAGACTTTGTATGAATATAGTATGGATTATTATAATTTTTATATCTTGAAAATCTTCTATTAGCTCCATGCGCCGTAATTCCGGCATCATTTGGCCACTGCATATAATCACCATACATCATCTTAAGTGTTTTATCACAATTAAATGGACACAAAAATTCTTGATTTTCAAACAATATCTTACCATATGGTACAATATCTTCTTTTGATGCAATCCCATGCCAATTTTTAATTTGATCGGTCTCTAATCCATAACATACTTTGGCTGTTCCGCTATACATGAATATGTCACTTTTCTGTCTTATCTGTTTATACCATTTATCTCTATAGGCAATGGATTTATCTGACAATTGTTCAAATTCTTGTTTTGTTTTTAAGTCAAACTCCAGCAATTGTTCAAAGCTAATATTCTCATTATAATAATCTAATGGAAAAATGTCTAAAACATTGATTTCATATTTCCCCTTAAAAAATACCTTAACAAATTTTCCGTTCGAACATAATGCATAATCATTTCCGCACGTTTCAAGAAAAGCATACATTTCTTGATATAATCCGTTTTCATCATAACATGAGGTTTCAGATTCCAAAAAAAGAGCTTTGCTTGTATAATACGTTATCATTTTATCATATTCAGACCGCAGCATCATAAAATCTATATCATCATCCCACGGAATAAATCCGCCATGTCTGACTGCCCCCAACAGCGAGCCACTGTCCAACATAATATCTAAACCTGCCGATCCCATGTCCATGCTTAATCTATAAGCACACTCTAATAATCTTAACTGGAACTTTCTTGCTTTTCCTCTTACATGCTTTATATTACGTATATCAGAAACAGAAACAAAGAATTCCACCTGCTCCTGCGCACGTTTATCCTGTTCCTCTGCATAATAGGCCATCAGTCTGTATATATCCTTTTCCATGCAGTTGTTTAGGAAATCATCAACTGTTGTGCCTGCTTCTTTTATATAATTCTTTAAAAATGTATAATTCAAAGCCATTTCAATACCATACTCTTTATTCAGCTGATACTTTATCTGAGTAAAAAACTCCGGTTTTGCCGCAATAACAATTACACATTCATCTATATATTTATTTAATTCTGATGGCGGAAGCACTTCTATTCCTTCTATCCGTTTCCCATGTAATTCGCTGTTATTATCTGACCAGAACATAACATTTTCTCTGGTAAAAAACTGTAATGCCTGTTTGCCAAATAACCCTGTTCCAAAAATTATGATTTTGCGCATTGTTTTAGTAATACCATCCTTTAAATATATATTTTTTCATTTGCGATGTTATAGTATTTCTCACCGTTAAGATTAGGAGTGGCTATAATTTGCCTGTCAAAATCCATTTTTCTCTTATCCGTAATTAACACCTTCTTCTAACCCTTTCTCCCTTAAAATTTTAAAAATATCTTCTTTTTTTTCAACGGATACAATAATAAAGCTATTTTCATCATCTAACTTTAACTCTGTTGGTTCATAAACAGGTAACTCATTTATAAAACTCTGTTTTTTCACTGATACAATATAACCTTGCAAATTACATAAAGGATAATTTTTTTCTATCAGTTGTTTATATATTCTTCCTTTTTTACCAGCCCCATATAAAAATATCTTTTTACTGTTCAAATAATTCTCATACTTCTTTAAAACCTGCATTTCATTTATAAACATACAACGATATGAAGCCTCTTCATATCCATATTCTAAGTACGCATTTTCAAACCATTGTCTTAATTCTGCATTATATCCCCATGGTTCGCACGTATTCTCGCGCTTTTTATAATAAAACTCTATATTACTTCTATCCCTTTCATCCAACTCAGCATATTCTATATTACTACAAATAGCATCAAACATTTTTTTACCTTGCTCGTTATTAACAGATATTATACTCAAATGATTTTTTTTAAAACCATGATTTTTAGCCATTTCTTCAAATGCAACGTCACCCATAGTTATATTTGAGGCATGTATATTTTCACATAGCATACAGGAAAAACAAGGTTTTCTTATTCCTGCTGAACTTACAAATAAATTTGTAAGTGTATTATCATTATAACTATCTGAAACAATAATAGAACCATCGGCTTTTTTTACAGAAAACTGATAATTGTCACTGGTATTCTCAGCCCTAAAATCAACCATCATTACACTTGTATTTAGACTATCTATATAGCTTTTATAATATTTTTCATCCAGTGTTCCATGGCAATAAAAATCAAGTAAATATAAATTAGAATATTTGCCGAATCGTTTTAATACAGATAAGCATTGACACGGAGTCCCTATAAATAAAACCACTACATTTTTCGATAAATAATATTCCATCTCTTGCAAACAAACTGAAAAATTGCTCCATACATATTTTGATTTCCGTAATTTATCCAACTCGTCCACTTTTCTTACTGCAATATGTTCTACCTTTCGACACCCATCTACTAATGCAGCACCAAAGACAACACCATCCTGACAAAAAATCCACTCTGATACTGCTGTCATTATCCCACCTGAAGAGCTTTTGTTAACCACATCCTTATTTATATGTCTTCCTACATAATGATAATTTTTCATTTACAAAACTTCCTTCAAAGCCTCTATAGATATTTCTCTCAAGTCATCCAATTTTTTATTTACAATAGAGTAATCAATACTTAATCCAAAATCGCTTACATTTTCTTCTATTTCAAGTAGTTTCAACAATGTCTGCGATCTATTTTTTACATAAGCTACCTGATTAAATTTAACCTCTTTATTAAAAGAAATACTAACCATTAAGCCATGAAACATTGATGTTGCAACGCATTTTGCATTTTTAATCAACCCTAACCATTCAAAAGTCCTCAATTCAAGCATCCTGATACTTCTGTCACACCACTTATTAATATACCCTATACTAATTATCTCCAAATTGTTCTTTCTGGCATACTTTATAGTTTCTTCTATAAAATCTTCATCAAACTCAACTCCATATACAGCAATATAGTCCTTATATCGTGGTTTTTTTAACTTTGTGTCATTTTTAAAATCATACAGAAGCGCCGGATCTAAAACAATTTCCGAATTATCGTTATTAAGTATATCATCAACTATTTTCTTTGAATGTTCATCTCGAACCGTTATTTTATTGTATTTTTTTAAGCCATTCTTTACCCATGGTAATAAATCTTCTTTATTAGTTTCACCAAAACTTGCAGCATATGAAATTATTGTTTTTGAATTAATATTATTTCCTATAAGATGAATATCATTTCCCATATCATTATGTGAAAATTCCCATATCGAATCTGAACCTGTAATAAAGACATCATATATTTCATCTTCCAGCTCTTGCTCTGTAATTTCTTTGGAGTGTCTTATTTCATCCCAACTATATGAAAAGGCATTATATAATTGAATATCTTTTTTATAGTAAGAATCCCAATGAATTTGATTTAAATAAGCGATATGATAAACTTCATCTTCTGGTTTAGCCAAACTCCTTACTACATTATTTAACGCATATGCTTGTACCCACGCTCCGTAGTTTGGTACTCCCCAATATGTTAATATTCCGATCTTTTTCATATCTGTTACCCTTTCTTTTTGATATAACAAACATATTATTAATCACATTTCTAAAATAATATAGAATCAATACTACATTGACAAAAGTTGCCTTTACATTCTATATTTGCTCAATCTTTTTTAACACATAATCCTCGATTTGTCTTTTTTCTATGATTAAAAGCCTTTTATCTATAGTCATAAATCCCAACTCGTCTGTATATATGTAATCCAGACTTTCAAATGCATTCCTTCTATCATCTATCTGATAATATTTAACTGGTGTCTCATAAACCAATGAAGGTATAGTTGCATGAACCATATCTGTATACACCTTATCTGCATTGGCATATAAAGTTAAATATTCAAATGGACTGTCCGATACAAACAAGTTATTTTTAGACAAATATCTTGTCCTTTTTGAATTAAGTGTATATTGAAAATGCCATGGATGAACATACTTATCTCTATCCGGTAATTCTAATGGTTCATCTGATCTGTTAAATGTTGAAACTATATAATCTTTATGGCCCAATCCCTTAGGATTATATTCATCATCAAGCCAGAATGCACAGTCAAGCCCTCTCTTACACTCAAAATAATTCGAATATAAATCATATGTTTTTTCATCTCTTGTAACTATAAACAAAGGCTGTAACAATTCCATTCCTCTAAGCACATCTTCTCTTTCATCGGAATTATATTTTTCACCTCCCATACCTATAAAAGCAACTTGTTTACCTTTTCTCTTTAATGTTTTTGCATATTCATAAGTTATGCTGCCACCATTTCTAAAGAATTCACTTGTAGCATACATACCTGCAAGAAACAGCACGTCTGGTTCAAAAAATGTATCATTTTTAAAAGCTCTGCTTTCTGCAAAATCCGGCAAATATTTACCAGACATAGGCGATACACACGCATAATGAATAGCATCATTCCTTTTTGCAAGATTTTGAATAATTGCTTTAACACCTAAATCAATAAAAGCTTCTCCAACGTTAGTAAACCAACAATTATTATTTGAGCAAATATACATATACTATCGCCTTTCCTCTAACTCCATCAACAGTTCTTTTATAAAAAAATCATCTGGTAACTTTACATCTATTATTTCAACATTATCTTTACCCCATATTAAGCAAGGAGTCTTCCCATTATTAGATGTCACCAAAAGTCTGTCTCCACTTATTTCTTGTGCAGAATAATATGAAAATAAACTTCCAGAATCGTCGTCTATTTTTCTGATTTCTATCTTATTATCCAGGCAATCAAATATATACATCGTGTTTCCATTATATGGAAGTCCATATATACAATTATTAATGATAAAACTGCACTCATAATGTGTGGAATCTTCATAATTATCATCTACCCGTATAACCTGTTGCGATTCATCCAATAAATTATACTTCAATATACCATCGGTCAATTTTTGAGGCATTAAATATAACATGCCCTCTTTAACATATATATCAGTATATGTCCCACTTGAAACTTGAACTGGTATATTCTCAATTGTATTATCAGACACATCATAACATTTCACTTCGGTATTGTTAAATGGACAAAAATATATTTTATTCCGTTCTAAACAAGAAGATTTATATGTTGCATGTATATCCCCGGAATATGAATAAATTCCAATATCTATTCTCTCTATTTCCTTTGAAATTAAATCTATAGACAATAAACAATCATAATACGCTGGTGTCAGATAAACCTTATCTCCGACTATATAACTATCCCAAAACGGAAGATATTCACATTTATGCTCTGACCTTGGAATTGCCATATATTCAATATTATTATTACTAATATCATATATGGCAATTTTTTGATTATCTCTTACCGGTAAAAACCATATCTCATCATTATATAAAAATGCTGAACAATAATTATTCCTATCATTTTCTGCCATAAATATATTTTTTATTTTTGTTTCTTTACTATTCAGATTATACTCTATCAAGCCTCTATTGTTAGGATCAGATATATATAGCCTGTTATCACATTCTGCTGCAGCACAGAATGTCAAGTATTCTTTTTTATCAAATTTTAAATAATTCATTTCGTACCTCTTAAAATTTAATAAGACATTCGTTTCATACGTTTTATAATTACCTATTTCGTAATAACCCATGCTCTAAACAACCCGTCAGCATCATAACCATCATAAGATATTTTATCTACTATTTTTAAAGAGGACTTTGTTCCATTAATTGCATTTTGAAATATATCATCCTCAAACCACTGCTCCCAGTCGTCTATTTCAAGCATTCCCAGTGCCTTTTTAAATTTATCCACAACGACTACCTTTCCGCCATCCTTAGTTACTCTTAACATTTCCTTAATGGCATTATCAGGAAATATTGCATGTTCCAAAGACTCTACCGCATAAGTTATATCAAATGTATTATCAGCATATGGAATCTGAGTAAGCGTTCCATTCTGCTTTATAATTTTATCTGTCATTTCTTTCATGACTTTATCTGAAATATCAACTGCATATAGCTGTGAATCCTTTACATCTTCTAAAAGATTAGTCAGGAATCTGCCTTTTCCGCAGCCAACATCAAGTATTTTCTTATTCGCTTTCGGCACTGATTTAATCTCTTTCAGGATAACCTTATATCTGCCGTCATCCTTTGAAATAAACGATGAAAAATTATCTGCCTGCATATCAAATTCTAATCTATTCTTATAGAAAACTGCATCCAGATAATACTTAACAGCCCAGCTTATCTCTCCATCCGGTATATAATCCGGATATGCCTTTTTATCTGTCGGTTTCGGATTATCCGTTACCGCATAGCTTCCATACCATCCACCTGTTTGATTTTGAAGCTTGGCAGCATATGTTAATGCTTTATTTCCTCTTTCTATATCGCCAAGTTTGTACCATGTAATCGCCAGCTGAAACATTCCTGTGGAACACACCCAGTCAACATCCTTAAATGCCGATATATACCCTTTTTCATCCAATACTTTAGAAAGCTTATCCATTGCCTCTTTTGCAAGCTCCAACTCCCCGATATCACAGAGTGCTTCCATAACATATGAATAAAAATGTGACAAGAACCCAAAATCCAAAATCTCATCTCTATAATTATTAATATAATAATCAGCAACCTTTCTTGCCGCATTCTCATACTCAGGTTTATCAAACAGTCTGGCTGCATCTATTAAAGGGGACAGACAATAAAGATGTATCAGTTCTGAACATACCCCATCATTTCCCCACGCAGCCTTAGACGGGGTAACCAATCTACCTTCCTCTGTAATCTGTCCTAACAACCAGTCACATCCTTTTATCAGGTTATCCTTTACTTCAGGTTTTATTGGATATATTGCTACTAACCCCTTTAAAATCTGGGCTGTATCAAACACATATGGGTCTTTATCATCAGTATCATACCACGCTCCCTCTTTATGCTGTATCGTGCATAGCCAGTTAGCATATGTATCAGCCAGATCTCTAAAGCCCCATCTTAACAATGTTGGAATATAGTAACCTGTAACCTCTGGATAACTCTTATAATACTGAGAATTATTAATTATTCCCTCTCCTTTTATTGAATTATTAATTATCCAGTTCTTAGCTTTTTCAGTAGTCTTTATCCAGTCAACCTGTCCGGATAATTCCGTTTTTTTATAATTATTAACCAGCTCAAGGTAAGTTATGTATTCTGTTATTCCGGCATTTTCTAATTGTTCCGCTAATATACTTGCTTTGTGTGCATCTACGGCAATTACAATCTGATAAGACTTTGCAAGTTCCTTCATCGCATCGAAAGATTTCACAACCTTGCCATTAACGGTCTTGCCTTTCAGATCAGGATTATTATCTACATAGCAATATACCTTTTCTTCTCCTAAGTAATTTAAAGCCTTGGCACCAAATGCTCCAGCTCCAAACAAAACCACTTTTTTACTCATATCTATTTTCCCTTTTCTTCTAAGCCATTGTAAATCGACAGGCATTTCTCCATTCCAAAAGATATCAGCCAATTCATCATATCTTTCAGAATTCTGCAGCCACATTTCCTTGAATAATCCAGTCTTAATTCCCACAGGAATCTTATCATTCATATTCTGAACCATCCATAATCTCAGGTCATATAACTTTTCTCGAACCTGTATCATCTTAGTTTCTGATAAACTTCCTCCATGACGTCTGTATTGATACAACAATCCATCTACATGTCCTATATCACACATGTTCCTTATTCTTAACCAATACTCATAATCTTCTACTAAGAACCAATCTTTGCTATAGCCACCTACTCTTTTTGCCACATCTGCTCTATACATGAAACATGCACCTATGCAGTTGTTACTAAATATATCTTTTGGCTCAGATCTAAATAATCCAGTTTCATTACCTTCCTCATCTATGAATTTCATATCAGAATATACAAGTCCCACATTATTGTGTTCGTCCAGATACTTTACCATTCTTTCAATAGCGTCCGGTTCATAGATATTGTCATCCGACGTCCATGTATAATATTTACCGTAAGCCTTTTCAAATCCATTATTCAAAGATGTTGGTATCTTGCTGTTTACCTTATTGTATATGACCTGAATTCTATCATCTGATTGCGCATATTCTTTCATAATTTCAGGTGATGAATCTGTAGAACAGTCATCAACAATTATTAAATTCCAATCTTTGAACGTCTGATTCAATACGCTGTTAATAGATTGTCTTAAATATTTTTCGCCATTATAAACAGGCATCACTATGCTAACAACTGCCATTTTTTCTCCTATTACTTTAATATTGCTGATACAAATAAATTATCCATATTAAAACTATTTATATAGGGAAGCGTTATCATATTTTCTATCTCAAAATCTTCTTCAAGCAAAGAAAACAACCTACGCTCATCCCATTGTCTTACATGTGTTTCACTTTCACAGTTAGCCTGATATGGTACGGAAATCAATAATCGTCCCCCCCTATTTAACACTCTCTTAATCTCCTTTAAAACATTCGTCGGATCAAAAACATGTTCCAGACATTCCATACACGAAATAACATCCATAGTGTTATCTGAAAATGGTATTTGCTCTGCCTTTGAACAAACTGCTTTTATTCCATTATCCGCAAGTCTTAAAACCCTTTTCTCACTTAAATCCACTCCATACAAATCATATCTGTTATTGTCTAAATGAAATAATAACTCTCCATTTCCACACCCCAGATCACATATACATGCTTTTTCCGTATAATGCATTTCTATTATCTGCTTTATCAACCTCATAGCAGGTCTGTAATCAAAAAATTCGTCATCAAAAATTTTATCAAATCCGCTATACAAATTTTCCAGACAACTCTCTGCTTCTCTGTATTTTCCTGATGACACTAACTCAACCAAATTTTTGTTCATTTCTGAACAATGTGTTTTTCTAAAAAAATTCTCCTGATTTTCGTCACTGAATAAATGCCTTTTTATTCTTTTATCCCATCTATACCTTGATAATATTTCATCATCTATATATCTGACTACTTCTGGGTTATAAAAGAAATTCTTCTCATTTCTCCCATAACTTCTATACCATTCGATCTCTAATGATTCTAACCATTTTTCCGTTTCTGTATCATTGAATGTAAGTAATACTGCAACATTTTCTTTTTCTAATGCCAATCTTATTCTATCAGATATCTCAACCCCATGGATTGTAGTTCCTATCTTATTTTCATCTGAATCAACAATATATTTTACTTGACAATGACTCGGTTTATAATCCAAAAAATTTCTGGCATTATCCCCTCCGCCACATAGTACTATTTTTTTATCAAACATGCTTTTACCTCTTAATATATAGCAATATAACGCTTAATGATATAATTAAGTTCACAAAATTTATAACACACGAAAAAAAATCACAACATATTGCCAAATTTTATGCTTCATTTCCCAATCTCGATTTTTGTCACATTTATTTGTTTATAATCTATCTTTACTATTATCTCACTATTAATACCATTTTTTTCTAAATACTGCTTAACCAAATCACATACACAATCATTAAGAATAGCTATAATTATTCTGTCAGGTCTGGTTTGCATAATAGTTTCCGGCGCTTCTATATGATATCGTGTCTGTCTCATATTCTCCCATTGTTTATCAACTATAGATAATCTGGTTATATTCTTATCTCCTATAAAAACATCATACAGACTTCTTCCAAATCCTCCTGCACCATATATAACCACATTTCCCCGAATTCCACTGAGTTCTCTAATATAAGGTATCACTACTTCCGGTCTCTTAAGCAACATAACAAATGTTATATATTTATTCAACTGAGATATCCATTCTGTCCGTTTTTTTATTCCTTTAATTTTATATAAATCCAAATACAAATCTTTAATCCGTTCTATTGGTAACTTCGTCCTCATCATTGAAGCTTGATGTTGTCTATAATGATATGGAACATCTGATTTTATAAGCAACGATTCTGCTATGAATACCGTCCTAAAAAAGAAATCCACATCTTCTCCTATTGTTATACTATCTGAAACCTCATCTATTATTTCTAAAAGAAGAGACCTCTTTATCAATTTGCAGCACAAATTAGGTAATATACCGAATTCAAAAAATACTTCTGAACTAAGCATTTGGGGAATGATATTCTTATGTATTTTTTTTAGATTATAAAAACCGTCTTCTATTTTGTTAATCTTATTTTTAGAATAATTCTCATATTCCTCTATCATTCCATATGCAATAATATCTGCTGTTCCTGTACATACATTTTCATATAACGTAATATCTATCCAATCATCCGCATCAACAAAAGTAATATACTCACCTCTTGCCATCCTTATACCATCTTTTCGCGCTCTGACCAACCCCTCATTATCCTTATTAACAATCACAATCCTGTCATCATTTTGCTTGTATTTTTCGCATATAGCAATACTTGAATCAGTAGAGCCATCATTTATAAGTATAATTTCTATATCAGAATACGTCTGATTAACAATGCTTAACAGACATTTATCTAAATATTTTTCTGCATTATATATTGGAACTATTACTGATATCATTCTCTGTACTTCCCTTTATTTATTAAATGCTTTATATTTTCACAACCTTTAATAGTGCATCAACAATATACTTCGACGCTTTTCCATCTCCATAAGGATTATTTGCCATACTCATCTTATTATATATCTCCTGATTATCCAGCAACTCCTTAACGCCTCTATATACTGATTGTCTCTCAACTCCAACAAGCTTTAATGTACCCGCCGCAACTCCCTCCGGTCTTTCAGTATTTTCTCTTAATACCAAAACCGGTTTTCCAAGAGAAGGAGCCTCTTCCTGTACTCCTCCGCTATCTGACATTATCAGAAAACAGCGTTCTATATAATTATGAAAACGATATACATCCAATGGTTCTATCAATCTGATTCTGTCATTGTTTTTAAAATATTTGTAAGCTATTTCTCTCACTTTAGGATTCTTGTGTAACGGATATATAACTTTAACATCCTGATACTCATATATAATATCATTGACAGCCTGAAATATCTGCTCCATATTCCTGCCAATATTCTCTCTTCTGTGTGAAGTAAGTAATATAAGCCGGCTGTCCTTTGCCCACTCAATATTCTCATCCGAAAAAGATTTATCAACTGTAACTTTCAAAGCATCTATCACTGTATTACCTGTAACAAATATATTGTTCTCATCTTTGCCCTCATCCAGCAAATGCTTTTTGGCAGTCTCTGTAGGAGCAAAATAATAATCACATATCATATCTACAGCCTGTCTGTTAAACTCTTCCGGATAAGGTGACTTAATATCATATGTTCTAAGTCCTGCCTCCACATGTCCAACAGGAATATTCCTATAAAATGCTGCCAAAGCAGCCGCAAAGGAAGTAGTTGTATCGCCATGAACAAGCATAATATCCGGCTTTTCCTCATCTAACACCGAATTCATTCCCTGCAAAACCCTTGAAGTAATGTCTGTAAGCGACTGACAATTCTGCATTATATTTAAATCATAATCAGCTATTATACCAAATAACGAATTAACCTGATCCAGCATTTCCCTATGCTGTCCCGTCAGACACACAACGCACTCAATTTCTGGTCTGCTCTTCATTTCTAATATCAACGGACACATTTTAATAGCTTCCGGTCTTGTGCCATATACAACTAACACTCTCATATATATATCTCCAAAAAAATTCCGTGTATTTACCCATACACGGAATTCACACATTCAATAAATATTGCATCCCGACTTCCATGTCTATAGGATATATGTCTACTTTTACATATAACCTATATATCGGATGTTATCAGCATAATATTAACCCCTGCCTTGATTTAATATATCTCTTTATGCCTACACCCCATAATTCATTATCATAACTGGTTTACCTGCATTCCTGTATTCTTGCACCAGCGCTGATGTGTCGCCATAATATGCATCGCATTCCAGCAACTTTGCTTTATCATTCTCATCACACATATGTCCGATTTCTTTATTCACATAATATCTTTGCAGTCCATCCAATTCATCTGCAAGTCTTAAATCAATCTCCGGAAGCACATTACCGACAAGCTTCTGAACGCACCAGTATACCTCTGTTTCACTGTTGTATGCTGCAAATACGTCAATTACATTCTTTATCTTATCTGCTACCACATCCTGATTCTCCATCAATCCACTGATAGATGTATAGAACAGAATCTTCCTTCTCGAACAATCAGCAGTTTTCGGACTTTCTTTTTTGCAAGCAAGAACCTTAATCTTTTCTTCCCACAGCTTCTTTGTATCATTTCCTGCGAATTCCGTAAGTTTCGCTATATACATATTTCTCATATTATCAGACTGCACATATACTTCATCAGAATTAACAACCCCCGGAACAGTACAATATGATGACATATTTTTATATTCACGCTCATTACCGGCGTCAAATTCTTTCAGAGTAAACGACTGCACATACACCAGCTTATCTGTACACTGCTTAAGCTTATCCGTATACCATTTTTCCGGCACGCTGATTGCTTTATTCCAGATATCATATGGACATTGAATATATATAACATCAGGATGATAAAGCTCTATATCCATATCTGACACCATGTTCAGCTTTAATTCCTCCGGAAAATCATGTTCTTCGTTTACCTTTTTAGCCAATCTTCCATCATATTCTTTATAATAATATGGTGTCACAACAATCCGGACATCCGTATCAGTTCTTGATATCTCATTCTCATATATGTTTTTCACATACTTCCACTGTTCTGCTTTATATAGCATGAATACAACTTCTCGTCGTGCCAGAACCTCTTTATTTATAATCTGCCTTAACTGCCCAATCTCGTCTTCCAGTCTGCCTTTTCCACTTTCATACATCAGGAATATTTTCTCACACATATCTTCAATACATGCAACAGATTCCAATCCCTCTCCCCTGATATGTTCAATAAGATTGCCAATATCTATAATATTTTGCTGGAGCCCTACCAGCTTTTCACGTGCTGCGTCAATATTACCATTCTTGAATCCATGTCTGATTTCTTCAATCATATTTTCCGCACAAATCAGCTTCTCCCGTATAAGTTCTTTATATCCGCCGCTTCCTCCTG
>SAMEA3387485__coassemble_1407_pt1 | contig 17253 bp, 8 predicted proteins | sample SAMEA3387485__metabat2_high_PE_030 | metagenome-assembled genome bin SAMEA3387485 (sample SAMEA3387485) | Felis catus | biome: Faeces | place: United Kingdom | collected 2012
CTTGCATATGGCAGCGAAAAAGCTAAGGAACTTTTCAGAGATATGATGCAACAGGCCGCATACGAATTCGGATTTGAGACTGATGATATCCCTCTTATGATTGAGGCCATACCTGTTTCCTCCGACTGTATCATCCTCATAGTCACAAAAGTTGAAGACCCTGAAGAATTAGACACAAGATTCTCAAGATTTTCTCCTTCGGACAGCGATTTTGATGAATTTGATTATCCTGATGATGAATATCTTGACACATTATCAGCTGTTGATGACTTCAATAAAACTGATACTCCTCCTATGACAGCATCTGATGAACTTGATATTCCTGATAAAGATGCTGCAGGGGACATAATTAATTTATTCAGCAAAGTTAAAGATTATCTTAACAAAAGTATATCAGAGCTTTCAGCGGATACTAATATAACAGGCAACAGTAATATTATAAACAACGCTTCTGATAATAATACAAATGCTGATAAACAATCAGCTTCTGATAACTTTGTGTCCATTAAGGATTCAATAAACGGAACTGTTGCTTCTGTTTCGCAGGATAAATCAAAAACAAATTCTAATCCTGTATTTAAGATTTTTTCATTTGATAATTTTGATACATTTATAAAGGCAGCTCACGCAGTCAGCTGCATCTACAGTGATAAAAATTCTTTATTCAAATGTGAAAAAACCTCTTCTTATTATCTCGTACTTGAGAAAACATCATGCAAGGCAATAGATTTCAACAAAACCTGCAATATACTTTCAGAGTATGGTTGTAGAGAAAATGCTACTTTGGCGCGTATAGATTTTTTTGAAGAGCATTACAAATGTATAATCAAATCAAGAGCTATACAGGTTGCATCAAATATATAAAGTAAAAAGCATCTCATACCACGATTTTATTCGCGATATGAGATGCTTTTTTTACTACATTATTAATTATTTAGCTGTTTTTCTCTTCTTTGAATCAAGATATAAATATCCTAAAGCAAGAATTGAAACAAAACCTGCAATACCATAAACTGCCATACGGCTGCTGTCTCCTGTCTTAGGAGGCTCTGCCGGTGTTGATGGTTCTGTTGGATTAGTAGGCTCTGTCGTTGTGTCCTTTGGAACATATGCAACCACAAATGAACCTAAGCCCTTAGTTGTAACTGCAAAACTTCCCTCTGAACGTTCAGCATTAAGCACTTCAACTTCTCCGCTTTCTGTCAGACGATATACAACAACATCAATATTGTTATAATCAATACCCTCTTCATAAGCAAATGTAAGCTTAATATTACCTGCGTTCATTTTAACCATTTTGCCATCAGCCTTGTTAAAAAGATTAATGTCATAATACTTTAAGTTTGTTCCTACAGGAAGCTTTATGCCCTGATTAGCAAGTGCCTCATTAAGTTTAGATACGTTTTCATCCTTTGCAGCTTCAACTCTCAACTCGACGTCTGAATTTGCTACTGATGAATTATTTTCGTCAACAATTACTGTATCTTTTTCTGCTTCTGCACCTGTCACAACATCCTGATTCTTTGAAACATCAATATTTGTATCTGTCTCTTCGCCAGGAACATCCGGTGTCTCCGGATTTTCAGTGTCTGGAGACACAATTGTAGTCTTTTCAGGCTTAACAGATATTGCTGCTTCACTTGTTATATCAAGTCTTGCACCTGTATCTGCCGGAGCTGTATCTTTAAGCTCAAGCAATCCGCCCATTGCAATAGTACCATTAGCATTTCTTGTCGGAAGCTTTGTAACATCAACACTTACAAACCAATCATCAAGAGCCTGAACACCCTGATTATTGTATGATGCATTTCCATCATAAATATAGTTCTTTGCACTGTGAAGTGAGAATGGAATTAAATCTTCCAAATCTGTATTATCTTTGTTATTTAACGAAATAAGTCCGTCTACAACCCATTCCTTCTTGTTTGATGCCTTTGTATTTAAACCTACGTTGTAAGCACCCTGACTCTGATTAATTGAGTTGTTGTATGAAATACAGTTAATAATCTGACAGTCTGGGCAACTGTTGCTTGTTATACCCTTTCCGTGGTTATTAAATGTAATACTGTTCTTTAATACATGGCCGCCCTTTAAGTAACCACCGCCGAGCTTAAATCCGTTACCTTCACCATACTTGTAATCTGCTGCTGTAGTATCATCTGTTGTAAGCCATCCATTATTGTATGCAACACAGTTTTCAATAGTTACAGCACCAATTTCTCCTGATATTGACTTAGCATATAAATCCCAGCCATCATCAATATTGTTATGACCTATACAGCCATAGAACTTATTGCCATCACCACATGTAAGCTTAGCAGCAAAACCATCCGCATCATTTCTTCCCTTATCACAGTTATTAAATGATTCACAGTTCTTTATAAGGTTTCCTGTCGGCCATAACTTACCAACTCTTCCTGCTTCATTATCAGCACCGCCGCTCCTGCTTATCTGTACACCTGAATTACCTGAATGGTTTACTGTACACATATCAACTGTATTGTAGTTACCGCTTACCTGAATACCAACTCCCGGAGCATCCTTTACATAAAGGCCGTATACATGCCAGTAACTTCCCACAATAGTAAGTCCTGCTCCCTCAAATACAACGCCATCCTGACCATTAGTTGACACATTCTCTGCCACCATTGTAATATTCTTATCTGCTGTACCGCTTACACTTCTCTCAATTGTAATATTATTCTTATAAATACCATCCTTAAGGAAAATTACCTGTCCAGGCTGAGCATATCTTACTGCTGTTGCAAGATCCAATGGCTTTTCTTCTGTACCGTCGCCATCTGCTTTACCATCTGCAGAAACAATAATTGTCTCGCCCTCTTTACCATATCTTACGCAATTAACCTTTGTTGTGTTTTCTAAAGGCTTTGTAGAAGTAATGTTTTCAGCCGCTGCAGGAACGAATGTTGACTTAATTTCGTTAGAGCCTGTCTTTATAGGAACATTAACTCTTACAACTTCATTTCCCTTAACTGCCTTATTTGAAACTACAACTCCGTCAGGTCCTGTTACTGTAATAGTACCTGCACAGTTTGGAACATAAATATATTCATACTCTGCAGCACCACATGTGCCTGATGAATATACTCTTCCGCTTGGTGTAATCTTATCACTGCCTGCATCAGGAGCTGTGATACCTGTACTTGCTGATTTTTCAAACTTTGTATCTGTTATCTTTACAGAAACCTTTCTTGAAACAGCAAAACCTACACAAACCGTTCCGTCTTCCTGAACTGATGTAAATGAGTTATCATTGAATTTCTGCTCTACGCCATTACATGTAGCTGTATAACCTTCATTTGTCTTTTCTAATGTAAATGTATACTTAGTTCCTACTTCAAACTTAGAAGCAACTCCGCTGAAATTAGAATTATTAACTACTCTTTCAGCTCCGTCATTATTTGATGTATCTGATGAGTTATATCCTGAAACCATTCTCATAACAGGCGCTGATGACTTTGAACTGTAAAGCATTGATGATGCATAGTTGAAGTACTTATGTACATAGTCAGGTGCTCCCCAATTATTAATACCAAGTGTATCAGCTGCTATAATACCAAATCCTGTCTGATTATCAGGTGTCAATGATGTATCAGTAATCTCAAATGTTGCACTGATCTTAAAGTTTTCAGTATCAGGATCTATCTTTGTATAATAATAAGAAAATCCGTCTTCATCGTCTGAAATTTTTCCTGATGTCTGTCCGGCCATCTCTATGCTGCCTGTTGTATTGACTATAGATACCGCTTCTTCATTATTTGTCTTATTAGATGCTGTATCTCTTGCATCAAGAACATATTCTTTTACTGTTCCGTCAGCCTGTGTTACTGTAGCGTTAGTCTGCTGTGCAGAACCTGTTGTGGCTACATACCATTTCTGGTCAGCATCTGCTGTAACAGTGATGTCTTTTTCGTCAAATGATACAAATCCATCACTTGCTCTCTTAGCTTCAACTCTTATAGTATAAGTCTTATCCGGTGTTAAACCTTTCAAAGTATAAGCTGCATCGTCAGCAGAAAGTGCTTTTTCAACATATGTAAATGTATCTGTGCCTGCTTCCTTATATGCAACTGCATATGTATTTGCATCAGGAATATTTATCCAGTCAAGATAAACATCTCCGTTGCCCTTATTCTGAGCCCATGTTATTACCGGCTTCTTTACTGCAAGAACATATCCGTCGCTCTTAACCACATTACTTGGCTTGTCTGCTTCTCCTGTTCTTTGTGCAACTGCAACAAATTCATAGTTACCGCTCCATAATGGCTGGAATGTTACTGAACTAATCTGAGACTTAACATTTATCGTCTCAACTTCACATCCGCCCTCAAGCATTGTAACTCTTACATTTTCTGCGCCCTTAACTTTATCAATAACAGCAGTAAAGTCTACTACAAAGTTTCCTTCTGCATCATTTGTAACACTATTGATAACCGGAGCTGCAACTGTTGACCAATCTGCAGCTTTCTGAGCAGATGAATCGTACTCTACTACTACCTTAAATATATCTGCGCCCTGATCTGAACCGATATAGTAATCACCAGGAAGTAAATCTTCAAGAACATATTCTGTAATCTGCTCTTTTACAAGACCATCTGAGAATGTTGTAAATGCATCTCCTCCGACCTTAACAAATTCAAGCTTGCTGCCCTTATCATTCTTTCCTGCTGCAAGAATTGTTACTCTTGCGTTCTCTTTTACAGAAATCTTAAAGCATGCCTGTCCGCTTGTCTTTGCACCGCCGTCAAGTCTTAATGCTTTTGCAAACTGCTCTCCGTTAAATGAAAGATTAAGCTCAGGATTCTTTATCTTTGCTCCTGTACTTATAAGTTCAAAGAAATCATCTGTTCCGACAGTTGTATTTACTGTCATCTCATCTTTTGAACCATCAAATTTTGCATCAAATGTAGACGCATCATTTGGATCAAGTGTATAGCTTTCTGTATACTCCACTACTACCTTGAATATATCACCGCCCTGATCTGAACCGATATAATAGTCTCCCGGCTCTAAATCTTCAAGAACATATTCACCAATCTGCTCTTTTACAAGACCGTCTGAGAATGTTGTAAATGCATCTCCTCCGACCTTAACATATTCAAGCTTACTTCCTTTATCATTCTTTCCTGCCGCAAGAATTGTTACTCTTGCGTTCTCTTTTACAGAAATCTTAAAGCATGCCTGTCCGCTTGTCTTTGCACCGCCGTCAAGTCTTAATGCTTTTGCAAACTGCTCTCCGTTAAATGAAAGATTAAGCTCAGGATTCTTTATCTTTGCTCCTGTACTTATAAGCTCAAAGAAATCATCTGTTCCGACAGTTGTATTTACTGTCATATCTCCTTTTGAGCCATCAAATACTGCATCAAATGTAGACGCATCATTTGGGTCAAGTGTATATACATCTGTATACTTTACTTCCATAAAGCAGACAAATGCACCATTACTTCCGCCAAAGTAATATGTACCAGCTCCAAGATTTTTAACCTTGTACTTCTGTACATTTTCAAACTCTAACCCAGCAATATCAACTCCTGTACCTGCTGCATCAAAATATTTAAGCTTTGATTCAGATGTTGATTTAGCTGAAGCAAATATAGTAACCTGTGCATTCTTTCCTTCCGGCACAGTAACCTTAATACCTGCCTGACCTGAAGCCTTCAAGCCTCCTGTTAAATAAACGCACTGCTGAAAATCATTAATGCCGCATGAGAGCTTGCCCGGTTTGCTGATTTTAACCTTGCCCCCCATTGACATTAAAGTAAAATAACCATCTGTACCAATTGTCTTGTCCTCTGCTATTGCAGTATCTAAACCGCCTGCAAGTGCAGCTGCATCCAACTCATCAGCATTGAATGAATAAGCAGCATTTACACTGTCAGCTGCTTTTGCAACAAAGCTTCCGCGAAGGAACGCAAGACTTTCTGATGGAAGCATTGTAACTGCCAAAAGGCATACCATTACTGCTGCCAACACTTTTCTTGTCTTTCTTTTCATAATGTCCTCCTTAATTATTTTTGTCAACTTGACAAATTCTGCATAACGATTACATTATACATCTTTTGCAAAATATTTCTACAATTTTTACATAATTTTAAACTATAAATACAGATTTTTATCATTTTTGCCGATTTTTACTTTATTATTATCTTCCTGTCGTTTAAATGATTTTCCTCTCTTTTTCACTTAAACAGATTGTGTTTGCACAATCTCATCGAGAGTAGTTCACAAAATAATAAATTTCTATCTTATTCCAATCACATTAAATGCCCCCATACTTACAATACCCATAATAATCCCTGCTAAAACCACCCCTAACATACAAGCAATTACACTTGATTTAAAATCCATATCCAATACACTCGCAGCCAATGTTCCTGTCCACGCACCTGTTCCAGGAAGCGGAATTCCAACAAAAAGAAGTAACGCTACAAAAAGTCCATTTCCTGCTTTTGCTTGAAGCTTTCGGCCACCACTTTCCCCTTTTTCAATACACAATGTAAAAAATCTGCCAATCACCTTTTTATCTTTTCCCCATTCAAGTACTTTTCTTGCAAAAAAGTAAATGAATGGTACCGGTATCATATTCCCTAAAATACAAACGATGTATACAGGAATCACAGGCAATCCCATTGCCAAACCTGCAGGAACTGCAACTCTCAATTCAGCTAAAGGTAACATTGCAATTAAAAAAATCAATAAATAACTCATAAATATTCTCCCTACAAATTCAATTGTAAATAAGCATTCTCAAATGCTACTTCATTTTATACTGTTTGCGTTTGTAACATTTCCATATATTTTCCGTTTGTTTTTACTAATTCATCATGACTCCCCATCTCAATTATTTTACCAGCATCCATCACTATAATTTTTTCACATTTCTTAATTGTTGATAATCTATGCGCTATGTAAAGTATTGTTTTTTCTTTAAGAAATACATTAATATTATTTAAAATTCTTTCTTCTGTCAAATAGTCCAAATTGCTTGTCATTTCATCTAATATAATGACTTCAGGATTACCAACAATAGCTCTCGCTAATGCTATCCTTTGCTTTTCACCTTGAGACAAATCATATCCTTTCTCATCAATGACAGTTTCATATTTTTGAGGAAGATTTTCAACTATTTCATCAACTAAAGCAACTTTGCATGCTTTTTGAAACATATCTTCGGTAATATCATCTCTATCCATAATAATATTATTTTTAATTGTATCATTAAATATATCCACACTTTGGGATAAGTATGATATCTTTTCACGCAACAATTCAAGATTTATTTCCTTAATATCTAAACCATTATAAAAAATTGCCCCATCGTCACAATTATAAAAATTCACCAATAATTTGGCTAATGTAGATTTACCGCACCCTGTCTTTCCAATGACAGCCACTTTCTCCCCTTTAAACAAATCTAAACTTACATTAGATAATACTTCATCCCTATATCCATAACTAAATGATATTTCCTTAATCTTAAGTGACTTAAATTTCACATTTTTTAAGATATTCTCTCTTTCTTTTTCTATTTCAGCCATCAATATATCATTTAGCCTTTCAATTGCAACCGTCGCAGTTTGAATATCTTCTTGTAATCCAACTATATTTTTTATAGGATTAAGCATTAATCCTACTATCATATAACAGCTTATCATTGTTCCTATTGACATATTTCCCATAATACACTGATTTGCAGTCATTAACAATATGGCTATTGTACCAATTGAAAATATTAATGAACTCAAACCCTCTATTGCAGTATGCAACAACATCCCCTTTTTTACACTTTGAGTCAATTGAGTAAAAATACGCTTCATTTTAATTTCAAAATTTTGTTTTTTAAACAACTTTATTGTAGAAATAGATGAAAATGTATTTGTGATATATGATATTACCCCCTCATTATTTTTTAAAATTTCATTATTTATTTTCTTTAAAGGCTTTTTCTCTAAAAATATAAATGTAACATAAATAAATATTATGCATATAATCCCTAAAAATATTTGTTTATTAATAAAAAATAATGTTAATCCGAATAATGATACAATCACACTATCATTTAATAATGTCATCAATATTTTAGTTGTAGTTTCTCTTATTTTTGACGTATCTGCAAATCGCGAAATTATCTCCCCAGTTCTTCTACACTCGTAATATCCCAATGGTAATCCGATTGCTTTTCTATATGTTTCCATAACCAACTGTATATCAAACTTTTGCACAAATGAAGATAATTTTTTTCCTCTAAGAATTTTAAATACAAATTGCAATAAATAAACAATTACCACTAATATAACTATATTATAATAATCACTCATAAAATGTTCAACTTCCACAACAAATGAAACTATCCATGAAGTTCCGCCTTCATTTTCAACCAATATATGCTGGTGCTCATTTCGTCCTCCATTGACTATGTTATTCACGTAATCTATAAAATATTGTACCAAAAAAATATTAGCCAACCCTATTATCGAAATACTTAACGATATTAACCCTATAAAAAATATATTTATTTTTTCTTTTTTTAATATGCTTTGTATTGCATTTTTAGCTACATAATCCACCTTGTCATATTGATAATCTATACTCTTTTTATAGTCAATCATAATGCCTGTCCATTTTTTGTAAAATTGACATTTTTTTATTTTTACTAACCCCTTAGCAGGATCTCCAATAACTACACTTGTTTTTCTAATCCCATATACAACAACATAATGCAAATATCCACTATCTGATACAATATGCGCAACAATAGGAAGATGCACCTCTTTATTATTAACAGCTTCTTCAATTTCTTTTACTGTGCACCGATAAGCTGTTGCATCTAATCCAATTTTTTTTGCACCTTCTATCATTGCATATAAGCTTGTACCATTATTATCAGTCCTTAATATCTCTCGACATTTTATAAGAGGTATTTTTATACCAAAATTTTTTGCAATCATACACAAACATGCAGGTCCACAATCTTTTTCATCATGTTGTATAACTATATTTTTCATCATTTCCCCCTTTTTTATTATATTAAGCATAATCTGCACCAAAATACTTTTATTCTACAAATAATCACAAAACCATATTTATCGTTTTTAATATTTTTTCTATACAATGCTTTTTATTACATACTATTTTACCACCTATGCAAAATACACATATTTTAAATTTTTATACCTATAAGTTATCTCCTAAATATTATATGTATTAGTCTCTATATAATGAATACACCAAATAAATTCACAATTAATCACATTATGTATATTTTGCTGAAAATTTAAATTATATTGTAATATATCTTTGCTAATAGTAGTTTTATCATTTGTGTTAAACAAAAAATTAAGCAATCTGCTAGTTAAGCAGATTGCTCAAACACTTGATAAATTAGACTTCTTCTATTCTACCACCTGATAAATAATGCCATGTCTTAACGCCAAAATGAAGTCCCATTCTTAAAATGTTGGTTGAAGTAAATCCGCAATATGTACACCTATATGTCGTACCACCATTGATTTGCTTCATTTCAGCACTTGCCAACTTTTGCATAATCCACACCCCCTTTTCTATTTTATTGTGATACAACTTTACCACAATAAAATATTTTGTCAATTTATATTTTGTATATTAATTAATATGACATCTTTTATATACAAGCAAAAATTTTTATCTATATATAATTCAGCTAACATAATTCTATATATTACTATTTTTTTAACATTGCAAAAGCAAAACAACTGAAAAGATAATTAAAATAACTGACAATAGTAAATTATTGAACCATATTAACAATCGTTTTACATTACTCATACGCACAATCTCCCCTTACCTTTTTACAAATTTATCAGTGCATCTTAGTATTACTCAGATCTAAATATTTTTTACTATTTCTTTTCCGCTTTATAACACTAATAATTCCAATGCCACCAAGAATTACTCCTGATGCGCATAAAAGAACCGGCTTTGCTAACGACACCTGTTTAACTGAATAAAGAGCTGTGGGTCCATCTATACCTCCCTTGATTGCAGTGGAAAACGAATTATATGGAAATACAATATTGTATACTCCATATATTACAAAAATAACCCCTATCCCCATACATAAATAGGCTAACATCTTTTTGTATAGATTACGCCTATTTTCATATTTTTTTACTATCATAATATACTTTTCAATTTCATTTTTCATTTCTTCACTCGATATAGCTTTTGATGTATCTTCTTTTTTATTTTTCTTGCATTCAAGCATTTCAATCATTGATATATCAAAGGCCTTTGATAGTAATTCAATATTGCATATATCAGGAAGTCCTTTTCCCCACTCCCATTTACTTACAGCTTTATCCGTAACATATATCTTTTCTGCCAATTCCATTTGGGTCATTTTCTGTTCTTTTCTTAATTGTGCAATAAACTGTCCCATCATTACTGCATCCATCTGTACACCTCCTATTAAAAAGATTAAAGTTTCTGCACCAAATAATCAATCAACGCTGCGTTTACATTGTCTTTTCATGGCTTTTATATAGCTTTTCACTCAAAAAGATTGTGCGTATCAGTCGCATCATCACGGAGTGTTTTACTTTATAGGAATATTGCATTGTCATTTCCTATAAAGTGAAAAATACAGGGCCGGACATTAGCCCGACCCTGTACTATTTATAAGAAGGTATATAATCTTGCTATATAAAACCAGAAAGACTATGCTCTCTTTCTTCTTTCATAGATTACAACACCTGTTACAGCTGCAACGCTAAGTAATGCGATAATCACATACAATACCATATTTGTACTGTCGCCTGTCTTAGGTGCTGCAACAATGTTTGTTACACCAGGCTGTACTGAAGCAGCTTCGCCATCTGTAACAATAACAGCTCCAACTCCCTTAGGTGCCTTATCTGTAAGAACTAACAAATCATGCATATTAATTGAACCATTTGCATTTCTTGTTGGAACTACTGAAGTATCAGTACTCTTAAACCAGTCAACGCTTGCCTGCTCACCCTTTGAGTTTGCTGAAACAAGACCTGAAGCACCATCTACAAGGAGATAGTTTGTCTCGCTCTCAAGAGCATCCTGTCCTATAAGTGTAAATTGATCCTTAACAGCTTTTTTATTAGTTGTAAGCGAAATAGTATTGTTAAGAACATAATTTGTAGTTCCATTGTACTTACTTCCATTCAATGGTGCCAATGATATATTCTGAGCGCTCTTCTCGTTAACGCCTGTATTGTAGAACTGTCCATTATTAAATGCTGTGCAGTTTATAACCTGACAGTCAGGACCATTATTACTTGTGATACCTTTTCCACCATTATCAAATGAAACACTGTTTATAAGCTTATGTGCTCCAGGTAATCCTTCGCCGCCTAACTTAAATCCGTTGCCTTCACCTGTCTGCTCAACGCCAGGTACTGTACCATTGCTGTATGCAACACAATTTTCGATAACTACAGGCTGGATTGCTCCCTGTCCGAATTCATTCTTGGCATATAAATCCCATCCATCATCAATATTGTGATGAGCTATACATCCATAGAACTTATTACCTTCACCAACTGTAAGTTTTGCACCGAAACCATCTGCATCATTAAATGCTGAATCACAGTTATTATATGCATCGCAGTTCTTTATAAGGTTATTCTTTGGCCACCATTCATTTGGTTCACCACCTGAACGGCTTATCTGAAGACCTGTTGTTCCATTATCATGAATATCACAAAGTTCTACGATATTATTGTTACCTGATACCTGAATACCTTTCTTATTCTTTGCCGAATTACAGATTTCAAGTCCAAATATATGCCAGTAGTCACCGTTAACCTGAATCATTGAACCTGCTAAATTCTCTGCTGTAGAACCATCAAGTGTAACTTTGCCAGGATTTTCAGCCATCAAAACAATTCTCTTACCTGCTGTTCCTGATACACTGTAAGGTATTATAAGATCCTTGTACATATCATACTTACCGTCTTTAAGCAAAATAACCTGACCAGGCTGTGCATAAGATACAGCAGTATAGATATCTAAAGGCTTAGCCTCTGTTCCATCTCCCTTTGAAGTACCATCAGGAGTAACTATTATTGTTTCTCCCTCTTTACCGTACTTCTTCATCTTAACTGTCTTTTCAATTACAACCGGCTCATATGATTCGGCTACAACCTTTTCAGGGTCCGGTGTAATAGTTGTAATTAACTTTGTTTCATCCTTTGTAAGTTTTAAATCATAAGATATAGTTTCATAAGCTGCTACATCTTTTGAGAATAATTCGTTTCCGTCGCCATCTGTAAGCTTAACATTAGCATCCCAGCTTCCATAATATCTGTAATTATAATCTGACTGTGATGTTGTTGGGCCAGCGTATACGAAAAGGTTCTTTGGTGTTAAATCCTTTTCCCATAAAGATTCGTCCTTTGCAGGATCATCTGCCGGATTTCTTGATTCAAACTTAACATCTGAGAATGTTGCAGTTACTTTTCTTGATACTGCAAAACCAACGTATACCTTTTCGCTGTCCTGAGCAAGCATCTTTGCAGGATCCCATGAATGAAGTTCAACACCTTCTGCATTTGCTAATGTTGCATGGTAACCATTGTTATCTTTTACTAATGTCAATTCATATTCTTTCTGACATGTTCCGGCTGCAAATGTATCCTTTGTCACAACACTGCCTGTTTTACTGTCTGTATCAAGTGTTTCAATAAAAGGATTTGCCTGATTAAGTGTTCTTCCTGTTGTATCAATGCCCTTAGGATCTGTACAACCTGTAACTTTTCTGAAACCAGGTCCGCAAGGATATGTAATCTTTGTACCTGCCTCATCTATCCATTCAGTCTTTGAAAGACCTGCAAGCAAATAGTTAAGTGCACTGCACTGATCATATTTTCCCTCTTCACCTATTGTATCAGCTACAAGTAAACCGACACCTGACTGATTATCACCATCAAACTTATCAAGTGTAAGCTTAGCTGAAAATCTGAAGTTTTCCTTATCAGATACAACTTCTGTATAATAGAATAAGAAACCGTCGTTTGAAGATGCCATCTTACCTGCTGGTGCATACATAGTCACTGAACCGTCTTCTTTTACTTCGATTTTACCCTTACTATTGTTATCTCCGGCCTGTGTTCCCACAGCAGCCTTACTCCAGACTCTTTCTACCGTATCAGTAAATGTCTTATCATATGTAACTTCTGTTATAGCAGCCGGTGTATTTCTAACTGCTTCAATCTTAAATGTATACTTTGTACCAGGCTTTAATCCTGAAACTGCCATCTTTGTCTCTGCTGTTTCGCCAGCTTTTGTATATGCGTCTGTACCTGCTACTTTATATGATACAACATATTTGTCAGCTTCCGGTACCTTTGTCCATACTAAGCTTATCGAATCTTTTCCATCACCTGTTGCACTTGAAACAGATGGTGCTGATAAAGGTAATACAAATTCAACCGACTTATCTGTACCTGCCTTATCATCGCAAGCTTCTCTCTTTGCAACTATTGAGAATGTGTACGTACCTGTCGCAGATGGCTTAAACTCAAACACACCTGATGTTGATGTCTTTGTACTCTCTTCTCTGTCAAGCTCTGTTCCTGCTGCATCTTTCATAATCACAGCGACACTGTCTGCTCCATCATAGCCGATATTCATTGTATATGGAACTGTAATTGTACCGTCTGCAGCTGTTATATCACCTATTTCAGGTGCTGTTACTGTAGCCCAGTCAGCTCTTGGTGGTCTTGTTCCGCCTGAAGTTTCTGTAATCTCAAAGCTCATTAATCTTGTATTTCTGTTATACTCTGCTGATTCAGGTGATACCATCTGATATGTACCTGCCTCAAGATTTTCATACTCTACTGCTGTTGCGCTTGTCCCTGCCACTACTACAAGTCCGTCTGTGCCTCCCTTTGGAACTACCGCAACTCCGTCTTTCTTTAAGCTGAATACAGATGAGTTTGAACCGCCTGTACTGCTTATTGCAACCTTTACAGAAGCTGTACCTGTTACAGTAAACTCAAATCCGCCTGCTTCGGCTTTTTCAAGTTCTACTGCCTTTATGCTCATGTCTGTATTTGTTCTCTTTGTAACCTTACCAAACACTGATACATAATCGTCAGCTACTTTTCCTGTCAGTGCTTCCTTATCTGCTGCTGCCGCAGGAAGTGCTGTTGCATCAAATGCATAAGTCTTAACTACAGTTTTAGGAACTTCTGTAATCTCAATACTCATTAATCTTGTATTTCTGTTATACTCTGCTGATTCAGGTGATACCATCTGATATGTACCTGCCTCAAGATTTTCATACTCTACTGCTGTTGCGCTTGTCCCTGCCACTACTACAAGTCCGTCTGTGCCTCCCTTTGGAACTACCGCAACTCCGTCTTTCTTTAAGCTGAATACAGATGAGTTTGAACCGCCTGTACTGCTTATTGCAACCTTTACAGAAGCTGTACCTGTTACAGTAAACTCAAATCCGCCTGCTTCGGCTTTTTCAAGTTCTACTGCCTTTATGCTCATGTCTGTATTTGTTCTCTTTGTAACCTTACCAAACACTGATACATAATCGTCAGCTACCTTTCCTGTCAGTGCTTCCTTATCTGCTGCTGCCGCAGGAAGTACTGTTGCATCAAAAGTATAAGTCTTTACATCTGCTGCTTTGGCACTTTCCGGTACCCAATCCATTGGCATAATGCCAACAACCATAAGCAATGCCATAATCACAGCAACTATCTTTTTGCCCCTTGTTATTTTCATTTAGGCCTCTCCTCCTTATTTTTTATTCTGGTAAATATGACAAATATCTGTATACTACCAAGATTACATATATTATAACATTTTGATGTACAAATTGTAAACACATCTTTTTGTTAATTGAGTTGTCATTTTCACTATTTTGATGTCGATTTTTTGTAAATTATGTACATTTAACTGCATAAAAAGTCGCTGCAAACAGCGATTACAAGATTTGCTCCACTTTTATGCTCATTTTTGGGCGTGTCCCAAGGTCATGCACCCACTACCCTGCAAGCACAAGTGGGTGCAGACCTTTTGACACTGTAATCCTATAAAAAAAGCCCCATACAGAATATACATTTTATGCACACTCTGTGGGGCTTACAAAACTTAACCTACTGATTCCATGTAATTATTAATATCTTCCATCAATGCATCCGCATCAAGTCCGTGTACCATTGCAGCTTCCTCTATTGTCTCTCCTGCCGATGAAGGACATCCTACACAATGCATACCTGCACTCATAAGAATAGGTATTATTCCTGCATCAATCTGTATTGCTTCACCAATCGTTGTATTCTTGGTAATCTTTGCCATTTAATATTCCTCCTGTTTCTTTTTGTATGTCTAATATAATCTCAAGCAGCTGATATGTCAAGCTTACAGTGCGCTCTTGCTATATGTTTCCATTTATATTTTTAAAGCTTTAACACACAGTCCTTATATTTCATTGTTTTTTAAGATTTGCTTAATTTAATGTTATAATTATCAGGGTGTCAAAACACACATAAACTGTTGAATTTTTTATATTTATATCGTATAATCTAAAAAAGAAAATTACAAGGAGGATTTTATCATGGCATATGTAATTAATGATGAATGTATCAACTGTGGTGCTTGTGCTGCAGGTTGTCCTGTTGAAGCTATCAGCGAAGGTGCAGAACATATGGAAATCAATGCTGATGCTTGCATCGATTGCGGCGCTTGCGCTTCTACATGTCCTGTTGGAGCACCAAATCCAGCATAATATTAATTAAATTATTACAACAAGAGCCTTTGCTCTTAAAAGCAAAGAATGTGCCTTTGCACATCCCTTGCTAAACATCAAAATAAGCGCCGCATTACAATAGCCTTACATAATGGAAAGCTGTTCATGCGGCGCTTATTTTTTATAACATTACTATCTTGGAATATGGCTTTTATCGAGCAAATCTGCAAACCTCGTCTGCTCGGGTATCCATGCCATCTTAACGGTTCCTATCGGGCCATTTCTTTGCTTTGCAATAATAATCTCGGCAATTCCCTTTATATCTGTATCTTTATTGTAATAATCATCTCTATACAAAAACATTACTACATCTGCATCCTGCTCAATCGCTCCCGACTCTCTCAAATCAGAAAGCATAGGTCTGTGGTCAGGTCTTTGTTCAACTGCACGACTAAGCTGTGACAATGTAACAACAGGCACATTAAGCTCTCTTGCAAGTGCCTTTAGTGAACGTGATATATCTGATATTTCCTGCTGTCTCGAATCTGTGCGTCCGCTTCCGCTCATAAGCTGAAGATAATCGATGATAATAAGACCAAGATCATGCTCCATCTTATATTTTCTGCATCTTGAACGAAGCTCAGCTATTGAAATACCAGGAGTATCATCAATTATCAGATGGGACTTTGCAATACTGTCAGCACCCTCTATAAGCTTGCCCCAATCACTTGTATCAAGACGTCCTTTTCTTAATTTATCAGCATCTACTGTTGATTCAAGTGAAAGCATTCTGTTTACCAACTGCACATTTGACATTTCCAGACTAAATATTGCGGTTGTAATTCCCTGCTTTACAGCTACATTTTCAGCCACATTAAGGACAAATGCTGTTTTTCCCATAGACGGTCTTGCCGCAACAAGTATAAAATCAGATGGCTGCAATCCCGAAAGATATCCGTCCAAATCCTTAAATCCCGTAGGAACACCTGTTACCGCACCACGGTTCTTTGCCGCTGCTGATATTTTATCAAGTGCCTCCAACACAACCTTGTCTATTGATACTGTTTCATGATTCCCTTTGTTTTTTACAAGGTCAAATATTTTTTTCTCTGTCTGTTCAAGTATGTCTTCTGTTTTTTCTGTTCCTGCATAACACTCGTTTGCTATGGCATCATTTACGCGTATAATATTTCTTAAAATCGACTTATCTTTAACTATTTTAGCATACTGCCTTATATTTGCAGATGTGGGCACAGCAGAAAGCAATTCTCTTATAAATTCTATGCTGTACACTTCTGCCGGCACATTTTTTTCCTTAAGACTCTCCTGCAGCGTTACAATGTCGACTATTCTGCCATCATTGTTCATGTCTATCATAGTCTGAAATATCACTCCGTACTGTCTGTGATAAAAATCTTCCACTGTAAGCATCTCACCGGCAGTAATGATAGCCTGTTTATCCATAATCATTGAACCAACTACCGACTGCTCCGCCTCAAGGCTGTTCGGCATAATTC
>SAMEA3387485__coassemble_1759_pt1 | contig 12903 bp, 9 predicted proteins | sample SAMEA3387485__metabat2_high_PE_030 | metagenome-assembled genome bin SAMEA3387485 (sample SAMEA3387485) | Felis catus | biome: Faeces | place: United Kingdom | collected 2012
TTCCTTATCGATACCGCCCTGCTTTTTAGTCAAATCAACAAGCTTATTTGTATATTCCATAAAGCCGCTGACAACAGTATTTAAATTGAAGTTCTCAAGTCTTGTAGTTATATCATAAATCATCTTATGTCTTAACTTAAGCATCTCGTCTGTAACTTCAAACTTCTTATCAGCATTTTCGCATACAAGATTCCAGAAACGTGAAATAAAACGACGTACACCGTCAATTCCTCTGTCATCCCACTCTGCATCAAGCTCAGGCGGTCCTACAAACAATTCGTACATTCTTAATGAATCGCATCCGTAATCATTTACAAGTTCATCAGGTGACACAACATTACCCTTTGACTTACTCATCTTCGCACCGTCTTTACCTATCATACCCTGGTTAAAGAGCTTCTTAAACGGTTCATCAAAATCAACTACGCCTATATCATACAGGAACTTTGTATAAAATCTCGAATAAAGCAAGTGAAGCACAGCATGTTCAACGCCTCCGATATACATATCAACAGGCAGATATTTATGCGCTTTTTCCTTGCTTACAAGCTCCTCTTTATTCTTACTGTCAACATATCTTAAGAAATACCATGATGAGCCTGCCCACTGCGGCATTGTGTTAGTCTCTCTCTTAGCAGGTTTTCCGCAGCAAGGACATGTAGTGTTAACCCAATCCTCAATTCCTGCAAGAGGCGATTCACCTGTTCCTGTAGGTTCATATTTTTCGACCTCCGGAAGCAGCAATGGAAGCTGATCTTCAGGTACCGGCACACAACCACAGTCAGGACAATGTATAATAGGAATTGGTTCTCCCCAGTAACGCTGACGTGAAAATACCCAGTCACGCAGCTTATAATTTTTCTTCTTGCATCCAAATCCCATTTTCTCGATTAATTCAGGGGCTTCTTTCTTAAGAACAGCTGATTCCATGCCGTTCCAGTCACCTGAATTTATCATTACACCGCTTGCCTCTGTATATGCCTCTTCCATATTTTCAATTTCCTTACCGTCCTTTGCAATAACCTGAACAATAGGAATATTAAATTTCTTTGCAAATTCAAAGTCTCTGTCATCATGGGCAGGCACACACATAATCGCACCTGTACCATAATCAGCAAGTACATAATCAGAAAGCCAGATTGGAACTTTCTTTCCATTTAAAGGATTTATTGCATAAGAACCGGTAAATACACCTGTCTTTTCCTTATCCTGCATTCTGTCTATATTAGAACGTGTAGAAGCTCTGTAAATATAATCCTCCACAGCCTTTCTTGTCTCATCTGTAGCAAGCTCTGCTGCCATTGCATGTTCAGGAGCAAGCACCATAAATGTAGCTCCGTGAAGTGTATCAGGTCTTGTTGTATATACCGTAATTGATTCATCTTTACCGTCTACCTTAAAATTAACTTCTGCGCCATAAGAACGTCCTATCCAGTCAGACTGCATTTTCTTAACCTTTTCAGGCCAGTCAAGCTTGTCAAGGTCATCTAAGAGTCTGTCACCGTACTCTGTTATCTTTAACATCCACTGCTTTAAGTTCTTCTTTGTAACCTGTGCACCGCAGCGCTCGCAGCAGCCATTTACAACCTCTTCGTTAGAAAGACCTGTCTTACATGAAGGACACCAGTTAATAGGCATCTCCTTCTCATAAGCAAGACCTGCCTTAAACATTTTAACAAAAATCCACTGTGTCCATTTATAAAATTCAGGATCTGTAGTGTTAACCTCCATATCCCAGTCATACACAGCTGCAATTTCCTGAATCTGTCTTTTTATATTAGCAACATTTTCTGCTGTTGACTTCTTAGGATGAACTCCCATCTTAATAGCATAATTTTCGGCAGGCAGACCAAACGCATCCCAGCCCATAGGATGAATTACATAATATCCGTGAAGCATCTTATATCTGCTCCATACATCACTTATTACATAACCTCTCCAATGACCTACATGAAGACCGCTTCCTGACGGATACGGAAACATATCAAGACAGTAATATTTTGGCTTCTTACCGTCGTTAACATTAATAGGATGTGCCTCCCAGTTACCACGCCATTTTTTTTCAACCACTTTATGATTGTATGCTGTAGCCATAGCTAAACTCCTCCTTAAAATATGTAAATACAAGCTGTGCCTGCTTCTACTCATTAACGCTCATTTTATCATATTTACACATGTAAATATTGTATTTTTTTTAATACAATCCAACTCGCAGTTTATTTTTTCGCTTTAACGTGTTAAAGTAGTAATTGTATCAACCAAAAATGCATAAAGTTACACTAAGTTAACTGCTTTACAAAACAATTATTTAAAAAGAAAGGCTTTATTTTATGATAAAAAATATAAACAATATTTTAAATATAGGTTTCATAGGTTTTGGATTAATTGCAGGTTCAATGGCAAAAGCCATAAAAAATGCTCATCCGGAATACATAATTACAGCTACCAGCCGCTCACTTTCATCTGTATACGATGCACAAAAGGATGGTGTAATTGATATTGTTTGTGAAAATATCAATTCTTCTTTTTCTGAATGTGACTTTATATTTTTGTGCACACCTGTTGTGACCATTATTGACTACCTTGAACAGCTTAAACCTGTAAAAAAGAATGGCTGCATAATAACTGATGTAGGCAGTGTAAAAACTGCAATACATGAGGCCGCACAAAAAATAAATATGACAGATTGTTTTATAGGAGGACATCCTATGGCCGGCTCAGAGCGTTCAGGATATACCAATTCAAAGGCTGAGCTTATGCACAATGCAAAGTATGTTATAACTCCAACCGATGAAACGACTGATGAACAGTTAAGCTTATATAGACAACTTATCCTTGACATGAAATCAATTCCTATTGTCATGGATTACAGGACACATGACCACGTTGTAGCTGCCATAAGTCATCTTCCTCACCTTTTATCTGCTGCTCTCTCAAAGGTCGTAATGGATAATGATGATTCCAATAAATATATGCACAAACTTGCTGCAGGCGGTTTTAAGGATACAACAAGAATAGCCGCCTCATCTCCTGAAATGTGGTCACAGATATGCAGTTCAAATAACGATGCAATATGTGAAATGCTTGACATATATATCAGGCAGTTGTCCGAAATAAAGGACGTCATAGCCGGAAGCAAAAAAAATCCCGCAGCAGAGGCCGCATACATTGAAAAGCTTTTCAACGACGCAGGCGACTACCGCAGGACATTTTAACCATGAATTTTTAACAGATTTTTTTAAACTTTAAAGCATCCTCCGCCAACAAATTCTCTTAATATTGAGTTAATAGGAATATTTTCTGTCGGACATGACAGAAAGTATTCCAAAAATTTCAATAATCTTTTTGCCTCAAGATATTCCGGTTCCTCCTCGCCTATTGAGAAAAGCAATGGCTCAACATATGGTTTTAAAACAGAAAGCTCATATGCAAGTGCTGAGTTAAACATAACATCTGCCTGTTCCTGAAATGGGAATATATTTTTTTCTTCCCCTCTCCTTACAGATTCCCACATTGACAACGTCTTCTTTGCCGATGCTCCTCTTGTTCTTGCATCTCTTACCATTCTCCTTATAAGACGTCCGTCCGTTGTTGACACTCTGTTATGTTCGTCAACATTAAGCTGTGTAAGAGCACTTATATATATCTTAAATTTGCTCTCAAGCGGAAGAGAATATGAAAGCTCATCATTTAAGCAATGAATTCCTTCTATTACAAGAATATCTTCCTCTCCAAGCTTAAGCATATTTCCATTATACTCTTTTCTGCCTGTCTTAAAATTAAACTTTGGCATTTCGATTTCTTTGCCGCTTAGAAGTTCACTCATATGTCTGTTAAACAAATCTATGTCTATCGCATGCAAATCCTCAAAATTAAAATTACCGTTTTCATCAACAGGTGTCTGATCTCTCTCCACAAAATAATCATCGACAGCAATCGGATGAGGCTTATATCCGTTTGCACTAAGCTGTATGGAAAGCCTGTGTGAAAATGTTGTTTTTCCGGAAGACGATGGTCCTGCAATCATAACAAACTTTGTTTCAGGACGTGCCTGTATCATTTTAACTATTTCAAATATTTTCTGCTCCTGCAGTGCTTCCTGAACCAGTATAAACGACCCTATATCGTCATTTGCTACATGTTCATTTAAAGCTCCGACAGTACTTACATCAAGCATTTCTGCCCATTGCGTTGACTCTTTCATAACGTTAAACAGCTTTGCCGGCGGTGCAAATTCAGGCACCTGCTCAGGTTTTTGTCTTACAGGAAGCTGCAGAACAAATCCGTCATCATATGCAAACAGGTCAAATGTTTTTAATATCCCTGTAGATGACGCCATATATCCATAATAATAATCCTTATATCCATCAAGAGAATATACATTTACATATGAGCTTCGTCTGAATTTAAAAAGCTTTGTCTTATCGTACATACCACAGGTTTCAAACAAATCCATTGCATCTCTTGTTTTCGTAACCCACTTTTCGATTGGCAAATCTGCCTCAACAAGCCGGTTCATCTTATCTTTTACTTTGTTAAGAAGTTCCTGTGTAACCTTCAAATTACCTTTTACCGTACAATATAATCCCTTGCTTATGGAATATTCCACTACAACCTTTTCAAGACTTTCATCAGGCGCAACACTGTGAAACGCTGTAAGCATAAGAAGTACAACACTTCTTTTATAAGTTTCATTTCCAACAGGCATATCCGTTGTAATAAACTCAACATCACAGCCATCAACATCAACATCTCTTATCTCTTTAAGCCTGTTATTAACTTTTGCAAGAATTATTCTGTTATTATAATTCTTCTGCTCTTCATTCACCAACTGTACTAATGTTTTCAATCAAAAACCCCCTTTCGCATATAAATATGCGTTTATTTATAATATGTAAGCGCCTGTTCAATACATTCCATATCAAATTTCAGCTGATTAATCCTATGCAAAACCGCATTATCATCAGTTTTTAATTTACTGACGGTATTATACACATTTTCTGCAATTTTCTGTTCTTTTTTAAGGTAATCATAAAGACATTTATTTCTTTCTTCCAACAGGCTTTTACCATATCTTAACGATATTTCCTTAAAAATAGCATTATTTCCCCATTCACATGAATTTGTATTTTGATGCGCAGTTTTCCGGCAGTCAATTATAAGATAAAACTGCCTGTCCTCTTTAAGCATTGTCTGCCTCTTAATCTCAAAACCATTTGTGTAAAGAAATTTTCTAAACTCTCTTATCTCTGATTGAGGAGAGACAATAAGCTGTGTATTTTGATTATATTTATCTTTTCCTTTTTCAAGTATGGACTGTATAAGCGGGCCACCCATACCGCATATGGTTATAGTAGAAGCTTCATTTTCATTAAGACGCGCAAGCCCGTCAGAAAGCCTTATGTCTATACATCCACCTGTTCCTGATGCCTGTACATTCTCATATGCTTTATTTAAAGGCCCCTTTCTTACGTCCATTGCTATAACCTTATCTGAAATATTTTGCTTTACAATATATATCGGAAGATAACCATGGTCGGTACCTATATCAGCTACAACATTGCCTCTTTCTATCCATTCAGCTACTTTCTTTAAGCGTTCTGATACTCTGTAACTATCCATCATAACCTCATTAGTCAAGATAATCCTTAAGCTTTCGGCTTCTGCTCGGATGTCTCAATTTTCTTAATGCCTTTGCCTCAATCTGTCTTATACGCTCTCTTGTAACATTAAATTCCTTTCCGACTTCCTCAAGAGTTCTTGCTCGTCCATCGTCCATACCGAAACGAAGTCTTAAAACTTTCTGCTCTCTATCTGTAAGTGTACCAAGAACCTCAACAAGCTGTTCTTTAAGAAGTGTTGAAGCCGCTGCTTCTGCCGGTACCGGAACATTATCATCCTGTATAAAATCTCCTAAATGGCTGTCCTCCTCCTCACCTATTGGTGTCTCTAAAGAAACAGGTTCCTGAGATATTTTTTGTATCTCTCTTACTCTTTCTACCGGTATTTCCATAGCCTCTGCAATCTCTTCCGGTGACGGTTCTCTTCCCAGTTCCTGAAGAAGCTGTCTTGAAACTCTGACAAGCTTATTGATTGTCTCCACCATATGAACAGGTATTCTTATAGTTCTTGCCTGATCCGCAATTGCTCTTGTAATAGCCTGTCTTATCCACCATGTAGCATAAGTACTGAACTTATATCCTTTTCTGTAATCAAACTTTTCAACAGCCTTTATAAGACCTAAATTACCCTCCTGAATAAGATCAAGGAAAAGCATTCCTCGTCCTACATATCTTTTAGCGATACTTACAACAAGTCTTAAATTAGCCTCCGCAAGACGTTTCTTCGCCTCGTCGTCGCCAAGCTCCATTCTCTTTGCATACTCAATTTCTTCTTCTGCTGAAAGTAACGGAACCTTACCTATTTCCTTTAAATACATTCTTACAGGATCTTCAAGACCTACTCCGTCAGGAACTGATAAATCAATCTTTTCAATATCAATTTCATCTTCCTCATCAAGAATTATCTCATCATCATCGTCAGCATCATCTGCCATTTTCACATCTACATTACTGTTTTCAAGATATTCAAATACCTTTTCCATTTTTTCTGCATCAAAATCAGTATCCTGAAAATAATTCATTATTTCCTGATACTCTAAAACACCTTTTTTCTTTTTGGCAATCTGTAAAAGTCCTTTACACTTTTCCACAAATTTTTCAGCCATCTCTCTTGCTTTTTCAGGGTCATCTGACACATCTTCAAAATCTTCTTCCTCTGCAGATACCTTTAATTCTTCCATTTCCTCTACTGCATCTACTTTTTTCTTAGTCATGTTTGTCCATCCTTCCGCTTTCTTTTCTTATCTAATTGTTTTTACTTATAAAGATTAATATGAATACTGTTTAGTTTCATCTGCTTTACCAATAACTCCTGCATAAGCTTAGCATCGGTTGTATTATCCAAAGCGTGATTAATACTGTTGCCTTTTACCTTTACAACAGTATCATTCAATGCCTTTTCACGCTCGCTTTTGCTTAAATCACCGCTTAAATCTGCACTGAACAGAGCTGCCACCTCGCTGTGCTCCGCCTCTGTCTCATAATCATTTATTATTGATGCCGGATTTACATTTCCGTTCTCAAATTGCTCATAAAGCTTTTCAGCAACGCTATTAAGCAGCGGATCCACGAAATCCTTAGGTTCTATATATTTTTTTACCTTTTCAAAAATCTCATCATCATCAATCATCCACGTCAAAAGAATTTTTTCAGCCTGCCTTACACCGCTTTCTTTTTTCTTTTTTGGTCTGTCGCTTTTTATGTCAGACACAGGTCTTTTTATGATTCCTTCCTTACTTCCTATCGACGCTACCAACTGACGCATTCCGTCTTCATTAATATTAAACCTTTGACATACTGCTTTAAGATAATTATCACGCTCCAGCTTCTGAGAAAAAGAGGCAAGCTTTCCTGCAGCTTCTTTCTCAAATTCTGTTGAACCCTCCGGGTCCTTTCTGTCATATTTTTTCTCAATCACGGAAATTTCATACATAAAGCTGTTCTCTGCCTTATCTATTCTTTCCTGAAACGCATCTGCCCCCAACGCCTTTATAAATTCATCAGGGTCCTTATACGGACTCATATTGATAACCTTTGTTGAAAGACCTGCCTCCTTTAATATAGGAATTGCTCTTAATGCTGCCTTTGTACCGGCCTCATCACTATCATACGTAATAAGTACATTATTTGTATATCTTTTCATCAGTCTTGCCTGTCCTGGAGTAAGCGCAGTTCCCAGTGAGGCAACTGCCTGATTAAATCCAGCCTGATGAAGTGATATAACGTCCATATAACCCTCACAAATAATCAGGTTTGACTTTCTTGAAGTTCTCGCAATGTTAAGTCCATATAAATTTCTGCTTTTATCAAAAAGCTTTGTTTCGGGCGAATTTAAATATTTTGGTTTTGCATCACCCATAACACGTCCACCGAAACCTATCACTTTATTATTAATATCCATAATAGGAAACATTACTCTGTTAAAAAATTTATCATATACTCCGCGCTCATATGTAAACAGACCTGTCTCCTTTAAAATATCATCGTCATAGCCCTTGTCTTTTAAATATTTATATAAACCTCCGGACTGTCCGGAATATCCAAGTCCAAATTTATTTATAAGTTCTAAGCTGAGTCCTCTTTTTAACAGATAATTTAAACCAAGCTTGCCATCCGGAGATTTTAATCTGTGATAATAATATGTAGCAGCTATCTTATTTATCTCCAGCAGTTTCGTTTTTAGATCTCTCTGTGTTCTTTCCTCATCAGAATATGCTGTCTGCGGCAGAGAAATTCCCGCACGGTCAGCCAAAAACTTTACAGCTTCCACAAATGTAAAATTTTCATATTCCATAACAAATGTTATGACATTACCACCAACTCCGCAACCAAAGCAATGATACAACTGCCTGCTTTGCGATACGGAAAATGACGGAGATTTCTCATTATGAAAAGGACAAAGTCCTGTATATGAACTTCCGCTCTTTTTTAATTTAATATACCCCGAAATTACATCTACTATATCGTTGCGGGATACAACCTCTTCAATCACTTCGCTCGAATACATCTATCTACACCTTCCATGATTTTGGTACATAAATTTCCTCAAATTTTGCAACAGAATACTGGTCACTCATTCCGGCAATATAATCACATACTACACGCTCAGGAGCTTCGTCATATTCATAAATAAATCTTTTGTAATTGTCCGGAAGTGCTTCCAGATTCTTTATATAATAATTGTATAGCTCCGTGATCAGCTTATATGCCTTTATTTCTTCACTTTTTGCAGCAGGATTATTGTATAAGCTTCCAAACATAAACTGCCTTAAACTCTGCATTGCCTGTCCGACAAGCTCAGACATGCAAATATCATCTTTACCATAACTGTTTTCAATTATATCCTTTATAAGAGTATTAAGCCTTGTTTTTGTTGAATTTCCAAGAATTTCCGAATAGACCTTAGGTATATCTCTTTCACTGAATATTTTTGCTCTTATTGCATCATCTATATCATGATTTATATATGCTATTTTATCTGACAATCTTACAACCTTACCCTCAAGAGTTGCAGGCTTTCCAACTGTTCTGTGGTTTCGTATCCCGTCTCTTACTTCCCAAGTAAGATTAAGCCCTACGCCATCCTTTTCAAGGAACTCAACAACTCTTATACTCTGCTCATAATGACTGAAACCGAACGGCGACAATTCATTAAGTGTTCTCTCACCTGCATGGCCAAATGGCGTATGCCCCAAATCATGTCCCAATGCTATGGCTTCGGTCAGATCTTCATTCAGCCTTAAAGCACGCGATATACTCCTTGCAATCTGAGCCACCTCCAATGTATGCGTAAGCCTTGTTCTGTAATGGTCACCGGTAGGTGCCAAAAATACCTGTGTCTTATGCTTTAAACGCCTGAATGCCTTACAGTGCAATATCCTGTCACGATCTCTTTGATAAATGGTACGCATATCACACTGAGGCTCATAATTATCACGTCCTCTTGACTCATCACTAAAGCTTGCATATCGGTTTAAATACTCATGCTCGTGCTTTTCCTGTTCCTGTCTTATATTCATACATACTCCTGTCTGCGCTTTTGTAAAGTACTCACAATATAAATATTCTGCACATGAAACAGATTTCCTTTTTATTTTTTTAAATTTTTCAATTTTCAACAGGAGAGACAAATCCTCCTAATGCTCCTGCAAGTACACATGATACGAACGCCTTTATAACGCCCGGAATATCTGAAGAAATTCCCTTATTCATAAATAATGAAGCTGTAAAAAGTATAAAAAAATACACAAGACCGAATAATGTTCCACAGATAAGTCTTTTTCTTTTCTCTTTTCTTGCAAATATGTACCCGCCCACAAATGTCGACAAAGCATATGTTATTATTATTCCGACCGTTATCTGCCAGTTTGAAAAATCGAATTTATACAATCCAAACGACAAAATAAGAAGCATCACTCCTGTTATCAAATACGAAATCGTCAAAATCTTTGCAGCATTTAATAATTTTGAAGCCATAATATCCTCCACCCCAGAAACATTTTCTGTTCTTTAATAATATAAGTTTCTGTTACATTTTCTGTTCTTTTCATATTATGTATACTTTTATAATTATATGACTTGCACTTTATTATACTTAACCTGTTATTTATTTTATATTCATTTTATATTCGTTTACTTGACACAAATCGCTGCTTCTTGTAAGATTAAAGAGTTTAAATTATTTATAATAAAGGAGTTGATTTTTTTTGGATACGGACAGTATCATCCAGCTGATATGTATAGTTATTCTGTTGGCTTTATCAGCTTTTTTCTCTTCAGCAGAAACAGCATTTACTACGGTAAATAAAATCAAAATTCGTTCTTTAATTGACGAGGGTAACAAAAGGGCTGTTACAGTTGCCAAAATAAACGAAAATTCAGGTAAAATGTTAAGTGCAATTCTTATCGGTAATAACATAGTAAATATTTCTGCTTCAGCGCTTGCCACCGCACTTACAATAAAGATTTTTGGCAATAATTTCACAGGTGTTACAACAGGTTTGTTGACAATACTGGTACTTATTTTGGGTGAAATTTCTCCCAAGACTGCTGCCACTGTACATTCTGAGCGACTTGCGCTTATGTATGCACCTATTATAAACGCACTTATGTATATTCTTACCCCTGTCATTATCATAATAGACTTCCTCGCAGGTATAGTATTAAAAATTATGGGTGTTAATTCAAAGAATTCAAAAACTAAAATAACCGAGGCTGAGCTTCGTACTTTTGTTAAAGTAAGCCATGAAGATGGAATCATAGAAACAGATGAAAAACAAATCATAACCAATCTTTTCAACTTTGGCGATTCTGAAGCAAAAGATGTAATGATTCCAAGAATAGATATGACTATTGCTGACGCTGACAGCAACTATGAACATATAATATCTCTTTTCAGAGAAACAAAATACACACGTATTCCAATTTATGAACGAGAGGCTGATAATGTAATAGGAATCTTAAATATTAAAGATTTAGTTCTTACGCCTGTTAATGATAAATTTAATATAAGAGAAATAATGAGAAAACCTTTCTTTACTTATGAACACAAAAATACATCTGAGTTATTCAAAGAAATGCAGCAGTCTTCGCAAAGTATTGCTATTGTTCTTGATGAATATGGCTCAACTGTAGGTATGATTACAACAGAAGATTTACTTGAAGAAATTGTAGGTGAAATACGTGATGAATATGACATTGACGAAACCGAACCATTCGTAAAGCTTACAACAAATATTTACAGAATTGACGGTGCTTACAAAATCTACGATATCAACGAACAGATTGGCACTTCTCTTGAATCTGAAGACAATGATTCAATCGGAGGCTTCATAGTTGAAAAGCTCGACCGTTTTCCAAAGCGCGGAGACCATTTTATTATGGACAACCTTGAATTTATAATCGAGAAAGCTTCTTCAACAAGAATTGAATCTGTTTTACTAAAAATCAAACCAATGGATGACTAATAAAATATTTCATCATAATTCAAATAAGGGCAGAAACCGTAAAATGCGGCTCTGCCCTTTAGTAACTTTAAATTAACGACGATTCCATTGAAGAAATTGCCCGCACAACATATAATGAAGTCTCTGCTACAGGGAACTTAGTAAAATCCAATTTCTGAAATGATATATCTTGGTATATAAAAGATATTATACGAGGATTATATAATTATGAATTTTTCTTTTTTTAATAAAAAATTGCAATCATATAAAAACACAAAAAAGCAAAAAAACAATGATAAAATTAACCAATATACAGAATATGAAAAAAAGCTATCTCAAAGCTCACCAATTGACTTATATGTACACGCTTTTCGTGACCCTCATCACTTTTGGGATAGCATGAATTATGAAGAACAGAGTCGCTTCAATGGCGGTTTTGAGGAGTTTAAACGCGGATACCGGATCAGAGCCTCCATTATATTTTTAATTACACTCCTTATCACAATACTTGTATTTGGCATATTTACCTCAATATATATAGATCCGAATATAGGACATTTTCTTCACTCTTTTTTATATATATTTCTCCTAAATTGTATATAACATAATTTTCTTCTTTCAATGTTCCTCTCTGTTCATTGATGTTCACAATATTTTTCTAACACCTTTTTTAGTGTTGCATGGCGCCACCGGAGCAGTCGTGATTCACATGGGTCACGACTGCTCCGGTGGTAAACTTCCTATGCCTCTACATATCCTTTTTCATATAATCAATACTATTTTTTGCGTTCTACACTTCCATCACTTTTTATCAAATACTTGATGACACTTTTTGCATCCTTCTCCTCCTCACTTAATGCCATCCATTCATTTATTGTAACTTTTCCTATATTATTATACCAGTCTTTATCATCTTCACGCCTTTTAACAAATGTCCCACCATGCATACCTGAACCTATCTTTATAGTGATAAATTTTCTTTTTCCCCACACCGCATACAGATCTACATAGTATGTACCAAAATAATCATTATAATATGCATCTGCCGCCCAGTCTCCGTAATAATATCCTACCCCCGGGCGGTAATTTAAATCATTTACGTTATCCGAATACGAAACCGTAGTCCAGCCTTTAAATACGTATCCGTCTCTTTTTAAGCCGAAATCCGTATCATATGCCGGTGAACCCCAGTCATCAGGATACACAACCTGCGTATATGGCGTTCCGTCAGCTGGTCTCATCCAGCCGCTGTCCGATGCGACATAGCTGCTGTCTGATGTAAGATATCCACCGTTCATGTTGTAATCAACATAAACTTCCGGCTCCCATACAGCCTT
>SAMEA3387485__coassemble_1781_pt1 | contig 12740 bp, 15 predicted proteins | sample SAMEA3387485__metabat2_high_PE_030 | metagenome-assembled genome bin SAMEA3387485 (sample SAMEA3387485) | Felis catus | biome: Faeces | place: United Kingdom | collected 2012
AGTCAGTAAAATCAAGTGTTTTCAGTTTGCTCAGCAGACACTATCTAAATATTTGTGGAAAAACAAATGAAGCGATAAATTTATGGGAAAGATATAATGGCAAAATGGCTAAAACAAAGACTGGGAATTATCGGTTCAGACAAGTGGAATTATTTCTTTATGGGAAAGGAATTAATGATTTTAATTATAGTAATGATATAGAAATATCATCTATGGATTCTTTATTATCAAAAGTATGTAATTATTATGATGATGAAGTGTATTTAAATAATTTGATAATAAATAATTGCAAATAATTAATGGTGGTAAATTATTTGCAGTAAGTGATTTGATGTTATAAGAGGCAATATGATCAAAAAAATATATCGTATTTTTATAGGAATAAGTATATTTTTAGTACTAATATATATTGGAACATTATTTGGAAAATTAATTATTAATATTATTGATAAAAAAATAACAGTTATTGAAGCTATATCAGATATTGCTTTGTTTATTGTATTCTTTATCTTGTTTTACATATTAAACATTATATTGCACGAAGTGGGGCATTTGGTATGTGGTCTTATTTCAGGTTATAAGTTTAGCTCGTTTACTATAGGTAATATAATTATTATTAAAAAAAATAACAAATTGGAGATAAAAAAATTTCATATTCCCGGAACCGGTGGACAATGTTTGATGTCACCGCCGCCTTACAGTGATGGGAAATTTGCGTATAAATTATATTTGCTGGGTGGTGTTTTGATAAATTTAGCAGGTGTTATATTAGCTTTTTTAGTTTTATTATTAAAAAACGATGCAGGTTTAATTGCTAACAGTTTTATTTTATCCGGCATATGTATCATATTAGCAAATATAAGAATAAATGGACTTGGAGATGTTGACACAGATTTAACCGTATTAGTTAGTGCACAAAATGACTTGATAAGCAGAAGAGCATTCTGGATACAATTATATGTTGCTGCCCGGCAGAATGAAGATGTTGAAATATGGTCGTTGCCAAAGGATATGTTAACTATTCCGGGTAATATTGCAATTTCCAATAATTTAAGATTTTATTGGTACTATATTGTATGTATTTTTGAATTTAAAAATGAAAATTATATTAAATACAGAAAAATGGTAGATAGTATAAAGGATAAAATAGATTTAATGAAATCTATTTATATGAATGAATTACTATGTGAATTATTATTTTTGGATATTATTGAGATGAGATATATTCATAATAAAGAATATTGGGATACTTTGAATTTGAGAGCGTATATTGAAAAAACAAAAGGATATCTTTCGCGTCAAAGATTGCTTTATGCATACAGTTTATTGGTGCTGAATAATAGTAAAAAAGCTAATCTTCATCTAAGAGCATTTGAGAAAATAATAAAAAAATGGCCCTATTTAAGCGATATACAAGACGAAATTCGTTTAATAGATTTGATTAAGCGTATTGCAAGCCAATAATGGTTTTGTATTCATATTTGGAGGGTAAAGATTGCTGATGAAATTAAAAAAGATAAAAATAAATAACAGTAAATTGTTATTAATTATGATTTTTATTGATGTATTTGTAAAAATTATAATAGATAACTTTTTTATGGAAGATAAGTTGTTTATAAATGATAAATTAGGTTTTTTGCCATATCTAAATACAGAACAATTATCAATTTTTAATAACGAATTGGAACTTGGAGTGAGTTTAAACTTTTTGATTGTGATTAATCTTATAGGGGGGATTGCATTAGTCTTTGTAAGGAATATGTTAAAAAGAGAAAAGGAATGGAATACAGTACTGGATATTGCGACATTGATGATTTTTGCAGGAGTGGTCTGCTCACTGGTGGATAAGATTTTTTGGAAAGGCAGTTTGGATTATATATTGTTTTTTTCTAAAATTGTGGATTTAAAAGATATATATATGTTTGCAGGCTTCTTTATATATATTATAGATATATGCAGACAATTCGTTGGAAAAGTGATAAAAAACAGGACTTGACAAAATAAGAATACAGGCAAATTAAGATGGAAAAATGTATATAGAATATTAAGAGTGATGGCTTAAATGGTGGGATATTTTATGTTGGTACTGATTGAAAATTGACGGACGGAGCGGTATAATATAAACGAAAGATAATGTATACTATATTGAATGGTGACTATGATGGTTAAATATAATAAATTGCGCAAAACCGGTATGTCGTTTGTTACAATGTCAACCAAAAGATTTAATTAGGTGGAAAGTGGACTTGAATCATGAATTGGCATATGAAAACAGATTTAAGGAATAGGAGGTGTGCTTTATGACAGCAATTAGAAAAGAAGCTATTGAAATGTTGGAAAAAGTACCGGAAGATAAACTAAGTTTCGTTATTCAGATTATGCGTGGCATAAATGGGCTTATTGAGGGTGATGACAGTACGGTGAAGAGAGTTGGTAATCTTGACCAGTTTGTTATGCAAGCAACGGAACGAGGACAGAGTGCAGATTCTTATATAAGGGAGTTGAGAGATAATGACAGAATTTAAGCGTGTATTTGTTGATACTGCACCTATTATCTACTATTTGGAAAACAGCTCTTTGTATATGGCTTCAATAAAGAAATTTTTTATTAAGTGCATTGAGGAAAATATTCAGATTGTTACCTCTGCCATTACTGTAGAAGAATATCTTGTATTTCCATACAGTAGCAGAAAAATGGAATTTGCCGATAACTTTAAGAGATTTATTCAGTATATGAATATTGAGGTTGTGGACATTGATTCAAAGATTGCAGAACATGGAGCAAAGATAAGAGGTCAGTACAAAAATTTTAAAGCGATGGATGCTTTACAGATTGCTACTGCTATTGTTAGCGGATGTGATATGTTTTTTACAAATGATAAGCAATTAAGACAAGAAAAAGAAATCCCATGTATGACTATGGATGATTTGTTATAGGTTGCATAAAACGTGAATTGGTAATGAAACAATGTGATTTTATATAGATTTCATTTTGTTTCGGCAAAATGTTTACAGATTAAGATTGCAGATATATATTTTTGATAAAAAGATTATTATACCAAATAAAGCAGGCTTGCATTGCGCAGGTCTGCTTTATTTGGTCGCACAACAAAAATTTTGTCAGTTGAAAAAACGCAGGCGTGGTGATATACTTTAAAAGTATATTTATGCTTGAAATCGGGAGGATTTGACAGTATGGAACAGTATAAACAGGAATTTATTGAATTTATGGTTGATTGCAATGTACTAAAGTTTGGAGAATTTACTTTAAAGAGCGGAAGAAAATCTCCGTTTTTTATGAATGCAGGACTTTATGTTACCGGTACACAGCTTGAAAAGCTCGGAGAATATTATGCAAAAGCTATACATGATAATTACGGTGATGATTTTGATGTTTTATTTGGACCGGCTTACAAGGGAATACCTTTGAGCGTGGCTACAACTATGGCATACAGCAGATTATACGGTAAAGAAATCCGTTACTGCTCTAACCGTAAGGAAGTTAAGGATCACGGAGATACAGGTATACTTTTGGGAAGTCCTATAAAAGACGGAGACAGAATCGTTATTATTGAGGATGTTACAACATCAGGCAAATCAATAGAAGAAACATTTCCGATTATCCAGGCTCAGGGTGACGTGTGCATAAAAGGACTTATGGTTTCATTAAACAGAATGGAAAGAGGCAAGGGTGAAAAGAGCGCACTTGTTGAAATTAAGGAAAAATATGGGTTTGATGCAAATGCAATCGTAAGCATGGCAGATGTTGTTGAACATCTTTATAATAAACCGTGCAATGGCAAAATTATCATAGATGACAAGATAAAAGCGGATATTGATGCGTATTATGCAGAATATGGCGCAAAATAATATTTTGTATTGAATACAATGCTGTTTAAAATGTGAATTTGCAGTTTTGCAGATGGAGGTTAGGATATATGGATGAGAAAGCATATAAAAAGATGAGAACAGGGGGAGTTTCAAGCCTTGTGTTTGGAATCGTGGTACTTGTTGTAGGCATTGCATCAGGCGTTATGCTTATAATTAATGGTTCAAGGCTGTTGGCGCACAAATCAGAGACATTAATTTAAGCCGCATTTATTTTTGTTGCCCGCGGAATGGAGATTGATATGTTGAAAAAGAGGGGAAAGGCATTTTTTTGCTGGTTGGTATTTTTTATATACATCATTGCATTGGTGTACTTTTTACTTTTTGCCGATATGCTTGACAGAACGGTTGTGTCAGGAGAATACAGATACAACATGGTTTTGTTCAAGGAAATTAATCGTTTTATCACATACGCTGACAGACTTGGCACGAAGGCTGTACTGTTAAATCTTGTGGGAAATATTGTTGCATTTATGCCATTTGGGTTCTTTTTGCCGATTTTGTCGGGGAAGAAGCTTAAATTTATAAAGACGACGTTATGTACATTTGCATTCAGCTTGTCTGTAGAGCTTATACAGCTCATTTCAAGAGTTGGAAGCTGCGATGTTGATGATTTGCTTTTAAATACTGCAGGCGGAATAGCAGGATATATTTGTTACACTTTGGTTTATGCAGTTTGGCACCGTAAACGTGGTAAAAAGAAATAATTTAGGAATGAACAGATATGAAGATTTTTAATAAGTACAAATTTTCAGATAAGAATCAGACTCTTGGCGGCACTATTTCTACATTTATGGGAGTAGGGTCGCTTGCGTGCCTTGTTTTTGGAGTATATTTGTCTTATGAGGCTGATGGCAATGCAGGAATGATAGTAGGTATTTTGGGCCTGCTTTCATATATGATTGCTGTAATTGGTGTTGTGATAGGCTTTTTAAGCTTTAAAGAGGACGATAAATTCTACCTGCTGTCAAAGACAGGCACATTATTATGCGGATTTTTGGTTGTTATGATGACAGCTATTGTTATGATGGGAATTGGAATATAGGAGGCGTTAAATGTTTGACGATAATCTGACAGAAAGATACGAGCTTGCTTTTAACAGAATAACGGAGATTGCAAAAGATTGTGCAGGGATGAAAAGTCCGGCGGCAGATTATTTTAAAAATGTTGCCGAATTTATTATTAATATGGACGGACTTTTAAATAAAGTTTCAGAAAATGTGCTTAACGATTATTCTTTGGAGCAGCTTCAAAGTCTGAATGAATTTTTATATAGAGATATACTTGAAGAAAATTATGATAAAAGCTACGCAAATCCTGCATATGCATGTATGAAGCTTGGAGAAGGATGCGGTAAGCTTTTATCATTTCTTTATGTGGAAATAAGAGGCATGATAGTATTTGCATATGAACAAAGAAGAGCGGAATTTACGACGCTTATGGAATTGTTCATAGAGATATACTGTATGTTTGAGGACGAAGAGCCTGCTGCAAAATCAATTCAGCAGTCAATTTACTGGTATGTGAGTGATTACAGTGATGAGATGGTAGAAAGAAGAATTGAGGAACAGTTAAATCCCGAGCTTGATTTTGCCAAAAATATCATTATGAATTCAGATTTGTCAGATTTGAGATATCTGTATAGCTTTGGCGAATATATTACAGACAACGAAATAAAGACGGCTTTATATCTGAATACTCTCACGCAGTCACAGATAGAAGATATGGCGCATACATTTACTGAAGGCTACAGAAAGGGCTTTGAATTGGGAAATAAGGACCTTTCAAAGAAAAAGACGGTAAATATACGTTACCATATAGGATTTGAACGCCTTGTGAGGGAAGAAATAAGGCAGTTTAAGCAGCTGGGACTTGATACTACGATATACCGTGCCGCAGTGAGCAGTATAAATAAGCGTATGCATATTAAGGTTGGATATTATTCAACGAGTCCGAATCGTCAGATGGATTATGATCATCGTTTTGATAATGCAATATATATGGATCCTGCATTTGTCGAAAGAAAGCTTGGCGCGTTAAAGCTTGCTTATGAGAAGAATAAGGAGGCAGCATCATTATTTGCAGGGCCTGCGGTTATGGAGGTTTTTGGCGAGGAACCATTTGAGCCGGAGGATAAATTACAGAGCTTTCATCTTGATGAAAGGCAGCAGAAACTTTCAGCAAGATATGACAGCGAGGCAGGAGATATTGTTGATTCATATATAAAAGGTGATGAGAGAAGCTTTACGATAATTGCTTATCCGTTACCGGAAATCGGTCCTGATTTTGAAAAAATATTTGATGAAACAGTTAAAATAAACACGCTTGATTACGAAAAATACGAAAAAATACAGCAGAGAATTATAGATGAGCTTGACGGAGCCGATTATGTTCATATAAAGGGCAGAGGTTCAAATAAAACAGATATTTGCGTAAAGCTTATGAATATAGAGGATAGAACAAAGCAGACTGTATTTGAAAATTGTCTTGCAGATGTAAATATTCCTCTGGGTGAGGTGTTTACTTCTCCTGTACTTAAGGGGACAAATGGTGTGTTAAATGTAAGCACTGTTTATCTGAATGATTTGAAATTCAAAAATCTGACCATATATTTTGAGGATGGCAAAGTACAAGATTATACATGTGAGAATTTCGATGATATAGAAAAAAATAAAGCGTTTTTTAAAGAAAATGTGTTGTATAACCATGATATGCTTCCGCTTGGAGAATTTGCGATAGGAACAAATACGACAGCGTATGTAATGGCAAATAAGTATGATATAGTTTATAAGCTTCCGATTCTTATTGTTGAGAAAATGGGGCCGCACTTTGCCATAGGCGATACATGCTATTCAAGGTCTGAGGATGTTGTTGTCTATAATCCTAACGGAAAAGAGATAATTTCTAAAGATAACGAAATTTCAATCTTAAGAAAGACGGAACCGGAAAAAGCTTATTTTAACTGTCATACAGACATAACCATACCTTATGATGAGATTGGCAGTATTACAGCAGTAAAGCCTGACGGTACAAGAGTTGATATAATATCAGATGCAAGATTTGTGCTTGACGGATGTGAAGAGTTAAACAGTGCCTTTGACAGCTGAATTAAGTTTTTGATGATTGACACAGATTGTAAAACAAAGTAAAATAATATAATAATTTTATTGCAGTGTGATAATTTTCACACTAAATGCAAGAATGGAGGAATTTATGGCAAAAGTAGGAATTGTCATGGGAAGTGATTCTGATATGCCTGTTATGGCTAAGGCAGCGGATATTTTGGAACAGCTTGGAATATCATATGAGATGACTATTATTTCGGCACACAGAGAACCGGATGTTTTCTTTGAATATGCAAAGACAGCAGAGGAAAAAGGATTTAAGGTTATAATTGCAGGCGCAGGAATGGCAGCTCATTTACCTGGTATGTGTGCAGCTATTTTCCCTATGCCGGTTATCGGTATACCAATGCATACAACATCGCTTGGCGGCAGGGATTCTCTTTATTCAATAGTTCAGATGCCATCAGGAATTCCAGTAGCAACAGTTGCTATAAACGGAGGAGCAAATGCGGGACTTTTAGCGGCTAAGATTCTTGCAACATCAGATGCTAAGCTGCTTGAAAAATTAAAGGATTACAGTAAAGGTCTTAAGGAGAGCGTTCAGAAAAAGGATGCAAGACTTCAAGAAGTAGGATATAAGGCATATTAATTAAGTGTTTTTTAATAAATTTAAATTCAAGGAGAGATAGAGATGGATTACAAAAAGGCCGGAGTAGATATTGAAGCAGGTTATAAGTCAGTTGAACTTATGAAGGAGCATGTTGCAAAAACAATGAGACCGGAAGTTCTTACTAATATTGGTGGATTTTCAGGCGCTTTTTCAATGGAAAAGTTCAAAGATATGGAAAAGCCTACATTAGTTTCAGGTACTGATGGTGTCGGTACAAAGTTAAAGATTGCATTTACAATGGACAAGCACGATACAGTAGGTATTGACTGTGTTGCAATGTGTGTTAATGATATTGCATGTGCAGGCGGAGAACCATTATTCTTCCTTGACTACATTGCATGCGGTAAGAATGAGCCTGAAAAGATTGCTAATATCGTAAAAGGCGTTGCAGAGGGCTGTCTTCAGTCAGAATGTGCACTTATTGGCGGTGAGACAGCAGAGATGCCGGGATTTTATCCTGTTGATGAATATGACCTTGCGGGTTTTGCTGTAGGTGTCGTAGATGAAAAGGATTTAATTACAGGTAAGGATATAAAGCCGGGAGATACACTTATTGGTATCGCTTCAAGCGGCGTGCACAGCAATGGTTTTTCACTTGTAAGAAGTGTATTTAAGATAACAGAAGAGGCTTTAAATACATATTATGACTCATTAGGCAAGACTCTTGGTGAGGCGCTTATTGCCCCTACTAAGATTTATGTAAAGACATTGAAAGAGGTAAAGAAAGCAGGAGTACGTATCAAGGGCTGCAGTCATATTACAGGCGGCGGTTTCTATGAAAATATTCCAAGAATGCTTCCAGAGGGAGTTCATGCAGTTGTAAAGAAAGACAGTTATGAAATTCCTCCAATCTTTAAGATGCTTGCAACAGACGGAGATATTGATGAGCATATGATGTACAACACATTTAATATGGGTATAGGTATGGTGCTTGCTGTTGATCCTGCTGATACGGATAAGGTTCTTGAGGCTGTTAAGGCTGCAGGAGAAGAGGGCTTTGTTATAGGTTCTGTCGAGGCCGGTGAGAAAGGAGTAACAGTATGCTAAGAATTGCGGTTATGGTATCAGGAGGCGGAACTAATCTTCAGGCCATAATTGACGGTGTTAAGAATAAAACTATTACCAATACGCAGATAGCTGCGGTAATCAGCAATAACGCCAATGCATACGCGCTTACGAGAGCAAAAGAGAACGGCATACAGGCTATGTGTATTTCACCGAAATCATATGAGACAAGAGATGAGTTTAATGAGGTGTTGCTTAAAGAAGTTGATAAGTTAAACGTTGATTTGATAGTTCTTGCAGGATTTCTTGTGAAAATACCGGAAGCTATGGTGCATAAGTATTCTCACAGGATAATAAATGTTCATCCGTCACTTATTCCGTCATTTTGCGGAGTTGGTTTTTATGGGCTTAGGGTTCATGAGGCTGTGCTTGAAAAAGGCGTAAAGGTGACAGGTGCCACCGTTCATTATGTGGACGAGGGAATGGATACAGGTGAGATTATTTATCAGAAAGCTGTTGAAGTTTTAGATACAGATACACCTGAAAGTTTGCAGAAACGTGTTATGGAGCAGGCAGAGTGGAAGCTACTTCCGCAGGCAATTAACATGATTGCAAATTCATAAAAATTTTGAGCGGTCATGGCTGCATTGGTGGCTATGACCGTTAATCATAATTATGGTGTTTTTACACACTAATCTTAATACAAAATATCAGAATATGGAGGAAATGTTTGATGAAAGTACTTGTAGTAGGCAGCGGCGGACGTGAACATGCAATATGCTGGAAGATATCACAGAGCGATAAGGCTGACAAAATATATTGTGCACCTGGAAATGCAGGCATTGCGCAGGTTGCGGAATGTGTGGACATTAAGGCAATGGAGTTTGATAAGCTTGTTGCGTTTGCAAAAGAAAAAGAAATAGATTTAACCGTAATCGGTATGGATGACCCTCTTGTAGGCGGAATTGTCGATGAGTTTGAAAAAGCCGGCTTAAGGGTATTCGGACCAAGAAAAAATGCTGCAATACTTGAGGGTTCAAAAGCATTTTCAAAGGATTTAATGAAAAAATACAATATTCCGACAGCAGCTTATGAGACATTTGATTCAGCAGAGGAAGCAAAGAAATATCTCGAAACAGCTGATTATCCTATAGTTTTAAAGGCTGACGGGCTGGCACTCGGCAAGGGCGTGTTAATCTGCATGACAAAAGAGGAAGCGCTTGACGGTGTTAATGAACTTATGCTTGATAAGAAATTCGGTTCGGCAGGAAACACTATTGTTGTAGAGGAATTTATGACAGGAAGAGAAGTTTCTGTACTTTCGTTTGTGGATGGAAATACTATTAAGATTATGTCATCAGCACAGGACCATAAGAGAGCAAAAGACGGTGATCAGGGGCTTAATACAGGTGGTATGGGTAATTTCTCACCTAGTCCTTTCTATACAGATGAGGTTGATGAATTTTGTAAGAAATATGTGTATCAGGCGACTGTTGATGCCATGAAAGCAGAAGGACGTCCGTTTAAGGGAGTTATTTTCTTCGGACTTATGCTTACGCCGAACGGACCTAAGGTTCTTGAATATAATGCAAGATTTGGCGATCCTGAGGCTCAGGTAGTTCTTCCGAGAATGAAAAATGATATTATAGATGTATTTGAGGCATGTATAGACGGTACTCTTGATAAGATTGACTTACAGTTTGAGGATAATGCGTGCGTATGTGTAGTTCTTGCATCAGACGGTTATCCGCTTGAGTACAAAAAAGGCTTTAAGATAACAGGAGAAGAGAATTTTGCCGGAAAGGACGGTTACTATCTTTTCCACGCAGGAACAAAGTTTGATGAAAACGGAAATGTGGTGACAAACGGAGGAAGAGTTCTCGGTGTTACTGCTACAGGTGAAAATCTTAAGCAGGCAAGAGCAAACGCATATGAAGCCACATCATGGGTTAATTTTGAAAATAAATATATGCGTACGGATATAGGTAAGGCTATAGACGAGGCATAAAGGAAAGGAGTACTCTTTTTACTATGAAAATTACACCGGTAAAAGGAACTAATGATTATTTGCCTAAAGAGGTCGAAATCAGAGATTATCTTCAGGATAAAATATTAAAGGTCTATAAGGCAAATGGTTTTGAACATATTATAACTCCAATTATTGAAGATATTGAGAATCTTGATAAAAGTGAAGGCGGAGAAAATCTTAACCTGATTTTCAAGATACTAAAAAGAGGAGATAAGCTTGAAAAAGCTTTAAATTCAGGAGTTAGTGCAGACAATGAAAATGAGCTTTCCGACATGGGATTAAGGTATGACCTTACTTTGCCGCTCAGCAGATATTATGCAAATAATAAAGATAAGCTCACGCTCCCTATGAAATGTATCCAGATTGACAGGGTATACAGAGCGGAGAGACCTCAGAAGGGCAGACTTCGTGAGTTTATACAGTGTGATATTGATATTATAGGCTCTGATTCAACAGATTCAGAGATTGAACTTATACTTACAACTACCGAGGCGCTTGATGCAATCGGTCTTAAAAATTATAAAGTAAAGCTTAATGACAGAAGATTACTTAGAGCTGTTCTTGAAAGCTTTGGCTTTAAGAGCGAAGAATTGGACAGCGTATGTATAACATTCGACAAGATGGATAAGATAGGACTTTCAGGGGTTAAGGAGGAGCTTACAGATAAAGGCTTTGACTGTGAGGCTGTCGAAAGGTTTGTAAAATTCTTATCTGATGGTGATTTCACACTTGAAACAATAGGTGATATGCTTGAGGATAACACACCTGCAAAGAGTCTGTCGCATATAATCAGCACTGTAAAAGAGCTTTCAGGCGCACGATTTGATGTCGTATTTGATTTGTCTCTTGTAAGAGGACAGGGCTATTACACAGGAACTGTATTTGAGGTCGAGAGTATTGACTTTAAGGGTGCTGTCGCTGGAGGCGGAAGATATGATAACCTTATCGGCAAGTTCTTAAATGAGCAGGTGCCGGCAGTCGGGTTTTCAATTGGATTTGAAAGAATTTTTTCTATACTTATGCAGAATGGTATAAGTATAGATGAAAGACAGAAAAAGGTTGCCGTTATGTATGATGAGGGCAATTTGGCATGCGCGGTAAAGAAGGCTGAAGCTTTAAGAAAAGAAGGCTATGCAGCGTCTCTTTATATAAAACCTAAAAAGTTTGGGAAATTCCTGACAAAGCTGCAGGAGAGAGGCTATGACGGTTTTGCTAACGTGGAACAGGAAAGCTTCAGCTTATTTTAAGATTACAGTGTCAAAAGGTCTTGAGCCCACTTGTGCTTGCACAATAGTGGGGGAATGACCTTGGGACACGCCCCAAAATTGGAGCATAATGCGAATGTTGGGAAGGATTGTGGGAGTGCAAAGCACGGAACAATCCGTGTAATCGTATTACAGTGTCAAAAAATTTTAAATTTACCCACTCTCAAAGCATGTATTAAAAACTGCTTTATGAGAGTGGGATTATTTATTTGACTTTTGCCTTTTCAAGGGCGGCTGTAATTGCGTTAAGGAACATGACTGAAGTATATTTATTTTCAGAGCTGTATGTAATATTTTTTGTTGTTCCGCTTGCTTTGACGGCATCGGCAATATCCTGGAAATTAGTTGATAAAAGCGGATACATCGTTTCAAGTTCATCGGATACGTGTATCATTTCAATGCTGTTTATATTGTTTTTATCGACAGTTACCTGTATATCGACAGGTGTACCATTCAGAGATATTGAGGCGGTGTATACACCGGGAGTATATATATTTTCGTTATATGTACCTGTATTGTTGTCAGAAATAACATTCGAAGAATTAGTTGTTTTAGCAGGATTTCCCTCTTTGTCAGAAGAATTTGCTGCTGATACGATAAAGAAAATAAGGGCAATGATAATGGCTAAGACGGAAATAGCGCCGATTATCAATGCTTTCATATGGATAACTACGATTTTTGTTTTTGAATTCATATGCACACACTTCCATTATTTGTTAATAAAAGTGTATGTGAAAATATAAATATTATGACTATAACAGATTAAGATTACAGTGTCAAAAGGTCTTGAGCCCACTTGTGCTTGCACAATAGTGGGG
>SAMEA3387485__coassemble_1945_pt1 | contig 11557 bp, 4 predicted proteins | sample SAMEA3387485__metabat2_high_PE_030 | metagenome-assembled genome bin SAMEA3387485 (sample SAMEA3387485) | Felis catus | biome: Faeces | place: United Kingdom | collected 2012
GAAAAATTCAAAGACTCTCAGCCGATCAAATTCAAGCTTAAAATGAGCAGTGACAACATGCTTAAACTTTATGAGGGCTGCGAGGTTTCAGACATTATGTTTGAAAGAGTTGATTAAGAAAAGAGGTTAGTATGGAAATCAGGAATCTTGAAAAAGCACTTGATATAGTATCAAAGCTTATAACAGGCGAAGCTGTAAGCGAAAAAAGTGCGAATGCGCCGCTGTATCAGGAATATAACAATAACATGCAGGTCTATGATATAGTGCATATAGCGTTAAAAAAGATGAATCTTGAAATTTATGAATATAATAACGGATTGTATGTAAGCTCGGGCGAAAATAATCAGGTATTCGGCTACAGCAATGAGGAGCTAAGAAAGGAGCTTGGAATAAAGCTTAACAGAGAGCTGTATCTTGCATATTTTATCATATATAACACTATAACGCAGTTTTACCGCCAGACAGAAGCTGTTACATATGTGGAATTTACAAGAGTTGAAAATGTAATAAAAAGTGTTGACGATTCCATAAGTGGGATAATAGATAAAAGAGCCGGGATTATACTTGGTGAGGTTGAGGAAAACAGCTTTAAGCAGATTGCATTAAGCTGGGAGGAACTTCCTGCGGCCACTGACACTGACAGGTCGGGGCTTAGGGCTGCGAGAAATTCAAAGGCAGGCTTTGTAAAAATTGTGTTTAATTTTCTTGTGTCACAGGATTTACTTGCTGAAAATGAGGACAGATATTATCCGACTGACAGGTTCAGGGCTTTGATAGAAAACTATTTTGACGACTATAAGGGGAGGCTGGCTCAGCTTTTGGCTGATGCAGACAGGAAAAAGCAGGAGGTGGACTAATGCCACAGATTAACAGAATCAGAGTTAACAATGTCAAATACAATTTCGGTACACAGTATTATGATGATTTTATGATGCGATTTAATTGCAGCAATACCATATATGACCTTGCAAACGGAGGCGGTAAAAGTCTTTTGATGCTTCTGCTTTTACAGAATATTATACCTAACTGTACTCTCGATGAAAAACAGCCCATTGAGAAACTGTTTCGGGCAGGCGGAGGAAATACGGTTATACATTCACTTATTGAGTGGAAGCTTGATTCCTGCTACATGAAAGATAATTTTAAATATATGACGACAGGATTTTGTGCGCGAAAGGCAAGAGGTGAGCAGGAGAATGATGAATCTTTTTTATCTGAAAATGTATCCTGTGATGCAGCGCAGTCAGGAGCTATAAGAACAAATTCAAGTATAGAATATTTTAATTACTGCATATTTTATCGAGAGTTCGGTGATAACGACATTAAAAACCTTCCGTTAGTAAGCAATGGTGAGAGAATTACATACAATGGTTTAAAAGCGTATTTGAGGGAGCTTGAGAAGAAAGATTTCGGCGTATCGGTAAAGATATTTGAAAGAAAAGGCGATTACCAGAGCTTTTTGTCGCAGTATGGAATATTTGAGAGCCAGTGGGAGATTATTCGCGGAATTAATAAGACAGAGGGGCATGTAAGAACATATTTTGAGACAAATTACAGAACAAGCCGCAAGGTTGTTGAGGATTTACTTATAGAAGAAATTATTCAAAAGTCTTTTAATAACAGGCTCGGCGTCGATAATGACGAGGGTAAAATGGCACAGACACTTATGGATATAAAGGATAAGCTTGTTGAGTTGTCAAAAAAGCGCGCCGGAATAAATTCATATGATAGTCAGATGGTTGTTATAGACGAATTTGCAGATTATGTAAGTAAATTTTCAGATTTGTATAAAAGAAAGCAGGAGCTTGAAAAACAGGTTTATGATTTGCTTACAGCCTGCAAATATGAGGTGATTGCACAGGAGAAAAATTCAGCTTCGTTGGATAATCTTATTGATAAGATGAACGAGGAGATGGAGTCGGAACAGAAAAATATTCAGATTGCACAGATAATAAGTGAAAAGAATTCACTTGATGCAGTTATGGATTTGATAAGTATAAACAGTAAGGGCCTTGAGGGGATTGACAGACAGATTAAAGAGCTGTCGGAGAAGCTTACTCTCATGGAGTCTGTGAATGACTATAAAGACTATATTTCATATGAAAAATCTTTTATGGAAATCAGTGAAGCAATAAACAACAGAATGAAAAGTCATGAGGATATTCTTAGCAGCCTTCGAACCATAGCAGATTTGATTTATGACAGAAATTCCGTAAGAATAAATGAGCTTGAAGATAAATGCAGTATTGCAAAACAGGATGTGTTAAAACGGGAAAATATACTTAAAGACGCAGAAGAAAAGTTGTCCGAAATAATAAAGAAATTAACTGTAGATGAAAGTTTTGTTAAGTTTACGCAGGCAGAGCTTGAAAATGACGAAAAGCAGCTCGCTGTACTTATGGAAAAGTCAGGACTTCTTGTGGCTGAAAATGCTCACACACAGCAGCTTGAAATAAAAGAAAAGCTTAAAAATGAAAGAGCACTTCTTGAAAAAGACCAACAGTATTTTGAGCAGATATCCGAAAAGCTGACCCAATGTAATGCAGACATGTCGGGACTTATAATTCATAACAAACTTTTGGGCACGGAGCTTGAAAAGGCGGCGGTCACAGGAAGGCAGGCGTCAGAAGATGCAGATAAAATACAGAATTTAAAGAAAATATACAATGCGGCAGATTTGCAGGATCTTGCAGCTGTTACGTTAAATCTGTTTAAAAGCATGGACAGGGAATGTGAGAAGGCAGCTGATGAGGCTGGAAAGCTTCAGACATTTATTGAAAATGCAGAAAACGGGATATATAAATTTAATTCTTTAGAGAGAAATAAGCTTAAAGAGTATCTTGCAGCTCATTATGGAGATGATATAGAGGAGGGCCACGAGTGGTTTTCGAAGTTAAATCCGGGACAGAGGAGAGATGTTCTTAAGAGGACTCCTTTTATTGAGTACGGTTTTATAGTTAAAGGCGATTTTGAGAAAATAAAGTATGACATGGCGCTGCAGCAGTTCGGATATGGCGCATATGTTGTACCGTTAATCAGTGAGCAGATACTTATAGATACAAAGCTTGAGGTAAATAAGGAGCTTATCGCGTTTGCGATGAATGACTTAAGCTTTTTACGTGATGAAAAAAGCCTTAATTCTAAAATCAATGTTGCAAAAGAAGAGCTTGATATGTTAAATGAAAAGCTTTTAAAAGATAATGACAAGAAAATGGTAGTCTGGAAGGACTATATGTTTACGGTCAGATATATGGCTGTTTGTGATGATACAAAGCTTGTCGATGAAAATAAAATACGTGCACAGATTGAAAAAAATACAGACGCATATCATAAGCTTTCTGCCATTAAGGAGAAATGTAAACTTGATGTATCTGAGCTTGAAAAATCAATAGAGACAAGGAAAGAAACGATTGCGCAGTATGTAAGGACAGAAGAGCTGATTGCAATGGCTGTTGAAAAAAACAGCGAGATTTCTCAAAAATACGATTCTTTGAGAGCTGCAAAGGAAAGCGAAAAGCAGACAGAATTAATACTTCAGAGCTGTAGAGAGGAACAGCAAAGAGCAAAACAGCAGCTTGATGCCTCAAAATCAGTGCTTGCATCTGTAAATGAAAGTTTTGTTAAGTTAAGAGAAGAGCTTGGGGTAAATTACAGACAGTACCATGAATCGGACGGAATACGTTTAAATGAAAATGAAAAGGCAGATTATGCAGCACTTTCGGACAATGAGCTTGAGAGCAAATTTTTCGGTTTAAAGCAGATAATCGATAAAGAGACTGTTGATGTAGCTGATAAAGAAGCACTTAAGGAACATTACCGCATTTCTATGGCAAAATGCAAGCGTTTAATTGAATACAGGGGTTCATTATTCAGTGAGGTGAAAGAGCAGTATAATTCAGGAATGGTAACTGAGAGCAAGGCGACGCAGCTTCTTGATATTAAGTATAAATTAAATGAGCTTAATAAAGCTTCAAAAGACAGACGTGGTGAACTGGATGCACAGAATGCCCTTATGAACAGGCTTGACGGAAGCATAGCGCACGGAATGCATCAGCTTGAGGAAAAATACGGAGAAGTACAGCTTTTCAAGTGCGAAAATCCGGAAAACTTTATCAGCCAGCACAAGGAGCTTGTAAAAAAGCTTGCTGCAAATATAAAAGATGTTTTATTAGAAAGGCAGCAGCAGCAAAAGAAGCTTAAAGACATTTATATTATAGAAAAAGACCTTGAAAGAATAGCAAAAAATGCAGGACTTACTGTAACGGATTTAGAAGCTGTTAGTTTAGGAGATGCGAATGGCGTTGGCAGCACAGTGCCTGCTTTTGACGGTGACTTAAGCAGTATTAACATATTTGGTTATGAGGATGTCTGCGAAGAGTACGATATTCATTTGAAACGCATTGACAAAACAGAGGATGAATTTAATAAGCGCAGGCAGTTGCTTATTGAATCGCTTAACAGTTTCGGCGCAGGTGAGCTTGCACATGAAGTGGGTAAGTCTGTGGAATTTCCTCAAAATGAAGAACAGACGATTTTGCTCGCACAAAATTTAAGGGAGACAAATAAATTTATTGAGCTTGAAAAACAGAGGATTTCAAAAGGCATCGAGGATATGGAACAAATTAAAGATAATTTTGAAAACCGATGCATACAGACATGCAGCAATATCAAAAATGAGTTGGACAGACTGCACAAGCTTTCAACAATCACTATGGATGACGAAACTATTTCAATAATAAGCCTTTCGGTTCCATATATTAAGGAGGAGCTTTACAAGGAAAGAATGTCGTCATATATTGATGAGACGGTAATTATGGCCGAAAGTTTTAAGGAACCATCGGAGAGACTTAAATATATACGCAACCGTCTTACATGGAAAAGGCTGTTTTCTGTAATAGTTACAGACATGAATGCGGTGCGGATAGATTTATATAAAAGAGAGCGCATAAAAGACCAGAGCAGATACCTGAAATATGAGGAGGCAGTCGGTTCTACGGGTCAGTCGCAGGGTATTTATATACAGTTCCTGATTGCTGTTATAAATTATATTTCAAGTATAAATGCCTCATCTAAAGACGGTGCTGTTTTGGGAAAGACTATATTTATTGATAATCCGTTTGGTGCAGCAAAGGATATTTATATATGGGAACCAATATTTAAACTGCTTAAAACAAATCATGTTCAGCTCATTGTTCCTGCAAGGGGCGCGACGCCTGCAATAACAGGACGGTTTGATGTTAATTATATATTAGGACAGAAGCTTATCGACTCGCGCCAGCAGACTGTGGTTGTTGATTACTACAGCAAAACGAGTCAGGCACAGATGGAATATACACGTATGGATTATAATCAGGTGACTCTTGATTTGTGATTCAATTAGTTATTTTGTTTACAATGCGGGGCAGCTGTGATAAACTTATGACGTATATATTAAACATTTTATGGAACTTTTTTTAAATTGGGATATAGATTTTTTATAGAAAAGGTGGCGTCAGATTTGGATAAGTATGAATTAAATCTTAAGATCGATCAAATTAAGAAACTTGCCTCTAAAAGAGCATTTAAGGAGGCAGCTAAGATTGCTGAGGAAATTAACTGGCATAAGGTTAAGGAGTGGTCAGCTCTTGCTACAATCATAAATGTTCAGGAAGCAGTGGGCGATATTGAAGAAGCAAGAGATATGGCGATATTGGCATATAATCGTAATCTCGGAGGAAGAAAGCTTGTCTATAAGCTTACGGAGCTGTTTATAAAGCTTAAGCAGTTTGATGAGGCTGAGGAGCTTTATGATGAATATGAAAAAATGGCTGCCCACGATGTTAACCACTATCTGTTATTTTATGATTTAAGAAAAGCAGAAGGGGCAAGAGATAATGAGCTTATTGAGATATTGGAGGAGCATAAAAAGCATGAGGTTGACGAAAAGTATCTTCTTGAGCTTGCTAAGCTTTATGCCTCAACAGACAGAAAAGAAGAATGTTTAAAAACCTGTGATGAGATAGTTCTTTTATTTCAGGATGGTTCTTATGTAGAGAAAGCTATACAGTTAAAGAAAGAAATGGGCGCGGAGCTCACTAATATGCAGAAAAAAATTCTTGAAGATACTTCAAGAAAGAAAGAGGATAAAGAAGCTACAAAAGAAATTCTTTTTGAGCAGCAGAAAGAGCTTACGAGAATAATGCATGACGATATTGACGATGTGTTTGATGAGGATGAGGAAGAGCAGGCCGATGATATATTTGAGGAACACAGCGAAGATGAATATACAGAAGAGGCTGAAGACGTTTCAGAAGAGTCTGACATTTCAAAATCAACTGATACAACTGATACAGATGATACGGTAGAAGATGTTGATGATACAGAGGAAAGCGAAGAAGTTATAGAGGCTTTTGAAGATGAACAGGAAAATGATAAGAAACCGTCACAGATGCCTGAATCATTAAGAGAGCTTATTGAGAATGCTAAGAAAAAAATAGACAGCAGCTATGACAGAATGAACCGTGAGAGTGAAGAGGAAAGATTAAAAGAAGAAAAAGAAGAGGTTAAGAGAAGTATTGAGGCACGCGAAAATAACATGGAAATAGAAGTTAAGGTGCCGAATTATTCAATCTATGATACACAAAACATACAGGAAGAGCTTGCAAAAAATCTAAGTAAGATTTTAAGTGATGATGACGAGCCGGATGTGTTCAGACCTGACAGAGAAAGCAGTTCACAGTCTGATAGTGCATTAAAGCTTGAAGCTGCTGCAGCAGAGCAGGAGAATCAGCAGGAGGATGATCAGATAGAGGGTCAGATGAGCCTGGCTGACTGGATGGAAGATATCAGACAGGAGAAGTACGGTAAGCAGAATACAAAGGAGTATTCAAAAGAAGAGCTTGAAAAGATGCTTGACGACAAAGATGAGAAGAGCGCAGCTTACGAAAAGCTGATTATGGAAAACAAGCTTAAGGCTGCCGATGCAAACAAGGAAAACAGTGAGGTCAAGGCGCGTACAAAGATGATGCTTCATGCAGCGAAGACGGATCTTGCAATTCGTACAGGAAAAGCAACATTAAAACTTGAGGAAGCAGTGGACGGTATAAGAGAGGCTGCAAAGGAAGCTCAAAATGAATATACGGTTACAGCTGAGCATACAGCTGAAGATAACACTGTTATATCTCTTGATACTGCATCGTTTGCCCCGGTGACAGAGCAGATGATTGCAGCTTCGGTTGAAAAGATAGTGCAGGATGCGGAAGATGAAAATATGTTATCTGATTCAGTCAGTGAAGATATTTTCGATGACGAGCAGGAAGAAATTAATACTAACAGAGTTAAGCGTTCTCAGATAGTAAGAGAAAAGAGAATTGAGGAAAGTATTGCGGCAGGAAGTGATGAGGAAGAGGATAAAAAACTTACCGGAGAGCTTGCTAAGATATTCAGAAAGTATCGTGAGATGCCGGGTCTTGAAACTCAGCTTGTAAATCTGTTTGAAGCTCTTGACAAAGAGATGGATATGAAGACATCGTCAGTCGGAAATATTATAATTTCAGGTAATTCTACTTCTGATAAGACAGACCTCGCAAGAACGATTATAAGAGCAATAAATCAAGTGTATCCTGACAGTCATAAAAAGATTGCAAAGACTACAGGTGATAGCATAAACCAACGCGGAATAACAAAGGCTATGAGCAAGCTTAGAGGTACTGCACTTATAGTTGAGGGTGCAGGAGCAATACAGCCAAAGAGAATTAATGAGATTATGTCGTGTCTTTCACAGGATACAGACAGAATGATAGTTATATTTGAGGATTCGGATGCAGATATTAATGTACTGCTTAACTTTAATCCTGATTTAGTAAGAATGTTTAACCACAGAATTGTGCTTAAGCAGTATACTGTAAATGAGCTTGTTGATATGGCTAAGAGATTTGCGCGCAAGCGCCAGTACGAGGTTGGCGATGATGCACTTCTTGAGCTTTATTTAAAGATTGATAAGCTTCGTTCACAGACAGACAACATCAGACTTGATGATATTAAAGATATTATTAATAAGGCTATTGCAAAATCAGAAAAGAGAGCTTCAAAGAAGCTTTTTGGAGGGCTTAGGAAAAAACGCGCTGATAATGGCGATTTGATATTCCTGTCGGAGTCAGATTTTAAGGATTGATATATTTTAATGCCGGTAAACCCGGGAGAATGGAGGATAAAATGAGTAACGTTGAACAAATGTCAGTAAATGCAATAAGGGTACTTTCAGCAGACGCAATACAGAAAGCAAAATCGGGACATCCGGGACTTCCGTTGGGAGTGGCACCGGCAGCATATGAATTATGGGCAAAACACATGAATCATAATCCAAAGAACCCTGAATGGAAGAACAGAGACAGATTTATTCTTTCAGGCGGGCATGGCTCAATGCTTTTATATTCTTTGTTACATTTATTTGGATACGGAGATTTATCGATTGACGATATAAAGAATTTCAGACAAATAGATTCGCTTACACCAGGACATCCTGAGTATGGACATACTGTAGGTATTGAGGCTACAACAGGTCCTCTCGGACAGGGTATGGCAATGGCAGTTGGCATGGCAATGGCGGAAGCGCATCTTGCGTCAGTGTTTAATAAAGAAGGATATCCTGTTGTTGACCATTACACATATGTGTTAGGTGGTGACGGATGTATGATGGAGGGTATTTCTTCAGAGGCATTTTCGCTTGCAGGTACTCTGGCGTTAGATAAGCTTATAGTTATGTATGACTCAAATAATATTTCTATAGAGGGAAGTACAGATATAGCATTTACAGAGGATGTTATGAAGCGTTTCGAGGCATTTGGCTTCCAGACAATAGAAGTTCAGGACGGAAATGATCTTGCAGCAATCGGGGCGGCAATCGAGGAGGCAAAGGCAGATAAGACAAGACCGTCACTTATCAAGATAAATACTCTTATAGGATATGGCTGCCCTGCAAAGCAGGGTAAGGCAAGCGCACACGGCGAGCCTTTAGGTGATGAGAATGTAGCGGCATTAAAGGAAAATATAAAATGGCCATGCAGTGAACCGTTTGAGGTCCCTCAGGAGGTATATGACAATTACAGGGCAATCGCTGAGGAAAGAGGCAAGGCTGAGGAAAAATGGAATAAGCTTTTTGATGAGTATTGTGAGAAATTCCCTGAAATGAAAGAATTATGGGATAAGTATTACAATGGTTATGATATGAGCGAATTATTTAATTCTGATGAATACTGGGCGGCAGGTGATAAGCCGGAAGCTACAAGAAATACATCAGGAGCAATCCTTAACATAATAAAGAAGCATATGGATAATCTTATAGGAGGTTCAGCAGATCTTGCACCTTCAAATAAGACAAATATGAAAGACGCAGGAGACTTTTCAAAGGATAATTATGGCGGAAGCAATCTTCATTTTGGTGTAAGAGAGCAGGCTATGACTGCAATTACAAACGGTATCCAGCTTCATGGAGGACTTAGGGCATTTGCTGCAACATTCTTTGTATTCAGTGATTATACAAAGCCTATGGCAAGACTTACCTCTCTTATGAAGCTTCCTGTGACATATATATTTACACATGACAGTATCGGTGTTGGTGAGGACGGTCCTACACACGAGCCTGTTGAGCAGCTTGCAGCGTTCAGATCACTTCCTAACTTTACGGTATACAGGCCATGTGACAGAGTGGAGACAGCGGCTGCATGGGCATATGCAGTTCAGTCACAGGATACGCCTACTGCACTTGTTCTTACAAGACAAAATCTCCCTCAGATGGCAGGTTCTTCAAAGGATGCCTTAAAGGGAGCCTATATTATAGCTGATTCTTCAAAGGCAGAACCGGATGCAATTATTATAGCAAGCGGTTCAGAAGTTTCGCTTGCGGTGGATGCAAAGGAAGTTCTTGCAAAGGAAGGAATTGACGTTAGAGTAGTAAGTATGCCAAGTATGGATGTATTTGAGGCTCAGAGTGATGAATATAAGGAGTCAGTGCTTCCGGACAGCTGCAGAAAGAGAGTTGCAGTTGAGGCACTTTCAGATTTTGGCTGGTACAGATATGTAGGCCTTGACGGTGCTGTTGTTTCAATGAAAGGCTTTGGTGCTTCAGGCCCTGCAAATGTATTGTTTGAGAAATTCGGATTTACAGTGGATAATGTAGTAAAAACAGTTAAGAGCATTATGTAAAGAGTGGAGTTTCAAGATTTGAGTTTTTTAGTGAGATAATAAAAATATTTCTAAATTATGGTGCGGTTAATATGTATCATCCTTATTAGTTTGTTTGGGAGGTTAGTACATATTGGCCGCATTGTCTCTTCTATGTGATGATAATTAGGGGGGCAATAATTTGTAATAACAAATTTCAATTAACTTTCCTATTACATAAAATGAAATTTTGTGTTATTTTAATTATTGGATTTTTATGGTTTTATTTAACGAGGTAATATAGGTATGAAATTTTTTAATAAAAGCAAATATGAGTCACAGTATGAGAAAATGACACAGGAACCGGTCGGGGAGCTTATAGTAAAGCTTGGTATACCGACAACGCTCAGTATGCTTGTAACAAATATTTATAATATGGTCGATACGATGTTTGTCGGACAGCTGGGGACGAGTGCGAGCGGAGCGATAGGTATTGTGTTCGGATTTATGGCGGTGCTTCAGGCATTTGGTTTTATGTATGGGCATGGTGCCGGGAGTATTATTTCAAGAAAACTGGGAAGCAGAGATAGTGAGACAGCAACAAAAATTGCATCGACAAGCTTTTTTATGGCACTTTTAACAGGTACGTTTATATCTGTTCTTGGTATGATATATTTGGAACCTCTTATGTATCTTTTAGGAAGTACAGATACAATTCTGCCTTATGCAAAGACTTATGTGTGGTTTATAATTATCGCTGCTCCTTTTATGGTCAGCACATTTGTTCTTAACAATATTTTAAGATATGAGGGTAAAGCTGTCCTTGCTATGGTAGGACTTCTTACAGGAGCTGTACTTAATATGTTTCTTGATCCATTGCTTATGTTTGGTTTTGATATGGGAATAGCAGGTGCGGGATTGGCAACCGGATTTTCACAGTTTGTAAGTTTTTGTATTTTATTATATATGTTTTTGTCAGGTAAGACGCAGAGTAAGCTTTCTATAAAGAGGATTACAAGAAATATTTCAGATGTCGGACAAATTATTACAACAGGACTTCCGAGTCTGTTAAGACAGGGACTTAGCAGTGTTTCTACCATGGCACTCAATAATGAGGCTAAAATATACGGAGATGCTGCGGTTGCTGCGATGAGTATAGTCAACAGGATAAGTATGTTTATATTTTCTGTGGGTCTGGGTATCGGACAGGGCTTTCAGCCTGTATGCGGTTTTAACTATGGCGCAAAAAAATATAGCAGAGTTAAGAAAGCATTTTGGTTTACATGGGGCATGGGAGAAGTATTTATGGGAATAGTGGCCATTGCGGGAATTGTATTTGCAAATCAGGCCATAGGAATATTTAGAAATGATTATGAAGTAATAAAATTCGGAACACCTGCATTATATTATCAGTGTG
>SAMEA3387485__coassemble_2601_pt1 | contig 8564 bp, 5 predicted proteins | sample SAMEA3387485__metabat2_high_PE_030 | metagenome-assembled genome bin SAMEA3387485 (sample SAMEA3387485) | Felis catus | biome: Faeces | place: United Kingdom | collected 2012
TCTTACACCTGATGATGTGAAAAACAGGTTGAAAAAGTTCTGTGTAAAAATAGATATACCGGAAAATCAGCAGGGGTGGGGAATGCTTGATGTTGCTGGATTTGCAGGTGGAAAATAAACAAAAAGGGTAAAATGAGTTCAGTTAAAAATGTAAAGAACATCATTTACCCTTTTTAAGTTATCAATTTAATTAAAATGATATGTTTTTATTATGAATAAAATTGTTTTATTGATTTTTAAGGACGCTGACCGAGGCCTCCTTCAAGAGTAAGAGTTTCACCTGTCATATATTTGAAATCAGGGTTTGCAAGCTGTACGCATACACGACCTATTTCAAGTTCAGCGTCTCCAAAGTGTCCTGCAGGAGGTGTGTGTACATTTTTCTTAAATGCATCAGGGTAGGTATTTTTGAACTGTTCTAACTGTGATGTCCATGCAAGAGGACAGATAATATTTACATTAATTCCGTCTTTTGCCCATTCAGTTGCAGCAACACGTGTAAGACCGCGGATACCTTCTTTGGCAGCAGCATATGCGCACTGTCCGAAGTTGCCGAATAGACCTGCACCTGATGCAAAGTTTATTACAGAACCTTTAGTTTCTTTTAAATAAGGATAGCAGGCTTTCATATAATAGAAAGCAGCGTAAAGCCCTGAATACATTGCAAGGTTAAACTGTTCTGTTGTGTGTTCGCTTAAAGGAACACCTGAAGCCGAAGCCTGGGCATTGTTTATCAGTACATCAATTCTTCCGAATGTTTCAATAGTTTTATCTATAACTGACTGCACTGTTGCTTCATTATTTGCATCTGCATTTACGTCGGCCTGAACAATCAGTACTTTTATTCCATATAATCTTTCAAGCTCTTCTTTAGCACTTTCAAGTTTTGCAGTATTGCGGCCGGTAATTACAAGATTTGCGCCCTCCTTGGCGTAAGCAGTTGCTATACCGTAGCCTATTGAACCACATCTTCCGTCACTTAAGACAGCACGTCCTGCACCTGTAATGATAGCTGTCTTTCCGGTTAAAAATCCCATACAAACCTCTCTTTCTTCAGATTCCACAAAATAATTTTGTTGGTGGAGCCTGCAATTATACTTAATATTGTTAGATAAATAACAAAGTTGTAAAACAACTGTTTATATTATACATAAATTATTTAATAATTACAATAATTCAATTTTATTTTTGTAATATATAAGATGATGTATTTTTAAAGTTTAAAGTAAGGCGTTAAATAGGCAACTTCACATGATATATTTTATATGTTATAGATAAACAGATGGCCATCGTATTTTAAATTTTGGAGGAAAAGGTATGATAATTTGTTATCGAAATAACAATGGTGGTGAAAATACCGAAAATACTGTTGAGGCATTGATGAGACGACTTAACGCATTTGGAATAGATGTTGTTGGTGAGTATGAAAATTATAATATGAACGGGGATGCACAAATACTGAGGGAGACTGATTTGTACAACATGAAGCTTATATTTGCTAAAGCAGAATATGTTGTGATATTGTTGACGAGGGGGCTTCTTAATGACGCAGATGCGCTTGTTGAGCTTAATATTATTCATGGTCTTTTTGTAAAAAACAGGATTACGGTTTTTACACTGCCTATTGATATACCTATGGAAAATCTTCCTGAAAGAGCAAAATGGCTTAAATTGACACATATATTGGATTTTGAAAGTGCTGCCGACATTAATTGCGGCACAGTAAATATAGCAGAAAAATATTGGGAAGATAAAGCGTGGGGGAATTTGGAATCAAGGGCAGATTTTGCAGAGATTGCTGACAGAGGGGATGATGAATTTATTTCAAGACTTCATATTATTTACAAATCACTTGACATTCATGATATTGCATTAAAAGCATTGATAACAATTGTGATGTGTTATTATATGGAGTATATAAATGGTAATGTAATGGGCAAGGAAGGTAATAGGACATGCATTGAAACATGTATGGATAATATATGCACAGGAGGCCCTTTTTCTATGGCATGGCTTAAGATGTTAAACAGCTGTGCCAAGGATATGTTTATAAAAAGTCATTAAAATTGCTTTTTTAGAGAATGTGTAGTATAATAGCTGCTGTATTTTGTGAAAAGTAGTATGTTTATGATTTTTGGAGGATTTTTGAATGATTAGTGCAAATAACGTAACACTTAGAATTGGTAAGAAGGCGCTGTTTGAGGATGTAAATATTAAGTTTACGGAAGGAAACTGTTATGGTCTTATAGGCGCGAACGGAGCCGGGAAATCAACATTTTTGAAAATTCTTACAGGCCAGCTTGAACCAAGTAAGGGTGACGTTTCAATAACACCGGGACAGAGACTGTCTTTTTTGGAGCAGGATCACTTTAAATATGATGACTGTGTTGTCCTTGATACAGTAATCAGAGGTAATACACGTCTTTATGAGATAATGAAAGAAAAGGAAGCAATCTATGCCAAGGAAGATTTCACTGAGGAGGACGGAAATAAGGCGAGTGAGCTTGAAGCAGAGTTTGCTGATATGAACGGATGGGAAGCTGAATCTGATGCAGCACAGCTTCTTAACGGACTTGGAATAACTACAGAATTACATTATAAGACTATGAGTGAGCTTAATGGTGGTGAAAAGGTTAAGGTTCTTCTGGCAAAAGCTTTGTTTGGTAATCCTGACATCCTTCTTCTGGATGAGCCTACAAACCATCTTGATCTTGATGCTATTGCGTGGCTTGAAGAATTTTTGATTAATTTTGAAAATACTGTGATTGTTGTATCGCATGACAGATATTTCTTAAATAAGGTATGTACGCATATTGCTGATATTGATTATGCTAAAATTCAGCTTTATGCAGGTAATTATGATTTCTGGTATGAATCAAGCCAGCTTCTTATCAAGCAGATGAAAGAGGCTAATAAGAAAAAGGAAGAAAAGATTAAAGAACTTCAGGAATTTATTCAGAGATTCTCTGCGAATGCTTCAAAGTCAAAGCAGGCTACATCGCGTAAGAGAGCACTTGAAAAGATCGAACTTGATGAAATCAGGCCGTCAAGCAGAAAATATCCTTATATTGATTTCAGACCTGCAAGAGAAATCGGAAATGAAGTTCTTCAGGTTGAAGGCATTTCAAAAACCATTGATGGTGTAAAAGTTCTTGATAATATTTCATTTATAGTAAACCATGACGATAAGATAGCTTTTGTCGGTTCAAATGAGCTTGCTACAACTACGCTTTTTAAGATTTTAACAGGTGAGCTTGAGCCTGATGAGGGAACCTTTAAGTGGGGTATAACAACATCAAGGGCATATTTCCCTAAGGACAGTGCGGCTGAATTTAACAGGGAAGATACTATCGTTGAATGGCTTACACAGTATTCTCCTGATCCTGACCCGACATATGTAAGAGGCTTCCTTGGAAGAATGCTTTTTGCAGGAGAGGACGGAGTTAAGAAAGTTAAGGTGCTTTCAGGTGGAGAAAAGGTTCGTTGTCTTATTTCAAAGATGATGATTATGGGAGCTAATGTATTGATTTTTGATGACCCAACAAATCATCTTGATATGGAATCAATTACAGCGTTGAATAACGGGCTTATTAAATTTTCGGGAGTGGCATTGTTTACATCACATGATCACCAGTTTATACAGACAACTGCAAACCGTATTATGGAAATCGTTCCAAGCGGCCAGCTGATAGATAAAATTACAACCTATGACGAGTATCTTGAAAATGATGAAATGGCAAGAAAGCGTCAGGGTTTTGCAGAAAGCAACAATGGTGATGAAGATTAATTAATATATCCTTCAGGCCTGTATCCGTAGTTTACAACTCGGATACAGGCTTGTTTTCGTTATGTTAAAATGATATAATAATCTAATGTGTAAATAGTGGAGCAGTATGCGCAAAGATGTATTGAAATGGAGGAAGTAATAATGACATCAGGAAGACAGAGTAATGTGAAAAAGTCTTCAAAAGGGTCAGCGGGCACTAAAAAGACCGGCGGAAGAAAAAGTACAACACAAAGAAGTACAGTACAAAAGAGTACAGCAGGACGTACAAAATCAGCCGCTTCAGGTAGAAAAAATGCTAAAAAGAACAGTCAGCTTCAGGATGAAATAATGGTACTCCAGGCTTTCGCATGTGCAATAATACTTATACTAAGCAATTTTAATCTTGCAGGAAGTGTAGGAGAGAGTATAAAGTGGTTTATGTTTGGACTTTTCGGGATTGTACAGTATATTTTTCCGGTTATTATGGCAGTTACAATACTGTTTATGATTTCAAACAGAAACCTTGCTGCTGTGGCGAGAGTGAAGGCTGCTGCAGTGTACATATTAAGTATTTTAATTGCGGCAGGATGGCAGCGAATATATGACAAACCGGTGGTAGCAGGAAGTTCTGTATGGGATTTTTTTATAAGCAGTGCAGATCATAAAAACGGAGGAGGACTTTTTGGAGGCCTTATCTGTAAAATGCTTTCTCCTTTCGGCACAGTCGGAAGTATGGTTATAATTGCCATACTTGCAATAATATGTATTATAGTAATTACCGAAAAGTCATTTATATCAGGGCTTCTTAATGTTAAGGACAGCGGTTCAAGAATGGTGAAAGCTGCGAAGCAGGATTACGACATGTACAGAGAACATTCAAATGAAAAGCTGTCTCAGGATAAGGAACGTGCAAAGAGGAAAAGAGAAGAAAATGCGCAGAAAAGTGTTGCGAGAATGTATAAGAAGGCTCTTGGCGTGACAAACGATACGCAGCTTCCGAAAGAAAGCAGCTGCAGTGATGACATTGACATAAATGAGATAGTCGTAGATACAGAAAGAGACGATGAGTTTAGCGGTGATATTTACGAGCCATTGACAAATACTTCAATTTCTGAAATGACTGTGGAACCATTATCCGAGCCGGAATATGCTGATGAAGCGGAGGTTGTAATGCAGTCTGTGAATGAGCCGGAAGTTATACAAGAATATGTTCCTGAACATGAAAATTCAGAAATGATAACTGCTTCTGTTGATGAGATAGGACATGGTAATATCGATGCACAGAAAAAAGAATATGTTTTCCCTCCGATAGGTCTTCTTAATAAAGTAAGTTCAAAGGGAAAGGCAAATCAATTAAGAGAAAATCAAAATACCGCAATGAGGCTTCAGCAGACGCTGCAGAATTTCGGGGTAAAGGTTACGATAACGGATATAAGCTGCGGTCCGTCCGTAACGCGCTATGAATTACAGCCGGAGCAGGGCGTTAAGGTAAGTAAGATTGTGTCGCTCTCAGATGACATAAAATTAAATCTGGCTGCAGCAGATATCAGAATAGAAGCCCCGATACCGGGAAAAGCGGCAATCGGAATAGAAGTTCCAAATAAGGAAGCCGGAAGTGTTTCATTAAGAGAGCTTCTTGAGTCTGATACATTTAAAAATCATCAGTCTGCGATAGCATTTGCGGCAGGAAAGGATATTGCAGGCAAAACAATAGTGGCTGATATTGCAAAGATGCCGCATCTTCTTATAGCAGGTGCAACAGGTTCGGGTAAATCGGTCTGTATAAATACTATTATTATGAGTATTCTTTACAAGGCAAACCCTGATGACGTAAAGCTTATAATGGTGGATCCAAAGGTTGTTGAATTAAGCGTATATAACGGAATACCACATCTTCTTATACCTGTTGTGACAGATCCTAAAAAGGCATCGGGTGCACTTAATTGGGCAGTAGCCGAGATGACAGATCGTTATAAGAAATTTGCGAGGATGAATGTAAGAGATTTAAAGGGTTATAATGCTAAGATTGAAAAGCTTGATGTGGGAGAGGGCGAAGAAAAGCCTCAAAAGATGCCGCAGATAGTTATTATAATCGACGAACTTGCCGACCTTATGATGGTAGCACCGGGCGAGGTTGAAGATTCTATATGCCGCCTTGCACAGCTTGCCAGAGCAGCCGGAATCCATCTTGTAATTGCTACGCAAAGACCATCCGTAAATGTTATTACAGGTCTTATAAAAGCGAATGTACCGTCAAGAATAGCATTTTCGGTTTCATCTGGTGTCGATTCAAGAACTATTATAGATATGAACGGTGCAGAAAAGCTCCTCGGAAAAGGTGATATGCTCTTTTATCCGTCGGGATATCCAAAGCCTGTACGTGTTCAGGGAGCTTTTGTGTCAGATGAGGAGGTCGGTAAGGTTGTAGATTTCCTTAAAGCTAATCTGACGCAGGAGATCGTTTATGATGAACAGATTACAAACGCAGTTGCAGTTGAAAGTTCTTCTGCATCAAAGATTGTTGAAAATGAGAGAGATCCATATTTTGCAGAGGCAGGACGGTTTGTAATCGAAAAAGAAAAAGGTTCTATAGGAATGCTTCAGCGATATTATAAAATAGGCTTTAACAGAGCCGGAAGAATTATGGATCAGCTTGCAGAGGCAGGAGTTGTAGGACCTGAGTTAGGTACAAAGCCAAGAAAGGTTGAAATGACGCTTGAGGACTTTGAAAACTATCTCAAAAATAGCAACATAGGATAAATATTAAATTATGATTATAAAGGAGATGCATATGGGAGTAAAAAGTGATATTGAAATTGCGCAGGAAGCTGAAATGCTTGATATTGTTAAGGTTGCGGCTAAGGCAGGCGTAAAAGAGGATGAACTTGAATTGTATGGAAAATACAAGGCAAAACTTTCGGATGAGCTGTATGAAAGACTTGCGGACAAAGAGGATGGAAAGCTTATACTTGTAACCGCAATTAACCCAACTCCGGCAGGAGAGGGAAAGACTACCATCAGCATCGGACTTACAGAGGGACTTTGTCAGATGGGAAAAAATGCAGTGGCAGCAATAAGAGAGCCGTCTTTGGGCCCGTGTTTCGGAATAAAGGGCGGAGCAGCAGGCGGCGGATACGCACAGGTGGTTCCTATGGAAGATTTAAATCTTCATTTTACAGGAGATTTTCATGCGATAACATCCGCAAACAATTTATTGGCGGCAATGCTTGATAATCATATTATGCATGGAAATGAATTGAGAATAGACACAAAGAGAGTAGTGTGGAAACGCTGTCTTGACATGAATGACAGAGCTTTAAGGAATATAATCGTAGGTATGGGCGCAAAAACAGACGGAGTTGTTAGAGAGGACCATTTCATAATAACGGTTGCGTCTGAGATTATGGCAGTTTTATGTCTTGCTGAGGATATGAAAGATTTAAAACAGAGGCTCGGACGTATTATTGTAGCTTACAATATGGACGGTGACCCGGTAACAGCAGATGATTTACATGCGACAGGCTCAATGGCAGTGCTTTTGAAGGACGCAATAAAGCCGAATATGGTGCAGACACTTGAAAATACACCTGTGTTGGTTCATGGAGGACCGTTTGCAAATATAGCACATGGATGTAATTCAGTGCGAGCAACGAAACTTGCTATGAAGCTTGGTGATTATGCTGTGACAGAGGCGGGCTTTGGTGCAGACTTAGGTGCGGAAAAGTTTCTTGATATCAAGTGTCGTCTTTCCGGTTTAAAGCCTGATGCTGTTGTTATAGTGGCGACAGTAAAAGCATTAAAATATAATGGCGGTGTTCCTAAGGATAAGCTTGCAGAAGAAAATATGGAAGCTTTAAAGGCTGGAATCGTAAATCTTGATAAGCATATAGAGAATATTAAAAAGTACGGAGTTCCTGTTGTTGTGACATTGAATGCATTTATAACCGATACGGACAGGGAATATGAATTTATAAAGAACCACTGTGAGGAGGCCGGTTGCGAATTTGCACTTTCACAGGTATGGGCAAAAGGCGGAGAGGGTGGAATCGAGCTGGCAGAGAAAGTTATAAAGACGTTAGAGAGTAAGGCTTCACATTTTAAGCCTATATATGAAGATACTGCTTCACTTGAGGAAAAGATAGATACAGTCGCAAGGGAAATATACGGAGCAGATGGTGTTATATATGATGTGGCTGCTAAAAAGGAGTTAAAGCATATTGAACAGATGGGATTTTCTCATTTTCCGGTATGTATGGCAAAAACTCAGTATTCTCTTTCAGATGACGCATCATTACTCGGAAGACCTGAAAACTTTAAGATTAATGTAAGAGAAGTATATGTGAATGCAGGCGCAGGTTTTGTTGTAGTACTTACAGGAAAAATACTTACAATGCCGGGACTTCCAAAGGTACCTGCTGCGGTCGGTATTGATTATGATGAGGACAGAAATCTTATAACAGGATTGTTTTAGAAGTGTTGCGTATGAGGAATGGGGAAAAGTGTGAAAAATCATGTTGATACGATGATTTTCAGAAATGAGGATTTATATGAAATTAAAAGATTTGATAGAAGAACTTAATTATACACTTCTTCAGGGTGATGAAAATGTTATTGTTGATACGCTTACGTCTGATTCAAGAAAGGTATGTCATAATTCAGCTTTTGTATGCATAAAGGGAGCAGTCAGTGACGGGCATAAATATATTCCGGATGTAGTAAGTTCAGGAGCAGCAGCCATAATTGTCCAGAGTGGGAGTGATTTATCTTTATTTAAGGAGCTTTTGAGCAAAAGAAAAGA
>SAMEA3387485__coassemble_2839_pt1 | contig 7760 bp, 9 predicted proteins | sample SAMEA3387485__metabat2_high_PE_030 | metagenome-assembled genome bin SAMEA3387485 (sample SAMEA3387485) | Felis catus | biome: Faeces | place: United Kingdom | collected 2012
GCAGCTGATTTGTAATCAGCAGGTTGTTGGTTCGACTCCGACTGTCGGCTTTATTAGCAGCACATTTTAATGTGTTGTTGATAATTTATATTTGGACGGATTCCCGAGTGGCCAAAGGGGACAGACTGTAAATCTGCTGGCAACGCCTTCGAAGGTTCGAATCCTTCTCCGTCCATTCAGTAAGAGTAATATTTTTTACTTTGCTGCATATTATATAATATGTTATATGAATAACGCGGGGTAGAGCAGTTGGAAGCTCGTCGGGCTCATAACCCGAAGGTCACAGGTTCAAGTCCTGTCCCCGCTACTAAGCCTAGATAGCTCAGTCGGTAGAGCAGAGGACTGAAAATCCTCGTGTCGCTGGTTCGATTCCGGCTCTAGGCATTTGTGAGATAATTACTGCATTTGTAGTGGTTATCTCTTTTTTTTATTTGAGTAATATGGTATTCTAATAGTGTATTTGAAATAGGAAAAAATAGAAACAGAAAGTTATCTAATGAAGTGTTTAGGGGAATAAGGATGAGCAGAGGCAATATCAATTACAAATATTTAAGAAGACGAAAAAACTGGTTTCAGAGAAATTGGGCATTATTGCTTGTTATTGCAATTATAGCTGTTATTGTCGTTATTCTTGGAATTTGTTTATTTTTATATATTCAGTAATTATGGAAAATAAAGATTTATTAAGTATATTGGAAGATTATTGTGGTGGGGATTATGTGCCGATGCATATGCCGGGTGCAAAGAGAAATGCATCTATGTTTAATATGAAAAACCCATATAGTCTTGATTTAACAGAAATAGAAGATTTTGATAATATGCATCATGCAGACGGTATTATTGCTGATGCTTTTTTTAGGTGTGCAGAATTATTCGGAGCTGATGAAACACTGTACCTTATAAATGGAAGCAGTGCAGGTATTTTGTCGGCAATTTGCGGTTCTACAAAGAAAAATGATACAGTAATTGTTGCGAGAAATTGCCATATTTCTGTATATAATGCAATTTATATTAATGAATTAAATCCTGTATATATTTATCCGATGCATGATTTATCAGAGATTACTGCACAAAATGCAGGAATATGCGGAAGGATAAATCCGGATGATATCAAAGCTTCGTTTGAACGGAATCCGCATGCTTCTGCTGTTATTATAACTTCACCGACATATGAGGGCTTAGTATCAGATATAAGAAAAATAGCCGATATTGTTCACTCTTATGGTGCCGTTTTGATTGTCGATGAAGCACACGGAGCACATTTTAATTTTCATGAGGCATTTCCTGATTCTGCAAATAAATGTGGGGCGGATGTTGTGGTGCAGAGTATTCATAAAACGCTGCCGGCTTTTACGCAGACAGCACTTTTGCATATGAATGGTTCGCTTGCTGATCGACAAAGAATTAAAAAGTATTGGAGTATTTTCCAAACGACAAGTCCGTCATATCTTCTTATGGCGTCCATTGACAGATGCGTATCTTTAATTCGCAGCAATGGAAGACAGCTTTTTGAAGCTTATGTTAATAGACTTTTGGAATTAAGAAAGAAAATAAGCGGATTAAAGTTTATAAAGCTTATGGATACGGATGATATTTCAAAAATAGTTTTATTAGCTGATGACGGAAAAGAGCTGAGCAATATTCTTCGTAACAAATATCATATAGAGCTTGAGATGGCTTCAATGAAATATGTCATTGCAATGACGAGCATTGGAGATAAACCTGAGTATTATGAAAGGTTTTACGATGCACTTTTACAGATAGATATTCAGCTTGAAAAGGAAAAAATGTTAAAGCGCAATGAAGATGCTTTAGAATTAAAGAGAGTTGAAGATTGCCTAAAATTAGAACAGGTTGTAAGCGTGTATAAAGCTGAAAACATGGAAAATGAGGATGTTAAGCTGTCTGAGGCGGCAGGGAGGATAAGTGCGGGAAAAATTTGTTTTTATCCTCCGGGTGTTCCGATTATAAACAGCGGCGAGCAATTCAACGAAAAGGTGATAGAAGAAATTACCGATGGCGTTAAAAGCGGCATTGAAGTTATGGGGATTAATTATAAGGAAAAGGAAGTTATGGTGCGATGCCTGAAATAGCATTTATTATAGGAAAAAGTGCTTCTGGAAAGGACAAGATATATAAAAGTATTGCAGAAACCGGGGAATTTAATTTAAAAACGGTAACAATGTATACGACACGTCCGATGAGAGCCGGGGAAGAAGATGGAAAAGAATATTATTTTGTGGATAATGATATTGTAAAAAAGATGGAATCTGAACAAAAGATAATAGAAATGCGTTGTTATGATACGGTTTATGGTGTTTGGAAATATTTTACGGCTGATGACGGGCAGATTAATCTGAGCAGCGGAGATAAATATATTATAATAGGTACACTTGAAGCATATGAAAAGTTTTGTGCATATTATGGAAGAGAGCATATTTTGCCGATATATATAGAAGTAGACGATGGTATTCGTCTGCAAAGGGCATTAAATAGAGAAATGAAGCAGGAAAATCCCAAATATGACGAAATGTGCAGGAGATTTCTGGCTGATAGTAAGGATTTTTCGGAAGAAAATATTAAAAAGGCAGGGATAACAAAGAGATTTTATAATAACGGTGAACTTGAAGACTGCATAAAAGAAGTAAAGCAGGCAATATATGAGAACCTTGTATAAAACGATAATGTTTTTTGTTGGTTTATATGAAACTATGTGTTATACTTTACATGTTATGGAATTGTGAAAATATGGAGTATGTGAATAATATTTTTGACATTTTTTACTGGGCATCTTGTATACTGATTACTTTTTTATGTGATTAGAATTTTTCACAAGAGGTATTATTATGGATATTAAAGTAAATGAAATTGCAATGGCACAGCAGGTTGAACAAAAGAAAATTGATTCTCAAAATAGTGAGGATTTTAAGTTTACTCTTATAAGTAATATAGAAGAGAAAGACCTGCAGGAAAAATTAAATACAATGATGCAGCAGATAACGGCTCAGGGAGAGAAAATCTCAAAACATATGGATATAAAGGATATGAAGAGATATCGTGATTTGGTAAAGGGATTTTTGAATGAAGTGGTGAACCGTTCTCACAAGTTTTCAAGGGAAAATTTCCTTGACAGGAGAGGACGTCACAGAGTTTATGGAATAGTTAAGCTTGTAGATAAAAATCTTGATGACCTTGCAGGTGAGCTGATGAAGGAAGAGAAGGATCATCTGGCTATTATAGGCAGGATTGATGATATTCGGGGATTATTGTTAGACATTTCAACATGATGCAGGAGGTACGCAGGTGAATAGTTTTGGCGAGATATACGGACATGATAAGATAAAGAATCATTTACAGAATGCGATTGAGCTTGATAAAATTTCTCATGCATATATATTTAATGGCGGACTTGGCTCAGGAAAAAAGTCGGTTGCACAGTTGTTTGCAAAGACTTTGCAGTGTGAAGCAGGAAAAACTGAACCATGTAATGAGTGCCGTTCATGTAAACAGACCGAAACTAAAAATCAGCCTGATATCATATGGGTTACGCATGAGAAAGGCGGAAGTATAGGCGTTGATGATATAAGGGAACAACTTATAGGTGATATTCAGATTAAGCCTTACAGCAGCAAATATAAGATTTATATTATAGATGAGGCGGAAAAGCTTACTGTGCAGGCACAGAATGCAATGCTTAAGACTATAGAGGAACCGCCTTCATACGGTATAATTATTTTACTTACAACAAATGCAGATATTTTTTTGCAGACGATTATTTCAAGATGTGTAAAGCTTGATTTTAAGCCTGTTTCCGATGAGCTTGTAATAAAATATCTTCAAGATAATTTTAATGTTACAAATCATGAGCAGCGTTTTGCAGCAGCTTTTGCGCAGGGAAATATCGGGCGTGCCGTGTCTATAGTAACTTCAAGTGAATTTGGCAGACTCAAAGATGATGTTATGCATGTAATACGTTATGTAAAGGATATGTCTGTATCGGAAATTATATCAGAAATTAAGAATGTATCGAATTATAAGCTAACAATAGACGATTATCTTGATCTTATGGCAATGTGGTTTAGGGATGTTCTTATATTTAAGAGTACAAACGATACAAATCACCTGATTTTTTCAGAAGAGATTTCTCTTATCAAAGAGCAGGCGGTTGCCAGTTCATATGAGGGACTTGAAAATATTTTGAAAGCTATAGATAAGGTTAAGATAAGATTAAAGGCAAATGTTAATTTTGAGCTGGTTATAGAATTGTTGGTTATGACAATACAGGAAGCATTATAGAAACGGAGATAGAAAATGGCAAAGGTTATAGGGGTCAGGTTCAGACAGGCAGGTAAAATTTATTTTTTTGCACCGGGAAAATATACTGATATTGAGGCAGGTCAGCATGTTATCGTTGAGACGGCAAGAGGTGTGGAGTACGGAAATGTCGTACTTGGTATAAGGGAAGTTGACGATGGAAAAGTAGTTCAGCCGTTAAAGGCAGTTATAAGGGTTGCCACTCCGGATGACGATGAGAGAGAAGAAAGAAATCGTCAGAAAGAGAAAGAAGCATTTGATATCTGTCTTGCAAAGATAGCAAAGCATAAGCTTGATATGAAGCTTATACAGGTTGAGTATACTTTTGATAATAATAAAGTCCTTTTTTATTTTACGGCTGATGGAAGAATAGATTTCAGGGAGCTTGTAAAGGATTTGGCTGCCGTATTCAAGACAAGAATAGAATTAAGGCAGATAGGCGTGCGTGATGAGGCCAAAATTATGGGTGGAATAGGCGTTTGCGGCAGACCGCTGTGCTGTGCGACATATATGCCTGAATTTGTCCCTGTTTCAATAAAAATGGCTAAAGAGCAGAATTTGTCGCTCAACCCTACAAAGATTTCGGGCGTTTGCGGCAGACTTATGTGTTGCCTTAAAAATGAGGAAGAGACATACGAGGAGCTTAACAGTAATCTTCCGAATGTAGGTGATTTTGTTACAACGAGCGACAATCTTAAAGGAGAAGTTTTAAGTGTAAATGTATTAAGACAGCTTGTTAAGGTTGTGGTAACTCTTGACGGTGATGAGAAGGATGTTAAGGAATATCCTGTAAAGGAGCTTAAATTCAAGGCAAAAAGGAGACATGAAAAGGTTCAGATTAACGATTCTGAGCTTAGAGCGCTTGAAGAGCTTGAAAAAATGGAAGGAAAGTCACATATAAATGATGACTAATGAATTTGACGATAATGCACTTAATGAAAATGAAAGAATAGATGATTTACAGTGTAAGGGCTTAAGACTTATACAGAATACTTCATGTTTTTGTTTTGGAATGGACGCAGTACTGTTATCTTCATTTGCAAGGGCGGAGGCTGAAGACAGGGTACTTGATCTGGGCACAGGAAACGGAGTGATTCCTATACTTATGTATGGAAAAAATCCCGGAATAAAGTGTGTTGGTCTTGAGATACAGCCGGTTAGTGCAGAGCTTGCAAAAAGAAATGCACAGATAAATGACATTTCGCATGATGTAGATATGGTTATGGGTGATATAAAAGATGCCGTAAGTATTTTTGGTGCAGGCAAGTTTGACGTGGTCACGAGTAATCCGCCATATATGAATGAAAATCATGGTATAGTAAATCCTCAAAGTGTAAAAGCTATAGCAAGGCACGAAATATTATGTACGCTTGACGATGTGGTTAAAGCTGCATCGGGCTGTCTTAAGGTTAAAGGACATTTTTTTATGGTTCACAGACCTCAGCGCCTTGTTGACATATTTGAGGTGTTAAGAAAATATAAGCTTGAGCCGAAAAGGATGCGTATGGTACAGCCAAACAGTAAAAAAGCTGCCAATATGGTGCTTATTGAGGCTGTAAAGAACGGAAATTCACAGCTTATCACAGAACCGGCATTATGTGTTTATAATGAGGACGGAAGTTATACAGATGAGCTTTTAGCAATGTATGGAAAGGAATTTTAAAATGCCGGACAGCGTAAAAACAGGAACATTATATTTGTGTGCAACACCTATCGGGAATCTTGAAGATATAACGTACAGAGTGTTAAGAATATTAAAGGAAGCAGATTTAATAGCGGCGGAGGATACGCGCAACAGTATAAAGCTGCTCAACCATTTTGATATAAAAACACCTATGACGAGCTATCATGAGTTCAATAAATATGATAAAGCGCGCGTTCTTGTTGAAAAAATGCTTGGCGGTGCGAATATTGCAGTTATAACAGATGCAGGAACACCGGGTATATCTGATCCTGGGGAGGAGCTTGTAAGACAGTGTCACGAGGCCGGAATTAAGGTTATTTCTGTTCCCGGAGCAGCAGCTTGTATAACAGCACTTACAATGTCTGGTCTTTCGACGAGACGTTTTTGTTTTGAGGCATTTTTGCCTGCGGACAAGCAGGATAGGAAATATATATTAGATGAGTTGAAAAACGAGACAAGAACAATTATAGTATATGAGGCTCCGCACAGGTTAAAAAAGACGCTTGCAGAGCTTGCGGAAAAATTAGGTAAGGACAGGCAAATTTCTATTTGTAAGGAGCTTACAAAAAAACATGAAAATACATTTTTGACTACTTTTGAGGACGCTTTAGTGTATTACGAAGATAATGAGCCAAGAGGAGAGTATGTGCTTGTTATTGAGGGGAAATCGAGGGATGAGCTTTTAAAGGAAAAGATAGCAGAGTGGGAAAAAATGAGTATTGAAGAGCATGTAGACATGTATATTGCAAGGGGAATAGATAAGAAGGAAGCTATGAAAATGGCGGCAAAGGACCGCGGAGTATCGAAAAGGGACATATACAATGAGTACAACATTTAAAATAGGATGTCATTTGTCGACATCGAAGGGATTTTTAAATATGGGTAAAGAAATCATTTCTCTTGGAGGAAATACATTTCAGTTTTTCACAAGAAATCCAAGAGGCGGTGCGGCAAAATCGCTTGATTTGGACGATATAGAAGCATTTAAAACATTTGCAAAGGAAAATGGTATAGAGGTTATACTTGCACACGCACCTTATACGCTAAATGCGTGTTCTGCTGATGAGTCGACAAGAAATTTTGCTAAAGAGACATTTGCAGACGATTTAAGAAGGATGGAGTATATTCCGGGAAATCTTTATAATTTTCATCCCGGCAGTCATGTAAAACAGGGCGTTGATACGGGAATTGACTATATTGTAGATATGTTAAATGAGGTTATTAAACCGGATCAGACGACTACGGTGCTGCTTGAAACTATGGCAGGAAAAGGCTCTGAAATAGGTCGCTCTTTTACGGAAATAAGAAGAATAATTGACGGAGTTTCATTGAACAGTCATCTTGGAGTATGCCTTGATACATGTCATGTTTATGATGCAGGTTATGATATTGTTTCAAATCTTGATTTAGTTTTGGATGAATTTGATAAAGTTATAGGAATTGACAGATTAAAGGCAATTCACATTAACGATTCAAAAAATCCTTTTGAGAGTCATAAGGACAGACACGAAAAAATAGGTGAGGGTTATATCGGGACGGATGCATTTGAGAGAATTATAAATCATCCTAAGTTAAGAAATTTGCCGTTTTATCTGGAAACACCTAATGAACTTTCGGGTTATGCAAAAGAGATAGAGTTACTTAAAAGCATCAGAAAGTAAAAAGTATAAAGTAACAGTAAAAGAAAGTTATTTGGGTGACAGGAGATAGTGTGAAAAATCATGTTGATACGATGATTTTTCACACAGCTATTTGTTTCTGA
>SAMEA3387485__coassemble_2872_pt1 | contig 7682 bp, 10 predicted proteins | sample SAMEA3387485__metabat2_high_PE_030 | metagenome-assembled genome bin SAMEA3387485 (sample SAMEA3387485) | Felis catus | biome: Faeces | place: United Kingdom | collected 2012
CTACATAGGACCATGGAACAAAGTGGTCAATAGAAATATCTTTCTCTGTCAAAATCTCATTTCCATATATCTCGCGAACAGATTCCATTCCTATAATAAGCTTCCAGTATTTCTTAACCTTCTCAAGCTTACGCTCCTGAGGTGGATACAGCTTGTCCGCTATTCCTGGAACACTTGGATTCCTCTTCTGTATATATAAAATCATATTATATTCCAGCCAGCCTCTAATGATTTCCTGGTTCTTATTTATGTAATTAGCCCAGTCATCGTTCACAATAATTGATGTTGATAAGCCATTCAAAGTTGTGAAGTAATACATCAGCCTCTGCTCTTGGTTAATTTTAGCTATCAAATTACTTTCCGATACGTCCCATTCTTTTCCCTTCATGGATGGCATAAATGGAGATTGCAAACGATATGGAACATTATAGGTAAGAGTACGCTTCTTATTATTTATCTCTTTATCTTGATTATTTTTTAGCAAATCTAAAATTGCAGTCTTTTTCTCACAAGATTTTAGCTCTGGGTACTTCTGCTTAATTAGATTTACAACAGTTTCCAAGGTATCCTTCGGTCCCAGATTCAGATGATATTCTGTTACCATATACCAAGCATCCGCTATCATTTCATCTACAAGTTCTTCATAGGATATCTCCTGTTTTCCTTCTGTAACCTTTGCAACAATTGCCTTAAACCAAAAGAACTTATAGCATTCACTGGTATTGTCAAAAAGACGACCGAGATATTCAATTTTCAGTTCTCCGGAATATGGTAATTGCATTCTCTCACTCTTTCTTACTTACATTTTATAAGCATTGTCTCTTCTTTTTTAAGTAGTTCGCTTACGATAGAATCTATAATTTTTTGGCAACTCTCATCTATATTGTCCTCATCTACCGTATACTTTTTCGTACTGTATAATCTCTTATATTTGAAGACATCTCTCGAATCTCCTGGTTTATATAACTGAGTAATCTTATTAACAGAATCTGCATATATTGGATTAAAGTTTGATTCACCTAATTCAAATTTTGCAGAAATATCTGGATAGTGCCTCAAATAAATATAATAACGATATAACGAATGATCTCCCCAAGAATTAACATATTTGTCATCTTCTGGAAAAAATTCATCCATTCTATAGGTTGAAAAGGATATAACTGTATTTATAATCAATTTTTATTTTTCCTTCATTTTCATACTTTTTGAGCGGCTCTAATAATGAATCAACCACTACAGAACGATTATCTGTTTTATTTTCATAAATCAATTCAAAAGCACGTTTATGCTTCTGATATATTTTGTTACAAATCTCAACTAGTTCCTGATCTTCCACAATATCTCTCCTTATTATCTCTATATAATTCTTAATCATCAGTTCTGCATCGGGTAATAATTCAACATTGGCTGTAATACGTTCTAATTCATCAATTAGTTCCCGATATGATATTGCTTCCCAATTCTCTGGATCACTTGGCACATCCCCTTCTGGAGTTAAGAATAAATATATTTTCTTATATTCTTCATACTCTTTTTCTAAAATTGTTCTATATCTATTTAACTGATTACTATGTCGTATTTCTGTTCTTGAAATTTTTAGTACATCAAATATATTAAATCTTTCTGTCCATGGTAGTAATTCTTCAAGACAATCCTCATCAAGTAAAAAATCTCTTAGCGCCTTTTCATCTTCTGCTGTATATTTTGCCCCCATCTATCTTTTCCTCTTATTTTAGTAAATTTTATAGTTGATTGTACTTATCACTTCTTCCCTTAGCTTTTTCTACAGGATATTTTGCTTCGTTCTGTGACATCTTCATATTAATGATTTCATCAGCATCTAAGCCCAGCTTATCAAGGAGATTCTGGCTATACACCATAACATCCGCCAACTCCTCTTTGATGTGTTGCAAATCATATTCTTCATCTGACCACTGGAAGCATTCCAGCAATTCTGCGGCTTCAATTACAATTGATTTTGCAAGGTTCGCTGGTGAGTGAAACTGATCCCAATCACGATCCTCTGTAAATTTTCTTATTCTATCTATGGTTTCTTGTTTCATAGTTGCTCCTTTATTTTGCAGCCTCTAATAAAGCTTTTCGAAGTTCAGAATCACAGGCATATATATACATTCCATTAACTCCACGAGTCATTAATACTCTAAGCTCATGCTTCAATAATTCCTCACCAAAATTTTGCATAGATCCATCACTCATCGTTCTTCTCTTATGAACTTTGTCATTGCTTGATTGCGACGGTACAAATACTATTTTACCATCTCGATAGGTAACCGACTTACCTAGTATTATACCTGCATAGTTTAAGTCAAACCCTTGAATTGTATATGTTGAGCCAACTTCTCCAATTGTATGTTCTTGCTCAGCCCATGCCTTATCTTTTATTTTTCTCTTTTCCTGCGGCTTCAGGTCTTTTTTAAGCTCATAATTCCATGGCTTATGCCATTCCCCTGCAATGACCTCCCAATATTTTCTTAATCTATCTTCTGGTCGCTTGCCTTCCTTATAGTCCCAATCATAATTAGCTATAAGTCTAGATAATTTTGTCTCTTCTGAGCTTGCTTTACCATTTATTTCATTTTCTAAATCAAATGGCGAATCAAATATTTTAATATCATAGTTACCTTTTGGTATTTTCTTTAACGTCTGATTTTTCGTAAAGTCATCTATCCACGAAAGAGTTTCTTTATCCGCTTGCATCCTTAACTGTTCAGTAAGCGTAATATGATTATCTTGCTCAATCGCTTTACTACGATATTTATCTATCATCTGGCTTTCCCAATATTGATCCATTCTTAATATTTGATTTTCGTCAAAGACTATAACAGTCACCTTGGCCTTCTTAACAATATCGTCCAACTGATTCTTTCCGCTATAACCCTGATTTCCCTGTGTGAATAATAGGTGTGCTTCATCTATAAACACTACATCGACAGAATCATCCTCTGGATGTTCATTTAAAAATGGAGTAGCTTTACTAACAACATTTCCACATTCTTCCTCTATTCCAAGCTTCTTATATACATCTTTATATACCTTTACTTGCTCTTCATGATTTACAACCATGTATGAGTTAAATGGGATGTTCTTCTTCTCCGCTCTACAAAACAGTTCATAAAACGTACTGCTGTTTAATACAGTTTTACCTGTTCCAGCCTCTCCATCAATAAAAACAATCTGCTTATCGCTTTGAGCCATTGCCAATTCAATTCGATCTATTATCTGATCTTTAGCACGCTCTTGCCCTTTTGTGAGCTTATGTAATGGCGAAGCCTTATATATTGCAGAATCTTTTACCTCACGTTCGCTAGGGAACAATTCTTCATTTCTTTGGTGTAATTCTTTCCATATTTTCTTGAAAATCTCATCAAATTCACTTCGTGGATAATAATTTCCTTGCGGATTACCTCGCCCATTATGAACTTGTTTTACACTATCAACACTCATCAAGTAGTGCATTAATCTATTCTCAATATCAAGCGTAAGTGATTTGTTAAAATGATCGTGCCCTATTATATACAACGATGCATTTTTTCCCAATAGCTTATGTTGCCATTTCTCATTTTTAATTCGATTATGATAATGCTCTCTCGTTCTGTTAAATATATTATTCGATTCACCAACATAAACTTCATATTTACCAGTCTCTGGCCAATTATGAATGTACACTGTTGGAAAATTCATAATCACTTCCTGTACCTTTTCGTCCTCTCCGGGAAGAAGATTATTTTCAAACTCAGCGAGAGCTATTTCATTATCTTTTATTTCTCTAATAATTGGTTGCGATACCATTAACAATTCCCTACTTTCTCATTTTTCGTGGATCCTGAGGCTTTACAGCATCAGGTGGTAAAAACCATCTATTTCCAACTAACTCGGCTCCTGGAACACGACCTTCTTTGCATAAAATAGCTACGCGTCTTTGACTAATTCCCCATTCCTTTGCTTTTTCAGATAATGGTACAAAATTCATATGTATCCTCCATAATAAAAAACGACACCACATCACTTTTAGTATATTCCTAATCGCGAACAGTTTCAATTTGTTTTTATTCTGTCGCGCGAATAGTTCGATCAGAATCTGATACTTTCTTATAGTTCGAATGTAAATCTTTAGCTGTTCATTAAAAAGCACATCAAAAAAGGGCATTCCTCTTTTCTAATAGAGTGAAATGCTAGCGTTGTAGCATTTCCTACCAATCATTATAGAATTAATACATGGTGGATGCCATCCACCCTAAAATTAGGCGCTTACCTTACTACTAAGGATTTCTCCCGATTTCTTTGATCATTCTGGCTTATCCTCGATTTGTCTTAGTAATCGAAACCGTAGTATTTTCAATACTTTCCGCCATATATTGCCCCAGTTTTCAAAGATATGATTTATAGTAAAACTGGAGTGCCGTGGCAAATGAAAAGTACTTTAACCATATATGTAAAACTCCTTGAAATCCCTGATTTTTCCTTGATTTTACGCGCTTTTTTGGATTTCTTCAAGAGTTACAGTTTTCTGAAAACTGTAGCAAAAGTGGCAAATTACGTCAATTTGAGACCTATTGTAGTAGTCAATTGGTAGTCAGTTAAGGGGGTGCATTTTTTAACGTTCGGGTACAATATGCATTACCATGAATCTTTGATCATCTCTTGAATCTTTAAATCCATATTTTTTATATATTTCATACGCATCCATATAACAACCTGTGCGTAAAGCCAACTCTTCTATTTTTTCTTCTTGTGCCTGTTCTTTTATTTGATTCAAAAGTGCTGTTCCTATACCTTTTCGCTGATACTCCGGAAGTACAACCAGTAATTCTATGTAAATTTCTTCTCCATACATCATATCCGGTTTTCGATACGCCAAAATATAACCGCACTCATAATCATCAAAAATGGCAATATACGCATATCCTTGTTTCACACTGAAATTTATATAATCGGCGAAACCTTTATAAAAATAGTTTAAAATTCCCTCTGCCCTTTCAAATGTTTTCTCATATATCAATTTGAGATTATCTACATCTGTATTTATATCAATTTTTCTGATTTCCAACATAATTCATTCACCTTCTCTTTATTTTCTACTACGATGCACTATTTTTCATATATCAGCTCTGGTGTTAATTTATATTCATATACCTTTTCTTCCTCAGCCGATTCTGAATCTTCACCAAAAAAGCTCATTAAATTTCCTTCTATTTCCTCTGTAATTAAAGTGTCACTCATTCGTTCCTTAAAGTCTCTTATAAAAGTTGTAAACACACCTGCTGAAATTTTTAACGGAATTGCCCCCAACTTTTCAAAAACATATTTGCTGTGCAAATTTCTGGATGAAATTCTAATCAAAAAATAATCCACTTTTCTTTCTTCATAACATGCTTTTGCAAATATTTTTACAGTTCTTGGTCCAATCCCTTGATTACGTTTATTCTCTAATAAGTCAATTCCTATCTCTGGGGTATTTGTTTCTGGATTTTGTAATTCTATACTACCACAATACTCACCCTCTTTGCTAAAAATGGAATAGACTTTATCTTTTCCAGTTAATACCTGTTCCCACATCATATCCTTACAAATTGGATTTAAAAACAACGTTTCATTGCCATTGAGCTGTCGGTGCAATTCCACATAATTATCATGATCTTCATCTTCTACAGGCAGTATCAAATATTCTTCATCTGCAGCAAATATTTTTCTCTTCACTGTTTAATATCTCCAACCTATTAACAATAATTTTCTGCTTTATTTATCAAATCACTATATTGTTCATCGCTCATTATATTTTCGCGATACATTTTATTATTTGGTATGTTCCAATTAAGCGTACAATTGCGTTCCATACTATCTAAATATAAGGCAGTCATAATCAAAACATATTTTTCAGCATATGTTTCTTTTCCGGTAAAACTTACATACTTTGCTATCCAGTCATTAAATATTTCCATCCTATTCATAGATATTATTTGAAATGTATATCGATTATCTAAGTGTTCTTTTATTCCATCTCGGATATCATATCCTGTACTACCCAAATTATCTGAAATATGAAGTTCTATAAATAATTCTGTATAATTGTTCTCTGCATCATAACATATTCCTGTTATTTTTCCTTTACCCTCGTCCATATTTTGTAGACGCTGATGTAAATAAAATATACCTATTTTTATAACATTTCTATAAAGTTCAACTTTTTGCATATTATCTTTATTGGTAACTTATGTATTAAAAATCCGAATAAAATACTCAAAATTATTCTCTTGATTATAATATCCTCTTACACTGTACTCTTTTTCTATTTCTCTTATATATTCAGAATACTCAACAAACTCTGTTGGTTGCTTGATAATTTTTTTCCTGTATTTTTCAATTCCTATAACCATTAAAATTCGGATGACGCGCTGTTCCCAAAGGATGAATAATACATAACGAACGAATATATTCTACATAATCCCAACCACTTCCGTTTCCATCAAAAATATCGTGTTGAGCCTTTAATGAATCCAATTCTTTCTTAACACCAAATATTCCAGCTAAAATTCGAATACAATCCATTATTATACATTCGTTTATGAGAAAATCATAAAAAGTTAAAAGCTTCTTTTATTTTTTGATTTTCCTCCTTCATATTATGTTCTGAATACTTTGAACCAACTTTATCCTACCATAATCATCATCTCTTTTCTACAAAAAATAACGCCCAAGGTCTCCCCTGAGCGCATACATTTCCCTTTTACTACTTTAAACATATTCTGTTTCATCGGCTTCTTACCTTCCGCCTTATCCACATAATAATATTCGCTGGAAGCCTTACGGTAATCAGAGATTCCGATTGGCAAAGTAAGCTTCTTATCACTCTTATCTGCAACCTTTTTCCCAGAACGTGAAATCCGCTTATTTTGCTTCAAACGTTTATCTGCAGGCTTTGATGCATCAGCAGGAATAACCCATCTTTTATTCTCTTTATACACGCCGGGAATTCTTCCCTCTTTGCAAAGTACATTAATTCTACTCTCTGTAATCCCCCACTTTTCAGATGCTTCTTTTGTTGTAATAAACTGTGCCACAGAACACCTCCGAATAATCTTCTGGTTATATTATAAATATTATTCCGAACAATCAAGGTCACATCTATACATAAATCAGTATTGTCGACATAATATCCTAACATAGCTACCGCATACCGTTAATATTTTCTGGATTATCGCAATATTCAAGTTCAAACATAATCTCACCGTCTCAAATGAAATATACCTTTATTATATCGATAGCTATTTGTTCTGGAACGCGCAAGCTTTAGCTTGTAATATTCATCTGCGTGCCAGTCGCATCCTCACGGAATGTTTTAATTAATAGGAATATTGCATTGCAATTTCCTATTAATCAAAATAACGCCCCAGCCTAAGCCAGAGCGTCATCATTTTTTATATTAAATTTACAATTCAATTGTGTCTACAATTTTCTTTAAAGAATCGGCTGATTCCTTAAGCTTTAATGCCTCCTCACCATTTAAATTAATCGGTATATCTGATTCTACACCATCTGCACCTACAATAGCAGGCATACTTAACGAAACTCCATCAATGCCATAAATGCCATGAATCATATGTGATACGGGAAGTATAGATTTCTCATCTCTCATAATCACTTCACAAATCCTCTTTACAGAC
>SAMEA3387485__coassemble_2896_pt1 | contig 7592 bp, 4 predicted proteins | sample SAMEA3387485__metabat2_high_PE_030 | metagenome-assembled genome bin SAMEA3387485 (sample SAMEA3387485) | Felis catus | biome: Faeces | place: United Kingdom | collected 2012
GACCTATATTGCTGCTGTAAAATCCATCTCTTTCCAATGCCCTGCAGCTGTATCGTATCTGAATATCATCTGTTTTATCCTGACTTGAAAACTGTTTTACATTTTCTTTCATCTCATTATATATTTCAATCTTCTTATCATCACTGCAATTTACATCCAAACAATAATTCCATTCCACACTTATTAAACTTCTTCCTGTCGGATCTTTTATTTGTGCCAATGGATGTATTATTTTTTCCAAATCAGAAACAACCATATACATAGTCGGAAGAAGCTGATAGTCTTCAGTACCGTTGCTTATAAATGCTTTAAGTTTTTTCTTAATATTAAATGCTTCACCATCTCCAAATGCAATGGTACTGTTTTCATAATCTGTATCCTTACTTGTATACAGCATTATTTCATTTGCATTAAGAATTTCACTTTCCCCTGTAATTTTATTATAATCCTCCAACGATATAACACCTATCTGCCATACATCTGCAAAATTCATTCCACTCATACTTTGCATAAAGCTTTCCAAATGTTTCGAATCCGTCTCTATTTCCCCATTTTCAATATAACTTACAAAACTTGCCATCTGACAGTCAAATATATTTTCAGCTGTCCTGTTATTTTTCTCTATAACCTGCTCCACTACATTTAACAAGCTTTTCTTATCCTGAGAATTAATATAAGAATTATCTTCAAACGACATTACAAAATTAATATCTCTCGGATAAACATTTCTTAAGCTGTCCTCTTTTCCGAAATACAGACATGCTGTTGTTGAAATCATTACAAGCACCATAGTACATAAAATACATACTGATGCCAGACCCGCTCCGTTTCTCTTCATTCTGTATGCCATTGATGATACCGAAACAAAATGATTTGTCTTATAATAATATTTTTTGTTTTTTTGTAAAAGCCGGCAAAGTGTAACTGAACCTGCCTGAAACAGTATATACGTTGCTGCGATTACCATTATTACTGCCACAAAAAACCACATTAACGCATCCAACGGATTTTTAATTGATACTGAAATGTAATATGCACCGGCCAGAATAACTATTCCGATAACAGCAAAAAGCCAATTTGCTTTAGGGGGTTTTTCACCTGCATTTTCACTATGCAAAAGCTCTATGGGATTTGTTATCCTTATATGAAAAACAGTATTAAAATACAGCAATACAAAAATCAAACCAAATAAACATATAGTATCCCTGATTGACTGCCATGCAATATATATAGAAAAATTCGTTTCCTGTCCCATAATATTAAGCATTAAAAGCTCTGCAAATTTAGAAAATGTAATACCTAAAAATAATCCTGCTGCCAGCGCAATAACTGCAACTATAAGACTCTCAAATACCTGAACTGCTGCAAGATTTCTTTTTCCCATTCCAAGCACATTGTAAAGCCCGAATTCCTTTTTTCGTCTGCGCAGTAAAAAGGAATTTGTGTAAAACAAAAATATCACTGCAAATGTACCTATAACTAACACGCCTAACTGCAGAATATACTGTAAGCTTTGTCCTCCCGGCATATTTTTAATTGCGGGATTTAATGTCAAAAATTCCATGATGTAAAACATCATAATCATTCCTATACATGTCAATATGTAAGGAACATACAGACGCCTGTTATTTTTTATTCCGCTCCATGCAAGCTTTGGATAAATATTTTTCATTTTCTGTCACCACCTGTCGCAATCATAGTAAGTGTATCTGAAATTTTCTGATAAAGCTGTTCGTTCGTACTGTTCCCGCGGTATATCTGATGAAATACTTCTCCATCCTTTATAAACAGAACTCTGCCGGCATTACTTGCTGCCTTAACAGAATGTGTGACCATAAGAATCGTCTCTCCGCAATCATTTATTGTGCCGAAAAGACGCAGAAGTTCATCTGCAGCTTTCGAGTCAAGAGCCCCTGTAGGTTCATCCGCCAAAATAAGCTTCGGACTTGTAATAAGTGCCCTAGCCACTGCCGCACGCTGTTTTTGTCCTCCCGAAACCTCATAAGGATACTTTCTTAATATACCTGTTATACCCAGTCTGTCGGCAATCGGCAAAAGCAGCTCTTTCATTTGTGAATAACGTTTGCCCGCAAGAACGAGCGGAAGATAAATATTGTCTTCCAGTGTAAATGTATCTAACAGATTGAAATCCTGAAATACAAATCCAAGATGCTCTCTTCTAAACGATGCAATCGCCGATTCCTTGATTTTTGATAAATCAACTCCTTCAAGACATACTGTACCTCCTGTCGGTTTATCAAGTGCCGCCAGTATATTAAGAAGAGTTGTCTTACCTGAACCTGATTCACCCATTATAGCTACATACTCTCCCTTTTCCACACTGAATGTTACATTTTTGAGTGCTTCAACCTTATTGCCTCCAAATCTCGTCGTGTAGACCTTTCTCAAACCATTGACCTCTAATATACTCATTTTCCATTCCTCCTGTTTTCTAATCATTGTGCGGCTTGCCTCGTGCTTTGCGCTCCCACAATCCTCCCCAACATTCGCATTATGCTCCAATTTTGGGGGCGTGTCCCAAGGTCATTCACCCACTATTGTGCAGGCACAGATAAAATCAAACCGATTTAATCTGTAATCATATAATATAAAAAAGGGAAATGTATCTCCATAGAATCGGCTTACATTTCCCGCTGAATTTCTTACATTTTTGTAAGAAATCTACTCTGTCTTAATTTTTCTTTCCTGCATACATATTCTTATACATGTTCCGTTATCCAAAGATGACTGCGCACTTATAGTATGGCCAAGATTTTTACAGATGCGTCTGCAAAGATATAAACCGATTCCGCTCGCTTTCTTGTCACTTCTTCCATTATAACCGGTATATCCTTTTTCAAAAATTCTGGGCAAATCCTGCGGGGCAATTCCTATTCCCGTATCCTTTATGCACAGCGTCTTTTCCTTTTCGATATAAACAGCTATTGTTCCCGACTGTGTATATTTTAAAGCATTTGATATAACCTGCTCTAGCACAAACGACAGCCATTTTTCATCAGTTAAAACAACCGTATTTACAGGCTCATATTCAAGTCGTATTTTGCGCCTTATAAACTGTGCAGCAAACTTCTTCACAACCTGTTTTATTATATCATCAAGATTATATTCACCAAACACATAATCAGTCGTATTTGAATCAAGCCGCAGGTAACACAGAACCATCTCGACGTACTGCTCTATACGGAATAAATCCTCTGAAATCCTTTTAGAAAACTGTGTATCTTCATTCTGCAGATTAAGTCTCATGGAAGCTATAGGCGTTTTTATCTGATGAGCCCATATTGTATAATAATCTATCATATCGGCAATCTGCATATCCATATTCTGCTTAAGCTGCATATGTTCCTGCCTTATCATCTCTATAATTTTCTGATAATCCTCTTCATACTGTGATACTGCCTCAGGCAGATTTGTTATAAGCTCCGCCGAAAGCCTGCTTATATCCGTAAGTATTCTGTGCTTTTTTAAGAATTTACGATAGTCAGCTACCATAAACACAACACCGAAAAACGCACATATAAAGGCAGGATAAATCACTGCGCCCAACGGAAGATGATACAATATAAATGAGCATATAAAAACCATACTGAACAACAAAAATAATCCTATTACTTTTATACGATTTCTAATATAGTTTGTGAAATTTTTCATAAAACAATATACCCCTGCCCGAATTTGGTAGTAATAAACTCATTCAATCCCGCTTTATCCAATTTCTTTCGCAGCCTGTTGACATTTACCGTCAATGTGTTCTCATCCACAAAACTGTCACTTTTCCAAAGTCTTTCCATAAGGCGCTCCCTGCTAACAACTTTTCCTTTATTTTCCATGAGGGTAAGCAATATCATATACTCATTTTTAGTAAGCTCAATATTTACACCATTATATGTAAGCGTATTATCACCTGTATTAAGTATTGCACTGCGATGCTCAATAAGCGGTGCCGATGATGCAAAATCATACGTGCGGCGGATAAGTGCCTGAATCTTTGCCATGCAGACATTCATATCAAACGGTTTCATAATAAAATCATCTCCGCCCATATTAATTGCCATTACAATATTCATATTATCCGATGCCGATGATATAAAAATAATCGGAACCTTAGAAACCTTACGGATTTCACTGCACCAATGATATCCGTTAAAAAATGGCAGAATAATATCCAAAAGCACGATATGAGGCGAAAACTGTACAAATTCCTGCAAAACATTTCTGAAATTCTCTACGCATTTTACTTCCAAATCCCACATCCGAGCCTGTTTTGCTATGGCATCGGCAATCCCCCTGTCATCCTCAACAATTAAAATCCTATACATATAAATCCTCTTTTCTTAAGCGACTTGTTGCGAAGAGACAACGCAAATTTAATATCTGACCTTATCTGTTTTAATTCAATCTATAATAATAGAATATTAACTATCTTTTGCCATGTCAATCAAAAAAAATTCCTATCACATAATAAAGGACGCCCCTTTAATCTTTATTTTAAAAGGACGTCCTGTAATTTAATTTTTATAAATATTTAAGCCTTATTATGCTCTTTTTCTCTTATATGCCACTAATACCATTCCTCCTGCAAGGATTGCAAGAATTGAAAGTGTACTCCATAAAAGAACATTAGAAGCATCTCCTGTCTGAACTGAACCATTTGGCCCTTCCGGAGTTGTTGTATCATCAGGATTTGTTGGGTCCTGTGGATTTACCGGCTCCTGTGGGTCTGTTGGATTTTCAGGGTCTGTTGGCTCCTGTGGATTTACAGGATTCTGATTGTTCTCTCCTGCCCATTCTACGCTTATATCATGAAGCATAGTTGAATTCTGCCATCCTGCTGTACCTGGAGTACCTGTATGCTGGATATGTACACCACCAAAGTTGTTCGGTGTAATATCAGCAGATAAATTAACTTCATGTACCCAGCCTGATTCCTTCTGATCTGCAAGCTGTGCCGTAGGAGTTTCTACGTGTGCTGTAAGCTTTGTTCCTTCTGCCTTAAGTGTAATTTCACATCCTGTCATATAGCATGATGCAATTACCTCATCAGAAATAAAGCTTGTCTCACCATTTTCATATTTTACAAGTACAAATGTACATGCATTAGAAGCAGCTCTTGTTCTTACAATTCTAAGACCATATCCTGTCAATGTAGAAGTATCAAACTTAAGACATACATCCATATACTGGTCTGCACTACCAAAGCCCTGACCTGCTGTCTTTGCAGGGTCAACTACAAGCTTAAGAGTCATATCGCCATATGTACCCTCAACAGGTGTATACATAAGTCTTGCGCCCTGTGTACCCTGCCAGATACCTGTGCCTACACAACCGTTACCGGCTTCGCCAAATACCCAAGGTGTTTCTGTATCTGCACCCTGCCACTTACCAAATACCTCTGTATCTTTTGGTCTGTAGTAATCTACTGTCCAGAATCCCGGTTTAATCTCTGCCTGCTTTGTTACAGGGAAATTATGGAAATCTGTGTGTAAATTAATTGTTCTTACATCTGAAGCCTTAACCGGTTCAGAGTATACTGCACTTACAGGTTCACCCGGATTACTTCTTACATGCTTTGGTGCTACCTTAGCCATTATATAATAACCTGTGTCACCTGCTGTAAGCTGATATACATATTCAGGATTATCAAGTCTTGATACTGCAACTAAGATAGGATTACTTCCATCTTTATCAGTGCAGCGATACCATGAAATAAGTGACTGGTCTGCTCTTGAACCTAAATCCAATGTATAATCAACCTTAAGGTTACCCTTGCCATCGCTTACGATAACAGGATTCTTTGTAAATGATGGTGCAGCAAGTATACTTGGCTTAGCAGTAAACTCTATAGCTGCTTCAAGTCCGTCAGCTGTCTTTGCATTTACAATAACTTTCTTAGCCTCGTCCTCATCGTTGATACTTTCTACCTTTGCAGTACCATCACCGTTATCTGTTACTTTTACATATTTCTTATATTCTTCTTCAACATAGTATGTTACATCAACATCCTTTTCTGTGTTGTAGAAGTAATCTGCTCTGCTTGAAACTGTTGCTGAATTCACACCAGCCTCAATAACATTTGTATCTGCCTTAAGTGTAAGGAGTGTAGGGATATCATCTGCTCCTGCCTCTGTAACAATGTCCTTTATACCCATAGGATCCCAATCGTCATTACCCTTAAGAAGGTTATATGTATTGTAATATACCTTACCACCTTTTTCCACACGGTAAGCGTTAAGTACTGACTTACCTGTCATATCAACAGTCTCAGCTGCATCTTTGCCTGCAATCATAATAGGCTCGCCATTATGAAGTATATTGTACTGATAGCACTTTAATGATGCACTTGGATATTTTGTCCATGCTATTCCGAAAGGAATGTCAAAATCACTTGTAAATACGCAGTCTACTGCTGTAATAGGACCGCCTTCCTTTGTAAAGAACTGCATTGGTTCAGTTTCAACATTCATTACCTTGCAGTTAAACTGGCAATTTAAGAATGTAGAACCTGAATTGTATGATGAATACAATGGTCTGTTTCCATAGAAATCAAAATCACAATCTAAGAATACTGCGTTACCATTGATAGCATCATCTGTACTCTCGAAATGACACTTGTTATACAAACTTCTCTTACCTCCATTGATTGGATCGAGGTTAAGGCGGCTGACAAAATTACAATTATCAGCAAACATTTTATCACCTGAGAAATCAGCAATCTGTGCCTGAGTGATTGTACTTGTACGTCTTGGTACATTTAATTCAGGTTTTAACTTGTAATCCAAATCAATGCTGCAGTAATTTCCTATAGTTAAATTCTTAACTGTAAGGCCTGTATCATTACCGTTAAAACGGAACATTGTAAAGTTGCCGTTTGCACCGTGCGACTGGCCTCTGTTTGCTGCAAATACTACTTTAGCAGGATCCTTTGTAAGACCTTTCAGTGAAAGCCACTCACAGTCTACTACCATACCATAAGGTGAACCATATCCCGGTGTCTTGTCTACTGTATCTGTTGCTTTAGGATCATGTATCCAATATACGTATGGTGCAACATACACCGTCATAGGATCTGACTCTGTACCATTTGTAAGAGCCTTTGCACTAAGTGCCTCTGTTATATCGTTATATACATAATCATATTTATCTGCCACTTCATCTGAAAGTGAACCATCAAGATAAATAGCCTTTGGTCCTAACTGAATTGTCTCTCCGCCATATTCAATAAAGCTTCCGCCAAATACTATAGGATCTGACTTATCCAACGCCTCATAACCGTCAGCATTGCTTCCGGCCTGTGCCGGTCTTGAAAAAGAACTGCCCAGCATAACTACTGCTATCAAAGCAAGAACGACTGCTGCAGCTGTAATAATCTTTTTTCTCATATTTACCTCCTTTTTTGTTCCAAAAAGCCATGTGTCTGATTTTTTTAAATTTTTTATATTTTTTTCAGACAATCAGCTGTTTTTAGTGAATAGGTCTGCAAACTTATCTTTTATTATTATAAATTTCTTAACCGCCCATATCTACTAAAAAATCGTACAAAAAAGTTTAAACTACTTATATTTTTCCGTAAA
>SAMEA3387485__coassemble_2968_pt1 | contig 7394 bp, 8 predicted proteins | sample SAMEA3387485__metabat2_high_PE_030 | metagenome-assembled genome bin SAMEA3387485 (sample SAMEA3387485) | Felis catus | biome: Faeces | place: United Kingdom | collected 2012
TGACAGGGTCTTTTGCCGAAGAATAAGGCGGTGCATACGATAAATCCAAATCCTTTAATGCGTCTGCTTTCATTCCGGCATGAATTGCTGTAGCAATGACATCAATTCTTTTGTCTACACCATCAAAACCTACTATCTGAGTTCCAAGAATGTGCAAATCCTCTTTTGCATAAATAAGCTTCATTGTCATGACTTTCGCTCCCGGATAATATCCTGCATGTGAAGATGGAGAAAGAACAACTTTGTCATAAATAATCCCTGCTTCCTTTGCAGTTTTTTCCGTTATGCCTGTACTTGCAACAGTCATATCAAAAAGCTTAAGTACAGAAGAGCCCATAGAACCTTTGTAATGACTTTCAAATCCGCAGATATTGTCTGCCGCAATGCGTCCCTGCTTATTTGCAGGACCTGCAAGCGCAATAACAGCATCATTTCCTGTCACATAGTGTTTCACCATGACTGCATCGCCCACAGCATATATATCAGCAGCGGATGTCTCCATTTTGTCATTTACAACAATGGCATTTTTGAGTCCTAGTGACAATCCTGCTTTCTTCGCTAAAGTTGTCTCGGGAGTGACGCCGACCGCCATGAGAACCATATCAGTACGAACCAGTTCATCATCTTTTAACAAAACACTTAAGTTATCTGCATTGCTTTCAAAACCAATAACGTTACTGCCAAGCTTTAAATCAATCCCTTTACTCCTAAGTTTTGCGTGAACTAAAGATGCCATATCATAATCAAGCGTGTTCATCACATGATCAGGTCTTTGTATAATTGTCACTTTTACACCTAAATCAATTAAATTTTCGGCAATCTCAAGACCTATAAAGCCACCGCCAATCATAACTGCTGTTTCAGGCTTTGTATTTTCAACAAACGCTCTTATCTTAAATGTATCCTCTACAGTTCTAAGAAAGAAAACTCTATTATCATTAATTCCCGGTAAATCCGGTCTTACATGCCTGGCTCCCGAAGACAAAATCAGCTTATCATACGATTCTTCATATTCCTGTCCATTATCCAGTCTCTTAATTGTAACAGTTTTCTTAGAAGCGTCAATTCCTGTAACTTCCTGCTCTACCCTTACATCAATTTGAAATCTTTCCAAAAAACTTTCAGGTGTCTGTAATGTCAAATCATCCTTATCCTCAATCACACCGCCGATATAATAAGGCAGACCGCAGTTTGCATAAGAGATGTAGCCTGTTCTTTCAATTACAATAATCTGTGCATTTTCGTCAAGTCTGCGTATTCTCGTCGCTGCAGTTGCACCGCCTGCAACACCTCCAACAATCACAACTTTCATTTTATCCTCATTTCTGCACACGTTTTTTGCGCATAACGAGTTTGTGTCAAGTGCGCGCAGACACAAATCTCGCGTGTGAAAAATCATCGTATCAACATCATAGTATAAACATGATTTTTCACACTATCCTCCATTCTGTAAGCGCTTTGCGTAGGAGGAATTACAAGGCAAATCTGTTTTCAAGCAGCACAAAAGCACAAACTTTCGACTCTTTATCTTATGATATCATCGCTTCCAATTCTTTCTTTGACCTTGCTCCTACTGCCTGTTTTACAACTTTTCCGTCTTTCACAAGTACGATTGTCGGAATACTAACAACCTGAAATGCCTGCGCCAGCTCAAACTCCTCATCAACGTTAACTTTACCGACTTTAACTTTACCTGAATACTCTTCTGCCAGTTCCTCTATTATTGGAGCGACCATTTGACACGGTCCGCACCACGCCGCCCAAAAATCTATGAGCACCGGCTGTTTTGATTCCAGAACCTCTTCCTTAAAATTTTTATTTGTAATCTTTATCTCTGCCATATAGTTGTCCTCCTGTTATCATGTATTTTCTTGTTTCTGATGTCAGTATAACCAAACAACAACTATATTTCTGTGACTAAGTCTCATTAGAAATAATTTTATCTTATTCAGCCATTTCTTTTAAAGCGTCAATATCCACCAGCTTAATCATACCTCTGTTTAATTCAATCCATCCCTCCGCCGCGAAGCTTTTAAGCATTCTTGCCACAACCTCTCTTGCCGAATTTACTTCTCTCGCCATCGCTTCCTGTGTCATTTTTATATTTTTGTCATCTGTTTTTTCATAAATTGACAGCAATAACCTTGCCAGACGCTCATCAAAATGCGAAAACAATATTTCCTGCATAACCCACACCACAGACGACAAACGCTTTGTTGACAACTCATACGCAAAACATTTTACATATATGTTATTTTCCATCAGTTCTTTGAATGTGCCTGCATTTACCGCCAAAATCTGAGTATCAGCTTCTGACATTAATTCCACTTCCAAAGATAAACCTGACATCGCACATGACGCTGATAAAATACAGCTTTCGCCCTCAGTTATATGAAACAGTGTGACTTCTCTCCCCTCCTCAGAAATTATATAAACACGTATTGAGCCGCTTTTTACATAAATCATTCCAAGACAGGCATCTGAAAATCCATGTATAAATTCATCTTTCGAATAACTTCTATATACTGCCGCATTTAACAGTACTGATTTTTCTTCCTCAGAAAGATTACTCCAATATGGTATTTTTTGAACTACATCATTTATATCCATCTATTAATACCTTTCTTATTATTTTTAATTATATATCCCTGTAATGCTTTCTTTAAAAATTAAAAACAAAAAAGTCACAAATTATAAAAGATGTCTGAATGGTATTATAACAACACGCAGAATACCATATATAATCTTTTTGGAAGTTGTCATCTCTTTTTCCTGATACAAGCTTCCTGTCGTCTCTTTTCCATTAGATAAGACCTCCACACTTTTCTCCTTATATTGCTCAAACTCCTCTCTTATGGAAGCATTTAATTGTTCGCTGTCTACAACTAACATTAATTCCGTATCAATATACGTACTTCGCATATCTAAATTATATGAACCTATTATGGAAATAGTATCATCAATAAGCACTGTTTTTGTATGTAGGGCATATTCATTCATCAATTCATATACATCAGCACCGGTATCCAAAACCTTATTTTTATTATTAAGATAATCTGTACATCCCCACGGATTTGAACCTTTTTCCACGGAATTAATCATAATTTTTAAATCAGCATGTTTTTCAATATCACGAAGCACAGAATACATATGCTTATCACAAATAATATAAGGCGTCTGTATAATCACTTCATCAGCATTGTCTGCCAACTCTCCTATTGTATATAAAACTCTTGGCTCTTTGTTTGCCGGTGCTGTTCCATTTGATATCAAAGTGATCTTATCCGCTTCTAAAGTAGATTCATACCAATCATCAAACTTACTAAAATCTTCATGTTCATCTGACAAAGCCATATACCTGCTATCCAATCGCTCATACTCTTCCTTTAAAATATCTTCATCCATATTTTTAGATACTGTACTCACACGATTTTCCGTCCATATCTGTTCAAAATAATTTTCCAGCTGAAGGAAAGATTCTCCTTTACCCGGTGCAGAATTATATACGAGCAGATCCCTGTCTACATTGGAAGCTGCATTCATTCCTCCCAAAAAAATATTTGACGTATTTCTTCCTCCCAACATATACATACATTCATCCACCATAAGATATTTATCATGCATACGATAATTTGCATTATATATGTTTTTTAACTTAATAGGATTATACATTCTTACTTCAATATTTTCATGGCTGCAAAGCGCATAAAAAGTGCTGTTGCCACGCAAAAAAACAGGTTCATAAATTCCATCGACAAGAAATTTTACCTTAACGCCTCTGTCTGCCGCATCATGCAACGCTGATACGACATCAAGTCCTCTATCATCCATTCTTAAATCAAATGTTGTCATAATAATAGATTCTTTTGCATTTCCAATCATTCTAAGACGCCACAGCAGGGCATCTTCATTATTATCTATACATAAAATTCTCTCTGTTCCGGCTTCATCACGATAATAATCAGTATTCAAAATGCTTTCGCTATAATCTTTACTTATATTTTTACGTCCTAAAGGTCTGATAATATTTATAATAATTACCGATATCAGGAAAAGCGCTAACGCGATGCATACAAATTTAATTAATGGCTTCATAATTTTTAACAGCTTTGTAGTTCTAATATTTATCCGCAAAATTCTAACCTCTGTTCTTTCCTATATACAAAATATAGTTCACTAATAAACCTTTTGTATAAAATTTTTATTCTCCCAGTTCATGGTTGATATTTTCATTAATTTTAGACATTACTCTTCTCACAACATCTATTTCTTCTTTACTTATATCTTTTTGCATAATCTCACGACATTCCTCATATACTTTAATAACATTACCAATTACTTCCTTAGATTTTTTAGTTAATGAAATATGCAAAATCCTATGATCTTCATCATCCTCTGTGATATAAATGAATTGTTTGGAACGTAAATTATCTATGGACTTGGAAATATGTGCTTTAGACAAATGCTTTTTCTCAATAATGCCCTTTGCAGTATCAATATGTTTTTCTCTATGTAAAAGTACAAGTATATCCAATTCAACCGGACGCAAATCACATTCTTTCATAATCGGTTCAAATTTCCTGGAAAGCAATTTCTTCAACTGCACTCCTGACATTACAACTTCATTTGTTTCCATGTTTCCTCCTAATTAGTTCGCCAAGAAACTAATTACAGTATACCTGTCGGGGTTGTTTATGTCAATATACCATTAAAAGCTTAAAGAAATCTTGTTATATCTTAATATTGCAGTAAAAAATATGAACACTCAATCTGCTATCCCTGTACGACCTCATAAAACAACTAAGTTACTTATTCTTCTGATTCCTTTTCTATATCGATGAATAAAATATATATACCACAAATCTTACCATCAGCATCATAACCAAAATAGGTTGGGTATATACCATCTCCCCATCCCGAAGCAAAAATAGGAATACTTAAATCTGTTTCCGGAACAGTCCAATTAAGCCAGTCTCCGCCTTCACGCTGATACTTTGGATATGCAGTATAGTTTTCTTCCAGTAAATCACAGAAAAGATCATTATACAGATCAATATCTTCTTCCTCGTTACAACGCTTCTCCCAATATGCCTTCCTGTTCATTTTTAATAAAGAATTCTCCTGTACCAACAATTAATTTCTTCCATGCCTGTGATTCTCTGAATTTTTTTACCGCACTCTCTCCAACTGAAGTCAAGACATTCTGCACCTCGGTAGAACCAAGGGATGCAATAGCATCTAGTAATAGTTCAATCATATTTAAATCACTCCTTAATCGACAGCAAAAAACTATGCCACCACTCTATACATCGTGTACACATACTCATAAGAAAATCCAAAAAGTAGTTTCTATTATTTTTCCCTTTATCTATTTACTTCTATTTTCGGCAAATTATTTAAACTTACCGTCTCCAATGTCTGCAATTGCTGTACCGCCAACTGCCGTAACAATTCCATTCGTTCTTTTTGATTCTTCCCTTGATTAATCAAAACAGCATTATAGCTTTCCAAATTTGCAAGTACCAGTAACTGATTCAGCGTTGCTACATCACGCATATTTCCTTTCACCGTTGAATTTTCATCTTTCCATTGCTTCGCCGTCTTTCCAAACAAAACAACATTCAACATATCTGCTTCATTGGCATAGGTATATGCCACCTGTGCGGGTGTGAGTTCCGGTGGGACCAGATTTTCTTTTATTGCATCTGTATGTATCTTGTAATTCAACTTAGAAATTTCCCTATTTAAATTCCAATTCAAAGACAATCGACTATTTTCATCTGTCTTTAAACGCCTATAGTCCTTCATAATATATAACTGAAATTCAGGAGAAATCCAAGTTGCAAAAGACATGGCTATGTCGCTATGGGCATATGTTCCCCCGTAGCGTCCTGCTTTTGAAACGATGCCTATAGCATTTGTCGCTTCTGTCCATTTCTTAGGTGACATTGTAAACGCATTGGCACCAGCCTGCTTTTTAAACCCCTCGAATTCGAGGGGGTTAAAATCTGCATTATGTAATCTTTCCCATAGCCCCAGAAATTCTATAACATCCCGATTTCTCATCCAGTTTTGAATGACCGCCGTTGGGTCATCGCTCTTATACCGGGCAATATCCGTCAATGAAATAAATTCATTTTCGAAATCCTGCGTATAAATTCCGATATCGATTCCATTCGCATGAATTGTATCTTTAATTATTTTCCCCATTACTCCTCCTGTAATCGCATTATAATCTTTTCAAAGCACTTAATTCTCTTTTCATTTAAGAATCTTCTACTGAATAACTGTCTTCATCTTCCCACATTTCCCGATATGCTCCAATATAACTCTTAATACAACTAGGATATATATACAAATACCTTCTACACACTCTTTTATACAATCCCAGTATTTTTTCATCACAAGCAAAATCCAGTAAATAATCAAGCAAATGTGACAATTCATCTTCTGACACGCTTCTGCTACACACATCTTCAACCAATGGCAAATAAATCTCATAGGCCTTCTGATGGAATTGGACTATCTATTCTGCAATCTGATAAATCTTTTCATCCATTAGATTACCTCAAAATATTTAAGTGCATCTGTTATTGCTTCTATCTTTTCTTTCGGCGGACGCTTTCGCGGCTGTTTCAATTCCTCTACCGCATTTGGTGCATCATACATTGTCAGACCTAATGTTCGCTTTACCTCTGCGATATATGCAGTATGCACCTTAAATCCATATTTCTTCTCCACATATTCCTGTATCATTTTATATGTGATTTTCGGTTTCGGCTGATATTTCTTTGCACGCTCCGCTATTGCATCCAACGACACCTTTCCTTCGCCTTCTCCAAATTCCACTGTCACATTGATAACACTGTCTGGTAATTTGTGGGACAAGAGCACAATACTTTCAACTGTATTTTCCAAATTCGGAAAAAATGTATTCGCCTCGTTCCCCTGATAATACACAGGGAAACGAAACTGTATGCTTTTTAATATCTGTCCATTTTCAAGCGGTTCGGGATATATTTCAATCCGTTTGATAAAACTATGAAAAAATTCTTTTTTCTCCGCTTCCGTAAACTTATCATACATTATATCAAACAGTTCAAGAAATTCATATACCCGTTCCTGAGAAATCTGTTCTTCACGAATCCCCCGAATCTGCATTTGCACCGTTTCAAGAGAAGCGCTTACTTCTGCAATTTCATCATATAACGAATCTATTCTATTTTGCATATCATGATATTTTTCTTCATAATGCCTATCCGTATCATCCAAGCGGTCAATCTGATTCCCCAGTCTTTCCTTTGCCGCTGTCAGTTTGGATCTATACTAAAAAAGTGGACACTGTAGTGGTAAACTAAATTTGTAACACCTTGTTCGGATAGTATATAATATTT
>SAMEA3387485__coassemble_3169_pt1 | contig 6914 bp, 3 predicted proteins | sample SAMEA3387485__metabat2_high_PE_030 | metagenome-assembled genome bin SAMEA3387485 (sample SAMEA3387485) | Felis catus | biome: Faeces | place: United Kingdom | collected 2012
CTCCTGCATTTTCTACTCTTACAGCATTCTTCCATGAAAACGTGTACTTTGGCAGCTTAAAATCCATAAGAGCCTCGAGTTGTTTCTTCTGCGATTCATAAAACGGATAATCGTGACCTCCCACATTTCCGACAAGTCTCATATAATCGCCATATCTTCTTTTTAGCATCGCATCAAAGCCTACAGGCACCGGAATCGTCGTATTCTCAAACGGTATTCTTACAAGTTTCTCATAGAATTTTTTAGGAATCCTTAAATGTCTTCCATACAGACTATGCGGCATCATCTGTGTCATTTCCATACACTCTTCGTGTTCGAATGATGCAAGAACATTTTCCGCCAGATTATATAGTGCGATTCTTTCCTGCTCCTTATCATCCATTGACACACAATCAGTGTTAAGCATTTCATTTATTTTCTTAAGCGCTTCCATCTCCTGTATTTTATTAAACTTTCTATCTCCAATCGCATCAGCTACCGCAATGACATACCCTGCTATCTTCTCACATTTTTCCTGCAATGCAGCATCGTCTGACACATTATCATGAACAAATACATCAATTCCTGCAATATATGGAAATCCATGAAACCTTCTAAGATGCTCATCCTCAAAGCATATTCTGTTCCTGCATACCACTCTTGCAAGAAAATGATGAAAATTCTTCTGGGTGTTGAATGTAAATATCTGAAATCCATCATTGAATTCTTTAGGTGCCACTTCACAGAACTTTCTATAATCAGTTCTCATCATTCCGATATCAAGATCATCGTCCCACGGAATGAAGCCGGCATGACGCACTGCTCCAAGAAGCGTTCCCCACTCCGCATAATATTTAATATCATACTTACGACATATGCGATCCACCTCGCACAATACATCAAGCTCTGTAGCCCATGCCCTCTTTATCATTGATGGCACATAAAATCCATCTCTTATTTCATCCTCAAAATAACCATCCGGAAATTGTAGCATAACATCTCCTCATCTACCATTTCGTTAATATGTCTCACAGGTTCACATTCTCTATCATTACAGGCTTCCCTGCATTCCTGCACATCTGCGCCTCTGCTCCTGCCTCACCATAAAATGCATCACATGCTTTTACTGCTTCTTTTAACTCAGTATTCCCTACAAGATATTGACTGTATTTTCTTACAGCACACTGATAATCCGTCAAAAATTCAGAATTTTCTTTTTCAAGCACGTCTTTCATATTTCCCTCAAAAGCAATCAGGCATAATACATCATCTTTATACTGATCAAACACGTCCATTGTACGTTTAATTTTCTCAAATATCCCTTCCTTATGTTCCAGTACACTATTAGTACTTATATAATAAAGAATGATTTTCTTATAACTTCCATCATTCCTAAGGGAAAGCTTTCTCCACTTTTCCGGCATCCTGTTATATCTTAACGGGTTATTGTTATCCTTCACAAGATACTTTGCGCCATGTGAATTAAGCTGTTTTTCCCATAACTCTCTGCTATCTTCACCAAAGAAACTTGTAAGCTTTCTGATATACAGATTTCTTATATTATCCGACTGTAGCATTACTTCATCTGCATACACTACACCAGGCATTATTACATACGAATTCATGGCAACATCCGCTCTCATATCATGCTCATCAATCTCTTCCGTAACAAAATACGGCACATATATAAGTTTGTCCGTATGCATAAGCAGTTTCATTACATAATAACGTGAATCTACACTTGCCGCAATATTATATCCATCATACGGATTTTGGATAATTATTTCGTCCGGATTTTCCGTCTCATAATCATATTCTCTGTCTGTAAGTACATGAATATAATCCGGATACTTCGCTTCCGTCTTATATAGTTCAACAGTTCCATCTAAATTTTTGTAATAGTATGGCAGCTGGACAACCATTATATTAACATCTTGCCTGGTACTATACTCACGCCATAGTCCATCCATTGTATCCCAATGCTCCGGCTTGAATGGCATGAACACAACATTCTTCTTGGCACTAACACCATCTACCATTCTTAATGCTTTTCTTTTATCGCGTAATATAGCAATATTTTGTTTAAACAATTTAATATCATTAATATTATCACAAAATTTATTGAATTCTGTACCTGTCTTTTCTCTAAGCACATCCTTTTGCTTGGCATAAAAAGGATAATCGTGTGAATCCCATGTATGAACAAGCTTCATATAATCACCATATTTACCTTTTAATATTGCATCATATGAATATGGCACCGGTATTGTTATATTTTCAAATGGCAGTCTCACCTCTTTAGCATAATATTCCTTAGGAAATTTATACTGCCTTTGTGATGTCCACAACGTCATTATGGTAATATATTTTGCTTCATCCTCTCTATACAAAGCACTCAATCTGTCCATAAGAATATTCATCTGCTGTGCAAGATCCTTATCTCTGTGTATTGTAACACCACACATTTTCTCAATCTGATCTATCCTAAGGTTAAGTTCAGCAATATTTTCTTCATCAAGCTCCATTTTATTATTCTGAACTTGCCTTATAAATTCAGATACAAAACTAATTATTCCTATGACCTCACATTGAAAATCATCATCTGATTTATCCGGTGCAATGAAATCAAGAGGAAATATATCAAGTCCGGACACATATGGAAAACCATGATATTTCTCAAGATGCTCCCTTTCAAAGTTAATCGTCCGTCCATTAATTATTCTTGTCAGCATATTGTCACTGTCAGAATCACTATATATATTAAATATCTTGTAGCCCGGCATTGCCTTTTCTGCTATCTGAACAAACTTGTCATAATCAGGTCTTTTCATACATATATCCAAATCATCATCCCAAGGTATGAATCCATGGTGCCTTACTGCACCAAGTAAAGTTCCCCACTCCGCAAAGTATTGTATTCCATTCTCTCTGCATACCTTATCAACATCATTAAGCACTTCAAGCTGTGCTGCCCATGCATGCTTCATCTCTGCCGTCACATAGAAGCCATCTCTAATCTCATCTTCAAAAAAGCTTTTATCAAATTCCATATATGTATATTCCCCTGTTTACAATCAATATTCTTACACTTTCGTGTGAAAAGTTTTATCCATAATAGTTACGCTCATAATACATCATATATATCGGAAAGTATAATCAATCTCTTTAGTGGTACAAGGCGACAAGTCGCCTTGAATTGCACTTTATATAATTATACCATACATTTTCCATTAAACAAAGAAAAGCCGGCATAAAGCCGACTATTCTTCATTCTTTCCATGACACAGATATGTCTATTAAATTATCTTTTTCTGCTGCAAAATTACATCCGTTAAAATTAATATCATATATAGTAGGAATCTCTGCTTTCAGGTCTTTTATGACGACGCCCCTCTCTGCACCTATACATGTACACTGATTTATACTGATATCCCTGAATACAGGAATATCCTCAACATCATTGCTGCGTACCTCAGGCTCCTCATAATCCATTATATTGTGGACATAGTCCATGTTAAGAATAACCGCTTCCTCCTTAATATTAATCATATTAACTCTGCGCACTTCAATATTTTCAACTACACCGCCGCGTCCGTACGCACTCTTTATTCTGACACCGACATCTGAATTTACAAATGTACAATCCTCAACAAGAACATTACTGACACCCCTTGACATCTCGCTTCCTATAACAAATCCACCGTGACTGAAGCCAACATAGCAGTTATGCACATATATATCCTTTGAAGGCCCCTCTATACGCCGGGCTATTTTATTTTTACCCGATTTAATACAAATACCGTCATCTCCGACATTAAATCGGCAATGATGTATTTCAACCCTCTGACACGAATCAACATCTATTCCGTCACCGTTTTGTGCATGATACGGATTTGAAACAGTTACATTTCTCACAGTTAAATCTTCACAAAAATACGGATGCACATTCCATGCAGGCGAATTTTCCAAAGTCACACTCTCTATAAGCACTCTTTTGCAATGCTTTAAACTCACCATAACAGGTCTGTAAAAATCATAGTAAGGCTCCGCCTTCGCCAATGCGTCCGCATCATCAGGAAAATATTCCCCTGCTTTTCTTCCGTTAAAAATAGATTCTGTAGGCAACCATATTCCGCCCTCATTACTTTCAATAACATACTGTGACTGCTCTAATAGGGCACCCCACTGTCTCTGCGTCATCTTAAACTGCTTTATCGGTCTCCACAAATGTCCGCTTCCGTCTATCGTTCCATTTCCGGTTATTGCAATATCATGTGCGTCATTAGCATATATCGGTGACAATGCACGTATTCTCGGTATACCCTCGTAATCAGTAATTATAAGCGGATATTCTTCTTTGTTTTTGCTGAATAAAATTGTTGCATTGTCAGACAAATGCAATTCCACGCCTGATAAAAGCTCTATCGGTCCTGTCAGCCATATTCCGTCAGGAACCAACACCTGACCGCTGGTATCAGCTGCCGCTCTAACTGCCTTTCTGAACGCTTCTGTATTAGACGTAATTCCGTCGCCAACAGCCCCATAATTTTTTATATTATATACTGCCCCTGAAATTTCCGGCAGTTTAACGCTGAATTCCTTAAACATATTTTCACCCCTGTATTAATCTGTCAAACTTCTCAAGTCCGGCTATATCGGCACTTACTATTCTGCATCCCTTATAACATCCACAATTTTCATCTAAATGCCCCGGAATTAATATTTCGTACTTTATAGGATAATCAAACGGATTTTTTCCTGATATTCTTAAATCACCGTCCTGCATACACAGACTTTCAAGTTCCTCTCCCATAGAATAGTGCCCGGTGCTTCCCACAATTATCGGCACATTACCCTGCTTTTCAATCTTAATAACAGTTGATGCATGTGGTTTTAAAGTACAAAGCTTAACCGTTGAACAAGGCCTGACATTTAACTCGACCGCTCCGCTGTAATAATCACAAACAACAAACACACCATTATCTTCAATTAACTGTCCGCTTTCGTCTGTCTGCTGTTCCAAATTTTTAAACTGTTTAACTATTTCATCTGTAATGGTAACATAAATATCCATATCTTCATCATCAGACCAGTTTGTCCTTGCAATAAGTAGCTTCCTGTCACTTATGTTTATCATTACATTTTCAGGAAATCTGCCGGAATCCATTATATTTAACGGAACAGGATTAACCGGAACTACCGGCATTATTCTTCTTAATTCATATAATCTTTCATCGTCTATCTTATCAAGCGGTTCAGTTGAACATATTATTCCGCCGCCGATAAACTGATTAATCACAGAAGTCTTTACCTCATCATCGTTAAGAAGACCATATGTAAGCCTTAAATTTCTCTCCATGACTTCATTTTTTCTTACCATAAGTGCATCCGGGTCATTATTCCACCAGTTGTTCATATAGTAGCGCAATATACTTTGTTTTATTGTATATGGTGCAGTTTTTCCGTCTTTGTTAATATTTGAGCTCCACATTGAAAGCACATCCGAACCTGTTCTTTGCGCATCTACAATACCTATAATCGGGTCATACAATCCTCCGCACATAAGAAAATAAGATTCCTCTCCCATACCTCTTCTTATTGCTTTTACAGCCTGCACATAGCTCTCGGTAAGAGTAATTGTGTCGTCATAATACTTCGCATCCGGAATTATAACCGCCGCTCTTGTAAAATCAAGCTTGTGATATGTATAACCCCATTCATATGTAAGCTTTCTGTATAATTCATAAAAATAGTCCCATGTCGCACTGTTAGTTATATCAAATATATAATAAACCGTATCATTCATCGGAAACAAACATGGTTCTCCGTTTTTATCTCTTAATATCCACTCGGGATGCTGCTTCCAAACTGTAGCTGTCTCATGCGCCACAAAAGGACTTGTCCATATTCCCGGTCTGTAGCCTGCTGCCTTTATCTGCTCTGCAACCTGTTTCATAGGCACAGGAAATTTAGCGTTTGGTTCCCACTCACCAAGCACAATCTCCCAGCCCTCATCAACCTGAAACACATCAAATGGCAGCTTCTTTTCTTCCATTATCCTAAGATTAGTCATAACATCATCATATGTCACAGTTAGTCCATAGTAATACCATGTGCAAAAAACTGATGGATGCTGTGAATTTCTGCTCCCGTAAAGCTTTGCTTTATCAGACGCAAATCTGTCTATCGCATCTTTTGCAGATTTAACCTTTTCAATTCTTATTCTCTCTGTAATTCTTTCCTCTCCTGCTTTTAACCTGACATTAAATTCAACATCAGATTCAAGCCTTTGAAAATCACCGTTATCACTTACATACACCCTTGTATTAAACATCTGACTCTGGCCTGTGATAAATGATATAACGACATAATTATCATCTTTACCTAAAATTGTCAGGTGATCGCTTACTATAACACTGCTCTTTGTGTCTATCTTATCACCCGTTTCGGCCATTGCCCCCATAACATCTTTCATAGCTCCATCCATTACGCCAAAAGTAAAAATACCCGGCATATCATTTTTATGTCTGCCGGAACGAAACATCTTACTGTCTTTTGGCAATCCAAGCTCCTGAAGGCTTTGGCACTCATATAAAATCACATTGTCAAGCCATAAATCATCAGAAGTATTATTTGATACTTTATAATAATACTCCTCACAGTTTTCATCTTCTTTCACAATTATTTTCTGATAATTAAGTTCTCTATTCATATTAATCCTCATTTCTGCGCACGTTTTTTGCACATAACGAGTTTGTGTCAAGTGCGCGCAGACACAAATCTCGCGTGTGAAAAATCATCGTATCAACATGATTTTTCACACTATCTCCATTCCGCAGACGCTTTATTTTATAATTACTTTTGATGTCAAAATGTTGAATTTCTGGACACTTTAACCATATTATAAAAATTTATTATTAGAAATACCTTTACTA
>SAMEA3387485__coassemble_3351_pt1 | contig 6494 bp, 10 predicted proteins | sample SAMEA3387485__metabat2_high_PE_030 | metagenome-assembled genome bin SAMEA3387485 (sample SAMEA3387485) | Felis catus | biome: Faeces | place: United Kingdom | collected 2012
CAGTCGGGGCGGTTATTCGCCGCCCTTTTTGTATTCTTATTTTATTTAATTATCCTCGATACCTTTTTGAGTATCATCGATGAGCTTTTCTGTCATTTCTGACGCTTTCTCATATTCTTTGTTTTTTAATGCTTCCCTAAGGTCTTTCAAGTCTTGTAGGAGTCTTCTTAAATAACTTTTAAATACGCTCATATCTTCCATATGCTCTCCTCTCTCCCTTTCGGGTTATTGTCTTTCAGTTTCCCTATCGACAATATTATAACATCATATTTTTATCTCTTTATAAAGTTATATCGTGAGATTTTTTATAAATTATATCTCTTTTTTTCTTCATCATCTTCTATATATTCTATCAAATCCTTAGGTTGCATGTCCAAAATCATGCAAATTCTGTTTATACTTTCTAATGATATATTAGTATCTTCTTTTTTTATCTTCTTTAGTGTATCTTGACTTAAAACTTTTGTAACTTTAGCTTTATAAGTGTTGAAGCCTTTGCGCTCTAATGCGTCCGCTATATTAATTTTATACCTTAACATTTCTATTCCTCCTTTTCTTTATTATAATAACAAGTAATTATAAAGTCAATAAAAATATTTCTTGTAAAAGTTATAAAAACGCTTGGCATTTCTTTTTAAAGTGATATTATATATACATAGCAAACAACAATATTAATCTTCGGAGGTATAAACCATGAACGCATTATCAATTAACATTCCTGCAAACTTTATATTTTCTTGTGAGAATACTCTTGCAAGTTATGCAGCCACTACAAGCGACAGCTTAAAGCGTGCCATACTTGACCGTCAGACATTGCAAGGCATTAAGTGGGCAATAGCTTTTTGTAAATCTCTTGACACTGACTATATGACAGAAGCTCAGCTGTCACACGCTATACGCTTGACTATGTTCCGCGGTCAGCACTGCCCGATATTTCGTGGCTAAATCCATGTAGGGCAGCGATACCGCCGCCCTACATTAGATAAATCATCACGTTATTTATATAGAGGATAAAGAAAACGCAAAAAAGAACAGGCTCTCGACCTGTCCTTTTTATCATATAACTGTATTTAATTATTATATTGCACTGCCTGTTATAGCGCAGACTGGCGTGTAATAAAACGCATTGCCTGCACTGTGATTTTCCGCTAAATATCCCATTTGAGTTACAGTTCTAATATCACATGAGTTTGTACAGTTTGCGCTTCGCATTGCCATATTTAACGCCTCTTATTACAGGTATACCATAGGAAGCCTTTATTGCAGAGCAGAATGCATAACCGTTTCCGCCAGATAAAGATATGTCAAGCAATGCAAGATTAAAACTTTCGTTCTCCAAAAGCTTAAGTGCCTGCATTTGCCCCGACGCGCTCTTTACGCTGTATCCTTCGGAAGCCAAAAATTCCGTAAGATTTGCAACAATATATTTATCATCTTCGACCAGCAAAATTTTTATCATGAAATCAGTTCCTTTGGATTCTGGAGTCAAGTGCAATCATTATACCATACCACCATATCTGCTTCAATGATTTATATCAGTCATGTTTTCCATTTCCCTTTTCAAAATTATTTTTCACGCGAAAAATGATATGAATTACTACAAGTATCAGGAAACACAGTACCGATATATGATGAACTCCTGTTGCGTTAAAAAACCCGCTCCCCATAACTACCAGCAAGTCTATTGCCAGCAGAATATTACATATTGTCCCTCTTAGGCGGGAAGGTGAACAGCTGCCTTTACCCAGATAACTCCACCAGGAAAGGTTACATACATTATGTACAATAAAAATCAGAAACATAACCACACCTATTATAACATGTTGTACAATTCCCGTTTGTCTTTCCGCCATAAGAAGTATTAACCCTATAATCATCAAAATATCTGTTATTCTTCGTATGATTTTCTTATTCTTCATAAAACACTCTCCAAAAATTCTTTCACAAAGATTTGCAACTATAAATTTATCATCTTCAAACACCATATCCGCTTCAATGATTTACTTCCGGTCTATATGTCTTTACACCAAAGATAAAATACAGGATATGAAATAAAAACACTGCTGCAAGAACAGCACATGGAATATATAAATTCTTTAACAGCATCATTGTAAATCCAAATGACATCAAAATCGTTACGGTTATCATAACGCGGATTTTAGCCGCCCATGTCATACCCTGCCCTTTTACATAGCTTTCGAGATTTTTCTTATAAATATTTGTGTTGACAAACCAGTTATGTAATTTTTCTGAGCTTTTTGCAAAGCTTACCGAGGCAAGCAGCAAAAACGGAAATGCAGGAAGCATCGGAAGCACAGCCCCGACTGCACCAAGCCCCACACCGATAAAACCTAAAATAAGCCATAATATTTTTTTAATTTTCACACTAATCTCCATTCACTTATCAATTATTCGTTCGTTTCTTTTCTCTATAACTTTCAATTAAATGTCTGACTGCCATTACAGGATGATAAAACATCATCCTCGGACCTGAAAAGCGCATGACTTCACGAATTTTTTCACGCATTTCAGCTTTATAACAATGCACTCTGCAGTTCGAACAAAATGTCTTTGTCTCCATAAAAGGACATTTATCGCTGCGAAGCATTGCGTAATCGTTTAATGATTGACAATCTGAACAAAGCTCTTTCTTAGTTCCGTGATTTTTATTGCAATACAGTCTTATCATAAACTTAACTATACGCTTTTCTCGCTCAAGCCTGCTGTCAGTGCTGCTCATACATTCGTCCTCCATCTACACGATAGATTCTGTCTGCGATTGCCATAGTCGACTCGCGGTGCGATACAAGAATAATGCTTTTTCTATTTTTTTGTTCTTTCAATGCTTTTAAAATTATGCCCTCATTTATACTGTCCACATTACTTGTCGGCTCATCAAGCAGTATTAGTTCACTTCCTCTGAGGAAAGCACGTGCAAGTCCTATGCGCTGTTTTTCTCCGGCCGAAAGTTTATCACCGAGAGCGCCGACCTTCGTTTTATATCCGTCCGGAAGCGAGAGAATAAACTCATGAACAGATGCCATTTTGCAGGCACTTTCAATCTCCTCCTGAGTTGCATCCGGCTTTGCAATACGCAGATTATTCTCGATTGTTTCATCAAACAGATAAGTCACCTGACTTACCATTGTTACATTATGAAGGAGACTATCTATATCAATAAAATCAATATCCGTATCGTTATAGCTGATTTCTCCCTCATTCTTTTGCCAAAAACGCAGCAACAACTTAAGAAATGTTGATTTTCCGCAGCCCGACTCACCAACAATACCTATAATTTCACCTTTTTTTGCATTCATACATATATTTGACAATACCTGATTCTGTACATCATATGAAAAAGACAATCCTTTTACGTTAAGGTTATCATATTCTATAATTTTCCCGTTTTTGACAGGTGTTACTGCCGGTCTTTCCGAGAGAAGGTTAAGCACTCTCTCGCCTGATGCAAATGTCTGTGTAAGATTTCCCGGCAAAGCTGAAATTGCTATAACCGGGCCAAACGAACCAAATACAGCAACGACTCCGATAATCATTCTTCCTGCTGTAAGCTCTCCTGACATCACAAGCATAATGCCTGTCACAAGTGCTGCAAAAATAAATAACGAAACACACAGCTCAGTTGCCGCAAAAGCCTTTGTGATATCACGCTTCATTTTCTTTGTTTCATCGAGCAGAATATCAGTTCTTCTGTTAACTTCAATCGCACGCTCTCTGCCGGCATTATTTAAAACAATATCTTTAATACCTTTAATACTGTCGAGAAAATAAGCGTTAAAGGAAGCAAATTCCTGCCGATATTTAACACCTGATGCTTTAAGCCTGCGAGAAGAAATAATCGGCACAACCACGCCTACAGTTACAAATCCCAAAAATGCAACTAAAGCAAGCCACCAGCTTGAAACCGTTCCAACAAATGCAACTACACAAAAAGATACAAGCACTGCTATGCAAATAGGTGAAATTGTATGTGCATAAAATACCTCAAGCGTTTCAATATCTGATGTAATCATAGCTATAATAGAGCCTTTCTGCTTGCTTTCAAGCTTTGCCGGACACAGCAGGCGCAAAGCAGAAAATATTTTATCGCGAAGCACTGCCAGCAGACGAAATGCAATGTAGTGGTTGGAATACTGTTCAAAATATCGAAGAACACCTCGAAGTACGCCACAAAGAATCGCCAATCCCACGATAAAGGCATATGACAATGCAATCGTTTCACCAAGTGCTTTTGCAATTCCAACCGCTCCAAAAAGCGTCACTCCCATTGCACACAAAAATCCAACAGAACCGTTAATAACTGCAAGAATCATAATATAAGACAAGCTTCCAAGCAGCACTATTAAGCTCGCCATAATTTTCACACCGCTTCTGCGGACATTACTTTTTTCACGCATATTTAACACCCTGCCTCCTTAACTTTTAAATCTGAATAATCAATGTAGCCCTCTTCCAACTCTTTTTGCGCCTTATATAATCTCGCATAACCACCCTGTTTTTCTATCAATTCCTCATGCGTGCCGCTCTCCTTCACTTCCCCTGACTCCATATAATAAATAAAATCAGCGTTCACTATATTTGCAAGACGATGCGAAATCACAATTACTGATTTACTCTTTGACAGTTCTTTTATATTTTTCATAATAATTGTTTCACTTTCGATATCAATATTGCTCGTCGCCTCATCAAACACATAAATTTCTTTGTCAGCCACAAGGTTTACCGCAAGCGCAAGACGCTGCTTCTGTCCTCCTGAAATATTTGCGCCATCCTCGGTAATCATCTTATCAAGCCCGCCATTATTCCTAATAAAATCAGCAATATTTACTTTCTCAAGCGCCTCATAAATCTCTTCATCTGTTACATTCCTTTTAGCAAGCATAAAATTTGAACGGACAGTTTCGTTAAAAATATATGTGTTATAGCTTACAATTGCGATGTGACTATAATAATTTTCCCTTTGAAAATTTTCTATCGCAATTCCACCTGCAGTTACACTGCCGGATTTCGGACGTAATTCTGCATAAATCATATTTACAACGCTTGATTTTCCGCAGCCTGATTCACCAACAATAGCAGTCATACCTGTTTTTGGAAACGTCATATTTATATTTTTTAAAACATCTCTCTTACCATCATAAGAAAACATAAGATTTTCAAGACTTAACTGTGTATCTGTGACTTTATCTTTACCCCATACCGGGTCAGGCTGCTCCAGCAGTGAAAGAATTTTGCTGCCGGCACTTGCACCGTTCATTGCAATATGAAATGCTGAGCCAAATGCACGAAGAGGCAGAAAAAAATCAACTGAAACCAGTATAAGAAACAGCGCTCCAAAAGGAGATAGCCCCCTATTTACAACATCAAGCACAGCAATAGCTATACCTATCGCAGCACCGCCATACGCAACCAAATCCATGATTGTCGTGCTTGCAAGCTGCATAATAAGAACTTTCATCGTAATTTTGCGAAATTCCTCACTCGTTTCTTTCATTTTTATATGCTGCGCACCGTCTGCCTGAAATATTTTCAATTCCCTTAACCCCTGAACACTGTCAAGGAAAGAATCTCCCATTGAAGTATATTTACCCCAATATTTTGCAAATATTTTTTTTGCATATTTAGATACCGCAATAATTGAAACGGGAATAAGCGGAACGCCGATAAGCAGTACTGCTGCAACACGCCAATCTATCCATACCGTAATACAGAAAAGAATAACCGGAGCTATCATCGCATAGAAAAACTGCGGAATATATGAAGAATAATAAAGGTCAAGCTGTTCCACTCCCTCCATAGATACCTGAGTAAGTCCGGCCATACTCATTCCGTCAGCAGAACGGACACCAAGCTGTACAATTTTATTATAAATGCGCTCCCGCAAATCCTTCTTTACTTTTCTTCCGAGCAAATCCTTTAAGCTGCCCGAAAGCCTTGATGTAATATAACGCAAAATAATGCTTATCAAAGCAATAACTGCTATCCTTATAAAAATGCCATCGCTGTTTTCGTCAAAACGTGAAGCAAGCCCTATTGCATAGCAGATGCAGGCAGTTATTGCAATATTTGCAATCAGGCCCACTATCATTAATGCTACCGTGTAAAAAATATATTTCTTATTTTTGCCCAGTAAACCGAGAAGTTTTTTATCAATCATTTGTTACACACCTTTCAATTTCTCAATTTAGGTTAGCGTGTGCTAACTATACTCTAAAATATACAGTTAGCTTCCGCTAACCGAATTTTAGTATATATTGTTATTTTTGATTTGTCAATTATTGTTTTTAAAAAAAATAACAGAGGCAGGAATTACTGTTGAGAGTTACCTCAGAATTCCACACCTCTGCTGTTTTATATCTGCTTATTTAATATGCTGCTTTAATCTTTTTCTTTAGAATAAGACGTTTAACAAATTCAGCCTTCGATTGAGATAAATTTATTATTTTCAATGGACATGAAGATGAATATTGTCGCCA
>SAMEA3387485__coassemble_3503_pt1 | contig 6169 bp, 7 predicted proteins | sample SAMEA3387485__metabat2_high_PE_030 | metagenome-assembled genome bin SAMEA3387485 (sample SAMEA3387485) | Felis catus | biome: Faeces | place: United Kingdom | collected 2012
GTGAAAGTAGAGGTTCAGAATACATATTTAAAAAGCAATAAAAAAATATTTTTAATGTTTCTCTATTGGATTTTATCTTTATTTTCGGGCAGCGGAGAATATATGCCATTTGGAAAGCCTTTTGATGCTGTAGTCAGAATAGAAAAGGCAGATAAAGAAAATATCTATATACAGACAAATGCCATAAAAAGTAAGAGGCCTTTTTGTGTAAAAACAGACGGTAATATTGTTGAAAATGAATTTATTTCACCAAAAGGATATAAAAGCTCTTGGGTTTTGGGGTATGCCTTGCCTGTTTTTTTATTAATTTCAGTGATAACATTGGTTGTATTATTAGTGGAATTTCAAGAAAGCTTTTACGTTATAAAGGAGATGTTTTTAGTAATATCGGTGGTTTGCGGAATTGGCTGGGCGGTATATACATTGAATATTTTAAAGAAATGAGATTAATGGGGAGTGGACTCTTTGGTTGTAAAAAAGTGGCATGGAAAAGAGGTTTAATATTGAATATAAAGTGTTTGGCAAGCGATTACATTATTAAAGAAACTGCTGATGTGTATTATGTATACAATGAAATTTATGAGGACTCGTTAATAAAAATAATAATAGCTGTACTTATAGATTTATTTATACCGGAAGCTTCGGATTACTATTTGCCTCTATGTATTAAAATAAGTAAGACAAAAGGAAATGTTGTGATTACAGAAAAATTGGAGGTTAAAGGAAGAGCTGATTTTAAATATTTTATAGCTAAGCACCAATATCAGAAGTGGAAGAAAGTATATACTATCGTAATAAGTATAATTGTTATGTTAGGATTGGCAATAGACGCTTCTTTTATATATTTGTTTTTAAAATTGGAATGTAATCTGCTGATGGGGGCATGTGCTGTGCTTATGCTGATTATTACCGTTGGAGCAGTGGCGAAGTTGGAAGTGAATAATAGGAAAAGAATGAAATATGAAATTATAGATATATCATTTTAGAATTTTGTTGAAATTGAAGAATCTTTGAAACAAAGTACATTAAGGAATGGAGGTTAATATGGAAAATAACTGGCTGGATAATAATGTGGAATTACTATTATTAATAGTAAATTGGGGTGTAGTGGCAATACAGGCATTTACTATATTTGTGTCCGGGGGGGGAATTGGATACTTTTTATCATTATGCTATGTGCTGTGGCAGGACAGGCGATTAGTACAGTGATACATAGACGAAAAATGAGAAAAAACAGCATGAATTAAAATAATATAAATTAAACCATAATATCAAATATCAGAATATCACATATAACCGTCACCCTGCAAAAAATGCAGGGTGTGTTTTACTTTATAGGATTACTGCGTTTGTTTCATGTGTGGCACTGCCGCAATCCTATCTTGCGAAAACATTAGCATGTTGATATAATATAATAATTAAGGTCTGGTGCTGCCAGACGTAATAAATGTATATATACTGCGTTTGCGGATTAGTTAAAAGGAGTTTTACAACATGGATATTACTAAGAAAATTGCTGAGGAGCTTCAAATAAAACCGTCTCAGGTCGATGCTGCCATAAAATTAATTGATGAGGGATGTACTATTCCTTTTATCGCAAGATATCGTAAAGAAGTTACAGGTTCATTAAATGACGAGCAGTTAAGAGAACTTGATGAGCGTTTAAAATATTTAAGAAACCTTGAAAATAGAAAAGAGCAGGTTATTGCAAGTATTGAGGAGCAGGGTAAGCTTACTGAGGATTTGAAAAATCAGATTATTGCTGCCGAGACAATGGTTCTTGTTGAGGATTTATATCGTCCTTATAAGCAGAAGAGAAGAACAAGAGCGATTATTGCAAAGGAAAAAGGATTGGAGCCGCTTGCATTATATATATTACAGCAGGATACAGATAAGCCGGTGGAGGAAAAGGCTGCTGAATATATAAGCGATGAGGAGGGCAAAGAAGTTGCGAGTGCAGCGGATGCCATAGCAGGGGCTCTTGATATAATAGCTGAGCAGATTTCAGACGAGGCAGATTACAGAACTTATATAAGAGATGTTACCTTTAAAGAGGGCAAAATCAGTTCTGTTGCAAAGGACGCTGAGGCGGAGTCGGTTTATGAGACTTATTATGATTACAGTGAGTCACTTACAACAATACCGGGACACAGAGTTCTTGCATTAAACAGGGGTGAAAATGAGAAATTCCTTAATGTTAAGATAGAGGCGCCTGTTGAAAGAATTTTAGGCTATCTTGAAAAAAAGATGATAGTTTCGGAGAATCAGTACACAACACCTCTTTTGAAAGCTGTTGTTAAGGATGCTTATGACAGACTTATAGCTCCGGCGATTGAAAGAGAGATAAGAAATTCTTTGACGGAAACAGCAGAGGATGGAGCTATAAAGGTGTTTGGAAAAAATCTTGAGCAGCTTCTTTTGCAGCCGCCTATTGCAGGTAAGGTTGTACTTGGCTGGGATCCGGCATTCAGGACAGGCTGTAAGCTTGCTGTTGTTGACCCTACAGGAAAGGTTCTTGCAACAAAGGTTATTTATCCTACAGAGCCTCATAATAAAGTGGAGCAGTCTAAGGCAGAGGTTAAGAAGCTTATAGATAAATATGGAATTACGCTTATTTCATGCGGTAACGGAACAGCTTCAAGAGAATCAGAAAAAATCATTGCAGATATGATTAACGAAGAGGGGCTTACAGGCGTTGACTACATTATTACAAATGAGGCAGGAGCATCTGTTTATTCCGCAAGTAAGCTTGCAACAGAAGAATTTCCTGATTTTGATGTGGCTCAAAGAAGTGCGGTTTCAATAGCAAGAAGAGTTCAGGATCCTCTTGCGGAGCTTGTAAAAATTGAACCTAAATCAATCGGTGTTGGGCAGTACCAGCACGATATGAATCAGAAAAAGCTTGGTGAAGCACTTGCCGGAGTTGTAGAGGACAGCGTTAATAAGGTCGGAGTTGATTTAAATACAGCGTCAGCATCCCTTTTGGAGTATATTTCGGGAATATCAAAGACAGTTGCCAAAAATATTGTTGATTACAGAGAGACAAACGGACGATTTACTAACCGAAAGCAGCTTTTAAAGGTTGCCAAGCTTGGTCCTAAGGCTTTTGAACAGTGTGCAGGATTTATGCGTATTCAGGATGGGGATAATCCTCTTGATGCAACAAGCGTACATCCTGAGAGCTATGAGGTTGCAAAAAAGCTTCTTGAAATTATGGGATATGATATTAATTCAATAACAACGGGTGAACTCATAGGTTTAAGAAGCAAGATTAAAGATATTCACGAGATGGCGCAAAAGCTTGATGTCGGCGAAATAACTCTCGACGATATAATAAAAGAACTTGAGAAGCCGGGCAGAGATCCGCGAGAGGATATGCCAAAGCCGATATTAAGAAAAGATGTTCTTGATATGAAGGATTTACAGCCGGGAATGATTTTAAAAGGTACGGTAAGAAATGTTATTGATTTTGGCGCATTTGTTGATATAGGTGTTCATCAGGATGGTCTTGTACACATTTCGCAGATGACAAGACAAAAAAGAGTTGAGCATCCGCTTGATGTTGTGAGCGTCGGTGACATAGTTGACGTCAGAGTGGTTGATGTAGACGTGGCTAAGGCAAGAATTTCACTTTCTATGATACTTGATGAAAATGAAGCCGCTAAAAAAGTATATGATAAGAAACCGGCTGACAAAAAGAGCACAGATAAGAAGGCTGTGAAAGGTACGACAGACAGGCATGGCAGGACTCATGGCAATAAACAGCGTAAAAATACGGGTCTAAATCTTAACGGATTGTCTAAATTTATGAGATAATGACAGAATGGAGACGACATGGAAAATAATGATATGCTTAAAGCAGAATTTGAAACATGCATAGGCAAGAAAGAGCTTATGGATTTTAAGGTATATCACAACTATCACAGTATAAGCGGTATTGCGGCATTGTTGTTTGGTATTATTGCACTTATTATATGTGTGGTATCGATCAATCAGGTAAATATATCTTATACGCTTATGATGGGATTTTTTGGATTGTTTTTTACGGTATATACGCCGGTAGGAATGTATTTAAAGGTAAAAAAACAGATGAAAACCGTGCCTGTATTCAGGGAACCGGTAAAGTATATTGTGACTGAAGAAAAGATTACGCTTTCGCAGGGCGACGTAAAAGAAGAACTTTTGTGGGATGATATATTTACAATAAAATGTACCGGCAAAAATCTTATTTTGTATATTACTTCGGTAAGAGCAAATATAATACCGCTGTCAGATTTGGGCGAAGAGGCACCTAAATTTATTGAGATAGCAAGAAAGAAGTTAAGACCTTTTCAAATAAAGTTTAACGATGAAAAAGTTCTTAAAAAATGCGGCTTAAAATAGTTTAAAAGAATTGAGAATATTATGGTAAAAGAGACTTACGACAATAAAGAGACATTTGAATTAGGGAAAACGATAGGACAAAATGCGAAGCCAGGGCAGATTTATTGCCTTGACGGGGATTTGGGCGTTGGGAAAACTGTATTTACACAAGGCTTTGCAAAAGGACTGGGTATTGATGAGGCGATAAACAGCCCTACATTTACCATAGTTCAGGAATATACAGAAGGAAGGCTTAATTTGTATCATTTTGATGTTTACAGAATAAGCGATGTATCAGAGATGGATGAAATAGGATACGATGAGTATTTCTATTCCGATGGTGTATGTCTTATTGAATGGGGAAGTCTTATAAGCGATATTCTGCCGGATGAAACTATTTATATAAATATAGAGAAGTCTTTGGATAAAGGTTTTGATTACAGAAAAATAACGATAAATGGAGATGTAAGGATATGAGGATTTTAGCGATTGAGAGTTCTGCGGTTACAGCTTCGGTAGCTGTTTTGACAGATAAAGTCGTAACAGCGGAATATACGGTTAATTATAAAAAGACTCATTCTCAGACACTGCTTCCGATGATTGATGAAATATTTAAGATGACTGAGACAAAGCCTGAGACTGTTGATTTGATAGCTGTTTCCGTGGGACCTGGTTCATTTACGGGATTGAGAATAGGAGCTGCAACCGGCAAGGGACTGGCATTGGCTTTAGATAAACCTATGGCAGCAGTAAATACGCTTGAGGCTATGGCGTGGAATCTGTATGGAACAGATAAGTTGATATGTCCTGTAATGGATGCGAAAAGGCAGCATTTGTATACGGGTATATATGAGTTTGAAAATTGTGAAAAATTTAAAATTATTAAAGGACAGTCACTTTTATCTTTTGAGGAAATTGTCGATATTATAAATGAGATGAAAAGGGACGTAGTATTTGTCGGTGACGGTATAGATACTGCAGGTGAATATTTGAGGGAGCATTTAGAGTGCAGATTTTCATTTGCTCCTGCACATCTTAATACACAGAGGGCTGCAAGTGTTGCAATGCTTGCTTTGGATATGTATAACAGAAATGAGATTATGGATTCAGACAGGCTGCATCCGGAATATTTAAGACCGTCGCAGGCTGAAAGGCAGCTTGCAAAAAAGGCTTCAGAGGGGGAAGTTTAATGATTATAAGGCCTATGACTAAAAATGATGCACAGCAGGTATCTTTAATAGAAAAGAATATTTTTTCAATTCCGTGGTCAAAGGAGTCATTTGAGGATGCCTGCACGAAAGATACAAACATTTATCTTGTGTGTGAAATAAACGGAAATATTGCAGGATATTGCGGTATGTGGACTGTTTTTGGAGAGGGAAATATAACGAATATGGCGGTCGATGAAAATTACAGACAGCAGGGTGTGGCATATGCAATGATGCAGAGCATGGAAGAGCTTGCAAGGCAAAAAGATGTTGATGCGTTTTTTTTGGAAGTCAGGGAAAGTAATTTGGCGGCACAGAAGCTGTATGAAAAGATGGGATACAGCAATATAGGAAAAAGGAAAAGATTTTATGAGCGTCCGGTTGAGGATGCAATAATCATGTCCAAAATGGAGGGCTTAGTGTGAAAAATCATATTGATGCGATGATTTTTCACACGCGAGATTTGTGTCTGCGCGCACTTGACACAAACTTACACAGTTATTTGTTTATGAGCAAAAACAAATAGCAGGCAATGAGATTGCTCAGAAAAGAGGATTTTGATGTTAGATGTATGTTTATTGGGAACCAGTGGAATGCTG
>SAMEA3387485__coassemble_3931_pt1 | contig 5469 bp, 4 predicted proteins | sample SAMEA3387485__metabat2_high_PE_030 | metagenome-assembled genome bin SAMEA3387485 (sample SAMEA3387485) | Felis catus | biome: Faeces | place: United Kingdom | collected 2012
ATATAGCTGCAGGGCATTGGAAAGAGATGGGTTTTACAGCGGAAATATAGGGCTATTCTTTTTAGGCATTATGCTTGGATTAATGTTCTTAATGGCAACAGTTCTTATTATATACTATAAGCAGGTTTGTGAGGGGTATGAGGACCAGTCAAGATTTGAAATTATGCAGAAAGTCGGAATGACGCAGAAAGAAATAAAAAAGAGCATTAACTCACAAATTCTGACGGTATTTTTTATGCCTCTGGCTGTCGCAGGAATGCACCTTATTTTCGCATTTCCTATTATAAATAAGCTTCTTGTAATGTTTGCACTTACAAATAAAAATCTTCTTATTTCTATTACAGTAATTTGTTTTATTGTTTTTGCTCTGTTTTATATGCTTGTATATCATATTACTTCAAAGGCATATTATTCTATTGTCAGCGGGAATAAAGAGGATGAGTATATTGAATTTTAATATTTAAGTTTTCATATCTGAACGACTGATATTTTTTATGCAGGCCGGCTCACGGAAGTCAGAATAATCTGACACCGGGAGCCGGCCTAAGTTAAATTACATTTTTTGATATAAAAGTCTGAAACATCTAAGGCGTTTTACCAGATAAGAGCAAAGATTTAAATTTGCGCAAATTACCTTATTGGTGTAATATAATGATTAAAGTGTCAAGTGGTTAAATATAAATTCTTAGAGGAGCGGAACTTTCTTCGCTTTTTCTCAAGAAAGTCGCTAAAGAATGGAGATTATATGGGAAATATAAAGAACAATAAATTAAAGATTAAGCCAATATGGATAGGCGTGGCAGCAGTAGCTTTAACAGCTGCCATTGTGCTTATTATAGTGGCTGTAACAGGTTCATCTGACAAGGATACAGAAAAAGTAAATGTAAATCTTAATAATGTAGATTTGAACAATGGGGCTGGTGGAGCATCGGTTGGAAATAAAGAAAAAACAACTGTTGAGATACAGATGACAGATTCGGCGGTGCTTGTTGGAAAGAGATTTAAGATGGTGGCAGTTGTGACACCGGCAAACACAGAGCAGGCTCTTGTGTGGTCCGTTAGTGACGACAATATTCTTGAAGTGACAAATGACGGTGTGGTTACCGTAAAGGCTGTCGGAACAGCTACAGTGAGTGCGACTGTGGGAGATGTTACTGATGCTGTAATTATTGAAGGAATTGCTCGGATTGAAGATGGCTCAAAAAACAAATTTCCTATATACACATTGGCAGATAATGCAGTTTCAGGTGACGAAAGCACAGGAAGCAATGGAGGAAACGGAAGTGCAGGAAGCAGCAATAGTGGAAGTACAGGAAGCGCAGGAAGCAATGGAGGAAGCGGAAGCAGCAATAGCGGAAGTGCAGGAAGCAGCAATAGCGGAAGTGCAGGAAGCAGCAATAGCGGAAGTGCAGGAAGCAGCAATAGTGAAAGCACAGGAAGCAATGGAGGAAGCGGAAGCAGCAATAGCGGAAGTACAGGAAGCAACAGCGAGAGTATAGGCGGACAGCTTCCCGGTATGGGGTTTGACCAGACATATTCAAATGTATACGTGTGTAATGAGAACGGTACATATTGCGGTGAGATAATTACACAGCCTGATGTTACGATTATATATATCAAGGAAAGAAGCGGCGCCTTTGATTCAAAGATAAAAAATGTTTTAATGACAATGCTTCCAAAAGAATATAATCAGGTTTGGAATAATTACATATCTGCTGCGACAGACAGAACGTTTACCGTTGAGGACAGAAAAGTAAGAATAGTTGCAGCTGTAAATGGAGGACATTCACAAATAGTAATATACAATTAGAAAAAAATGTGGTATATTATAATATCATTGACCATATAAAAGGTTTAATTTAAGTCAAAATGAGGTGGCATATTTTGTTAAATGAAAATAAGATTAAAATGATGACAAAAATGGCTATATATGAGAAAAATCAAGGCCGGCGGATGATTAAAACTGCAAAGTATTACAAAGGCGATTATGTGGCTCTTGGTGTTTTGAAAGGGACGATAGCAACAACGATTGCATATATTATAGTGTTGATGATGGTGATAATCTGCAATGTAGAAAAGATAGTTGCAAATATTGACAGCATTGATTATTTACAGATAGGTAAGACTGCTGTTCTGTATTATGTGATAGCACTTATTGTATTTTCTGTTATATCAGGTATCGTGTGCGCATATCAGTATGAGAAATCAAGAGGCGGCCTTAAAACATATTTTTCAAGATTAAATAAGCTTGAACGCTTTTATAACAAGCAGAGAAGCAGAAAGTAGTGGAGGATTTAAATGGCTTTTTTATTAGAATTAAAAGAAAATTTCAGCAAATTTTTTAATAAGTATGATGTATATTTGGTGCCTGCTTTTAAGTTTGCAGCTGCATTTATTTCATTCTGTCTGCTCAATTTAAGTATTGGGTATATGGATAAATTAAAAAATCCTTTAATATCGCTTTTTGTATCAGTTATATGTGCGTTTTTGCCAAGCGGATTTACAATAGCAATATTAACAATATTTATGCTTATACATTTATTTGCAATATCAATTGAATTTGCACTTATAGCATTTTGTGTGGTTGTTGTAATGTATCTTTTATATTTCAGATTTGCACCAAAGCAGGGATATCTGATACTGTTAACTGTCGCGTTTTGTGCGATTAAGATGCCTTATATGCTCCCTGTTGCTATGGGACTGGGTGCAGGAATATTTTCAATAGTACCGGCGTCATTCGGTGTTATTATATATTATATAATAAAGACGGCAAGTGCATATGAAGCGGCAATAACAAATGAGTCTGTATCAGGTTCAATGCAGCAGATTTCATATATCGCAGAAACATTTCTCGTCAATAAGGATTGGCTTGTTTTAGTTTTGGCATTTGCGGTTACAATAGCTATAGTTTATTGTATAAAGAGACTATCTGTTGACAGTGCATGGACATATGCGGTTATTGCAGGTACAGTAGTGCAGTTTTTGATACTTATAACAGGAATAATTGTTCTCGATTCTAAGCTTAATCTGGTATTTGTAATTATAGGAACACTTGCCGGTGCTGTGGCAGGATATGTATGTCAGATACTGTTATTTAGTGTTGATTACAAAAGAACTGAGTTTGTGCAGTATGAAGATGATGAGTACTACTATTATGTAAAAGCGGTACCCAAAATAAATATTGCAAAAGAAGAACTCAAAGTAAAGAAGATAAATGCAAGAAATACAAAGAAAACTACGAGTGCGGATGACGTGAGAAGAAATTTACATGATTCGCAGGCTGCTTCATTGGAGCAGGAAGATGATTTTTATATTTGATATGATTACAGTGTGGGAGTGCAAAGCACGAAACAATCCGTGTAATTTTATTTAGATGAGGAGGTGATAAATATGATGTCATATAACGGGCCATTAAAAGATTATCTTACTAAAATATATGTGCCTAATATGCAGTGGACAGATTTTATAGAAATTGTGATTATAGCTGTGGTGCTTTATAACATTTTGGTGTGGATTAAAGATACGAAGGCATGGAGTCTGTTGAAAGGTATAATTGTCATCATATTTTTTGCCTTAATTGCATATATTCTTAATCTTAGGACAATTTTATGGATTGCCGGAAAGACGATAAGTGTTGGAATTATAGCTATTGTTATAATTTTTCAGCCGGAGCTTCGAAGAGCGCTTGAACAGCTCGGAAGAAAAAGACTTTTGTTGGGCTTTTTTAACTTTGGAGATGAGAAGGACAAGGGAGAGAGATTCAGCAGCAAGACGACAGATGAGCTGGTAAGGGCTGCATTTGAGATGGGGGCAGTAAAGACAGGTGCGCTTATAGTTATTGAGCAGGATATGATGCTTGAGGAATATATAAGAACCGGCATAGAGGTAGATGCTGTAATTACGAGTCAGTTGTTGATTAATATTTTTGAGCATAATACACCTTTGCATGACGGGGCAGTTATAGTAAGAGGAAATCGTATTGTTGCTGCAACATGTTATCTGCCTTTATCGGATAATGTAAACTTAAGTAAAGAACTCGGTACAAGACATCGTGCAGGTGTAGGTATAAGTGAAGCTACAGACAGCGTTACAATAATTGTTTCGGAAGAGACAGGGGCAGTGTCGCTTGCTGTTGGAGGCAATCTGATGAGAAACATAGACAGAGAGACTCTTCGCAATAAACTGGAAGATGTAAGACGTATTGCCAGTGTTGATGCAAAGGCATTCAAGAGATGGAAGGGAAGATTAAAGAATGAAGGAAAAGATATTTAACAATTTTACCCTTAAGGTACTTTCTGTATTGTGTGCCATTGTCTTGTGGGCAGTGATTGTAAATATTTATGATCCTACAACAGGTTTTACTATCAGCAATGTAACAGTACAGCTTATTAACACAGAAAGCCTTACGGATAAGAATTACACATACGAAGTTGTTGACGGTGGAAAAATAGCAGTTTATATAAGTGGCCCTAAGAGCGTAATTACGGATATCAAGTCGAGTGATATTGTAGCTACGGCTGACTTAAGCAAGGTTTCGGCATTTGCGGATTATGTTGATATTGACGTAAAGGTTGTAAAAGAGGGACGTACTCTTACGAATATTGAAGTTTCTCCAAGAACAAGTGCGGTAAAGTTAAAAATCGAAAACAGAGAGACAAAGGAATTTACAATACACATGTCAACGACAGGACAACCTGCAAATGGATATGTTGTGTCAGAAACATCTGTAAATCCTGCAACTGTTAAAATCACAGGTGCTTCATCTGTAATTTCACAGATAGATGATGCAAAGGTTATATGTGATATAGGCGGTACTAATTCGGACTTATCTAAAAATGTTCCTATAGTTCTATATGATATTGACGGTAATGAATACAGAGATGATAAAATTGAGATGTCTGCCACAGAAGTAGAATTTACTGCCAAAATAGGAGCCTCAAAGGAGGTGCCTGTAAAGATAATCTCTGCAACCGGACAGGCAGCAGAAGGCTTTATGATAAACAGTATTAAACCACAGACGGAAACGGTTCTTGTGACAGGCAAAAAGGAAAAGCTTGACGAGCTGACGGAAATAGTCATTCCAAAAGAAGCTATAAATGTGGATGATATTAACGAGGATAAGACGATTAACATTAATATTTCAGATTATATAGGGGAGGGGCTAAAGGTTATCGGTAATGCAATGGTTCCTGTATTTGTTGATGTTGACGCACTGTATTCCAAAGATGTGGAATTAAATACAGGAAATATTATTATGCAGAATCTGAGTGAAAACCTTGTTTCAAAGATTGATCCGAATTTTACGGTTAAAGTGAGTCTGCAGGGGGCCAAGAGTGTTCTTGATAATATAGTGAAAGAGGACATAATAGCGACAGCAGATTTGAAAGACATGACAGAGGGTACGCATGATGTAAAGCTTGTTTTTAAGCTTCCCGAGAACTGTATGGCTTCGGGAGAGTATTATGTGAC
>SAMEA3387485__coassemble_4002_pt1 | contig 5355 bp, 4 predicted proteins | sample SAMEA3387485__metabat2_high_PE_030 | metagenome-assembled genome bin SAMEA3387485 (sample SAMEA3387485) | Felis catus | biome: Faeces | place: United Kingdom | collected 2012
CTTTTTGTTGAACATGCACTAAAAAGAATAGAGAGAGAAAAGGATAAATCATGGAAAAATCAATTGCCAAAAATGCTGTATTTAATATGTCATATAAGGCGTTATCAGTAATTTTTCCATTAGTGATTGTGTCATATGCATCGAGAAAATTGGGAGCAAACGGAATAGGTGAAGTATCTTCGGCACAGAACCTGGTCACTTATTTTACAATGTTTGCAGCATTAGGAATACCTTCGTATGGTGTAAGAGCGATTGCACAATCCAGGAAAGATAGAGAAAAATGTAATAAAACATTTACGGAATTATTCATAGTGAATCTGTGCTCGACATGCGTATGTACATTATTATATTTTATATTATTACAATTTATGCACTTACAGGTCGGAATTTTAAATTATATTTTTGCTATATTAATTGTATTTAATATTTTTAATGTAGAGTGGGTTTATGAGGGATTTGAAAAATATCAGTATATAGCAATTAGAAGTTTTGCAGTAAAGGGTATTTCGATGATTCTGCTGTTCTTATTTGTAAAAGATGCATCCGATATTGTGGCTTATACATTAATTGTGTGCTTTGGAACTGTTGGTAATTCTTTTTGGAATATAGTAAGTTTACGCAAATTTGTTCAATTAAGAGTGGGTTCATTAGATGTAAAAAAACATTTGAAAGTTATATTTACATTTTTTGGATCGGTTATTGCTATTGAATTATATAGTTTGATAGATATTACAATGTTGACATATACAACTTCGTCTAATATTGTCGGATATTATTCAAATGCAACAAAAATTGTAAAAATGTTAGCAAATACGATTACAGGGATTGGCGCGGTAATGCTACCGCGATTGAGCCTGTGTTTTTTAGAAAGAAGATTTGATGATATTAAAGGCATTGTTAAAAATTTTTTTAATGCTACACTAACGTTAGCGTTTCCAGCTGCAGTAGGAATTGCGTTAGTGTCGAAAGAAATAGTGTTGCTATTATTTGGGGGTGAATTTGTTTCGTCCATACCTACAATCATGATCTTAAGTCCGCTTATTGTTTTGATGCCTTTATCTGGCGGTGTTTTTGGACAGTTACTATTAACTTCTGAAAATGAGAAAAAATATTTGATATGTGTTTCAGTAGGGGCTGTTTTTAATTGTATATTAAATTATTTTTTCATTTCTTTATGGCAACATAATGGAGCTGCATTGGCATCCGTAATAACAGAAGTATTAGTGAATCTAATTATGATTATATTTAGCTTTAAAATTATAAAAATTGAAATTGATAAGAAAGAAATTATAAAAACTATTTTTGCAACAACGATTATGCTGGCAGTTTTAATGATTTTAAATATTTTTATGATAGATTGCTCTGAGATATATGCTTTGATATCTAAAATAATTGTTGCTGTGACCGTATATTTTTCTGTTTTGTGTATTACAAAGCAGAAATTTATGTGTAGATTGATTGAAAATATTTTGCGTAAAAAAAATAAAAAATGGTAAGCACAAAATAATTCGACGGATTGTGCTGGGTCAGACCCTAATGTCAGTAAGGTAACGTTAAGATAAGAAGAATGTTATACTTATTATTACCGATAAGTATAGAAATTAATAACCAGTTCTCGTATTGCGTCTTAGATTGAAGGATTTAGACATGGCAAACAGACAGACTGGGAATCTGTCTACTAAAAGCTATTGACTCTGTTGGCTATCGATATAGAAAACCGGTTACAGTCCGTGCATTAATATGGCGCGAGCTGTTCTTACCAGGGCGTATAGGAAGCATATAGTTGTTAATAAGGACGATGCCATCTATTTGTTCAGCAGAATTTTTTCGTCGCAGGAATTCAATACGGATATAAATTCCCATCGTGAAATTAACCTGATAGATAAATTTTCTATCTTTTTGTGCTATGATGATGGTAGCGGTTATAATCTCACAAAAATCATATAAAATAAGGCGTGCATAGATTTCTTGCATGATCAGATGTTTTTTTGAATGTAAGTAAGCCAGTCCATAGGAAGCTGGAAATGGACAATTTTGAACCGGATATAATAAAGGGAACTGCTGTGTTCTCTAAGATAATCAAAGGTCGTGAAGAAATATTTTTGTATATATCAGGTTGTTCTTTAACAGATTCAGGTGATAATTGCATAAAAATACCTCCAGTCAATTGATTTCCGACTGATACGTGAGTTGGATATATCTTGATCAAGAGGCGTGAAGCGCCGCGCATTGGGAGTGTAATGTCAAGAGTTTGGGACAAAAACAATAGAAGTATTATCTAAAAGATAATACCTCTAAAAAAGAAAATGGCAGTGGAATCGTGTACTTCTAGCTGGTCTCTGCGCTAGTGACTTGGTACAATTGAAAATATTAAAATATCCCTCTTGCTGTATGTGTATGGCTCTAAAGCAACAAGAGTGGAAAGATGGCGTAACATGTAACCATACGTGGGCGATTGTAAAGTGGGGGTCATTCCCCACCGCCATATTACAGAGCTGACGAAATTATGTCAAAGCATGGTAAACGAATCATTTCTAAGTGTAGATATAGAAGAGGAGATGATTTTGTGATATTTAATAAAGTGCAATTGTCGGCATGGGAATTGATTCAAGCAGATGCAAGGTTTTTGTATACATTGGTTGATATACAGCAAAATGCTAAAAATATAAGTAGTAATTATATTATGATGTGCCAGCCATATATAGGGATATTTACGGATGGAGCTGAACAATGGTGTAAGAAAATGCACTTGAGTGCACCGATGTTTAACAACGCTGAAAAAGGGTATTATACATCGCTGCGATTAAGCCACAAATTCCTTGAAAAATCATATGCTGAATATAAAAAAATGCTGCTGGAAAAGTTTTGGGAAAGCGAAAATTATTTTTATAAAATTCGAAGTTTTCGTGAAAAGGTATTAGGATATTATAATGTCGGTACTGACTTGTGTAATGGGGAATTTTGTGGAAATACAATTCTTGGGGCATTACATACCCCGATTCCCATATTGGGAAATGAAAATGCAGGAAATATAATTAGAGATATGAGCATAATTGCTGGGAAACTAGCTACATACTTTGGTTGTACCGAATTTTTACCATATCGATACAACGATAACCTTAACATCAAGTATAAGGATTATCACTTTTACAAAAACTGTCCATTGAAATTAAAAAATGATTTAGGATTTGTGCTTTTTTCAATTCTTTGTAACATAAATTATGCAATCGAATTTGTTGAGAAGTATTTTGTTGAAGAGATACCGCAAAAGTTTAAATTTGCATATTTGCAATATTATTATCTATGTGATTTTATAACAGATTTGAACGCTTGTAATGCGACAAATTTTTATCTTGATGCTACATTAAAAAACAGAGATTTTCGAAACTGCCTTGCCCATTATGGGTTAGGACAATTTTTGAAAGAATGTGATATTATAGATAATGATGTATTAAAGGGATTAACTAATAAAGCTTTTAATTTAGATTATATTACTGCAAAAAAACTTCTGTATGGATCCCTACATGATTTAGCTGAACAGATAAAGAAGGCAATATGTTAATGAAATTTTTGTGTTTACTGTGAAGCCGCTATTTAACCAAGGTGAAATTTGATGAATTCTAATTTTGATTTATATTGTCTGGTGAAATTGTACTAGATAAATGAATGGGGTTTGACCCTATAAGGAGGATACGAGGGAATTAATGAGGTCAGACCTTATTAAATAGTTAATAGGACCGGATTCCATTAAGCTGTGGTTGGAAGAGCTGAAGAAGTTTTGTTAGAAGTTAAGTGAGAGGATACTAGGTGATTCAATGTGTTGGTAAATGAAATATGGGATTTCAAAAGCATTAATATGGGTCGTGAATTGGAGATTGCAGGAGAGTTTATATATGAATCTGTGAAGAAAGCAATGTCTATAACGGGTTTGCATAATCAGTATGAAATCAATATCATTATGTATACAGGAGCAGTTGGAATAGAGCGCTTACAGAAAATATACTTATGTCTTTTGCAACAAGATCCAACAGACAGGACTTCTATACCAAAATGTTTGGTGGAGCACAATCATCTTGAACTGGAAAAGGAAATACATAAATATATCACAGAATGCCTTTCAAGTAATAGTAGAGGTCTTCTAGGAATGTTTGCTGAATACTATAATAATTTTCGATATGCGAACTATATACCGGGAAAGAATAGCAGTGAACTTAGAAAACTGTTTATTGGTTTTCTCAAAAAACAAAATGGAAGGTTCAACTTTGATGAGCCATATACTTTGTATCAATTTGAAAATTTTAAACGTTTTTATATAAATGAAGTGGGTAAACTGACGAGTCACTATTTTAAAATAATAAGAAATAAAGCAAGGGAAATTGGCACATATACATATGAGATTGATTCATCTTCAAATGCTGCCAGAGTATTTTTATCCACTCAGAGCAGATCCCTTTATGAGCAAATGATTATTGAAGAAGAGTCCATAAAAGAATTAGTGCTCTATCTTTATAAGAATAAAAAAGAGTCCGGAGTATTTGAGTTGTTAAATGAAATGGATTCCCTGGATTTAGATGAGGCACTTATTAATGAATATTTGTCAGATCTTTGCGAGGGAAAGGTTAATGACACGTTGATTGATTACGTGGATGAATTGTATGATGAAATAGAAGATAAAAAACAAAGAAAAGAACGAAAAGAATTGTTGTCATTGATTGGGAACCGATCAGTTCTGTTCGATTTAAATGATATTGATGACGAAGAGAATTAGAGATTATTCATCTCTAAATATATAAAGCCAATTTTAGTGCTGTGTTGGGGGAAGATAGCATGGGATATAATCAAAATCATGCAGGATTGCATTATGGCATGTTTGATTAGAGGTAATCGCCAAATATTATTGAAGATAATTGGATGAACTTGTTGTCTGGATTATTTTATGCTTCATCAAATTGGTTATATAAATTTTAAATTTTTGTTAAAATTAAGCGGTAGAATTGCTTTTAGGAGTTCTTCAAGTTATAATAAAATCAAGATTTGTCAATAATAATATTGACATGAATAAATTATAACTATATAATAGTCCAAATGTGCATAAAATAGTTTATTATAGATAAATAAAAGGAGAGGTGGATTATGGCTAACGCAGGAAGGAAAATTGGCGTTAATATATTTTCATTAATGCAAAATGCCGGAATGAGTCGAGAAGAATTAGCTGAAAAAATGAATTATTCATATAGAGATGTGTGTAGAATTCTCGAAGGTAGGCTTATGTTACCACCGGTAGAATTGAAGAAAATTGCGGGTTTGTTTGAAAAAACAAAACATGAGTTAATTCATTATGAAGCTGATAAGTTT
>SAMEA3387485__coassemble_4110_pt1 | contig 5212 bp, 3 predicted proteins | sample SAMEA3387485__metabat2_high_PE_030 | metagenome-assembled genome bin SAMEA3387485 (sample SAMEA3387485) | Felis catus | biome: Faeces | place: United Kingdom | collected 2012
AAGGCACACTTACAAAGTGCGCCTCAATGAAATTTTTGATATTGTTTTTTTATAACAAATACTAATCAAGAAGCATTTTCTTTATTCTTTCATCAAAGGAGAATGCTTCTTTTACTTTCTGCACACTGCGCTTTACAATAGCCATTCTTTCCTGTTCATGCTCTATGTAATAGAGTGTTTTTTGAATTAAATCCTTCATATCCTCATACATAACTATATCAACATCAGGCTCAAAGTACTCAAAAAGCTCCGTCTGTATATTTGATATCACAAAGCCGCCGCTGCCTATAATATCAAGTATTCTAAGCGGAATTCCCGACTGAATGGCTTTTAAAGAAATATTTAAATTTACTCTGCTGCCTGCAAAAATCTGCGGCATCTGCGTGTAATAGTCTGCATATCCCATATTATTTACAAAGTTAAGCTTTTCATTTTTGTCAGATGAATACAGGTTGACGCGGCATCTGTTCTGCAAAAGTGCAAGAGCCATAAATCTGTCCCTGCCTGTGGCCTCGCAGCACATCGCATACGTAAGTTCTTCTTTTTTTACCTTGGCACCCTCAGACTTTATCTCTGACTTTATAAAAGCACTGTGTCCGCCCATAACCTTTTCTGACGCATTTTCTGTATCTATATTATAAGATTTTTTATACCAAACATTTAACTGCTCCATTAAAGAATCAGTAATCATTTCATCTAAAATATATCCGCCTGCAAGTTTCATCTGCGCCGAAAGCAGCCCCTCAAGATAACCCCTGTAATACAAAGGAAGCGGCCCCAAAAGGTATTCATAATCAGATTTGTAGAGCTGACCCAAGAGCGAAACGTCACAATTATAAAAACCCGGAGTGTGCATCATAGAAAGCGTCTTTTCTGCTCCGAACAAACCGGTATCAACCGCAAGTGTCAGATGATGTGAACCCGTTACTCCATCATTTCTGTACTTTAAAGCCTGCTGCCTGTCAAAAAAATATATATCATTGCAGTTGTATTGTAAGGTTTCAGTTCTTCTTATATGAAGAGGGCAGTCATAAACCCATGAAATATAATGAACTTCACAGCTATTGCAAACATCAGCAATAAGAGGAGAAAAATTCACCGAAAAAACTGTATCATATCCACCGTTCCTGACTTCTTTTTCAAACTTATCCACAAACGCATCATCTTTATCCCAGTCGGTGAATATATATCTGTAAACGTCATATTTTATACCAAGACGCTTCATTGCCGACTGAATACCCTTCTGCATAAATGCATTCCACTCAAAAAACAGCACTTTCATTGATATAATCCGCCCTTTCTTTATTACTAATCCTATCAGAAGTTCAAATAGAGACTCAAAATTCCCTTATCATAATGCTTCTATGTCAAAAAGCAGCTCCGCAAATTCTGACGCGCGCATTTTCCACGTATGAGCGTTTACTGCCACATCATGTCCTTTTTTTGCGATATCTTTTAACAAAACTTCATTATCTAAAAGCTCTTTTATTCTGCCGCCAAGCTCTGATAAATTTTCAAGGTCATAAAGCACTATCTGCTCCATATCCTCAAAATTAGAGCAAAGATAGCTTGTCTTATCGGACAGACAAACCGAATAATTAAGCATTGCATTTGCAACACGCTCCGTCATTCCGCCCTTATGCCACGACATAATATTAAGCGAAATCCTGCTCTGCGCCATTGTGTCAAGACTTTGTTCAAAATCTATACCACCATGGATAATAAGATTCTGATTGTCTGCAAACGGACTTGTTTTCCAACTGTCCGAAAATACGTGAAGCTCTATTCCGGAATCCAGTATGCTTCCTACCACCTTTTCCCTGTAATAAAATATCACTGTGCGGACAACCTCAAGCATATGGTGCATACAGACAACAAACTCCCTGTTTGTCATACTTACACCAAGCTTATTTAAGGATAAGCTAAAAACCTCCTCAGCAGACACATTCGGATGCTTTTTCATTTCAAGCAACAGCTTTAAAGCAATTTTTCTTTCGGTAGCTTCAAGCTTTCTTATATTCGGAAGCCTTTGCCTGTAGTCATTGTAGGTTCCCACAAACGACACATCATATATCTTTCCGCTCCATATTTCATCCTCTGACTTCGATTCTACCAGTACACCTGTACTTCCAGCCGGTGGAAAATGATACGCCCTTTTTACATAATCAAAATGCTCATTTATATATGCAGCATACGTAATATCCTGCACAAGCACATAATAATCATTTACAGGCAGCATCAAATGATAGCTTATAAACAGTGGATGGTCAAAAACAAAATTAAACTTAGGTGCTTCAAATAAATTACCGTATAATCTTCCGTCAGGCAGCTGCGTTGTAAACATCCCTGTCTGAAACCCTATCACCGCCCTGTATTTTCTTGTCGCAAACCCGACCAGTTCCTCTTTAGAGCTCTTCTTTATATTAATAACATTTACCGCAAAGCCTGCCGCTTTAAGCGATGCCGCAAATTTAACCGCAAAGTCATCTAAAACTCCGTAGCAAATCTGCTCGCCCATAAAAATAAGCACAGGTCTTGTATTTTTATCAATCTCAGAAAACTCCGCTCCCTGCTTTATCATCGTCTCAAGATTACCAACAAAATAATCACATACGCCATATGACTTTGCATCTGAATACATGCGCATAAACGCTTCATCAAAGATATTGCGCTCTTTAAGGCGCACCGCATATTTAGAAAGCATATAAGAATATGCTATATATATTTCCCGATAAAGCGGTCTTTGGTATTCAGGTAATTTAATATATTTCAAATCATCATATCCCTGCCCACACACACGCAGCGCAAGCTCATAATCCTCGCCGCAAGAAAGCTTCTCATTCCAACCGCCGACCATGGAAAGCACCTGCTTACTCACAGCCATCAGAGATATATCGCTGTCATTTTTTAATATCAATTCATCAAAGCTGTTATCTGCAAATTTTGTCTTTACTTTAAACAAATTATCAAACGCATTGCTCTCCAGCATCATATCTGTCGTCACGCAGACAACGCAGTCGTTTGATGCAAGCTTTAAAGCATCATTTTTAATTTGCGAAAGCGTATTATAAACTTTCATGCCCAAACCATAAATCTTCATCTGCGGCCACTTTTTATCCAACACCTGCAAAAGTGCATCATCTCCCACAGCATCAATAAATATACATTCCGCCTCAAACACTGATACAGCATCAAACACTCTGTCCACTGCCTCGATTACCGAATCTGCAGTACTCAAGTCATAATAAATTATAGCTGCTGTAACTGGTCTTTTCTTAAAATTTTCAATAAAGAAATTATATGCAGCCTCATAGCCTGCCGCCTTTTCCTGCGAATAAATGACTGGCGCCTCAAAATATGACAAACCATTCTTCTTTATCCACACAAAAAGCAGCTCCTCCGCCAAAAAGCCATATATCCTTTCCCGATAATCATCGTATCTTGAGATATCTATCACCTTCTCAAGCTCAAAGCATATGTCAAAAAGCCATTTTGCATAAGCATCGCACAACTTCTTAGGTGCGGCAAACATATTAAACACGTACTGTTCATTTGAAGCGATGACCTCATTAAACGAATCCGAGTATTCAGGATAAATACGCTCTATAACCTCGCCCGTTTTTCTTAAATCCAAGATATTGTGATACTCGCCAAACTTCTCGGCATAGCTTACGTCATATTCAATATGTCTGCCTATTATCATATCATACTCTGACAATATTTTCTTAAAATCCTGCTCCTTTAAAATATTTCCCGCATCATCGGCAAAATATCTTCTGTAATGCACAAGCCCCACATAATCTTCATCACAATTTTTCCAAATCCAGTACAACCCCGTCAATTCACCATACAGATTATTCTTAGAGGATATATTGTCTCCCGTATCGTCCGTAAGATATCCCAAATCCTTATCTCCCGGCTTAAGGACAGTCTTTAAATACCTTTCATGCCCCACATGCAGAGGAACATAAAGCTTATCTTTAGGCGGATTAAACTGTTTGTGCGTAATAGCAAATATTTTCATAACTGCCCCCATTCTAAAGACGCCTCTGCGCCTGAATATTTTTTATAATATGCCCAAACACATACAAGCGACCCATAATATAAGCAGATGTGTAGGATAAAATACATAAAACAGCCATTTACAGCTTATCCCTTTCCTGCCATTGTACATAGATATAGGAACTATTGCAGGAAATGCTGCAAACTCCAGCGGACTGCTCATAAGGAGCATGACACACATAAAAAAGCTCCCGGCAGTTCTTCTTTCTTTCCACATATACATAACTGCTATAGCAACAACACCAACTGCCGAATAATCTGTTTTTAAAGCCAGCGCCAGCAATGCCCCTGCTGTCATAACCGCCGCCTTACAAATCCATTTTAATAAATCATTCAAGCTGCCGGCAGAAATTTCTTTAATTCCTATTATGACAAGCAACCCTATACACAACGTAAAAAATACGTTCTGATATCCAAATTCTATAAACTGTCCTCCGAGCAATTCATCCTTACTTATATTAAAACACAAGTCAAACGGAAGTTCAGATATGATTGCAAACAAAAACATTCGAAAAGCATATTTCCACTGATTTCTTGTATGATTAAGCCCCTCCACAAGCAGAAATATATAAATCGGAAATGATATTCTTCCTATAATTCTGCATATATAATAAAATATTACAAGATTATTTATTGCCAAATAATCAGTGTTTCCGCTCTCTCCCACAACTCTTATATAATTATACAAAAACACTGCCGCAAAATGATCTATAAACATCACCATAAGCGCTATTATCTTGAGTGCTCCCGAAGAAAAAAATCTGCGACTGGTTAATTTATTTTCGTTATTCATCTTTCAAAATCCCCATTTTTTCTATTTCTGTCTGCAAACTCTACTTTTAAACAAGACCTACCTTCTTCCATTATATTTACTTATCACATACATATCTTTTGAAAGCTATTATTTTATACTTTACCAGACTATACTTAATATGTTTAAAATAATCCTTATTCATATCTAATAACTTTATACCTATTTCCAAATTCCTATTCAAAATAATTTCATATAAAAATAAGGCCGACTATTAAAGCCAGCCTTATAAATATATCTTAATATTACTATTACTGAATAAGTGAAAGTACACCCTGTGTCTGCTGATTTGCCTGAGCAAGCATTGACTGACCAGCCTGTGAAAGGATATTGTTCTTG
>SAMEA3387485__coassemble_4596_pt1 | contig 4648 bp, 8 predicted proteins | sample SAMEA3387485__metabat2_high_PE_030 | metagenome-assembled genome bin SAMEA3387485 (sample SAMEA3387485) | Felis catus | biome: Faeces | place: United Kingdom | collected 2012
TTTCAATTTCATCTATTGCCAACATAATCTACATTCTCATTACAACACCATTTCTAAATATAAGTAACTTAGAGTCTGCCGTTAAAGCAATAATACACAAACACCCCGGTCAATATAGCACCTATAATACTTCCTACAACCATTCCTATTGATTCTGCTTATTTCATAAAATTCCTCGCTTTCACTGAATAACAAAATAAACCATATTTTAAATCCACCTTTTTCTTCTTAACCCCTTATAGATTATTCTTCTGGCATACATTTAAAATTTCAACAATAAATATGCTCCTAAAATCAGTCCTAATACAAACCCTATTTTAACCAATGTTGGCAACAATTCCTTTAATGTATGTCCACAAATCATGAAATCTCTCATTTTTACTCTCCCATTAGATTATAATACAATATCGTTAACTGCTCTTCATCATGCGGTGATTTTATCTCCAATCCGCTGTCTTTCATGTTTACCGTAAATTACTGTTTTTCTTTTATTGATTTTTATTATATAAAACGTCAATATTTCTTCCTATCTTCAAAAGTATCCATTATTGATGATATCTGAATACCTACAATAATTCCAATATGCCTTATAGGTGTATATGGCTCAGGACTACCTAAAGCAAAAAACAGAATATATAATAATTAAATCATTAACAAACGTCACAGCAAAATCATACAAATCTGATTTTTTTAATACATAAATAACTTCATCACACCATCTCCCTATTATTAACATTTTCCTTTATCATATTAATTCTTTCTATTCGTTTTTCTACTGCAGGGTGTGACTTTAATAAGCCTTTTCCTTTATCTGATTCCAATATGTCATTTAATTCATTTAATTTTCTGAGTGCTCCGGATAAAACATCTATATTTTCAATATTTTCTGCAGCATATTGGTCTGCCGCATATTCCTGCTTTCTTGATATATACAAATACAAAAATACCGTATACCCTATGACAATACTTATTAAAAATACAATTCCCAGTGGAATATTTATATGCTGCACCTGCTCTATTTTGTCCATCAGCACACCTATGCCATACATCAATGGTATAAACAACATCAAAAATAAATTTCTTAATGCTATGTGATGTTTTTTTATATGGCCCATTTCATGTAAATATATAGCCTCTATCTCATCCTCTGTCATATTTTCTATTAAATAATCAGAAAAATAAATATTTCCCCTGCCGAACATGCTATCAACCATAGCATTAGCTGATTTCATCATCTTTCCGTCATATTCATATATTTTATAGCCCTCTACACTATATTTATTAATAATGCTTAGCAGTTTTTCGCTCGAAACCTCTTTGCATTTCATCACAAACTTTCTGATTCTTATTACAACCAAATTTATAATAATAAAAAATACGAAACAAAACATCAAAAACAAATAATCACCCTGTTCTTCAACATTGAAGACATGTAACAGATTTGTTGCAAACCATGCCATATACAGTAAAATATTGTCTCCGATAATTTGAAAATAATAATCTTTCTTTGTGCAATTTAAATTTCGAAGTTTCTTAATTGTTTTATACAATGCCATTGAATCAACAACGCTGAATATAAACGAAAAAATTGCTGGCAACATTATCATGTACCACTCTTTTTTATGCAAAAATTGAATCAAAAGAAAAATGTAGACATTTGCAAAAATCAAATTCAAAAATAGTTTTATAACAAGATAAATGTTTATTTTTTTGATGGATTTTTCTTTGTCTTCCCTTTCTTTTACTAAATTTAAAGCTGTTAAAACACTTAAAATAATATATATAACCAACATACAATTCCTCTCATATAAGGTGCATCACGTTCATCTGACATGCACCTTAATACTAAAAATTAATTACATTTTACCACCATCCAAAAAAAGCATAACTCGCAGCACCACTTACAGCTCCTGTACCAACTGATTTCCCAAATTCTTTCCAATCCCATGCTCCGTCATCAATTAACAACATTTCTTCTAATAACACTTCGCAAAATCCGTTACTTAAAGTCATATCCATTTGTTTTAATCTCCTTTTTCTATAAATTTCTTTACACTTATATGAAAAAGCTATATAATTTACCCAGGTGCTTTTTCTTAAGTACTTATTTTGTGGGTTTTGGTACTTTCTTTAAATTTCACCAAACCCCTTTTTATATAAATCAGCATTGAATATATCAATACCGAATTATATCCAATTGTAATCGTCTGCAATTTATTTATACATAATTCTTCTTCATTTTTTCATTCCTATTTCCTTGCTTAAACTTAACATCTTAATACTTTTAAATCAATACTCATGTGACATTCGGTAGCTAAGTCGTGCTATTTGGTATGTTTTTATTCCTTATACAATAATATAAATACACGAAGCATAGTAACACTTATAATAATATTTCATTTAAGCACATCCTTCCAAGGCTCCGCCACAAAATGACAGAATACAAATCACTCCAAGAACAATTGCTCCACATACAACTATGTTATGTCATATGCAGCAACGTCTATAATCCTATGCAATTTATTTTTCATTTTTGCATAATTTTTCTTTATCAAATTAATTCGTTTTCTTTTTTTCTGTAAGCAGAAGATATTTACCACATTTATAATTGCTAATACAACTACTAAGCTTTGAACTATTATAAACATATTCCCACCAACATTGTTCATTGCCATGCAGAATAGCACTACTCCTATAATAATTAAAAAGGCCCTGCAATAATTGTAACTTTCTTATTCATGTTCTTCTTAAGCCCTTTCATATTATTCTTCAAGCATATATTTTATAAATATATTTCTAAAATCCGTCCTAATTAATTCTATATTAAGACCGGGAATTTAATCCCCGCTCTCATTTTTTTAAACTGTGAATACATAATTATTGCTAACAACAGCCATGCTCCTTTTTCAATAAATTTCTTTGCACTTATATGAAAAAGCAGAAAAATTTTGTCACATTGCATAAAACTATTCCACTCAAAATTTTGACACCTCCCCCACTCTGCATATTACAACAAGGTACCAACAGTATTATTAACCACATGTATAATAATCACCATGGCAATGTTGTCTGTTTTTTGTATATGATTCCAAGAAGCATTCCTAATAAAGAATAATAACTTAATTCTAAAAGCGAAAAACCACTATGCATCACTCCAAAAGAAACAGCCGTTAATATTACTGCCAAATATCCGTTAAAAAAAGGAATTTTTGATATAAGCCAATTTTGATATATATATCTAAACAAAATTTCCTCAACCATCGAACCTATCGCACACACTATAATCCCGCTAAATATCTGCAATAATATTCCAATATCATTAATTGAGTCTATTATCGTCTCATTTTCTGTTAACATTTCACCATTTATGTAATATAAAACATTTGTAAAAATCAAATTAATTAATAAATATAATACAGAAAATGCAAATGTTTGAAAAAATCATGCTTTTTTACTATCCCTATCCGCTATATCTTTGTAAATAGTCTTCCCATATAGCTTTACCGCCACAATCCCCAAAACAGCATATATTAAACAACTGACGATATGTGTAAGCTCGTCTGTACTTATTTTCTTTCCCAACGCAAATGTTATTGCAATCACTAATAGTCCGACAAATATGGGACCTAATGTATACATTACAATCAAAGTACTTACCATTTTTTTATTACGTGAATTCAATTTAAATCTCCTGCCTTAAAATCTGTTTTATTATTTTGTATTATTTATTTTCCTCTGATGAAAACAAATATGCCACCCCTATACTCCCAAAACCAATGCCAAATAATATATCTTTTATAGCAAAATTAATCTCATCATTATAAAACATCAGTACTGCATCACAAAACATTAAAAAACACAATATAATAAAAATAATAAACAAAATCCTGTGTTTTCTCTTCATTACAAATGACACCTCTAAAAAATCAGAACAACAAATAATGTCGAAATCAACATACAAACAATGCTATATATTTCTAACAGCAAACCTGCCTAACTCAAAGAAAACAGGACATATAATAATCAAATTATTAACAAATGTTACCGCAAAATAGTACAAATCCGCTTTTCTTTGTTTATCATCTGTCAGTAAATGTATCCCTGCAAATAATAATATAATCGATAAAATAATATGATATTTACTGAAACTGATAAATCCTATTACCTTTAATAATATTTGAAGAATAACCATAATAACCGATAGCACTATCGTTATTTTCATATAATCACATATTTTCTTATCACTATCCACACAAATATTCATACTAACATTCCCCTTTCTTATTTTTTATACAATATGCACTATTTTCGAATGCGCATGATTTCACTTTTTATGTAAAAATCCAAAATATATATTAATTGCAGCAAACACTAATGTTATAATAAGCGTTTCTATACTTATATTTTTATATCTCAACATCATATATATTTGGTCAACCACGCATAAAATCAATATTATGGAAAAAATTTCATAAACATATTTATTTACAAATTTTGATAAATTCATATTTTATAACACCATCCCCTTATTTTGATAACAAGCACCTGATACAAACTTATATCAGATACTTGCTGAAAGATAAACTACCACGTCAATTAAATTTATTACTATTTTTAACAATTACATTAATAAAAAATACAATTATAA
>SAMEA3387485__coassemble_4918_pt1 | contig 4351 bp, 4 predicted proteins | sample SAMEA3387485__metabat2_high_PE_030 | metagenome-assembled genome bin SAMEA3387485 (sample SAMEA3387485) | Felis catus | biome: Faeces | place: United Kingdom | collected 2012
TGAACCGTATCATAAATAGGTTGTGTTAGGACAATGAATTGATAATATTAGAAAATCACTTTGAGAAAGAGAAACGGATGTCGTATAAGATAGTCATAAGAGTGAATATAAATCAAAAATAACACCTCCAACCTTAGTAATTTTATATTACATAAGGCTGGAGGTGTTAATAAATTGTATGAATTTAGAGATTACGTGCTACATCATAAGCATCCCAAATAGCTGCGCGGATATTTCTGACTTCTTTACCATGACCTAAATTATATACATGAGTATTTGTTTCTTAACTTGTCAAACAGCTCATGTTTAGGTTTATAGCCGACAGCAATAATGGTTTGCTCGGCTGCAATAGTTTTTTCAGTGTTATCCTGAATAATTTTAATTTCGTTAGTATGGATTTCACTTACTTTAGCGTTACCGATAATTTGAACCTTATTGAAAGCTAACAAATCACGGAGCATCCATTCATTCATAGGTGGAAGGGCAATTCCTGATTTCAAGATGTCAGGCAAAGCTTCAACTATTGTTATGTTCTTACCGTTCTGGGCTAAGTGTAATGCTAATTCACAGCCGACTAAACCGCCGCCTATAACAACAACGTTGTCTTTATCAGGTACTTTATTTGTTAATACTTCATTAGCCGGTACAGCGTGTTCAACACCGTTAATCGGAGGAACTACAGGAACAGAGCCTTCGCATATAAACAGGCTATCAGGTTTTAAAGCATCAATTTTTTCTTCATCAGCTAAAGTATTTAGTCTGACATCTACACCAAGTCTGTCATAAGCTTCAAAGAGAGTAACTTTATGACCGCGAAGAGCAGATACACGGGCTGCTTCAAGTCCGGCAGGTCCTCCGCCGACAATAACTACTTTTTTCTTGTCAACAGCAGGAACAACCCCAACTGTATCTTCACGTCCGCATTCAGGATTAACTGCACAGCTTCCTAAACCTGATTGTAATAAGCGTCCGAAGCATCCGTCGTGACATCCCAGACATGGTCTGATTAAATCTTCTGAACCGTCCTTTAATTTGTTAACGTAGTCAGGGTCACTCAACAATGGACGTCCTAATCCGACACCGTCAATAGTTCCTTTATTTAAAGTATCTACTGCCATCTTTGGATTATCCATTCTTCCGGCATCAGCGTCAAAGGCATCGTATCCTGCATCTTGAAGAATTTTTACAGCTTCAACAGCTTCATCAACATCTCTGCCTAATTCTTTAAAATCTTCACCAGGTAAACCGCCTTGACGTAATTGTTTTATATAACTCTTAATTGAAAAACGTAAAATAACAGGGAAATCTTTACCGCATTTATTCTTAATTGTCTCAACAATTTCAGTGGCAAAACGTAAACGTCCCTTTAAGTCGCCGCCATACTTATCATTTCTTTTGCTTTATGCTCATACTTCAAAGGCAGCATATTAGGGCATGGGAAACTACAGATGGCATGTGGTTCAACATCATTTTCAACCCAGTTAGCTCCAGTGATAATTAAACCAACTCCGCCTTTTGCTCTTTCAACATAATAATCAATACTTTGTTGAGTGTAACAATAATTTTCATCGACATCGACAATTGTTGCCATAGGTGAAAAACTTGTTTTTAATTTCAACATTTCCGATTATCAGCGGTTCAAATAATGGCTCATAAATGTTCTTCATACGCTTTTCTACTTTCATGATGAAATTTATAATTACATAGTAGCACTGAGTATTTACGTTTACAATAGATTTTTGAATATTATTTTACAATAAAACAATTAACTGAAAATAATATTTAAATTAAATAATTATCAAAAAATAGTGCTGTTATAGCTTGTATATTTTTAATTAGGATTTGAGAAGATAAAAAAGACAGCACAAAAATATAAAAATTTTCATGCTGTCTTTATTTTAATTATTTATAAAATTAAGCCTGTGGACCTGCAGAAACTAAAGCCTTACCTGCGTCATTACCCTCATACTTAGAGAAGTTCTTAACGAATCTTTCTGCTAAGTCTTTAGCCTTAACTTCCCATTCAGAAGCATCAGCGTAAGTATCACGTGGATCAAGGATATTTGAATCTACGCCAGGAAGTTCTGTTGGAACCTCAAAGTTGAAGTAAGGAATCTTCTTTGTAGGTGCATTTAAAATGTCACCGTTAAGGATTGCATCGATGATACCACGAGTATCACGGATAGAGATACGCTTACCTGTACCGTTCCAGCCTGTGTTTACTAAGTAAGCCTTAGCACCGCTCTTTTCCATCTTCTTAACAAGTTCTTCAGCGTACTTTGTAGGATGAAGCTCAAGGAAAGCCTGTCCGAAGCAAGCAGAGAAAGTAGGTGTAGGTTCTGTAATACCTCTTTCTGTACCTGCAAGCTTAGCTGTGAAGCCTGAAAGGAAGTAGTACTGTGTCTGCTCTGGAGTAAGGATTGATACCGGTGGAAGTACACCGAAAGCATCAGCTGATAAGAAAATTACGTTCTTAGCAGCAGGAGCAGCAGAAACAGGACGAACAATCTTTTCAATATGGTTGATTGGGTAAGATACACGAGTATTTTCAGTTACACTCTTATCATTGAAATCAATCTTACCGTCAGCATCTAATGTTACGTTCTCTAAGAGAGCATCTCTCTTGATTGCATTATAAATATCAGGTTCAGAATCTTTATCAAGGTTAATAACCTTAGCGTAGCAGCCGCCTTCGAAGTTGAAGATACCGTTATCATCCCAACCATGCTCGTCATCGCCGATAAGAAGACGCTTAGGGTCTGTTGAAAGAGTTGTCTTACCTGTACCTGAAAGACCGAAGAAAATAGCTGTATTTTCACCGTTCATATCTGTGTTTGCAGAGCAGTGCATAGAAGCGATACCCTTTAATGGGAGGTAGTAGTTCATCATAGAGAACATACCTTTCTTCATTTCTCCGCCATACCATGTATTAACAATAATCTGCTCGCGGCTTGTAATATTGAACAATACAGCAGTTTCTGAGTTAAGGCCTAATTCCTTATAGTTTTCAACCTTTGCCTTAGAAGCGTTGTAAACAACGAAATCAGGTTCAAAGTTTGCAAGCTCTTCCTCAGATGGCTGAATGAACATGTTTGTAACAAAATGTGCCTGCCATGCAACTTCCACGATAAAGCGGATAGCCATACGTGTATCCTTGTTTGCACCACAGAATGCATCCACTACGTAAAGCTTCTTGTTAGAAAGCTCTTTTAAAGCAATTTCCTTAACTGCATCCCAAGCTTCCTGTGTAGCAGGATGGTTGTCGTTTTTGTATTCATCAGAAGTCCACCATACAGTATCCTTAGAATTTTCATCCATAACGATGAATTTGTCCTTAGGAGAACGACCTGTGTATACACCAGTCATTACGTTAACTGCACCGAGTTCGCTTTCCTGACCTTTTTCAAATCCCTCAAGTTCAGGCTTTGTCTCTTCTTCAAATAATAATTCGTAAGAAGGGTTGTGTACGATTTCTGTTGTACCGGTAATACCGTACTTGCTTAAATTAAGTTCTGACATTTTAATTTACCTCTTGTCTTTCATAGTGTTAGCGATAACTGCCTGCAAAAGCAGGAAACAGGCTATCTTTTTGAGAATGTGAAATAATCAACAATCCTCTATATATTATACATAATTAATTAATAAAATCAATAAAAAACGTCTTAAATTTTAAATCATTTAATATTTAAAAGTGTATAAGGCAAAAAAATTAAAAAAATTATTTACAAGTCAATTAAGAAACGTATAATATTTTGGGGAGAATATATAAAATTAACCTGTGATTATAATATTATTTTATTAAAGAAATGAGGATACTATGGTTATCAGAAAAGCAGAGCTTAAAGATTTAGAAAATCTTTTGTCAATATATAATTATGAAGTCATAAATACAGCAGCGACATTTGATTTAAATCCGAAAACTATAGGTGAGAGAAAAAAGTGGTTTTATGAGCATAATATAGGTAATCATCCGCTTATAGTGGCAGAAATGGACGGACAAGCAGTAGGTTATGCAAGTCTGTCATCATATAGAGAAAAGGAAGCATATAGTGCTACAGTGGAACTCTCGGTTTATGTTGATGTAAAATACAGGAAAATGGGAGTTGCTAAAAAGCTAATGGAACAGATTCTTGACTATGCCAAAAATGATGAGAGTATACATTTGGTGCTTTCCGTTATTACATCTGGAAATGAGGCCAGTGTAAGGCTGCATGAGAAATTTGGGTTTACATTTTTTGGAATGATACCTCAGGCTGGAAGAAAGTTCGGAAAATATTGGGGCATTGACAACTACGGTCTGATAGTGGATTAATATTAGGAATAGAGGATTATTATGTCAGTAGTATCAGAG
>SAMEA3387485__coassemble_5231_pt1 | contig 4102 bp, 4 predicted proteins | sample SAMEA3387485__metabat2_high_PE_030 | metagenome-assembled genome bin SAMEA3387485 (sample SAMEA3387485) | Felis catus | biome: Faeces | place: United Kingdom | collected 2012
AAAAACATGAGAAAATACAAGAATTTATAAGAAAAAGAACCTTTCAAGAAAAAAATGCACAAAGGCTGAAAAGCCAGTATTTATAAGGCTTTGAGAGGATATGAGGAGATAAAATGGAGAAAATAAAGGTATTATTCATTTGTCACGGCAACATCTGTACTTTACCATACAAACAGAACAAAATAAGCTATCTGTAGCGATAGCGGTATAACAGGAGGAAACAATGATAAGAGTAGCTTTTTGCTGTCATGGTAATATTTGTAGATCGACTTTAAGTGAGAGCGTATTTACCCACAAGGTAAACGCTCTGGGCTTATCGGATCAGTTTATCATAGATAGCTTTGCAACAAGTAGGGAGGAGATCGGAAACCCTCCACATAGAGGCACAGTAAACAAGCTGAAGGAGGTAGGAATTCCTTTAGTGCCTCATAGAGCTAAGCAGATTACATTATCCGATTATGATAAGTTTGATTATATTATAGGAATGGATACCGCTAATATACGGAACCTTAACAGGATGCTTAATAATGATCCAGAGGGGAAGATATACAAGCTACTCAGCTTTGCAGGATCAAGCAGGGATATAGCGGATCCGTGGTATACTGGTAACTTTGATGAGACATATATCGATGTAGAGGATGGCTGCGAGGGCTTTCTGGAGTATCTGAGAGAGAATGGAGAAATATAAAATAGCAGCAAGTCTTCATAAGGGGACTTGCTGCTATTTTAAGTAGCTGGTGTCAGCTGTTTTTATGTAAGTATTTTTCACGTGTAGCGAGACCGCCGCGAATGTGGCGTTCTTTTTTATTTACTTCAAGAACTGCTCTGGCTTCGTTTGCCAGTGACGGATTAAACATGGATAATCTCGAAGTAATATCCTTATGAACCGTACTTTTACTGACGCCGAATTTACGTGCAGCCTGACGCACTGTCGCTTTTGTTTCAATGATATATTCTGCGGTTTTTACAGCCCGCTGTTCAATATATTCTTTCAAGCAAAAACCCCTGCATAGTTGTTTGTATATACTATTCCGGCTTAAAAGAAAATATGCGGCAGTTTTGCCATAATTCTAATTAAAGAAAAACAAGTCGTTTATAGAACTGCTTCTATCTCAACGCCTGGAGTTTTTGACAAATCAACAAAAACATCGTTGCATTTTACAATAGGTCTGCTTAAATCACGGTCATTTATGAGTATAACCTCACCGAGACGTCCGTCAGAGAGTCTTACGTTGTTGTGAATATATGATGATACAACATTTTTAAGGAACGGAAGTGTAAATTCCGGGTCGAGCTTGCTGAAAGCATCTTTTTCCATCATATGAATAACATGAAATGGACATACTGCGCCTCTGTAAGCTCTTGAAGCAGTCATTGCATCATAAATATCAGCGATTGCAATTATCTTGGCAAAAGGAGGTATCTGGTCTCCCTTTAGGCCGAAAGGATAACCTGAACCGTCACATCTTTCGTGATGAAGCAGACAAGCCTCTTTTATGCGTCCGTCAATATCGGTATCTTTTATTAAATCGTAGCCTTTATTTACGTGGCTTTTCATAATGTCAAATTCTTCGGCTGTAAGTTTGCCCGGTTTATTTAAAAGTTTAGGGTCAATAGTAAGCTTACCGATATCATGCAAAAGACCGCAAAGTGTAAGTGCTTTTATATCTTCTTCGGGATAATGCAGCCATTGTCCTATAATTGAAGCTACTATTGCAACATTGGTGCTATGAGCATATGTCAAATCATCTTTATCCTTAAGACTGTGCAACATTTCAAACATCTGAAGCTTGTTTGAGCTTTGCTCAATAATAGAAAGCGGCTGCTCAAGGATGGCATCTACATCAATATCTGCCGCAGCATTTACAATGTCATCAAGCTGGTGTTTTAAAGAATCAATATTTGACTCATACATATTGTTAAAAATTTTAAATTCTTCACTTTCACGTATTTTATCAAAATATGTAGGCTCAGCAGAAGTATTTTGGGAAACGCCCGGCGTTACTGCGGATTTACTTTTGTTAGGAAGCTCCTGCTTAACAAATACTTCAAGAATATGGTAACCGGAAATTTTGGCTATCATGTTCATATCAAGTATTGTGCCGGAAGCGGCAATTAATGAACCATCAGAGTTAAGAACGTCCTTTGCTAAAATCATTCCTTCGTGTGCATCAAAAATAAAAATTTTCTTTTCATTGCCAGAAGGTGCAGTATTTTTTAAGTTTGGCATGGTATATCCCCCTTATTATTAATTTGGTAAATTTGATTATCGCTTTACCGCTTGCACGCTAAGATTGCTCAAATGCAATCTTTTTTAAAAATTTTTTAAATTTCTGTGCATAATATCTAAATTGCGAACAAAAAACTATATTAAGTATAAATAATTTGTACTAAAATGTCAATTTATTATATGGGAGTATTGACGAAGTAATTAATTTTGTGTATTATATTATCGGTAAAAGACGGATACATGTAAATGTAGCTTTTAATAAAAATAAGTTCCCTTATTTAGAGTGGTGGAGATACATAGGATCGATGAAGCCCGGCAACCCCTGTTATGCAGGAAGGTGCCCACCTGAGCGAGATTGTTTTAAGACAAGTCGAACAATAAGAGGATTTTTAATCATGATGATTACGGATCCTTTCAAAGAGGGTCCGTTTTTTACTTTATAAGAAAATGCGTATGAGGATGCGCAATCTGTTTTACGATACATAAAACAAATTATTTATTAAAAAAGAAAGGACACAATAATGGAAAGAAGATTATTTACATCAGAATCAGTTACAGAAGGACATCCTGATAAAATTTGTGATCAGATTTCTGATGCAATACTTGATGCTTTGTATGAGCAGGATCCGTATTCAAGAGTTGCGTGTGAAACTCTTACAAATACAGGATTTGTTATGGTAATGGGAGAAGTTACAACTAAGGCAAATATAGACATACCTCAGATAGTAAGAGACACTGTTGTTGAGATAGGATACGACAGCTCGGAAAAAGGCTTTGATGGAAATACATGTGCGGTAATGGTAGCTCTTGATAAGCAGTCGCCTGATATTGCCATGGGCGTGGACAAGGCACTTGAGGCAAAAGAGGGAAATGAGGACGAAGCTATCGAGTCAATCGGAGCAGGAGACCAGGGTATGATGTTTGGTTATGCGACTAACGAGACAGAAGAGTACATGCCATATTCTGCCGCACTCGCACAGAAGCTCGCAAGACAGCTTGCAAAGGTAAGAAAGGACGGTACGCTTCCTTATCTTAGAGCAGATGGTAAGACACAGGTTACGGTTGAGTACGATGAAAATAATAAGCCGGTTAAGCTTGATGCCATTGTAGTATCTTCACAGCATGCACCTGAAATTTCACAGGAGCAGATTCATGAAGATATCAAAAAATATGTAATTGACGCAGTGGTTGACCATTCTATGATTGATGAGGACACTAAAATATATATCAATCCGACAGGAAGATTTGTTATCGGAGGACCAAACGGTGACAGCGGTCTTACAGGACGTAAAATTATTGTTGATACTTATGGCGGTGTTGCAAGACATGGCGGCGGTGCATTTTCGGGTAAGGACTGCACAAAGGTTGACCGTTCGGCAGCTTATGCTGCACGTTATGCTGCTAAAAATATTGTTGCGGCAGGACTTGCAGACAGATGTGAAATTCAGCTTTCATATGCGATAGGTGTTGCAAGACCGACATCTATAATGATAGATACATTCGGTACAGGAAAGCTTTCAGAAGATAAGATTGTGGAAATTGTGAGAGAAAACTTTGATTTAAGACCGGCAGGAATAATCAAAATGCTTGATTTAAGAAGACCTATTTATAAGCAGACGGCGGCTTACGGACATTTCGGACGTCACGATTTGGATTTGCCTTGGGAAAGACTTGATAAGGTTGAGGCATTGAAGAAATATTTATAAAATATTGACTGTTTTTGCCCGGACTGCTAATTGATAATGAACCGGATTTAAATTTAAATGGGAGAAGTACATGAGTTTGTGCTTCTCCCATTTTTTTTAATGTTTAAAAATATTTTGTCTGCAGATTTAACGAACTTGTGCACGTCGGATAACTAAATACGCCCCA
>SAMEA3387485__coassemble_5816_pt1 | contig 3683 bp, 3 predicted proteins | sample SAMEA3387485__metabat2_high_PE_030 | metagenome-assembled genome bin SAMEA3387485 (sample SAMEA3387485) | Felis catus | biome: Faeces | place: United Kingdom | collected 2012
GCCCCAATTTCTAAAATTGCTGCGATAGATAAAAAAGTTAATACCGAAAATATGTAATTAATGCTTCCGTCTGCCATAAAGCCCATTGCTTTTGTGAGAAAATCAAAGATATTGTTTACGGTTTCGACTGAAAGTACATAATTAAACAGGGCAATTATAATCAGTATGATACCGAAAAAGGCAATGCCTAAATAAATCGAAAGCATTTTACCGAGTCTGTTGATAATAAGAATTGTTAAGTATAACAGGCTCAGTACAAGAATATACACACAGGCAAGCCAGATCCAGTTTGCGAATATATTTTCATATCCGTAATAAAATCCAAAAATTCCGAAATAATTTTCCGATAACAGATGTAATGCCTGCCCTGTAATTGTATCAATTAAAGCCATTACTGCCGACATAAATATAAACATACACAATGTTGATAAGAATATATATTTGCGTGTAAATCCGTTTTGTATAAGCATTTTAAAATCTTCCTTAAATCCCAATACACCGAATATTCCGGCAAAAATAACAGAATTTATTTCAAGACCGCTTACGCCTACATTTTCAAAAGACTCTGAGGCAATTACTGTAATCAGAGTGATAACTGATACAACTATATATTGAATGGCATAAAAAATGCAGATTGCTTTAAAAGTAGTGGAACATTCATAAAGAACAGCCGATTTTAATTTGTTCATATTATTTACCTCCATTCTCTGTCAGTTTGACAAATAGTTTTTGAAGATTGATTGTTGAGATTTGCAGACTGCTTCCTTGAGGAACAGCTGTCTTATTGCCTAATATGTAAGCGATTTTTAATCCGCCTATCTCATCACAGTCTATTACATTCTTATCTTTGCAGTAGGAATCGACCTCCGAAGCTATGCCGGACACGCTGTAGCCCATTTCCAACAGGCTGCTTACATTTTCCTGTAAAAGGACTTTTCCTTTATCAATCAGTACAACTTCTTCAACAATATTTGCAATTTCTTCAATCAGGTGAGTGGCAATAATAATTGTGCGTTCATTATTTTCATAATCCTTTAAGAGTAATTCATAAAATAATTCTCTGTGGTTTGCGTCTAAGCCCAGTACAGGCTCATCAAAAATTACATAAGGAACATCAAGTGCCAGAGCAGCAGTTAATTTAAAAATTGACTGATAGCCTTTAGATAATGCTTTAAATTTTTTATTTGTATCTAAATTAAATTTTGCAGAAATTTCAAGAGCCTTATCTAAATTAAAGCTGTCATAAAATTTATTTATCCATTTAAAATGGTCTTTGATTTTTAAATCACATGCGTATAAATCGGCTTCGCTTGCGCAGAATATTTTTTCATGTACTGCCATATTTTCATTGGCAGGCAATCCGTCAATCAATACAGTACCGTTATCTGCAAAAATGCGGTTTGCAATAATATTTATAAGTGTGGATTTTCCTGCACCGTTTCTTCCTAAAAATGCGTAAATTTTACCGGCTTCAAAAGAAAAAGATACATTATCGAGTGCAGTTACTGATTTGTCAATATTTATTTTGATTACAGTGTCAAAAAAAATTTTACAAATGTGGAACGCAAAAGGAACTCTGCGGGCATTTTTGTGGAACACACGTGATTATATAATGCGTTTTGCAAGGCAGCATAGGGCTGCCTGAAATATGGTCTGTTTGTGTTGCAGACATCGCAAACAGCGCATTATTGCATGACTTAAATATCAAAATGTAAAACATTCGGGTATTAGGCTTGCTTAAATTTAACATCATAGTGTCTGCGGAATGGAGTATTATTATGTATTTTGACGCTATTGCTAAAATTGTTTCAGAACGTACAGGTTGTGATGTTGCTGATGTAAAACCGGAAAGTAAGTTTACAGAGCTTGGAATTGATTCTCTTGATACAGTGGAGCTTCTTATGAATTTGGAAGATGAGCTTGGTGTTGAGATTGAGCTTGATCAAAAAGTGGAAACTATTGATGATTTGGATAAATTTATTCAGAGTAAGCAGGGTTAAAAAATATGATTAAATCAGATATTTGTACGATGCTCGGAATACAGTATCCGATATTTCAGGGTGGTATGGCATGGATTGCCGACGGTAAGCTGGCGGCGGCTGTGTCTGCCGGCGGCGGACTTGGCATTATAGCCGCAGGAAATGCTCCCGGTGAGTATGTCAGGGAGCAGATAAAAATAGCTAAATCACTTACAGATAAGCCGATTGGTGTAAATATAATGCTTTTGAGTCCTTTTGCAGATGAAGTTGCACAGGTTGTAACACAGGAAAAAGCGGAGGTTGTAACGACGGGGGCAGGTAATCCGTCGAAGTATATGAAATCGTGGAAAGAAGCAGGAATTAAGGTTATTCCTGTTGTTGCTTCGGTTGCCATGGCAAAACTTATGACACGTCTTGGAGCTGATGCTCTTATTGCTGAGGGCGGTGAGAGTGGCGGTCATGTAGGTGAGCTTACCACAATGGTGCTTGTTCCTCAGATATGTGATGCGACTACACTGCCGGTTATTGCGGCTGGCGGAATAGCAGACGGAAGAGGCGTTGCCGCTGCATTTATGCTGGGAGCATGCGCTGTTCAGATGGGAACACGTTTTTTAAGCGCAGAGGAATGTACAATTCATCCGACTTATAAAGAAAAGATTTTAAAGGCGACTGACCTTTGCACAATGGTAACAGGAAAACGGTTAGGTCATCCGGTAAGGAGTCTGCGCACACAGTTTGCAAGAGATTACTCTAAAGCCGAATATGGCGGAATGCCTGATGATGAGCTTGAAAAACTTGCAACGGGAGCTTTGAGACTTGCAGTGCAGGATGGCGATACCGAAAGAGGTTGTTTCCTTTCCGGACAGATTGCCGCAATGGTAAAAAAGGAACAGCCGGCGGCTGAAATTATAAAGGAAGTTATGGAGGAGGCAGAACCTATCCTTCTGAGGGCAAGCGAGTGGGTAAAATAGCATTTGTTTTTTCAGGTCAGGGTGACCAGTATCCAGGAATGGGAAAAGAGCTTTGTATGAAATATCCTGTCGCATCAGATGTGTATGGTATGTGTGACAGTATTCGTCCAAATACCTCAAAGCAGTGCTTTGAGGGGGCGCAGGAAGAATTAAAGGAAACAAAAAATACACAGCCATGTCTGTTTGCAATGGAATTGGCGGCCGCATCGGTACTTATTGATAAAGGAATTAAGCCGGACGCTTTGGCAGGATTTTCGCTTGGAGAGGTTGCAGCTGTGACTGTAGGCGGTATATTTGATAACGAGACGGGCTTTAGTCTCGTATGTAAGCGCGGCGAGTTAATGCAGCGTGAAGCGGAAAAATTCGATACATCAATGGCAGCAGTTGTTAAGCTTACAGCATCAAAAGTGCAGGAGCTTTGTGATAAATATGAGGGAATATACGCTGTAAATTATAACTGTCCGGGTCAGATTGCAGTATCGGGGCAGTCTTCACAGATGGACGAATTTTCGTCAGATGTAAAGGCAGCAGGAGGCAGGGCGATTCCGTTAAAGGTAAAAGGAGCATTTCACTCTCCGTTTATGAGTGAGGCCGCAAAGAATTTTGCAAAAGAAATTTCAAATGTAAATGTTAAAAGTAAAAATTCGCAGATGCCGGTTTATTCCAATATGACAGCCCAGCCTTACTCTGAAGATGTAGTACAGCTTTTGTCACAGCAGATTTGCAGTCCTGT
>SAMEA3387485__coassemble_6799_pt1 | contig 3157 bp, 6 predicted proteins | sample SAMEA3387485__metabat2_high_PE_030 | metagenome-assembled genome bin SAMEA3387485 (sample SAMEA3387485) | Felis catus | biome: Faeces | place: United Kingdom | collected 2012
ATATAGAGCATGATTTCCGAACAAAGTGTTACCAAAAAACTTGACCAGTACAATTTCCAATCTGAAGTTCTGCAGCCAGATAACTGGTGCTAGGTTGAATTTGAAGGCTAACATTTTGCTTTACTTCAGAAACTGAATCGATCAAATCAACTTTGACAACCTCTTGAATTTCAGGTTTCATTTCATAGTTCTTTTGAGTATCGGGTAATGTATATCCTCTTTTCTTGAGTTTACTGACCCAATTGTAGAATGTACCAGGATGAATACCATTCTGTTCACACCATTGGTAATCGGATAAGCCGCTTTGGCGGCATTCCATAATAAGTTTTATTTGGTCTTCTTTACAAACACGTTTATTCATAATGATAGTTCCTCTTTTCTAATAGAGTGAAATGCTAGCGTTGTAGCATTTCCTACCAATCATTATAGAATTAATACATGGTGGATGCCATCCACCCTAAAATTAGGCGCTTACGATTTTAATCCTTGGCAATTATATGTTAATGTTGATTTGACAAAACAATTATATAAAGAAATGGACTATTCTACTGATAAAAAAGCTAATGCAGAGTTTATTGAAAAACTGTCATCACAACAACAACAGTTTGTTAATTCTCTTGGAGTCGACTTGACGAAAGTGGAGATTGATAAAACTATTTATGAGATACAAGAAGATGAAGAAGTGTTTGGTAAAAACTTTCCAGAGTCTATAAAAGTCTTATCTTCTAATGATGAAGATTATTTAAAGACTTTTGATAATGGAATTGGTGCTGGCATTGTATTTAAACACCCTTGTTTCCACTATGATAATGAAAAATTCAAGGAATGGGATTGTGGATATATTTTAGGAACTATTTTGATTATGCAAGATATATAAGATAATTTTCAGGTCAGCAGGTGAATAAAGATTTAAGTAAATCTAAATTTGGTGAATGTTGAAGATACTTTTTTCTTGGAAAACATTATATATAATGAACTGATTTCCAGAGATTATGAGGTCTTTACTGGAAAAACATACAAGGGGGAATTTGATTTTCTATTAGGAAAATTTAACAGCCAGTTAGGGTGTCAATGATGGTAATAAAATGTAAGAAAAAAGCATTTAAATTTTATAAGTTTTTTGATGATAAAACAGAGATAATGCGTGCAATACTTGAAAGTGAGAAAAGTAATAAATAATTATGATTATTTACTAATATAAAGTTTAGAAGAGGGATTTATTAATACTAAAAATTTTCGGATATGAAGTAGAATTATTTTGAAAATTTGCAAAAGTATCTTATTATTTGTTGGTATAAAAATTCTTACATATATAAAGAGTCTTGGAACAGCTGTTCCAAGACTCTTTAAGCACAAATCCCTATTAATATATATCAGGATTTTCCTTTAAATTGATAAATTCAGCTACAGAGCGGTCAAATGTCTTGATATGGCCGAAGAGCCAGTCTATAACATTAGTCTTTACAAGCTGAATAAACTGCTCGTCAGGTCCTTCATTTTCATCAAGATATTCATATAATTCCTTGATGGTTTGCTTAAATTCCTGATGCTTTTCCTGATGGTGAGACAACTCTGGATATCCTGCATTTTTCTGCAGTTCTTCTTCCTTTCCAAAGTGGAATTCAGTATATTCATCAAGGTAGTCCAGCATTTTGATAGCTTTTACTTTGTTATCGCCTTCTCTGCACGCAGTTACAAATTTCTGTATACGGTCAATGAGTTCTTTGTGCTGTTCATCAATCGTATCATTGCCTGTGATTAAATTATCATCAAAAATTATAGTTAATTCATCCATTGCTTTGTCCTCCAATGTTCAGATTTCAAATGCTTATACGTAGAAAATCAGTCTTCCGGTACAAATACATCTTTTCCCATTCCGCAGAGAGGGCAAACCCAATCATCAGGAATATCTTCAAAAGCTGTTCCAGGAGCGATTCCGCTATCAGGATCACCTATTTCAGGATCATAAACATAACCACATGGTTCACATACATATTTCTTCATTATACACATCTCCTTTATTGCTGTTTTTTTAGATTATATTATTTTTTTAAAGCTTTATCAATAATTCTTGCAATGATTTATTCTTCTTAACAATTTTTTAATAAATTATGCTTTGCGAAGTGTTAATACGCGAAGGCTCACAAGCGCAATTTTTTAATATCACTTTACATTATTTTATTATGCGAGTTTATTAAAAAATTATTTTGCAAAATTATTTTATTATACAGCTTTACGATACTGTTATTGTTAATAATATTGTATTTAATTTGCAGTTTTTGTTATTTTTTGAAAGTCAGATGCAGGGTGTTTGCATATCGGGCATATAAAATCGTCAGGAATTTGTTCGCCGATGTATTCATATCCGCATATGGTACAGCGCCATATTGTCTGCCCGTCATCTGTTTTTCCAACTTCTTCCGGCTTTGGTTTTATATTATTTAAGTAATATTCATAAGTGGCCGACTTATCATCACTTAAAAGCTCCATGTCCGTGATTTCACCGATAAACATGGAATGTGAGCCGAGGTCAATGATTTTGTCAACCTTTACGGATATAAATGAATTGGTTCCTGCTGTTATATAAGTGATTCCGTTTTGAGAGCGGTTGAAGTGCTGATAACCGTTAAATTTATTTACATCTTTTCCGGATTGGAAGCCAAAGTGCTTAAAAAGCTCAAAGTCTGCGGATTCACTTATTGTTGAAATGTTAAATGTCTTGCTTTTGACAATCATATCGTGCGTGTAATTTGCTTTATTGACACAGATGCTTAACTGATTTGGCGATGATGCAGCCTGAATAGCTGTGTTTATTATGCAGCCATTGTCTTTATCACCGTCTTTTGACGTTAAAACAAACAGGCCATAGCTTAGTTTGTACATCGCTTTTTTGTTCATATATTTACCTCATTTCTGCGCTGCTTTTTGCGCATAACAAGTTTGTTGTCAAGCAACGCAAAAGACACAAACCTGCGGGCGAAAGAACTCACAAATATTCTTTCACTCTTAGTTCGTCGTTCTTGTAAAATAACCGGCCTTACATTATAATATTTGTATAAATGCAAATAAAACACTGATTTGGCAGATAAATTTAAAGATAAACTCTATATTGATTATACTAAAGCAGTGGTGGTTTTAAGTCAATAGAGTGCGATGC
>SAMEA3387485__coassemble_7079_pt1 | contig 3038 bp, 3 predicted proteins | sample SAMEA3387485__metabat2_high_PE_030 | metagenome-assembled genome bin SAMEA3387485 (sample SAMEA3387485) | Felis catus | biome: Faeces | place: United Kingdom | collected 2012
AAGGAAGAACGGATGTAGATATATTTAATATGCAGTTTTGAAGGTGCAGACCTTTGGTGACATAAGAAACAAGTTATAATTGAAAAATTTTTAAATGTCTGGTGTTAGTTAGCTAATATCAGATTTTTTTATGCAACAGAAAATTTGTATTATATATTGTCGTTGAAATAATTGAGCACATTTGTTATAATTATTTAAGAATTAAGTACGTGAGTCTGGAGGATAAATATGGAAAGTAATATTTTAATGGAAAGTGGAACTAATGAGTTGGAGGTTCTGGAATTTACAGTTGGAAATAATCATTATGGTATCAATGTTGCAAAAATAAGAGAGATAGTTCCTTTTTATTCAGTAACGCCTGTGCCTAATTCACATCCGAATATTGAAGGTATATTTATGCCAAGAGACGAGATGATTACAGTAGTTGATTTGGCTAAGGTTATTAAATGTGCACCATCTGATGATATGAAGAAAGATATGTTTATCATTACAAATTTTAATAATTTGAATGTTGCATTTCATGTACATACAGTAATAGGGATACACAGAGTTTCATGGGCTGACATTATCAAACCTGATAGTACGGTTAGCAGCTCAGACAGTGGCATTGCTACAGGTATCATAAAGATAAATAATCAGCTTATTATTATTTTGGATTTTGAAAGAATTGTATCTGATATAAGCCCGGAGACAGGACTTAGGGTATCTGCTATAGAAGCGTTTGAGGGAAGACAGAGGAATGATTCTCATATCGTGATAGCTGAGGATTCACCATTGCTTATGGCGCTTATTTCAGATTCTTTGAAAAAATCAGGATATAATAATTTAACATTATGTGCTAACGGTCAGGAAGCATGGGATTACATGAATAAGGTTAAGAATGGAGAGGTTCCGAATGATGTGAAGTGCATTATAACTGATATTGAGATGCCATTGATGGACGGACACCGTTTGACAAAATTGGTTAAAACAGATTCGGAATTATCAAATACGCCTGTGGTAATATTCTCATCATTGATTAATGAGCAGATGATGATTAAGGGGAAGAGTATTGGAGCTGATGTTCAGTTATCAAAACCTGAAATTGGATTGCTCGTTGGTGAGATTGATAAATTATTAATGTAATTATGATTTTTTATGGTGCTGCTGCAAATATGCGGCAGCACTTTTTTATATAATAAGATTAGGGTGTCAAAACACCCTAATTATGATTACACGGATTGTTTCGTGCTTCGCACTCCCACAATCCTACCCAACATTCGCATATCGTGAAGCTTACGCTCCACTTTTATGCTCATTTTGGGGCGTGTCCCAAGGTCATTCCCCCCACTATTGTGCAAGCACAAGTGGGTTCAGACCTTTTGACACTGTAATCATAATAAGTAATATATTTTGATATGAACGGAGAGAAAGTAAATGGATTTGTTTGAAAATTTGATATCAGATTGCAGGGATGCTGATATGATTCTTATAGGATTGGGCTCACAGGTTAATAAAGAAAGTTTTAAAAAAGAAGATGATTTGAATAGTATATTAAAAATTTTTAATCAATTTCTTGATAAAAAAAATTACTTTATTGTTACATCGCATAAGCAGAATATATTTGCTGATTCTGATTTTAACAGCAGAAGAATAGCCAATCCTTTAATGATGGAAGAAAATAGAGAAATTGAAGAAAAACAGTGGGATTTGTATAATAAATGGCTTTCGGGCACACTCAATAAAAAGCTTGTCATTATTGAATTGGGTGAGGGTTTTAATATGCCTAATTTATTCAGATGGCCGTTTGAAAAGGTTAATTTTATAAATTTGAAGTCAAAATTATACAGGGTTCATGATACATTTTATCAGTTGCCTGAAAATATTGCTGACAGAGGAGTGTCCATCCAGAAAAATGCTAATGTTTTTTTACATGAGCTGAAGAAATATATTTGCAATAAATAATTATAAATATCCATACAAACTATAATATGTATAATATTGTGAAATTATTTTTGTTGTGCTACAATTATTAATATTAGTAATTATTTTACGAATGGAGATTGTTATGCCTGGTTTAAATGAAGAAAACTATCTTGACAATTTATTAAATTCAGTTGGGGAAAATTTAAATAATAATAATGTACAGAATGAAGAGGAAAGTCTGGTCATACCTGAGATTCATGAAGAGAGTGTGAGTCAACCGATAGATTTGACAGAGAAATCTGAAATGTCAGAAGATGATTTGCATAAGCTTGCAGATTTGGATTTAGACAACTTATTATCTGATATAAGCGAAAATTCAGTTGATGTGGAGACGCTTTTTAACAGTGATAATACTGTACAGGGGAAGAATTTTGATTTATCAGATATAGATATTAAAGCTGAAGGTAAAGATGAATACAAATCCGATACAGAGGCTGATATGCTTGATTTTGATGTAAATACTAATGGCAGCCTTGATAATATTAACAGCAGTGATACAGATAATACTGATGAAGATAATGTTGGTGATGTGAACATAATTTTAGAGGATAATTCACATAAGAAGAATAAAAAGAAAAAGGATAAGAAAGAAAAAAAGGGACTTTTAAAGGCTATTAAAAGTGTATTTTTTGAAAAAATTGATGAAAATGATGTACCAATCAGTGAAGAAATGATTAAAGAAGTTTCAAAATCAGATGAGGAGGAAAATCTTCCTGATTTTAACAAAATTGAGCATGAAGACCATGAGCTTGATGAAAATGAGCAGCTTCTTAGAGAGATGTACGGAGAGAATAGCAAGCAGCAGGAAAACGAGATTGCACCTCCTGAAAAAGGGATTTTTGCAAAGATAAAGTATCGTATTGAGCAGTTTAGAAAAAAAAGCCAGGAGGAGGATATTCTTGAACAGGAGGCAGAGGATAAAGAGTTTGAAGAATATCAGAAGGCAAAACAGGAAAAGAAAGAAGTTTTAAGGCAAAAGAAAGAGGAAGCAAAAGAAAAGAAATAGAAAGATGCTGATTAGCTGCCTGTTGACAGGTAGCATCCTGTTAAGCGCGTTGCCGGGACAAGTTGTC
>SAMEA3387485__coassemble_9362_pt1 | contig 2350 bp, 2 predicted proteins | sample SAMEA3387485__metabat2_high_PE_030 | metagenome-assembled genome bin SAMEA3387485 (sample SAMEA3387485) | Felis catus | biome: Faeces | place: United Kingdom | collected 2012
ACAAAGAAGTAATTAAATTACGTAAAAAATGTCAAATTATTAGATATTTTAAAATATAATGTAAAATAAAGTAAATTAATTTGTAAAAATATGTTGAAATAAGTATGTTTTTTTGCTAATATAAAATACAGATGACGTTATCTAAAAAATTCTAATTTCAGGAGGGATGTATTAATGAATTTCAAAAGGTACAAAAAATTTTAATTGGCAGTATGTCAGCAGTAGCGTTGTTGGCGGTGTCTATGGCAAAGACACCAGAGGTTTACGCAAATGAGGCAACCGGTAAATTGCAGGATAAGACTATAACAAGCCGTGTTATTCCATCATTTGCAGCAAGTACAACGATAGGGTATGATGTTGGTTCTGATGATTATGTTGATATTACGCTTTGGATTGACGGTCATAAAGGCGGTTCAGAGTACAGTTCACTCGGATATTGCGATTTTTATGTGGACGGCTGGATAAGAAATGATTGGAATATGAAAGAATATTATGCTGGTCAGGCATATGAGACATCATCATGCGGTTTTTATGCGAAGGACTCTGCAATGCAGACGATTGTTGAAGTTAGTGCATATGGGGATGTTTGTTCACATGATGGTAAGAGACATTTCGATCTTAAAAGACATGTACTTGAAATGGATTAATGATTAGGGGGGAGTCGGGAATGAAAAGAATTACAGCGTTTGTTTGTTTATTAATAATATTTTTAAGCTGTTTTGGCTGCAAAGCAAGTCAGGAAAATCAGACTGATACACATGGTGATACAGAGTATAATCCTGTTATTTCATTAAAAGAACAGGATAGTGAGGCACAGCCTTACTGGTCAAATACAGATAATTGTGTAGCTAAAGGAGATGGCGGATATTATTATTCGACAGGGACGCTTTATTTTTTTGACACCCGGCTCTCAAAATTAATTCCTTTGTGTTTAAAGCCGGACTGTACACACAGTAGCAGGGAGGATTGCTATGCAAATCATGTGACACCGCAGGTATATTATTATAAGGATTATGTGTATACAACGCGCATAAGTGATAATAACGAGCTGCTCCTTGTAAGGATAAATAAGGACGGTTCGCAAAGAAACGATATGTTTGAGATTAATGTGGGGACGGAGCGTTCCGGAATGTTAAATGTACATCTTACATTTGGGGATGACTGTGTGTACATATATGATTTTGCAGGAAATTATGGAAGTCTTGATCCTGATAAGGGCATATGTATAAGGAGACGTTCTCTTGATGGAAAAATTGATGAGATAATATATGAATACAGCGGGAAAGACAGTTATATAGAAGCAGTTAAGTATTATGGTGGAAAGCTTTTCTTTACAGTAAAGCAAAGAGTTATTGATGAGGAAACTAAAGAGAAAGACTTAAAGGGACTCGGACTTTATGCATATGATACAGAAACTAAGAAAACAGTTAAAGTCATAGACAAATCAGTGTGTGACTATACGATTAATCAGGAAAAGGAACTGATATATTATTATGTGTCAGGGGAGGGCTTATATAAAAGAAGCATTTCGGAGGATAACAGTGAACTGATTTATAAATCCACAGACGATACATATATGTGCTATTTATCATCTGATAATGAATATGTATATATAGACAATTCAACATGGATAACTTTAAGCGAAGCATATAGGATAGGAAAAAATCCGGTGCTTATAGTTATGGATGATAAAGGGGTTGAAGTAAACAGGATTGAGTATGAAGCGCTCAATTATACGGTATTTGGTGACGAAGATTATTTATTTTTAATTGATTCAGGTATAAGCATACTGCCAAAGAAAGATATAAAAGATGCCGAGGGTTTCATTAAAGCAGCCGATACTAATGAGGCATGGAAATGACAGAGATAAAGCGTATTGTTAACAGGCGGTTTTTAACTGTATTTCTTTTGGCGGTTCTTGCAAATATTTTGATTTTTATATATCAGCAGCTTGGAACAATGAATGTAAGCGATTTTATGTTCATGGAAAAGCAAAGAAAGTTCTTTACGGAGTATTTGGATGTTAATGAAAATGCAGATTTAAAGAGCGGGGAGCTTTCAGATTATTCAAAAGATTTCAGTGAAAATGAAAATAAGCTGTTTGTGCAGGCCTACAATGAAGTCAAAAGAAAGAAAAGCTATATCAAAGGATATGGCAGAAGCATAGAAGAGATTATAGACAGCGCACATAATATGCAGGATTTTAGTGTCTTTGCTGACAAAGGTACATTTGCATATAAAAACATTAATAAGACTATCGATGATTTTGAGAGAGTAAGAAGCTTAAAGCTTTCCTTTGATAATGATAAAGCACTCGATAAGTTCTTTTCATATAACGTTATATTTTACA